>Ga0114918_10002838_pt1 | contig 15390 bp, 17 predicted proteins | sample LantaG_FD_87015 | JGI IMG/M metagenome (GOLD analysis project Ga0114918, IMG submission 87015) | Deep subsurface microbial communities from Baltic Sea to uncover new lineages of life (NeLLi) - Landsort_02402 metaG | ecosystem: Environmental > Aquatic > Marine > Oceanic > Sediment | place...
TCTCTTATTGCTGCTGCTGCGCTGCCTTTGGAGGCCTGCCGCGCCGGCGCGCGGGCGCTTCGGGATCCTTCTTCGCCGCGGCAGCGGCGGGGGCCTTCTTCGCCGCTGCTGCCGTCGCCCTCTTCGCCTTCTTGGGCTCCTCGAGAGGAAGCGCCGCCGCCGCTGCCCCGGCTCCCTTCTTCGACCCGAGCGCCGCCTCCGTCGCCGCCGAGAGCGCCGTCGTCCGCGCCTCAAACTCCTCGACCGCCCTCGCCAGGCTCCGGGGCCACGACGCCAGAGCGGCAGAGATCCCGCCTTCCTCTTCTTCGAGCCCTTCTCCTCCCCCTTCGCCAAAGGGCAAAGCCTCGACTAGGGCGAGAGCTGCCTCCCTGGCGCGGGGCAGCAGCTCGATGTCGTCGGGCAGGCGCGCCGCCCTGAGGCCCTGCGAGACGACGCCCCAGCCGGACTGCTTGGCGCCCAGGAAGTCTCCGGGGCCGCTGTTTTGATTCGGTTTTTGTTTTTTTTGTTGGATTGAAAAAAGAGTGAGTGAGGAAAGAGAGAAAAGAAGAAGAAGAAAAAAAAAAAACTTGGAAAAAAGAAAAAAAACTCTTACCGCTCCTTCAGGTCCGCCTCGGCGATCCGGAACCCGTCGTCGCTCTCGACCAGCGGCTGCAGCCTCGCCGCCCCTCTCTCCGTCCTGACCATCAGCACGCACACGCCGTCTTTGCCCCCACGCCCCACGCGGCCGCGCAGCTGGTGCAGCTGGGCGAGGCCGAAGCGGTCTGCTCCTTCGACGACCATCGCGGTCGCCTCTGGCACGTCCACGCCGACCTCGACGACCGAGGTCGAGATCAGGACCGAGGTCTCCCCCGTGCGGAAGGCGTCCAGGGCCGCGGTTTTCTCTGCGGGCTTCATGCGGCCGTGCAGGAGGCCAACTTTCACGTCCTTGCCCAGGGCGCCGGTCTCGAGGAGGCGGTTGTACTCCTCCTCGGCGGCTCTGAGTTCGGGGAGGAGTTGTTGTTGTTGTTCGACGGTGCTGCTGCTTCCTCCTCCGTCGCTGTCGCTGCCGCTTCCGCTTCCGTTCCCGCTCTTTTCGTTAACCATCACCACGCCCTCGGTTCCCTCGTCGGCCTCCGCCACGCGAGGGCACACGATGAACGCCCTCCCCCCGGCGGCAAGGTCCCTGCGGAGCCTCTCAGCCACCGCCTCCCTGCCCTGCTCCCTGTCGAACACCACGAACGTCTCCACTTTGCCTCTTCCAGGAGGCCGCCCCTCGACGACGGAGCAGGCTGCCTCTCCCGATGCGACCAGCGCCAGCGAGCGCGGAATGGGAGTCGCAGACATCGACAGCACGTGAGGGGCCGGGTCGGCTTTCGCCAGCAGCGCGGACCTCTGCAGGACGCCGAAGCGGTGCTGCTCGTCGACGACTGCCAGACCTAGCTTCTTGAAAGTGACGGCGTCGGACGAAAGCGCGTGCGTGCCGACGACGACGTCGATCGTCCCCGAGGCAGCCCCCTGCAAGACGGCCCTGCGCTCAGCCGCCTTGGTGGAGCCCGTCAGCAGAGCGACGACGGGCCTTCTCGCGAAGACCGGAGGAGAATTAGAAGTGGAAGAAGAAGAAGAAGAAGAAGAAGAGGAACCCCAGATCTCGAGGTTGCTGATCAGGGTCTCCAACCCCTTGTGGAGCTGCGCGGCCAGCACCTCCGTCGGTGCCATCAGAGCCCCCTGCGCTCCTCCACCAACCGCGGCGAGGAGGGCGACGAGGGCGACGGCCGACTTGCCGGAGCCGACGTCGCCCTGGAGGAGGCGGGACATCGGGCGACCGGCGGTGGAGGAGGTCGAGGTGGAGGAAGCGGAAGCGAGAGAAGAAGAGCTTTCGGCGTCGTCGTCAAAGCTTTCGTCAAAGGAACTTCCACTCGTCTTCATTGCCTCCTCCTCCTTCCCGCCACCGCCGCCGCTCGAGCTCAGCTCCATGTCCTCCAGGACCTCGTCGAGCGCGACGCGCTGTCCCTCGGTGAGCTCGAAGTGCAGGGCAGCGGCGGCTGCTGCGGCCGCGGCGCGGGAAGGGACGAGGTAGGAGCCCGGAGTCGGAGGAGAGGAGGAAGAGAGAGAAAAGCTTTCGCTTTCGTCGTCTTCGGCCACCTCCTCCTCGCTGCTGCTGCTCGCCTCCTCCGCTGAAGAAGCCGCACTCATTCCACCTCCTCCTCCCGTCCTCCGCATCTTCTCCATCGCCAGCTCCATCACTACCAGCTCCTCAACGGCCAGCCTCTTCCTCGCCGCCGAGGCCGACGCCAGAGATTTCGGCGCGTGCACCTCTACCGCCGCCAGAGACCAGGGGCACAGCCCGAGCGCGCTCGACAGCGGCGTCGGGATCGCGCCTCCCACCACGGCGGCACCGAAGGGCGGCGGCGGAAGTGCCCTGGGCGTCTCGCTGGCCGACATCATCATCGCGGCCGTCGTCGGGTCCCTGACCGCCTCGAGCGCGAAGCACACGAGCTCGTCGATCCTCTCTGGCCTGAGATTGGGCGCCGTCTTGCCCGCGTAGACCGGGGTCACGTCTCCACGGCCCAGGACGCGCGGGTCCGCTGCGGGCAGCACCTCGGTGGAGGAGTCGAGCTCGACCAAGGGGGGGAAGGTGATGGAAATGGAAGAGGGCTGGGAAGAAGAAGAAGAGGCGGCGGCTGCTTCGACGTGCCGCTGCCACTGCCGGTACTGCTGCGACTGCTGCTGATGCTTGACGCCCCCGTCGATCACCACCCTCGAGCCCAGCGGGGTCGCCTCCGAGTTCTTGGAGGCGATGGCGTAAGCCGCCCTCCCTGCGGCGAAGCGCGTGACCCGCAGGATCACGCGGGGCATCGGAAGCGACGAAGAGGAAGAGTTACTAGAGGAGTTCCTAGAGCTCGCTTTTAACCTTTCCGCGATCGCGTCGGTCACGTCGACGTCCACGGTGTAGGGTACCAGCCTCCTCCTCGCCGCGAAGCTCGCGGGCGGGGTGCGGGCCCCGACCACCACGCCGGCGAGGCGCACGCGCGAGCCCGGTTCCAAGAGGCTGACGCCGTTGTTTTCGTCGGCGTCCCCCGCCGGCGAGTCGTACGACTTTGGCGGCGCGCCGACGAGGTCGGCCAAGGAGGAGTAGCCGTGGGCCGACAGGACGCGGCGCCAGTAGGCGTTGATGGCCGGCACCGCTGCCAGGGGCACGTCGGAGGCCGCCAGGAAGGTGGAGGAGGAGGAAGAGCCCGTTTCTTCGCTGAGCGACGCCACGGCCGCTCGGAGGGCCGAGGGCGCGTCGTCGGGGAGAGAAGGCGTCATGAAAGAGGCCAAGGCGGCGCGCTCCTCCTCTTCCCGCTCTTCCTCGCTCTTGTTCTGGTTGTTGTTGTCGTTCTGCTGCCCCGTGCTGTTTTGCTGCTCGCTGTCGTCATACGAAGAAGAGGAAGCCTCGAAGACGGCTGCGAAGGCGGACTCCGGGGTGAAGGCGGGCTGTTCCTCCTCGGCGGCGGCGGTGGCGGGAACGGCGGCGAGCGGCGCCGCAGGAGGAGGGTGAGGAGGAGGAGGCGCAAACTGCTGCTGCTGCTGCTGAAACTGCTGCTGCTGCTGCGGAAGAGGCAGCACGGAGGAAGCAGGCCGGAGCGTCGCCGAGGACACCGCGGCGCTGCCCCGGCTCGTCGAGATTCCCCCGTCCCCTTCGCCCTCGCTGCCGCTGCCTCCCTCTCGCTCTCCCCTCCTCCTCCTCGCCCCGAAGACGAGAGCGTGGTCGCCCGCCCCGTTCCGCCCAAAGTTCGCCGACACGAAGGAGCCCACGCCCACGTCTCCTGCAGCGAGCTCGGAGAGCACCGCGACCGGATCAAGGGCGGCAGCAGCGGAAGCAGAAGAAGAAGAAGCGAAAGCATCGACGGCAAAGCCCTCGCTCGCGCTTAGCACAGCGTGCGCGTCGACGGCCAGCCTCTTCGCCACGTCAGCAAGGACCAGGACGTCGGGCAGGGCCCTGTGCGCGCTCGCAGGCTCGGGCAGGCCGTAGTGCTCCCTCAGGGCCTGCAGGGACCTGCTGCCACCGGGAGGCAAGAGAGGAGCAGCAGAAGCAGAAGAGCCTCTCTTTGAACCAACTTGTCTCTCTAGCGTTTTCACCAAGAGCAGCGTGTCGAGCCCGTGCCAGTGCCTCGGAGGGGAAGGGGCCACGGCACCCCACCCGCCCTCGCTCTCCAGCAGCTCCTCCCTCACGAACGGGTCGTCGAAAGAACGACCTTTGTGTGCGACCAGCAGCGGGGATTGCCCTCTGCCGAGCTGGGCCTCGACGAAAGCCACAAAGCTGGCGACGGCCTCCGGCACCGAGGGGAGCGCCGGGTCCCGCACCATCTCCCGCGTGATCCCGGTCAGCTCCGAGACCCTGGCGGGCAGGGCACGGTGCTCCCCGATGTTGCAGAGGGTGGAGAAGACGGCGACGGGGTTGGCGAGGTTGAGGGCGGCGATGTCTGTGATGGTGTCGCGGTTGGAGGAGGAAGGAAGAGGAGGAGAAGAGGAAGTCGGAGACGAAGACGAAGAAGAGGGAGCGGCAAAAAAGTTTCCGCTTCTACCCGCGTTGCTGCTCCCGTTCCCGCTTGCTCCACTTCCACTTTTATCCACGATCCGCAGGCCCGTCGTCTCCAGGTCGTACGCGATCGGCACGAAGCGCGCCGCCGCGGCCCTGGCCACGCCGCGCTCGGTGAGAGCGACGGCCGCGGCGAGCGACGAGAGCAGCTCCGTCCGGTTTGAAGGAGAAGGAAGAGCTTCATTCCCGCCGATGCTGCAAGCCCCGACGGCGGCCTCCGCGGCTCGCTCCAGGTGCCCCACCGCCAAGCGCGCCTCATCCAGGGCGGTCTGGAGCGCCGGGGCGAAAGAAGAAGAGGAACAGAAAGAAGTCTCGTTTCCTCCTCCTGCTGCTGCCCATCTCCGCCGCTCCTGCTCCTCCCGCTGCGCCTCCGCCGCGGCCTCCGCGGCGTCCTCCACCGCCCGCAGCGCCGCCCTCGCGCTCCGTGTCAGCCTGGGAGACGCCGTCGACAGGTAGACGGCAAAGGAGGAGGAGGAGGAGGAGGAGGAGGAGGAAGGCGAGGGCGCGACGGCGGCGGCAGCGATTCCGCCAGAGGCAAGAGTAGCCCTGCGGAGCTCGAACGAGAGGCACTCGCGCACGCGGCTCGAGGCGCGGCGGAAGTCTGCGAGGGTCGTCGGCGGCGCTTCCGTCGTCGCTTCCGTCGGCGCAGGAGGGGCCGGGGGCCTCCAGGTCGCGAGGGGCTGCTTGTTCGGGGCCTGGCGAGGTGGCGGAGGAGGGGGGGGAGGGGGAGGCTGCCTCCACGGCTGTTGCTGCTGCGGCGGCGGCGGCAGCGGAGGCGGCGGCCCCCACTGAGGCTGAGGCTGCTGCTGCTGCTGCCAGAAGCTCTGTGCCGCTCCGGGAGACGAGTACCCCTGTTGGTGCTGTGGGTACGGCTGGCTTGCTGCTGCCGCCGAGGCTGACGCTGCTACGGAAGAAGAAGAAGAAGGCGAGGAGCGCTGTTTGAGGAGGAGGTCGAGTTCTTTTTGTTCGAAAAAACGTCAGCAAAAAACGCAGCGAAAGAGGGCGGGAACGAAAAGAGTTTCGATCGTTGAAGTTTCGAGCAGAGAAAAAGAAACACCGTTCTCGCCTCTCTCTCTCACCTGATCCAGCCACGAAGGGCGTGTCGACAGAAGCCTCGATGTGCTGCCAGGGGTCAAGGGAGAGACGAAGCCGGAGGGGCGGCTCCGGGCCTGCAGAGGCAGGGCAGGCGTGACCACCACCGGCGGCAATCGAGCAAGTCGTTGATTTCGTCGTTGTTGAACAAGGAGTCGCATCATCATCATCTTCTTCCTGCCGGGCTGTTGCTGTTGGTGCTTCCGCGCCAGAGACGCCCCGCCCGGAGAGGCAGGGGTCATCTACGTTCCGCCCTCCTCTCTCTCTCTCTCTCTTGGTGGGAAGAGAAAGAGAGCGAGAGAAGGAGCGAAGCGACGAGAGAAAACGAAAAGAGAGAAAGTGTGGGCAAGATGACGTCATTCCTTTCACCTTTTTCCCCCTTCGCCTCACCCAAGCGAGCGAGCTCGAGCAAGAGGAGAGAAGAAAGCAAGGCGTTCTCTCTCTCTCTCTTCTCTTTCTCGACGCCATGCCGCCGGCCAAGGGCTCCTCCAAGACGCAGCCGGCGATGCGCACGTACACCACCTACACGTTCAACAAGCACACGTACAGCGGTAAGGGGAGAGAGGAAGGGAAGAGAGAGAGAGAGAGAGAGGCGCCTTTGGCATCGCATTATGACTCTCTCTCTCACTCTCTCACGCTTTCTCTCTCTCTCTCCCTTCCCCAATACACGAAAACTAACCACAGCCGGCGACGACGTCCACGTCCTCTGTGACGACGGAGACGGGCCCAAGATCTCGGTGAGTGATAGGAGAAGAACGAGAGAGAGCGACGAAGAGAGAAGAACGATCAATCGCTCGCTCGACCTCTTTTTTTCTTCTTCCTTCCTTCTTCGACCTCTCACCCTCACCCTCAACCTCTCTTCAACCTCTCTTCTCCGCCCTCTCTCTCCAGATCGGCAACATCTCCCAGTTCCGCATCCCGGCCAGCTCCATCGCCAGCGCCGTCGCCAAAGCCACCAAGGAGGCCGCGGCGACCTCCTCCTCGGCGGGAGCAGCCGCGGCCAAGGGCGCCGCCGCCGCCGCGGCCAAGGACGCCTCGGAAAAGCCGTCGGACGCAGCAGGGGTCGAGCCCGACGACGTGGAGGTCGAGCTGGTGTGGTGGTACAGGCCCGAGGAGGCCAGGGGGGGGAGGAAGCAGTTCCACGGGGAGAGGGAGGTGTTCAAGTCGCACCACACGGACGTGGTGCACGCGGTGTCGCTGGATGGTAAAGGCTTTTTTTTGTTTCTTTTTTTCGTTTTCGGGTTTTTCTTTTTCATTTTTTTCTTTTCGACGAAAGAAAAAACAAAACAAAACTCACCCTTCTCTCTTTCTCTCTCTCTCTTTTCATCTCCCCAGGCCCGGCCAAGGTCTTCACCCTCGCCTCCTACCAGTCCCTCGACCGCGTCAAGCCGGGCCAGTACTACTGGCGCTTCCACTACCTGCCCGACACGAAAGAGTTCAAGCCGGAGAAAGTGCCGATCTTCTGCCAGTGCAACCTGCCGTACAACCCCGACACGTTCATGCTGATGTGCTCGCGGTGCGAGGACTGGTTCCACCCGCGGTGCGTGGGGATGAACAGGGAAGGGGTGGCCGCCGCTGTGGCTTCGAGGGAGTACGCTTGCCCGGAGTGCCTGAAAAACTGAAAAAAAAAGAAAAAAAGCATTTGAAGGGAGAGAGAGGGAGAGAGAGGGAGAGAGAGGGAGAGAGTTTAGAGAAACAACGAGCAATGACAACAACAACAACAACAACAACAACAACGACGACGACAACAGCACCAGACGAGTAATACAAGAGAGACAGATTCAGCAGTTTTTTTCATTTTTCCAGCGCGCGCATGAGCGAGAAAAACGAAATGGAGAAAGACGGAGAGTTTTTTGGTGTTTTTTCTTTCTTATTTCTTAACAAAAACGCTATCGTCATCTCTCTCCTCTCCCTCGGTCTCTCTCTCTCTTTCTATCTCTCTCTCTATCTCTCTCTCGCCCCCCTCCCCCAACACTCCAACTCTTCACGCCACCGTGAAGCTCTCGGCCGTGCCGCGAGCGGCAGCAGCCCCGCCCGCTTTGTACCAGCGCTTGTCACCGACGACCACCAGCTGCACGAAAAGCGTCTTTTTGCCCTCTTTGCTCTCGCCGACAGCCGCGGTCAGAAGGTTGTGCCTGCCCCCTTCCTCGCCGTCGGCCGTCCTCGTCAGCACGTCGTACCGCACGTAGGCCTTGCCGTCCTTCTCGAAGGTCGAGACGTCCATCAGCGAGGCCGCGGCGACGGCGTTTGGCTTGAAACCCCCTTCCGACCTCGTCTCCCCGGCGAAGCTCTGCTCGCCGAACAGCGGCGTGAGCTGCTTCAGGAGGTCGTCGGCGGGGATCGCGGAGACGGAGCTGGCGCTGGCCTCCTTGGCGATCACGAAGATCTGGTTGCTGGTGTCCCCGGAGTCGTTGAAGGCGGCGACGGTGCCCGGGAAGGGCCTCTCTCGCAAGGGCTGCGACCACTTGGCCGGCAGCGACATCCGGAAGCCTTCGCCCTCGTATTGGATGAAAGAAGTGTCGACCGAGCGGGAGCCGAAGACGCGGGCGGCGTCGCCGTAGGCCGCGAGGGCCGGGGGCGGGGCGACGAGGGCGGCGGCGGTGGCGGCTGCGGCTGCTGCTCCGGCGGCGGAGAAGAGAAGGGAGCGACGGGTTCGAGGAGAGGCAGGGGGGGCAGGAGAGGGGAGGGCGGGAGCGGCGGCAACGGCGGCCTGTTGGAGTTTTTTTTTATTGCGTTTGATGTTTCGAAAGAGTGTGAGAGCTTGACGCTCCACGAGAGCGGCAGAGCGGAGAGCGAGAGAGACGGGGAGCGCGGGCGCGGAGGAAAGAAAAAAGACCCGTTGCGAGGTTTTTTCGCCGTCGAGTTTTTTCTTTTCGGCCACGTCGTCGCGCCTCTTCTAGTTCGATCGCAATTGTCTTTTTTTCCACCTCTCGCCCGCGCTCTTCCGCACCTTGTTGCCCACCGATTTCGGTGCGGCTGCGCGCGCAACGTTAGAGGAAGCCAGGACGAGCATTGTGATGGGGTCGAATGGAGGTGCTGAGGCGCGTGGGAACGAGGAAAAGGGGGAATGCGTGTCGTCAAAAAAGGAGGGAGGAAAAAAATGTGGAAAAGAGCTAGCTCTCTCTCTCTCTCTTTTCGATCCGATTTTTTTTTCATTCTCTCTTTCTCTCCCCACCTCTTCTCTTTTTCTCTCTCTCTCTCTCTTGCCCCAAAGATCGGAATTATCTCTCTCTCTCTTCCCTTTCTTCTTCACCCCCTCACCCCCACAGCATGCGCTCTAAAAAAACAAAAGCAAAGCAAAGCAAAGAGAAGATGAAGAGAGAGAGCGCGAAAAAGGGTGATTTCTCCCTTGTTCTTCTCTCAACCTCTTCCTCTCTTCTTCCTCCCCTCTCTCTCTCTCTCTCTCACGCCTCCCACCCTTCCCGCTCCTCCGGCAGCCCGCTGCCCCCGTCCCACTGCACGAACCTGCGGAGGGTCCCGTCGGCGAACCCCTCCAGCTTGCTCGGGCTCCCGGCCCTGCACAGCGCCCCGAACTTCTCCTTCGAGTCCAGGGGGCCGAGGTCTGAGTCGAGGCGGGCGAGCGTCTCGGCGACCTTGTCGAAGGTCCTGGCCTTGCGCTGGAGTAGCGTTATTTTTTTGAAGGGAGGAGCGTCATGTGAGAGAGGGAGAGAAAGAGTGGCGTGAGAGAGAGGGAATGTGAGAGAAGAAAAAGATATGGAAGAAAGAAAAAAATCGACGCTCGGAACCAGTCAGAAAAAAATCGAAAAATGTTTCAAAAAAAATGGAAAAAAAAAAGCTTCTCTCTTACCTTGTCCCCGCCGACCTCCTTCCAGTAGTACCTCAGCGCCTGGAACATCGCCAGCAGCCCGCAGTTGTTCTTGATGCCCGGAGCCTCCTCCTCGAGCACGCGCTCGCAGGCTGCGATGAGAGAGCGGCCGTCGCGAGGAGGCGGAGCGGCGGCGGCGGCGGCGGCCATCACGGCCTTTGAGGGTCCGGCGCCGCCGCTGCCGCCGCCTTCGTCTCCTTCTCCTCCTTCCGCGCCAGCGGTAGCAGCAGCAGCAGCGAGGGCTTCCTCGAGCGCCTTTTCAGCTTCGGTGACGTGCTCGATGGCTCCGTAGACGAAGCCGTGTTCTCCAGAGACCTTTCCGGTCAACTCAGTCGGGCCTTGATTTTTTTAGATTTTTTTTTTCCGTCGGAGGTGAGCGCGACAAAAGAAGCGGCGGCAGAAAAGAGAGAAGAACCCGCTTTCTCTCTCCCTCTCTCTCCCTCTCAAAACCACTCACCGAAAGCCTCCGGCATCTCCAGCACGTTGCCGAACCCTGCCTGCAGCGCGAACTGAGCGTCAGCGTCCGAGGGGGGCGCGAACGACGAAGAGTACCTTGAGCCGCCGCCGCCGCCGCCGCCGCCGCTTCCTTCGAACCAGGACTTGCCGACGGCGCCCGCGACCAAGGTCGACCTCCCGGGGTCCGGCACCGGCAGCCCCAGCTTGGACGTGATCTTCTCCTCGATCTTCTCCATCATCCCGTCCTTGTTCTTTGACGACAGGACGCAGACGACAAACGGCAGAGTCGGGTCGTTTTCCGAAATTTGGGAAGCGGCGGCCTCGAAGATGCCTTCGAGCTTGTGAGCCATCTTCCCGTCGATAGCTTTTTTAACAACCCCGTGGGAGCAGAGCAGGAACAGGGGGCGAGGAGGGGACGCGGGCAGCGAGGAGAGGGCCCTGGCCGCGGCGGCCTGCGAGGCGGAGACGGCGGCATCGGCGCTGCCGCCCTTGAGGAGGTTGATCGGCCATTCTTCTTCTTCTTCTCCTTCTTTCCCTTTTTTCTTCTTGTTCGAGGAGTAGAAGGCGGCGGCGAGGCCGGTGCCCTCCTCGAGGGAGAAGGCGGAGGCGCTCGCGGAGCCCGAGGCGATGGCCTGGAGGGCTGGCACGCAGGCCCCGTTCCACCAGATCCTAGTTTGGGGGGAGTTTGGGAAGTTTTTTGGAAGAGAGAGAGAAAGAGAAGAGAAAAAAAATGGAAATGAGAAAGTCGTTTTTTTTTTCGTCGCTCGCGAAAGAAAAGAAAATATCTCCTTCAACTCCTCACCAGTCCCTCTCGTCCTTGCTGAGGTGGCCCTGCCCGCGAGACCACGCGTCGCCCGTCTAGATCGGTAGAGAGAAAAGGAATTGCAAAGAGAAATGAAAAGAGGGTGAGTACGTCGGGAGCACCCTGGAAAAAAAAAAAAAAAGTTTCCCAAAACCCTCTCTCCCCCCTACCCCCTACCCCCTACCCCCTCTCTACTCACCTGCACTACCCCGTTGTTCAGCGACACCGCCACGATCGAGTCTGTCTTGGGCATCCTGGAGAGGTCGCCGTAGGCCTTCCACAGGAAGCCCGGGTCGGAGTCGGAGGCGCCTTTCTCGACGTGCCACCCCGGCACCCGCTCCGCAAGCTCCAGCAGCTCCTTCTTGCTCATTTTCTTCACCTTCTTCTTGGTCTTGGTCTCCTTGGTCTTGGTCGTCGCCTTCTTGGTCTCCTTCTTCTGGGTGGTGCCGAGGGGGGGAGGGAGCTTGACGGTCGCCTTGGCCTTTTTCGACGGCGGTTGTTGTTTCTCGATTTTCATCGATTCTCCTCCCTCTTCGTCGTCGTCGTCGTCGGGTTTTTCCTTCTTCACCGCCGCCGCTTTCCCTTTCTTCGCCTTCCCCCTCTTCGCCGCCGGGGCTTTCGCCTCGGGAGCGGGGGCAGCCTTGGCAGCGGCCTTGGACACAGTCTTGCCCTTTCCCTTCTCGGTAGGGGCCTTCTTGGCAGCAGGGGTGGGTTTCTTCGTGAGGCGGCGGCGGGCCGTGGTCGGCGCCGTCATCACAGCGTGCGTTTCAAGCGCCGCTCCGGCCGCTCCGGCTCCGGCTTTTTCGCCTCCGGCCGTCGTCCCCTGGCCGTGACGCACGGGGGAGGCCTCGTGCTTCACGAGCGTCTCTTGCTCCATGACGGAAGAGGGAGGATGAGCGGGGTTTTCTTCTGGGGGGGGGCGGGCTCGAGAGAGAGAGAGAGAGAGAGAGAGAGAGAGAGAGAAGAAAAAAAAGTGACGAACAGTCCACAAACGATTCGACGAGATTTTTTTCGTCGCTTCTCTTTCGCTTTTTTTGCAACCTCGCCCCCTCTTCCGCCACAACCAAGGAGAGACAGAGACAGGGAGAGAAAACACAACGCTCTGCGCTTCCCTCCTCTTTTTTCCAAACTCTCTTTTTTTATTTCTCATCAGGATTGCAAAAGAAAAAACGGTTTTGGTGCTTCATCATATCACGCTCCCAGAAAAACAAAAAAAGACAAAAAAAAGAGGAAAGAAGGAAAGTTTTTTTTTTTGAAAATCTCTTCTCGTTTCCTTTTTGTGCGTGTTCCTCCTCTTTAAAAACCGCGAGGGACCACGGCGAGTGCTTTCTTGTTTCCTCTTCTGATCTTACGCTCTCAAAAAGCATCTGCCCTTGTTGTGGTCATCTCTCTCTCTCTCTCTCTTGTGTTGTCTATCTCTCTTTCTCTCTACTTTTTTCAAAAAAGTCTTTCAAAAAAGATTTAAGCGACGGTGAAAGAGTTGTAGATGCCCTCGGCGTCGATCTTCGCGCCCTTGAACCAGCGCTTGTCGCCGATGGTGACGTGGGCGATGTAGAGGTTGCCGCCGGAGACGGCCGCGGTGACGAGGTGGTGGCTGTGGGGGTTGGGGGGGTGGGGAGGAGAAGAAGAAGAACAAGGAAAGATGAGTTTTTTTTGTTTTTTTCTCGACCTCGACGCGCGACTTCTTCTCTCTCTCTCTTTTCTCTTTCAAAAAACGAACTCAAAAGTCCTCCTCCCCCTCCTCCTTACCGTCCTCCCTCGTTGCCGTCAGCGGTGCGGGTCAGCAGCTCGTACTTGTAGTAGTTGCGCCCGGACTTGTCCTTGGCCTCCTGCACGTCGAGCAGCGAGGCGGCGGCGACCTTGTTCTCGGCAAACCCGCCCTCGGAGCGCGTCGCGCCCTCAAATACCTGCTCGCCCAGCAGCGGGCGGACGACGTCGTTGAGGAACTTGTCGGGCCCGCCGAGCGAGCCGATGTCGGCGCCCGAGGCCTTGCGGACGATGACGTCGACGTGGTTGACGGCGTCGCCGTTGTCCTCGTACGAGAGGAGGACGCCCGGGGTCACCACCTGGCGGCGGGGGTTCCACTTGGAGGGGAGCAGCAGGGCGAAGCCCTCGCCGGCGTAGGGGACGAAGCCGGTGGTGCTGGTGGCCTGTGGGGTTCGGTTTTGGTTTTTTATAGGAGAGAGAGTTGAATTGGAGCGGGGAGGAAGTATTGTGGAAGTGAGAAGAAGAAAGAGAGGAGATGAGGGAAGATGAAGAAGAAGAAGAAGAAGAAGAAGAAGAAAAACCAAGCGAAAGAAAAAAAGGCGATAAGGCGACTCGGCCGTCGCTCGAAAGCTGCTGCTCTCGCGATCGCTGTTCTTTCTCTTTCTCTCTCTCTTCGCGCGGCCTCTGCTCTGCTCTCTCCCCCGCGTCTTCGCATTCTCTCTCTTTGCCAATTGGACGAGGACGCCCGCTTCCTCACCTTGCCGAAGACGTTGGCGGCCTCGCCGTACGCGGCCTTGGACTCCGAGGGAGCGGCGACGACGGCGGCGACGCCGGCGATCATGCCGAGAGCAGCACGACGGTCGACGACCGAGGCGGCCTTCGGGGCGGGGACGACGACGGCCTTGGCGGAGGCGCCGGCCTCCTTGGAGGCGCGGACGGCGACCGTGCGCGGGCGAGCGATGGAGGCGGAGATCATGATTGTCGTTGGTTGGGGGCGAGCGACGGGGGGAGGGCTGGGGGAAAGAATTGGAGATCGAGAGAGGGTGAAGAAGGAAGAGAAAAGGAGTCCAGGTCGAGAGAGAGAAAGAGAGAGAGAAGAGAGAGAAGAGAGGGTGAGCTGCAAAGCTTTTCTTCGATTCGATTTCCAAGCCTCTCCGCGGCCCCCGCATCCGCGAGAGAGAGCGCGCTTTCGGTCGCAATTCCGACGCGGAGGGGCAGCCGTCGACGTCTCCGCACCCCTGGGCCGGCAGGGGGAGAAGCGCGAGGCGCAGGCGAGGCGAGAAGCGCGGGTAAAGGGAGAGAGAAAGAACGAACCTTGAAGAGAAGTTTTTGTAGAGAAGTGAGAATCGTCGGCCCGAGTTCGGCTGCTTTGATTTTTTTTTCGTCGCCCGTCTCGTCTCTTTCTTTCTCTCTCAACCCCGACCTCGTTTTTTTTCGTTTGCAAGTTTTCTCTCTCTCTCTCTTTCTCAACTCTCTCCACTCTCCCCCTCTCTCTTCCTCTCCTCTCTCCCTCTCTCTACTTCCCCTTGCCAAACACCTCTTCACGGCACCTCGTCGCCGCGGCCCTCAGGCTCGACACGTTCGCCCCCTCGACCTCGGGACGGAAGGGCAGACCAACAGCCTCGCAGACCCGCCTCAGGTCGTCGGCGACGTCGCCGACCCTCTTTTTGGAACTTGCTTCTCCTGCTCCTTTTCCTCCGCTGGTTCCTTTGCTTCCTTTGCCCAGTACGGCCTCGAAGAGCTCCTCGACCATGTCGACGAGCGTCATGGAGCCGGTGGAGGAGGCGGGGGCGGGTAGCGTCTCCTGGTTCGAAACGGCAGCAGCTCCGCTTGCTCCACCACCACCACCGCTTCCGCTTCCTCCTCCTCCGACCTTGAACGGCGAGAGCAGCAGCGTGCTCCTCAGCTTCCCGTCCGACCCATAAACATTCCTCAGCCCTTCCCTCGTCAGCTGCAGCCTCCCCCTCCTGAAGGCCTCCTCCCTCACGGCGTTGCGCACGCGAGCGGCCAGCGAGCAGCACAGGGACACGAGGAGCAGTCGGAGGACCCCGGAGAGGCGGGTAGGGGCGGGATGGAGCTTGAGGGTGTAGCCTGGCATCGGCACTGGGATCTCTTCGACCTGGCCTGTCAATGGATTTGTTTAAAAAGAAGCCTTCAATTGTGATGGTCAGAGAGAAGCGAAAGAGAGAGAAAATAGGAAAAGAAAAAAAACTCACCAGCATACCAAGCAGAGGCCGCCGCCGCGGACACCGCGACGGCCGTCGCCGCCTCGACCGCCGCGGCCAAGCCTTTCACGGCGGCCACGGCGTACCTCGCGAGCGAATCGAGGCGCAGGAAGCCAGGGGGCTGAGGGCACAGGAGCGAGGCCAGCGAGCGCGAGTGCCGCCTGCGGCGGAGGGAGGCGTGCGGCGGGGGCACGGCTTCGTTCGATGATGCCATCTTTGTTCTTTTCTTATTCGTTGTTTTTGCTTTTTGCTTTCTCCCGGTGCAGTGATCGATAGGACGTGTCGAGATCTTTACGCAGACAAAGGGGGAGAGGCACAACAAAGCGTAACAAAGGGGAGAAAAGAAGGAGAGGGAAAGAGTTGGAGCAGAAAGATTGATGCTCTTTTGCGCGAATAAAAAAATGGTTTCGACGACGAAGAAAGAAGGAATTTTGTTTGTTGTTGTTTTCTTTTGGCTTGACACTATCTCTCTCTCCCCGCGCGCGCCGTGGTCTCTCTCTCTCTCTCTCTCTCTCTCTCTCTCTCTCTCTGTCTGTCTCTCCCCCTCTCCCTCTCCCTCTATCCCTCGTAGTAATCGAAAAAAACGAAAAAGATTCGAAAAAGGCAACTCTCTGTCTCAAAAAAGAACGAAAAAAACGGGGGGGGGGGGGGGGGACCCCCAAGTCGGGCGCGCCCCGGCCCCCGGGGCCCCCCCCCTTTTTCTCCCCCCCCCCGCGGGACA
>Ga0114918_10002839_pt1 | contig 15390 bp, 10 predicted proteins | sample LantaG_FD_87015 | JGI IMG/M metagenome (GOLD analysis project Ga0114918, IMG submission 87015) | Deep subsurface microbial communities from Baltic Sea to uncover new lineages of life (NeLLi) - Landsort_02402 metaG | ecosystem: Environmental > Aquatic > Marine > Oceanic > Sediment | place...
GCCGCCGCGGCGGCCTTCCTCGACGCGGTCGCCACCACCGCCGCCGTCGCCGGCGTCCCAGACTTTGGGATGGCAGACCTCGCGAGGCCCGACCCGTCGCGCACCCGCAGCGCCCTGGCCGCGCTCGTCAACTACTCCAGGTTCAGGGAGGAGAAGAGGCAGGAGTGGAGGGCGATGGCGAGCGCCGGGGCCGCGCTGGCCGAGGAGGAGGCGAGCCTGGAGGGAGCGAGGCGGGAGGCCCGGGCCGAGCTCGCCCGCGCCCGCGCCGAGCGCGACGCGGGGGCCGCCGAGGCCGCGGAGCTCCTCGCGCAGGCGCGGGGCATAGAGAAAGAGAACGCCGACGCCAACGCCAGGCAGGCTGCCGCGGCAGAAGAGGTCCGCGGCCTGAGGGCGTCCGCCGAGGCGGCCGAGAAGGAAGCCGACGCCGCCGAGCGGCGGGCGCGCGACGCCGAGGGGGCGCGCGAGGCGGCGTCGTCGGCGATCGCCTCGAGCCCCGACCGGGCCCGCGCGGCGCTCCGGGCCGCGACGATCGAGGCGGAGACGGCCCGGGCCGGAGTCTCCGGCGCCGAGGGCAGGCTGCGGGACCTCGAGGCGAAGCGGGACGCGGTCAGGCGCGCCGCGGGGGACGCGACGCTGCTCGTCGCCGCGCTGGACGCCGCCGCGGCCGAGGTCGCGAGGAAGAAGGCGGCGTCCGCCGAGGCCTAGAGGCTGCGCGCCGAGCTCGGCGACGCCAGGTCGCGGGCCGAGGACGCGGCCGACGAGGCGGCGTCGCTGCGCAGGGCGACCGCGGGGGCCGCGGAGCGCCTGGCGCGGCTCGAGGCGGGCACCAGGGCGCGGAGGGAGGCGGCGCTGTCAGCGCTGGCGGAGTAGCGCGCCGGCGCGCAGAGCGCCGCCGCCGCGGCCGCGGCGGCCGCCGCGAGGGCGGCGCGGGCCCGCGGGGCCGCGAGGGCGGCCAGGGCGAGAGTCGACGCCGCGAGGCACTCGCACGCGAGCGACGTCGAGAGGCTGACGGGGGCGTTCGAGTCGCTCGTGGCGCAGGTGGGGCAGTACCACGAGGGGCTGGACGCGGTGCTTGGGGGCAACGTCGCGAGGAACGCCGCCGAGGGGCGGGGGGGACGATGAAAGAGAGTCTCTCTGAGAGAGAAAGAGAGCCTCTCTGAGAGGCTGTAAAAAGTTGAAACAGATTATTATTATTTTGGCTTTCTTTCTCCCTCTCTTTCTCGCTTTTGATTTGGGCTTTGATCTCTCTCGATCTCTTTTCGCGAGCTCTGTGCTGCCTGCCTGAAGCTCCCGTGGATTGAGTCGAGGGGGGAAGCAGAGCAGAAAGGAAGGGAGCGCTGAACAAGAGCTTTGAACGAGATTGATTGATCGAGCGACGGTCGCTAGCCAAAGAAAACCTTTTGGTCGGATTGCGGCCTCTTCGCTCTCTCGCTCTTCAATGACGTTGGCAGCCCCTTCGCAGCAGCTGACAGCTGCGGGACGCCCTCTGTGTCACCGTCCTTACGCGCGATTGGCAGCGCGAAGGAGGAACGGGCCCCGACTCGCCTCTGTCGCATCCCGTTTTTCGCCGACGACGGTCGCCGCAGCTGCCGCTGCTGCCTCCTCTTCTTCCGGCCCGCTCTCGCTCTTCTCGCCCTCCAAGATCAACCTCTTCCTCCGCATCACGGCCCGCAGGCCCGACGGCTTCCACGAACTCGCCAGTATCTTCCACGTCATCGACCTGGGCGAGAACATGACGTTCGAGGAGCTGCCGGAAGGGGGCGCAGGGAGCGCCGCGAAGGACGAGCTGCTCTGCGACGCCGAGGGCATGCCGACCGATGCGACCAACCTCGCGGTCAAGGCCCTCGACCTGTTCCGGTCCAAGATGCCCGCGGGCTCCCCCGCCGCCACGCGCTTCTTCCGCATCACGCTGGGGAAGAACGTGCCGCACGGCGCGGGGCTCGGAGGGGGCTCGGCCAACGCGGCCACGGCGCTCTGGGCCGCGAACGAGGTCGCGGGGAGGCCCGCCTCGGCCGCCCAACTCGCCGCCTGGGGCGGCGAGATCGGCTCGGATATCTCGGTCTTCTTCTCGAAGGGGGCGGCGTACTGCACCGGCCGCGGCGAGCTCGTCGAGGACGTCAAGCCCCCGCTGCCCCTTGGCACTCCCATGCTGCTCGTCAAGCCCCCGGCGGGGCTCTCGACGCCGGCGGTCTTCAGGGCGCTCGACCTGGGATCGCGGTCGGCTGCCGACCCGCTTCGGCTCTCGGCCGGGCTGAGGAATTTGGGCAGAGGCTCGCGCGAGCTGTGCGTCAACGACCTGGAGCCTCCGGCGTTCTTGCTGATGCCCGAACTCGAGGAAGTCAAGGAGCGGCTGGCGAAGGAGCGCGGGGTGGACGCGAGCTTCATGACGGGGTCGGGCTCCACCGTCGTCGCGCTTGGCAACGGAAGAGAGAGCTCGAAATCCCTTTCTCCTCCGTCTTGGTTCCTGGAGGAAGAGAAATACAAAGACTGGTTTTGGTCTCCGGCGAGGCTGATCGCGAGGGCCGAGGGGGAGTGGTATCGCGGTCCCGAGTGAAAATGAGAAAATGGTGAGGAGAGACGAGAGAGAGACGAGAGAGAGTGACAGGAGGAGATTTTCCTTTTTGAAATTGGAAAAATAAATCGTTTCCTTTTATTTTTTCCTTTCTTTTTCCTTTCTCTTAGTTACCAACTAGAAAACAAAACACGTTTTTTTATGGAGGGAGCGATTAAGAGAACAAAAGAGATCGCGAGCGCTGAACTCACTCTTTTTCTTCTCTCTCTCTCTCTCTCTGTCAAAAGCGATTCAAATGGGGGTGAGATAGTGGGATAATGGGAGTTGGAAGCGTTGATTTAATTTAAAAACAAAAAAAGTCGAATGAAAAAGAGAGAAAGCTCTTTACGGCTTGGCAGCGGCCTTGGCGGCCTTGGCCGCGGCCTCGCGGACCTTGGCCGCGGCCATCGACGCCGCGCGGTTGGGAGAGTAGACGCCGATCGATGCGACCAGGGCGGCGACGCCGCACGCGACGACGAGGGTGAGGATCTGAGGTAAATTGTTTTTTTGTTTTTGTTGGATGAGCCTGAGAGGGTTTTCTTCGTTTCGCGGACCTCCGGGTCTTCGAGACAAAAAAAACGAGCTCGAAAAACCCAGGACTCACCCATCCGATAAAGATGCGCACCGCCAGGCGCCAGTTGACGCCCTGTCTGCCCTCCATCAGCCCGACGGTCAGAATGGCCCCGCAGGCGACCATCGTCGTCGAGACAGGCAGCCCGAAGCGCGACGCGAGGACGACGGTCATCGCGGCCGAGAGCTCGACGCAGAAGCCGCGCGAGTTGGTAAGCTTGGCGGACTTGACAGCGAGGACAGCCATGATCTTGTAACCGTAGGTGGCCTTGAGGGTGGGTTTTTGAGTTTCGAGAGGAGAGAGAGGGAGAGAGAGAGAAGAAGAAGAAAGAGTGAGCTTTTTAGAGAGACGAAGAGGAAAAAGACGAAAAGTACCGCAAAAAAGAGAGGACTAGAGGGGGAAAAAACTTGGAAGTCTCACCAGGCCCGTGACGATCCCGGCGCCGCCGAGCGCCAGGATCCACGGCTGCACACTCGACTCCTTGCCCGGCGTCTTCCCGTTGATCCACGTCGAGTAGACCGCGGCGAAGGGCCCCATCGCGTTGGCGACGTCGTTGGAGCCGTGCGCGAACGACATCGCGCAGGCCGTGAAGACCTGCAGGTACCGGAACAGCCGCTCGGTCTTGAAGTCGAAGACCTCGGCCCTGGCCCACAGCTCGGCGACGCGGTCATCGGTCTCGATGTGGTCGTGGACCTTGTAGGTCGCGCCGTAGGAAATGGTGCGCGAGACGACGTTGTTGGTGAGCAGGTCGCCGATGCGCGTCGCGCGGAAGTTGTTCCAGGCGGCCGAGACCTTCTGCGAGAAGGCCGAGGGGGTTTCGAAGTTGGCGGCATCGATGTCCGCGACGGCCTGCGCGCGGATCTGCGCCTCATGGGTCGCTGAGGCGGTACCCTCGGCGCCGGCCTTGCCGGCGTTGGCGGCACCCAGCTCGGCGGCGCGGGCCTTGATTTCGGCGGCTCGTACGTTCATCTCCTCCTCCTGCGCAAGGATCCTGGGCTTGAGGTACAGGCGCGAGAACAGCCCGAACAGCAGCGCAGCAATCCCGCCGGTGACTGCACCGATCCAGACCGACTTCCCCTCGAGCCCGTGGGGCAGCTTGTCCGTCTTGAGCTTAAGCTTGTTCTTCAGATACGTCTGGATAATGAAGACCGTGAGCGTGAAGAAGACCAGGAACGTGCAAGCCGGGAACACCCAGATCGACCGGTCGAACGAGTTGCGCGAGCGCAGCACGATCAGGCGCAGCAGCCCGAACGAGATTAGCACGAAGACCCCGGCGATGACCGGGCTGATGATCCACGACAGGATGATCGGCGTCATGCCGCTAATGTAGGGGAACTCCTTTTTCGTGGTGAACCAGTTGACGGCGCCGCCTCCGTAGATCGCGAGCGCCATGCCCACGGTCGCGCCGACGGTCGTATGCGTAGTCGAGACCGGCAAGTGGGCGTGGCAGGCGAAGTTGTCCCAGAAGGCTGCCGCGACCATCACGGCGAAGAATCCCCACATGAAGAGGTCGGGCGTGTTGGCGAAGACGGCCGGCTTGGCGATGCCGCCCTTGATGGTGTCGGTGACGGACGCGCCCAGCAGCACGGCACCGCCAAACTCGCAGAACGCGGCGACAAGAATCGCCTGGGGCATCGTGAGGGCCTTGGCCCCCACGGAGGAGGCAAAGGCGTTTGCGACATCGTTGGCGCCGATGCCGAAGGCACAGGCGAACGAGAAGATGCACGAGAGCGCGAAGACCCAGGTGTAGGGGCTGGGGAGGAGGCGGCGGTGGGACGAAGGGAAAGAGGGAGAGGTGTGAGAGGTTGGGAGGTCGAGAATTTTTGGCGACAGACGAAGCGATAATGTGCTCGACGAAACGTTTCCTCCTCCAAGTGAGCCTTTTCTGCGGCCTTTTCTTCGCAATTTTCCGCGCTCAGGCAAAGAACATCAAAAATCGTGCCAATGGCAGCGAAGAAAAGCTTCATCGGGCGGGGAAGAGAGGGCAGCCGCGAGCCTGAATGAAAAAAGCACGCCAGCAACGATGCCAAGCGAAGAGATGTCTCGAATGGCCTCGAGAATTGCGACGTTCTGGCTGTCGTGTGTCCGCGTCTTTTTCCGCATTCGACACGTACGAACGGTACGAGGCATTTCGCCCGCGCAGCGGAAGGAGAGAGCAAGAAAGTGGCAAACGCGCTGGGACTCGACGCTTGTCGCCGGCGGCTCTGCGCGCTCTCGGAACCGCGTCGGCAAACCCCAAAATCCTCGAAAGCACCTAGCCTCTCCAAAACCAAAACCAAGGGACTCACCGCGTGATATCGGGCACGTTGACCATTATGGGCGAAACTTTTCTTCTAGAGCAGGGAAGAAAAGAGGGGTGGGGCCGCAAGAAGACGGCGGAGAGTCTGCTGAAGACAAGAAGAAGAAGAAATAGTGAGATGGAACATTGGGAATTTTTCCCTCAAAAAAGCGAACCAGGAATAACCAGGTTGGCAAGGAAAGATTCCGTTATCTCGCTTTTTGCAATGCACCTGTCATAAAACGAGACGGCGAGTTGAAAAAAGGAGCGTCGAGCTCTGCGGGAGGAAAAAAGGGGGGGCTTTTTTTTCGCCCTCCTCTTTCACCTCCTCCGCGGCAGCAACTCCGACCGCCAGCTCTCCTCCACCAGCGACCCCACCGCCCCCGCGACCTCCCGCGCCACGTCCCGGACGACACCCTTGGCGATCTTGTCTGCCGCAGCGTCCACGGCGTCGCTCCATTTCAGAATCGGAAGGGTCGGAGAAGAAGGTTGAAAAGGAGGAGGGGAAGAAGAGCGGTGCTGCCGCAGCGGCTCCTCTTGCTGCAGCTGCCGACGCAGGCTTGCTCGCTTTCTTCCTCCGCCTCCGCCTCTGCCTGCTTTCGCTCTCGCGCCCCACGCCTCGGCCAGGGCGTCTCGCCCCCTGGAGGTGGAGCACGCGAGCTTGTAGTCCCGTAACTCCTGCGCCAGAGAGGGGGGGCCAGAAGAAGTGACTTTTTTTCTCGTTTCCGTTGTCAACGCTCCCCGAGCCTCGTCCTCCTCGCCTTTCGCCGCCGCCGCAGCGCTCGCGCTGGCTTCCGCGGCCGCCCGCATCCACGCCTCGACGGCGGCGTCCCCGAAGCTGCTCCCTCCGACGCAGGCGTCGGCGTATTCTGTCTTCTGGCGAGGGCGAGAGGAAGGAGTCGGAGAAGGGGAAGAAGAAAGAGAAGAGGAGGAGGAGGAGGAGGAGGAGGGTGTCGGCGGCGCCATTAGGGGCCGCTCCTTTGCTTTCCTCTCTCGAGGAGCGGTGGCGGGGGCTGCCGCAGCAGCAGCACTTGCGGCGGAAGCGAAGGACTCGTCCCAGGGAGGCCTCCTCCGGGAAGCGGAGACTTTGGGCGACGGAGGTGCAGCTACAGCAGGAGAAGGAGAAGGAGCAGAACGGCGGCGAGGAGGAGGAGGACGAGGAGGAGCTGGAAGAGGCGGAATTCGCCGCCGCCGCTGCTGCTGCGGCTGGTTCGGCGACGAGCGAGGCTTTGCCGTCTTCTCCTCTTTCCTTCCTTTTTCCTGTACCTCTTGCACCTCTTTCGCCTCCCTCGAAGCAGCCAGCCTCTTGGCGAGGCGGACCACCAGCGCCGCGGCCGCGGCCGGTGGCAGCCGCGGTCTCTGCGCAGTCGCAGTCGCCGTCGTTGCCGCCGCAGCAGCTTTCTTTGCTTCCTCCTCTCGGGCTCGCCTCTCCTTCCCCTTCTCGGCCTCTCGCGCCGTCGCCCTCCGGGACGCCGCGGCGGCTGCCTCGGCCGCGAGGGCTAGGACGAGCTCCCTGCTCGGAGCGGTGGAGGAAGAGGAGGAGGAGGAGGAGGAAAACGAGGAGCTGCCGTTGCCCGCCCGCAGCGCCGCCCTGAGGGCGGCGGCGGCCGGGCCGGCCTCGTGCGTCGAGAGCGCCGCCGAGAGGGCCGCCGCCGCGAGCGGGGGGAGCTTGATCGGAGGCGATTCCTCCGTTCCTTGCTTGGATGCTGCTGCTGCTGCTGCTGGGAGCGGCGGAGAGGGAGGCGGCGGCGGCGGCGCGTAACTCCCGCCGCCGCCGCTGCCGCCGAGGCCAGAGCCTCGTTCCTCCTCACCTCCTCGCCTCCCCCTCGCTGCTCCGCACTCTTCTTCTTCTCCTCCGTTGTCGTCGTCGTCGTCGTCGTCGAAGTCGGAGCCGATTTCGTTCCCCTCTCCTTCTTCGTGAGAGGGCCAGCTCCTCTCCGCGGAGAGCGGCGACGAGGCAGACATGGGAGCGGTTGGCGTTTCTTCTTGTTCCCTGCTGGGAAAAAAAGGTGAGGTAGAGGAAGAAACGAAGAGTCTCTCTCTCGTTCATTTTCGGTTTTCCTCTTTTTTTTCGACGGCAACGGCGCCGAATGCCTGCTGCCCCTCCTCGAACGTCGGCGCGCTCCTCCAGGGCGGCCGCCGCGGCGGTCGCCGCCGCCGCCTCTGCAGCTGCAGACGCCGCTCCGGTCTGCGCGTCCGCAGAATTCCTCCCCGCCGCCGCCTCTGCGCGAGCAGCAGCAGCGGGGGGAGGCGGCAAGGAGAATGCGGCAGAGGGCGGCGTCGGCGACGGTTTTGCCGCCGATGCAAACGCCGTCATCTCCGCGGCCGGTGCTGCTCCTCCTCTTCTCGGCGCCAAGCGAGCCGCCGCCGAGGTGCAGGACGAGGTGAGGGTGTGATCTTGCGCGCTCGAGAGTCACTCGCAAAGGCTCGAAGAGGGGAGGCTCCTCGACGAGAGAGAAGAGCAATCCTCGCCCAATCTTGATTCGTACTTTTTTCGAACGTTTCTCTCACGCTCTTCCCCGTCTCCGTCCCTCTCTCGTGCTCTGCTCTCTCTCCCTCTCCCTCTCCCTCTTCGCCAATTCGCAGGACGACGCGGAAGCTAACGAGGCGCGAGCAGCCAAGCGCCGCGTGACGGATCCCGGAGAAGGAGAGGCGGCGAACGCCAGGGGCGATGCAGCAGCAGCAGGGGCAGCAGGAGATGAGGCAGCGGCAGCAGCGGCTCTCGACGGCGACGTCGGCGGACGGGAACGGGAACGAGGAGAGGAGGAGGAGGACCCCGAGCCGGCAGGCCGCCCCGCCGCCGTCCTCGTCAACAACGCCAACGGCAGAAGGAGAGCGAGCCACAGCCAGGGAGGCGGCGGCGGCGGTCCCTCGATCCGCGCGACGACCTTCCTCGACGTCAGCAAGACGGCCGGAGCGAGGGCGGCGGCGGCGCAGCCCGCTCCTCCTCTGGACGCCGCAGCAGCTAATGCCCCGCAGCAGCAGCAGCATCAGAAGCTTCCCCCGCCGCGCCGAGACCACGACAACAGCGACGACGGCGGGGCCCTCGACTTCATGCGCGCAGCGCTGGGCACCTTTTTGGACCCCGGGGGCGGGGCGAGGAGCAAGGGAGGAGCGAGCGGCGGGAGCGGCGGCGCCGCCGCCGCCGCCGCCGCGCTCGCGCCGTTCCCGGCGCTCGCCGAGGAGCGAGGGGCGGGCGCCCCCGCCGCGGCCGCGCGCCCCGTCCTCCGCTCCGCGGGGTGCTTCCCGGCGGACTGGTCGGCCAAGTCGGAGGCCCGCTTCGCGTCGGGCGCGCCGTTCTCGGTGCTGCGCCGGCTCGCGGCGGCGACGGCCGCGGCCGAGCGGCGGAGCCTCCGCGGCGCCGGCGCCGGGGGCGCGGCGGCGGCGGCGGCGGGCCCCGGCCCGGCGGAGGCGCGGGGGGAGCGGGGCGCGGACGCGCTGGCCGCCGCGCTCCTCCACTGGAGGCACCCGTCGGCGCCCTCGCCCGAGCCGGGGATGCTGCGCGCCGCCTCGGCCCCGTGGGCCCGCGCCCGCCGCGAGGCGTGGCGCGCGGCGCTGCGCTCCGCGTACCGGGCGGTGCGCACCGGCTCGCTGCCGTGCCTGCTGGTGCTGACCTCCTCGGGCTCCTGCTCCTGCTCCTCCTCCGCGGGCGCGGCCTCGGCCCTCGCCGGGGGCGGGGGCGGGGGCGGGGGCGCCCCGCGCCGCGCCGCCGCGCTCTTCCGCGCCCCGGGGGCCGCGGGCTTCGCGAGGCCGACGGCGCTGCTGTCGGGGGCCAGCCTCGGCGCCGTCGAGGCCCTCAGGACCGAGCACGGCCTGGGGCCGAGCGACGGGGGAGGGGGGATGAGCGAGGTGGCGTTCGGCGGGGGCGGGGGCGGGCAGGGCGTCGGGGCCGGCGGCGTCGGGGCCAAGGCGGCCCCGGCCTCGACGACGACGACGGCGGCGCGCGTCCTGCGCTTCGAGGGGGGCCGCGCCGTCCACGCCCTGTTCGACTTCCTCTACGCCGACGCCGGGGAGGCCCTCGGCGGAGGAGGGGGGCTGGTCTCCTCCGCGGTCGGAGGGCGCGGGGGAGCGGGGAGCGCGGGGAGCGCGGGGCGGCGCGCGGGCGCGGGGGGCGGCGCGGGGGCGGCGGCGGCGGGCCTCTCCTCGGTCGCCGCGGGGGCCAGCGGCGCCGCCGCGGCGGCGGCGGCGGCGGCGTCCAGGGCGAGCGCCTCGCGTGCCCCCCCCTCGGCCGCGGACGTGCCCCTGCTGCTCGCCCCGGGGCCCTTCGCCGGCGCCTGCCTCGCCTCGCTGGCCCTCGAGGCCGCGCCGGCGGCGAGGGGCAGGCACCGCGCGCGGCTGGCGAGCTGCCCGGGCTCGAACCCGGGCTCGGGCTCGGGCGGCGGCGACCCGCTGCCGCCCTGGTGCGTCGCCGCCGTGGTCGACGAGCTCGCGGCGGCGCAGGCGGCGGCGGGGGGCAACCTCGAGGCCGTCCTGACGGTAGACGCGAGGACGGCTGCGTTCAACGACGGAGTTGGAGGAGGAGGAGGAGGAGCAGGCGGAGGAGGCGCCGGCGGCGAAAACGGCGAAAACGGCGGCGGCGGCAGAGACGGCGGCGGCAGGAACGGCGGCGCTCCCCCTCCCTCCTCTCCCGCGACCGCCACGACCCGCTGGCTGCGCCCCGTCCCTCGCCTCCTCGTCGGGAAGACCGTGCGGCGCCTCAAGGTCGCCAAGCCCCCCAAGGCAGCCGCCGACGACGCTGCTCCCGCTGCTGCTGCCGCCAACGGAGAGAAAGACGACGAAGGAGAGCAGCGGGAGCAGGGAGAGCACGGGAAGGAGGAGGAGGAGGACGGCGGGGAACCGCCGCGGCCGGTCTTGACGTTCGCGATGACGCTCGAGGTCGCGACGAGGCCGACCGTGGGGGCCCCCGGGGGGCTCGCGCCCAGGGCCAGGGTGACTTCGGTACTCCTCTGACAAGGGAAGGGAGGAAAGGAGAAAGAAGAAGTGTCGCTTTGTGTTTTTTTTCTTTTTTTTCTTCTCTTTTTTATTTACATCGAAAATCTCTCCGAAGTGTATTTTGTGACTCGTGGTGTTTTTTTTAAATATATGATCGTCGTCAACTGTCTTATATCGCTGCCTTTCTTTTGGTATGAGGCGCGGAGGAGGATTCCAGGGAGAAGAAGACGGAGGAGGTGGAGAAGGGGTGTGAAATTAGGAAAATCCCGAGGGAAGAGGACGGCTCTTCGTCTTTTGTTCGGAAGACAGAAAGACGAAGAGCGGCACCTCTTCCGAGTTTTGCTCTCGCTCGCTTCGCTCGCTCGCTTTTCGGTCGCTTGCTCTCTTTTTTTCACCCGGTCAGTTGCTCTGCTGTGTGAATCTGGCAATCTTCGTCGCCCGGAAAAAGGTAGAAAGGGAAAGGTTTTTTTTTTTTGGTGGTGATGCTGTTATTGTTGTTGTTGTTGTTTTTGGTGTCATGGTCTAAAGAGGCGGGGGCTCCCAGGCCACGGGCGGGGACTCGGCCGCCCGAAGAAAGGGTGTGTGTGGGGGAGGCAAGGGCGGAGTATGTGGGGATGGAGTGGGGTAGTGGGGGAGTGGGACGAAACATAGAGGCGAAAAACAAACTCGAAGGAAGAAGGAACAGAACCTTTTCTCAAGTCTCGACAGCGCCCGACAAAATCGCCTCGGCCGGCGGCTCCCCAGCCTGCTCGGCGACCAGCTCCGCGAACGACGGCACGCAGTGCGGGCGCGGGTACACCAGCCCGTTGTAGATCGCGCCCTGCGCGCGCGTACACATCGACGACACGCGGATCGTGATCTCGGTCTCGGCCCACGCGTCGGCCGCTGCCGCGGCCGAGAGCGTGGCGGCCGCGGCAAGCGCGCGCACGTAGGCGCCGCGGCCGATGTCGTTGGCGGCGCCCCGCCATCCTCTCGCCTGCTGCTGCGTTGGAGTCTCCGCCGCCGTCGGCGCTCCTGCTTTCTCGCTGCGGCCCTGGTTGTTGTTCGTGCCGTCAGCGCTGCCTTTGTCGCCGCCGCCGCCGCCGCACTTGGCGTCCTTCTCCGGCGCGAGCAGGAGCAGCCCGCGCAGCGTCGCGAGCGCCTCGGCCCGCGCCTGCGCCGCGGCCCTGCGCTTCCGCAGGTAGATGCGCCGCAGGCCCACGACGGTTCTGCGCTGCTCCTCGGAGAGGCACATCGCCTCGAGGACGACGGAGAGCTCGGCGCGGGAGGGCAAAGAGGAAGAGGCGGAAGGAGCGGGAGGAGAGGCGGCGGAAGCGGAGGAAGAGGGTCGCCGCCGCCGTCGCCGCCGCCGCGCGCTGGTGTTTCCCCGTCGCTCCTCGCCTTCTGCTCCTTCTCCTCCTTCTCCTCCTTCTTCGCCGCCGCCGCTGATCCCCTCGGCATCGACGTCGCCGCCGCCGGTGTCCTCGAGATCCGAGAGATCTTCTCGTATCGCGTTGTCGCGATCGTCTCCGTCGCCGCCGTCGGCGTCGGAGACTCCTCCGCCTCCTCCCGCCGCCGCTGCCGCCGAAGAGGAAGACGAAGAGAGGTAGTGCCCCTCCTCGTCCGCGAACCCGGACAGCATGCACGTCTCCATCGCCGTCGCCACGTCCGAGGCCACCCACGCGGGAGAGAACGCCCGCAGCTCCGAGCAGAGCCTGGACGCGTGCCGCAGCCCGCTCTGCCCCTCGCGCCCGCCGAGCCACTCGCCGATCGCGGCCGGGTCCTCGCGCAGCCGCGAGAGCGCGCGCGCGGTGGCCGCGCCAAACTCGCCCATCGTCGCGATGAACCAGTCCGCAGGCTTCGAGAGCATCTCGGCCAGCGAGACGACGTGGCCCTTGGAAGGCCCCACGGAGAGGCGCACGCGGAGCTCCCTGGGGTCGAGCAGGGACGAGGAGGAGGACGACGGGGGCGACGAGGAGGCCTCGGCCGAGGAGGAGAGCGACGCGGCGGCAAACGACGAGAGCGAGCCGCCGCCGCTCCTGCTCCTGCTCCTGCTCGAGAGCGCCGCCGCCCTCCCGGTCGCCAGCGCCGCCAGGGCAGCCGGGGTCGAGGCCCTCCAGTCCCACTCGTCCCTCGGGTCGATCAAATCGAGGGCGCGGGAGAGGACGAGCGCGCGGGAGGCGGCCGAAGCCGACGAAGACGACGACGACGACGACGACGAGGGAACCGCCGGCGGCGCCGGCGGCAGCGGCGGCGCCCCGTCGTGCTGCCCGTCGAACGGCGACGGCGACGAGCCGGAGAGCCCGCCTCCGGCGTGCGCGGCCGCCAGGTCGCCCAGAAGCTCCACGAGCCGCATCCTGCTCGCGCCCGCGGCCCTGGCCGAGGCGATCCTGACCTCGGCGAGCGCCACGGCGCGCTCGCGGCCGTTGACGATCGCGTGGTAGAAGTGATAGACCACGGCGGAAGCCTTGGCCGCGGCCGCGGCCGCGGCGGACGCCGAGGCCGAGCCGGCTCTCATCTTTGAAATCACGGCGGTCGAGGTCGAAGAGCGATGGCGATGTTGCCTGTCGCTTCCGGCGACAATTCCAGCGTCGCCGCTGCCGCTCGGCCTCTCTTCTTCGGCGACGGCGTCGCTCCCCTCGGCCGGGGGGCTCACCCTGCGAGGAGGAGGAGGAGGAGGGGGAGGAGGGGGCGGCGGGGCGAACGGGCGCGCAGGCTGTGCCTGAGCCGCTGATGGGGCCTCGGGCCTCGACGGAATCGACCTCGATGGGGCAACTCTCGCTCGCTTCGAGCCGCCGCCAGTCGGCGATTGCTGCTGCTGGCGCTGCATCTGATCCCTCTCCAGGAGCACTGCCAGCCAGGGGCTCACGACCGGCGCGTGCGAATTGGAGCCCAGGCTGCCGTCGGCAGACGCCGCAGGGCAATTTAGGTTGATCTCCAACATTCAGAGGCCACAAACGTTTACCTCCGGTCCTCTCTCCAGTGTGCCGCACCGAGCGGGCTCGCCGATCGCAGAAAGTTGTCCGCTTTTCTCCCTGCCGGTCGTGGGGGGCGGGATGCGGGCACGGGTGCCAGGGGGCGGGCTAGGAGCGGAGGGAGGCACCACGTGCGGGCTGATGAAGCCCCTGTTCAAACCTATCTTGCCGTCCTTTTTTCCACCAGAAAGATTTCCGAACATCTAAGCTCCAACCCGCTGCTAAAAGCCGTTCTGCTCTCCCTCTCCGATTTTTTTTTCTTCTTTTCTTCTTTCTACACCCTGAGGGGGGGTAACGGGAAAAAACAAAAACAAAACTCGAAACAGAGGGGAGGTCTAGCATCACGAGCTCGCAAGCGCTGGGGGGGAGGGGGGGACAGCAGGGAGGTGCGAAGAAAGAGTTTTTCTTCCCGTCTCCTCTTTGTCGAAAACAGTTCGGGTTCTCATTTCTTCACTCCCCCCTCTTCCCCCTCCCTCCTCGCCCTCTCTTTCTCCATCTCCTCCTCTCTCCTCGCCCGCTCTCCTCGCTCCCTCGTCTCACCAAACGTACTTGGCTTCGGTCAGCACGTTCTCGTACGCCTCGGCGGCCGCACCCCAGTCCCTCTCAGGCGCCCCCTCCATCCCGCGCCGAGCAAGCGCGTCGAAGCTCTCCCTGAAGTCCCTGTAGGTTCGCAGCGCGTGCGAGGCCGCGTCGCGCAGCGCGCCGCCGTCGGCGCGGTCGAACAGCCAGCCCGTGCCCGCGCCGTCCGGCTCCGCGAAGGGGTCGTAGGGCGCGACGGTGTCCCTCAGGCCCCCGACGGCGTGGACAAGCGGCACGGTGCCGTAGTTGAGCGCGTAGAGCTGGTTGAGGCCGCAGGGCTCGAAGCGCGAGGGCATCAGCAGCACGTCTCCCGCGGCGGTCGCGCGGTGGGCCATCGCGATCGAGAAGCCGACCCAGCTGTCGTTGTTTTGGAGCGGTGCGTTTTTTTGGAGTTTTTTTTTGGAGGGGGGAGGGGGAGGGGGTGCAACGGGAAAAAAAGTTTGAGTTTTTTTTTCTTTTTCTTTTCTTTCCCCCCTCGAAAAAAGGAAGAAAGTCGAAATCCCAAGACAAGACAAAACGAAAAAAGGTGCCGACGACGCACCACCTCACGCTGTCCCTGTGCGCGCCCTCCAGCCCCCGCAGCGCGTCCTCCAGGTCGGGCCTGCCCGAGCCCAGCATCACCAGCTGCGCGCCCTGCGACGCGAGCCACCCTGCCGACTCGACAATGAGGTCGACGCCCTTCTGGTGATCGAGCCGCCCGATGAAGACCAGCAGCGGCGCGTCGGGCCGCTCGGGCAGGCCGAGCTCGCGCTGCAGGGCGCGCTTGCACGCGGCCTTGCCCTCCCTGAAGTCGGCGAGCGAGTACCGGCGGTAGCCGAACTTCTCGCCGCCGCCCTCCTCGACCAGGAAGGGGTCGCTGCTCGGGCTCCACTCCTCGGAGTCGATCCCGTTGACGATGCCGGCGAGCTTCCCGCTCCCGGCGGCGTGCCGCAGGGCCTCGTGCAGGCCCCACCCGCCCTCGGGCGTCTGGACCTCCCACGCGTACCCCCTGGAGACCGCGACGACCCTGTGCGCGGCCTCGATGCCGGCCTTGAGGATGTTGGAGTGCTTCCCGCCGACGGGGTCGTCGAGGTCGAAGGCGGCGCAGCGCTCGCCCGCGGGGACCGCGAAGAGGTCCGCGTCAGAGGGGGGCCCCCGCCCCTGGTGTGCCGCGTTGTGCAGCACCAGGACGCTGCGAGCGTACTGGTACTGCCCGTGGTCGCGGTAGTGCGCCTGGAGCAAGACGGGCAGCAAAGCGACGTGCCAGTCGTTTGCGACGAAGACGAGGTTGTCCTCCCCGTACACCGCGCCGCCGCAGGGCACGACGCGCGGGGCCTCGAGGGCGGCCTTGGAGAGGAGGGCGCACCTGAACGCGATCTCTAGCCGATCCCCTGGTGTTTGATTGGGATAAGAGCGAGAGAGGAGAAGGAAGAAGATGATGAAACGGAAAAGCGTGAGATTTGTTCAAGCTTTCTTCGCTCTTTCTCCCTCTTCTCCCCCTCTCGGCTTTTCACAACAAAACAAAACCAACCAACCAACCCCCCCC
>Ga0114918_10002840_pt1 | contig 15389 bp, 10 predicted proteins | sample LantaG_FD_87015 | JGI IMG/M metagenome (GOLD analysis project Ga0114918, IMG submission 87015) | Deep subsurface microbial communities from Baltic Sea to uncover new lineages of life (NeLLi) - Landsort_02402 metaG | ecosystem: Environmental > Aquatic > Marine > Oceanic > Sediment | place...
CCATCGTGCCCATTTCCCGCTCCCGCACCACAGCCGCAGCCGTCATCATGAGGCTCTGGGTTTGGAGGACCATCGCTACGATACTGGGGATGGCAAACCACACCCGGTCTATGTCCGGATTGTAGAGGACGCGGAGCCGGCCCTCCAATGGCATTGTGGAGAACGACGATAGCCCGGCGCGTTCGATACGGCGCATCATCACGTCGGAAGAATGGGCCTGAGCAACCGTCGTCGCCATCGCATAGCCGGATTGCGCCGTGAAGAGATCCGACCCATCCACCAGAAACAGTATCTGTGCCTGTCTCTGCTCGACGCGGGTCGCGAAATCCGGCGGGATCACGATCCCGGCTTGGGCGCGACCCGCATCAATGGCATCGAGGACAGCATCCTCATCAGCCACATACTCAATTATGTCAAAATAGGCGGAGTTCTCTATGCTTTCCAGATACGAACGGCTGGCAACATCAAGACTCTGGTCCGCGACCACAGTTGCGATGTGATCAACATTCGTATCCACAGCATAGCCGAACAGCACCAACTGCATCAGCGGGATCAGCAGCATCATCGCCAAAGTCTGGCGATCCCTTCGGATATGAATGAACTCCTTCTGAACAACAGCCCAAATCCGTTTCCACACAGATCTATCAAGCCTCCAGGCCATGCATCATCAAGTCCACAGCAGCCACAGCCATGGCGTGCAGCTCTTCAGACGAAGGCGGCTCCACCACCCCGCGCATCGCCGGCAGGACCGGAGCCAGACAGACCCCCAGCACCATCTTTGTGGCCAGATCCGGATCAACGGTGCGGAATGCGCCGCTCTTCATCTGCCCCACGATGAAGGACTTGACCCGCTGATAAACGCCCGTAACACGTTCGATAGCGTGCCCACGAAGAAGCTCATCATCCGTCCAGGATTCGGCCAGCAAAACGCGCGTGAACGGCAATCGTGTGAGCAGCAAGTTTAGCGCCCATTCCACAATCGCCACCGGGTCCGCGGCCCCCTTCAGACCCTCGATTTCATCGAGAAGTTCATCGGCCTCCTGCTGAAATTGCCGGAGGATGCCCAGTAGAATATCGCGCTTGCTCTCGAAGTAGTTATAAAGCGTGCCCTCAGCCATGTCGGCAGCATCCGCGATTGCCTTGGTCGTCGCGTTGGCATAGCCCTGTTCGGCGATGATCTTGACTGCCGCATCTATAATCTCACGTCGCCGGCGATCAATGCGACGCTCGCGGCGATCCCTGAGCGGGCCTTTAAGCCGTGGGTCATCCATAGCATCACCTTCTATGAGCAAATACTCAGAAAATGAGCGGTCGCTCATTTTCTGAGTCATTATAGACAACTCTCCGTCCTGTGTCAAGTGATGAATCCGGCCTGAGGGATACTGCGGCAAACCTCTCACACTTGCTCCAAGCCCAAACGCATCCGTCATCCTGAGCGGTCAGACAAGTCAACCTCGTTGAGAGACCCCCCGGATAACCCGCCACTAGTGACACGTTGCCGACGGCCAGTCTGCGCATTTGAAGGCAAGAGATCCCTCGACAAGCTCGGGATGACGGGTGTGCGCCGTGTTGTGGTGGCCTGAACCATGCAGCTCCCGCGGGGTGGCGTCACTCGGGATGACAGGTGATATGCAGTCTGACCTTGCACGCACTACTCCTGACACAAGCACTTGCCCCCACTCGTGCGCCAGGTAAACTGTGCTTGTGGGACCGGCGAGTCACATCGAAATCCTCCTCCGCGTGATACGTAGCCACGCCTACACAAATACCCACCATTTTCCCCGGTCCGAACTCAGGTCCGGTAGAGTCACCGGCTGTTCTGTACCAACGGGAGGAAAGACAATGGGTAACAGACGACGGAAGACACTGATATTGGCGCTCCTGCTGACAGCGTGCGCGGCCGGCCAGGCGACAGGTCCCCTGAGCACGACAGCTACGCCCAGCCTGACGGCTGGGGAGTCGATACCCATACCCGCAACACAGGCCACAGAAGCTCTGCGCACAGCAGAGACAGCGACACTGTCGCCGAAAGATCCACATCAGGAGATTCGCGAAGCCATGGTGGCGGAGACCATCGAGTCGCGCGGCGTCACGGACACCGGCGTCTTGCAGGCGATGCGGAATGTGCCACGTCACGAATTCGTGCCGGCAGCCTATATCAGTCAGGCCTATGAGGACCATCCGCTGCCCATCGGCTACGGGCAGACCATCTCACAGCCTTACATCGTGGCGTGGATGACGGAATTGCTGGATCTCCGGCCCGGGGAGAAGGTGCTGGAGATCGGCACCGGCTCCGGCTATCAGGCCGCCGTTCTGGCAGAACTCGAGGGGATTGAGGTTTTCACGATCGAGATCGTGCCCGAACTCGCTGAGCTGGCGGCAGAGCGATTGGACGCGCTGGGCTACAGCCACGTGGCCACCCGCCAGGGCGACGGCTACCACGGCTGGCCCGAGCACGCACCGTATGACGCCATCATCGTGACTGCGGCACCGGACCATCTACCGCAGCCACTGGTCGCACAGCTCACGGAGGGCGGACGTCTGGTCATCCCAATCGGCCCACCCGGCAGCTACCAGAACCTGTGGCGCTTCGCTTACGAAAACGGCGAACTGCGAGCGGAGAATGTGGGTGGCGTCATCTTCGTGCCCCTCACAGGCGAGGGGACGGAGGGGAATTGAAGCTCAAGGGGCGGATAGATAGACGAGACAACCTCGCAACGCGGGGGATAGCTGACACCGGAGCGCACGCCATCGCGAAGATTGAGGAATCAACCTGGTAGCGACGTCAAATCCCGGGGCGCTCTGTGGCGGCAGCAATGCCTCGCATTGCCAGATTGTACTGCATGACTTAACACATCTCACACAACGACGTAGCGCAAACCGTCAGTTTGCGTCCTCACCGGCGCAGCCACCTCGCCCACTGCCCTGGCTGCAAGCTGACAGCTTACACTACGCAGAGACGTAGCGCAAACTGACAGTTTGCCTCCCCACCGGCACAGCCACCTCGCCCACTGCCCTGGCTGCAAGCTGACAGCTTACACTACGCAGAGACGTAGCGCAAACTGTCAGTCTGCGTCCCCACCGGCGCAGACACGTCGCCCACTGCCCTGGCTGCAAGCTGACAGCCTACACTACGCAGAGACGTAGCGCAAACTGTCAGTTTGCGTCCCCACCGGCACAGCCACCTCGCCCACTGCCCTGGCTGCAAGCTAACAGCTTGCACTACGGAGACTCGTAAGCTGAATGAACTCCGAGAAACGAACTCGCCAGCGTCACAGACCAATGAATCGTGAGCAATGCAGCTACAGCATAGACCGCCGCCCCGGCGGCCAACACACCGGCAAACCCTACCGACAGAGCCAACAGCGCCGCCAGAACCGAGGCCACAACCGACGCAGCCCCGTTGGCGGCCCAGGCCCAGGGCAGACGATCGGGTGCCACGTGACCCAGATAGCCAAGTCCTAGAGGAAACGGCAACCCCATCAGCATGCCCAGCGGCGCCAGCAGGATCACACTGGCAGCCAGGCGCAGGCTCCAGGACAGCGGCAGCAGGGCATCGAACGCCCACGGCAGGCAGACCGCCACGACGCTGATCATGACCACCAGCCCCCCCAATACCCAAGGAGCCCTGACCTTCAGCTTCGACGAAAGGGCACTCCCGACCCCGGAAAAGAGCAGCAGCGAGAAGAGCACGGTCGTGACGGCGCGTGCGGGATGCCCCAGGAAGAGGATCGCACGCTGCATCAGCGGGATCTCGACAAAGAGATACCCCAGACCGAGCAGGGCAAAGTAGGCCAGATCCAGCCACTGTCCGCGCCGGCGCACCGTCGAGCCACCGGGGCTCCGCGGATCACACCCCTCGCTCTGACCACCCGCAACGCCTTGGGCCCCGGCCTGTCTGCGCACTGCCAGCAGCGGAAGCCCGATCAGCAACCCAGCAGCCACAAGGCTCAACACCAGCAGCGCCACGATGACAAAGTATCCCGCGCCGCCGAACGGCTGCCACGTCTTGCCCAACTCCGCGATAACCTGGCCGGCCTGGGACCACTTGAAGAAATGTCCAAAGAAGGGATGGTTGTCGGTGGGAGGCCTGACGTCAAACGGGTAAGCATCATACCACGCGGCCCTATCTTCAGCTCGGAGCAGCGCCGAAAACGCCTCGTAGTAGATCGGCGAGGGCAAGACGTTGTAGCGGTTGACGTCGTCAGGACGGATATCCGGCGCATAGACCAGGTCGAAGGCCCGCTCATCGAGGAAGCCACGGATGGCGTCGAGCTCATCCGTGGTAAACGGCTGTGACTTCACCAACAGCGTCATCATCGCATAGCCGCGGAACGCGACGATTTGAGCCGCCGGATCACCGCCCCCGCCTTCCGAGGCGGCAGAGGCCGCGTCCGAAGAGGCCGTCGCCTCAACCGCCAAGGCAAAGGCGCGTACCGACTCACTCGGCGGGGTCTGCAGCCATCGAGAGACGACCAGGATGCCATCCTGCGATAGGACGCCGAGGGTGTCGCGAAATGCCTCGACCGTGTAAGCGTAGTCCTCGCCCAGGCTGTAGGCACCGGAGCGGATAGGACGGTAGGGTGTGGTCAACGCCAACGTCACAACATCATAGGTCCAACCGGCCCGGCGCACATAGCTGCGCGGATCATCGAAGACGACAGTCGGTGCGGGGCCGGCATAGAGGTCTGCCGCCAGGCCTACCAACGGGTTCGCAGCCACCGCGGTCAGATCAGCGATGCCCTGACCCCGCGCGATCCACAGCTCCAATCCCCCACGGGGCTCCAGCACAAGGGCCCGGCCATCGGGGCGGAGCTGGTATGCCACCGCCGTCGGCATATAGTCCGAAAAGGCCAAATCAGCGCCCTGCGGCTCGCCTGATCCTGCATAGGGAATGTCCAGAACGGGGCTGAGGTCATCGCCGTCGACGAACAGCCCGCGCTGTGGTGGCGGGCTTGACAGGAAACGGTAGCTCAGTCCCGGCAACGAGCGGATTGCGGGGCTCTCGACAAGGTCCACGCGTGAGAAACCGTTCCACGCGCTGTACGCGATCCGGGCCTCGGGTATCTGGAGTGCATAGCTGAGTCCCTTGTAGGGAGAGAGATGCAGCTCTCCAATAGCTGGAGCGATAAGCGCACACACGATACTCAATGCTGCCAGACCCAAACCACAGAAGGCTATCCAGCGGCGAGCCGCAGCCGAACCGGGCGGGAAGCCCTCTTTTGTGTTTTCCCCCACGGGGGGAAAAGCAGAGGCCGACCAGGCGAAGACTACTGCGGCGATGCCTCCGAGCGCACCACTCAACCACACAGGCCCCACGCCGCCGAGAAAGTTGGGAATCGCCAGGGCCAACAGACACCCAATCGCAGATCCGATGAGGTTGTAGGCATAGGTTGTGCCGGCGGCATCCGGTTGGATCGCGAAACATAGGCTCAGCACAGCCCCGCTGCAGAAAAAGGGAATCGCAAGGACGACGTAGTGGAGGAAAAGCAGAGCCACCTGGCGCACGTCCCAGGCGATGCTGAAGGAGTCGAATGGGACATGGTTGATGAAGAGATAGGCGCCCAAACAGGTGATGCCATAGCCCAACGCGAGCCCGGCCAGCGTCAGATGGGGGCGGCGCCGACCCCACGTGGGCCACAGCGCCAGCCACGTGCCGCTCGCACCAAAGCCCAACAACGCCAGGCTCACGATCATGAAGGCGAAATGATAGAACTGGGAAACCGAGAACAGCCGCGTGAGGGTAATCTCAAACATCAGGGTCGCTGCTGAAAGCAGCAGAATCCCGATGTTTGCAGCCGAACCCGCAGGGTTCAGCGAACTCTGCGAGTTCGCCGAGACCGGCGGAGCGCGCACGATCCGGCGCCCCGGTCTCATCTCAGCGATCCTATCAGGACTGCAGGGGAGCTTCCGAAGAGGGGTAGTGCCGGTAGTCCCGCAGATCCACAACGCGCCCGATCTTTGCCCATGGAACATCACCCAGCTGAGAGGGCATCACGCCCTGATCATAACACCGGCCAAGCATCTCCACCAGGCCTTCAACGTAGAGCAGTTCATCGCCGTTCTGGTCGTGGCGTCGTACCAAGTCATCAGGGAAGTCCACGATGCTGTCAACGGACTCCTGAGCGCCGTTGACGGCGAGCGTGTGCGACATCGCGGCGCTGATGCTGCAGGCCAAAGGCGCACCGGTCCGGCGCGCCCTCGTGCCCGCTCGCGTGCGCGATGCCTCGATGGCGTCCCAGAGCTTCTTGTCCCCATTGGCAAAGGGATCACCATAGTCCTTCACGCGACCATCCTTGAAGTGCGCTACAATCGGCGCATCATACGCCCGGTACTCGACCACAGCATTCTCAAACTCATAGGTGAAGACCGGGCCGATGTTCTCGTTGACCGGGTGCGCGGTGTAAAAGAGAATCTCAACCCCGTCCTCAGTGTGACAGCGGACCGCAGCGGTATCGTAGTTCTCAATGTTATTCGCGCGGTAAAGTTCAGCCTGAACGTCAATCGGCCGTGCGCTCGTCTCACGCGTCTCGCCCAGCACATAGAAACAGTTGTGCAGATAGTGAGCCGTCGCGTTGTTCACCGGGCTATCCAGCACCCAGCACCCATCGGCGGTCTTGAGCTTTGCGGCCCAGTTGTTGCGATGGTAGTAGGACTGCGGGCGCGGCCAGAGCACTTTGGTCCGGAACCGCAGAGGCTTGCCCAACACCCCGGCCATCACATCCGCTTTCAGTGCCTGAATAGCGTCAGCAAATGACCACTGGTACCCAATCCCCACAAAACCCTCAGCAGCCGCTTCAGCTGCCGCCATCTGCAGGGCATCCTGGATCGTGGCCGTGACGGGCTTTTCACACAGCACGTTCGAGCCATGCGCCAACGCCGTACGGGTAAAGGGCAGGTGCAGCGAGATCGGGGCCGCGATCACCACCAGGTCCACCGAGGATTCGGCGTAGAATTGGTCCAGGTCGGGGTAGATGGGTATCTCCAGCTCCTTGAACGCATCCAGATAGCGACAGCCCTTTGGCTTGGGGTCAATGCCGGCGACCAACCGGAATCCCCCATGCTCGCCGTTGCCAAACAGGCGGGCCAGGTAGCTATTCCCGTACCCACCCAAGGCCACCATCGCAACTGTGACGTCTTTCATCGTGCCTCCTATGGCTAGCCTTGCCACTCTATGCCGGGATCCCCGTAGGCGCCCACCATCGACAGATTCTGCGTATCCGTCATAATGAAAACGAAATTCACGAGAATCCTCCAGAACGCGTATACACCAGCTCACCGTCCACGAAGACCATCTCTGCGACCGCACGATAGTCAAACGGATGCTCGCTGAAGACCACAATGTCCGTCCCCACCGCAATGATGCGCCCACCGTCCATGAGCACCGTCCCTCGCTCTAGGTCCCCGCTCGACACGGTCAGGACCTTTCCATTTATCAGAGCTTTCATATCCCTAATCTCTCTCTGGCCATGTCTCCGGGCCCAAACCCTTTCACCCAGCTCTGCGGGACCAAAGCCTTTCCTACTGCCGTAGTGTTGCAGCCCAGGCCTTGGTCCCTTCTGCGTAGTGTGCGCCTGCAAACATGCCACTCACTCCGGAAATAACCCTGTGACGCACAATGGGCGATAGAGTCTGGGGAAAGGACCAAAGCCTGATCCAAGACAGGGGTGAAAGGCTTTGGTCCTTCCACGCGCGCGGCCTTATCGCTTTCTCGCCTTCTCGCTCTATCGCTTCATCGCCCTCTCGCTCGTCCTAGAATCATGTCGATCCGCCGGATAGCCTCATAGACCGCGCGGCCCGAATGGTAGCACGCCTTCCATGGCGTGCCGATCCCCGGCACCAGGACCTCGCCCGTCTCACTGACCAGCGTCATCCACTCTCCCAGATCGTCGTCGATAAGATGCTCGCGGACAAAATCCCACGTCAACAGGAAGGCCTCTGCATACCGTTCGTCACCCGTGATCTCGTAGCTGTCCAGGAAGCCCACGAGCGCTTCCGCGTTCTGCCAGAACTCCTTGTCCGTCACGAACGCGGGCCCGTGGTGCGGCCCGTCGCGGTAGACACCGCCACGCACGTGGTCCAATCCGAACGCCAGCGCGTGATCCACCAGCCGGCGGACCACAGATCGATAGGTATCCCGCGGCCTCCCCAGAATCTCGCCTGCGCGCACCAATAGCCAAGCCAGCTCAACATTGTGGCCATAGGACGTCGTATCGGTCGGGACTTCGACCGAGCCGCCCTCACGGTCCGCATTGAACGTCCGCCGGATAGCGATCGCCGGAATCGGGTTGAAGTCCAGGTCGTACTGGTTGCCGCCGCAGCCGCTCTCGGGATCGATCATGTGCGTGAGGATGATATCGATGACCTCCTGCAGCCGGCGTTTGTGGATCTCCTTGCCGGACGCCTGCGCCAGCACGGTGAAGCACTCCAGCAGGTGCATATGGATATCGAGCGACTTGCGGTCCCCGGCGCAGAACCCGCCGGGCGAGAGCTGCCAGTCAGGCTCCAGATTCTCGTAGTAGCCGCCCCGCGCAGTGTCAACGCAGTAGCGCTGCAGCAGGTCAAACGTACGCGCCGCGTAGTCCAGGCCCCGCTCATCGCCGGTGGACAGGTAGTAGGTGGCAAGTACGTAAATCGCGAAACTCTGGCCATAGACTACCTTACCACCGTCGAGCAGCGTACCATCGCGTTTCACCAGCCAGTTCCAACCGCCGTGTTCGGCGTCCCAGAAGTGATCGATGAAGAAATCCACCCCCTGGCGCGCCGCCTCCCGGTACTGCGGGTTCTCAGGATCGATCATATTGAAGAGCGAGAAGCCCCAGATCATACGGGTTTGGGTTACAATGTGCTTATCCGTCTCCTCCTCAATCAGGTCTCCCTGATCATCATAGCAGACAAGATAACCACCATAGACCGGATCGATGCCGCGCGCCGTCCAGAATGGCATAATGCCCTCATACAGGTGCGACGCCAACTGTGATCGCGCCGCCAACAACCGGTTCTTCATTGCTTCATCCATACTGTCTCCCCAAAAAAGTCTCGCGAGTAAGCGAGAAAGCGAGCAGGCGATATCAAGAACTTCAAAACCTCCCCCGATTCGATGGACCCTACGCCGCGGCGTCCTGTGGGAAGAAGTTCGGCAGATGCTGCCGGTGCGCGTCCAGCAGCTCGTCCCGCATAGCCTGCGCGACCGACCGATCCGTCACCGCGCCGTCTGCCAATAGCGCTTCCACAAAGAGGTTGCGATCGCCCGTGAGGGCCGCTTCCACCGTCAGGCGGATGGCAGCCAGTTTGCGCATCACAATCGCCGCCAGCACATCCGAGAAATCCGGGACCTGCATCGGATAGAGACCCGAGGCCGTGGCGACCGCCGGGATCTCCAGGATGGCCTCTCGTGGCAGGTTGGGCACCGTGCCACGGTTGGGCACGTTGACCGCGAAGATCTCACGGCGATCAAAACGTAAACTGCGCAAGATACTGAGCAGTTGCTCGTGCTCACCGGCGGCATGCTCGAAGATCCAGTCATCAAGGGGCTCCTCGCCCAGCGCCTGGGCGCGCATATGCGCGTAGATGCGGTCGCCGCGAGCAATGGTCTCCTCGAACGAGTAGGCATCCACGCCCAGCGTCTTGCCGTAATATGCCCCACCGGGGAAGCGCTCCGGGAAGAACTCCGAGACGTGGCGATCATTGGCAGAGGGATAGGCGCCGTACGCCTCGAAGAGCGCCCAGGAGAAGGGATTATCCGCGATGAAGGGATCGGGAGACGCCGAAGTCAGCTTCTCGCGCGCCACCGGCCACATGTCGCGGCCCTGCCATCTCAGATCGTGGATGAAGGTGAGGTGATTGAGCCCCGCAAACCGCGTCGTCGAGGCCTCAACCGGCGCCCCCACAAGCCCCATCAGCTGGCGACTCACGTCAAAGGTGCCATGGCAGAGCCCTATCACCGGCACCTCGGTCGCCTGGCGGATGGCCCAGCAGTTGGCCGTCATCGGATTGCTGTAGTTAAAGAACCACGCCCGGGGACACAGCTCGCCGACATCCTGCGCGATCACCACCAAGGCAGGGATCATGCGCATCGCGCGCGAGATCCCACCGGGCATCGCCGTATCGCCGACAGGCTGGACCACACCATAGGCGCGCGGAATGAAGACATCGGCCTCCCACGCGCGGCGCCCACCCACGCCAATGGTCGACACCACCACGTCGGCACCCGACAGCAGATCCCGCCGATCCTCAGACGCCTGAATCGTGATGTCCGCCCCGGTCGCCTCCACCATGCGCCGGCAGAGTCCTTCCGCCGTCCTTAACGCCTCGGGATCGATATCACACAATCCCAATTCCCACGGGCCAAGCACCGTGTCGCTGATCATATCCGCGACCAGCCCTTTGGTGAACATAGCGCTGCCCGCACCGATCAGAACGAGTTTGGTCCTGGTGTCGCTCATCGTGTATCCGCTCCTTCAATCTTCCCTGCTCTAAGCGGACCACGGTCCGCATTCTGCTCCGCCCGCCCCTACTCCGGCAAGACCCCCTGCGTCGTTAGGATCGACTGCACCTCACGCACATCCAGATGCCGCGGCGTGACCTCGTGCTGAACACACAACGCCGCCGCCACGCCGACGGCCTGGCCCATCAACACACAGATCGGCATCACACGGAAGTTGGAGTGCGCCTTGTGGGTCCCCGAGATGTTGCGGCCTGAGAGATACAGATTCTCGACTTGCTTCGGCACAAAGCAACCATAGGGAATGGTGTAGTGCTTGGGTTGGCTGAAATGCACCTGCGCTCCGGTCTCATCCAGGCCACTGCCCGTCAGGTTGTGCACATCAAAGTTGAAGTGAACCTTGGCCACGACCCAGTCCTCGAAGGCACGCGCGGTGAGGATATCCTCTTCGGTAATGGTGGTCTCACCCTCAAAGTGCCGCGTCTCGCGCACGCCGATCTGCGCGGCGGCGCTGATGACGTAACACTGCTCAAAGCCCGTGACGTAAGCACGCAGGAAGTCCACGATGGCGGGAATCTGGCGGCGACACTCGTAGTCGGCCCGGGTCAGATCCTCAGCTTTGGTGCCATCCACGTTGATGCTGTTGGTCATATTACAGGTCACCACACCGGGCAGCGTGGAGCGATAGATCAGGAGATGTCCCGCCGGGAACGGCAAGTGCCGTTTGGCCAGCGACTGGATATCGCCTAGGGGCGTATCGTAGGTGTCCTCAAAGCCACCTACAAAGCGCACCACGCGGTCGGTATCCACGCCGGCCACCTTGAACATCAGGGTCATCGGCTGCATCTTGCCGTCGCCGTGCCGCCCCTTGGTGTAGGGCACACCGGCTTTAGCTGCGATGTCACCGTCGCCGGTGGCATCCACGACGATCTTTGCCATGATCGCCTCACGCCCGGACTTGCTCTCGGTGATGATGCCCTTGATGACACTGTCCTCGACAATGGCCTCGCTGGCAAAGGTGTATAGCTGCCACTGCACACCCGCCTCACTGAGCATATCGAGCAGCACGAGCTTCAGCGTCTCGGGATTGATCAGATGAGGCACCTCGCCCTCCTGAGCCCGGCGCAAAATCTCACCGTAGATGCCGATATGCTCAGTGCGCCCGGTCCAGTGGCTCATCAGCCCGGTGGTAGCGACACCTCCAACGGCTCCGCTCTGCTCGATGAGCAACACGCGTGCGTGCGTGCGCGCGCCCTGGCGCGCGGCTGCCACCGCTGCGCCCACACCAGCCGGCCCGCCCCCCACCACCAACACGTCCACCTCTTGCTTGATTGGGAGCGACCTTTCCGGCTCTGCATAGGTGTCCAAACCAGTCCTCCTTGGTGAATGTCCTCGGAAGGGCTCAAAGCCTGATCGAGACTAGGGGAAAGGCTTTGGGCCCGCAGAAAGCGAGCTCGCGCTTAACTACTTGACCTCGGCGCAGCCGGTCTCCGCCATCACTTTGCGCAGCGCGGTCGCGGCTGTGCGCATCCCATCGGCGCCGCTGAAGCCGGTGCTATGGCCAGCGATCTTGAGATGGGGCTCCAGCGCAACCACGCCCTGGTAGCCGCTCTCCTTGAGTTTGGTCAATAACAGCGGCAGCTGGCCATCACCCTCGCCCGCCGGCACGACGTGCCCATCGCTCAGCACAGCGTCCTTGATATGGACATAGGCAATCAGATCGCTCACCATCGGCCAACCGCGCTCCACGACACGCTCCTCTTGCACCTGGATGAAGTTGGCGGAGTCCCACAGGAAGCGAAAGTTCGGGCTGTCGACAGCCCTCACCACAGTCTCGCAGCGGGCGAGCGTGTCGGTCACGATCCCCTTTTCGTTCTCCAGCAGCAGCAAGAACCCGTTCTGTTCCGCCATGTCCGCGAGCTTTCTGAGGCGCGCCACCGAGGTCTCGACATAGCCATCGTAGCCCGCATTGGTGCTGGTATCGGGCGGATAGAAGGAGAACATCCGCACATTGCGGCATCCCACCGTCTCACCGACGTGGAAGATCTTGCGCAGATTCGCCATCTCGGTCTCGATAGGCTCCAGAATCGGGGACTTGCCGATCGGGCTGCCCAAACACACGACCTCAACGTTGTGCGCCTGACAGATCTTTATGACCTGCGCCAGATCATCGTCCTCCATATGCAGGACGTTCTTGCCATACGCCCCACGCAGATCCAGGCACCCGATGCCTAAGTCATTGAGCACCGTCAGCTGCTCATTCAAGTCCGGCGAGATCTCATCGCCAAATGCACTGATCCTAAACGTTGCCGTTGTCATCTCATATCCTCCTCACATAGCGGGGCCATGCCCGCTGCTACAACTATCACGATTCACCATTCACAATTCACAGGAACCAACTCAGACATACTTCTCGTACAGTTTCGCGATGTCAATGCGACCGACCAGGTCCTCGACAATGCCGGCATTGGCTTCCACAATCTCGACATCACGCATACCCACCAGAGCTACGTCCACCAGCGGGTTGGAGAGCACAAACTGGAGCAAAGCCGGTGTGTAGTCGAAAGTGTTCTCAGGGTTCACCCACTCCACCCAGCGTTGGAAGAGCCCCGAGGTGACCGTACGCATCGTGACAATGCCCATCTTCTGGGCCTCTGCCTCAAACATGCTGCCGAACGGCCGCGTCTGCTCAGCCGGGTGTTGGTGAAGCAGATTGTAGCAGAGCTGCATCACGTCGAAGCGACCAGACTCGATGAAACGGTAGACGCTGGCGTTGTTATCCTCCGTGGTGAAGCCCAGAAAGCGGATGAGTCCACCGTCGCGGAGTTCCTCCATCTGAGAGACCATGCTACCAGGCGCGAGAAGGGCATCCACCATCTCTCGGCTGTAGCTGGATCCATGGATCTGCAGCAGGTCGATGTGGTCACGCCGGAGCCGCTTGAGGCTGCCCTCCACGCTGGCGCGGACATCTGTCTCTGAGAGCACAACCTTCGTGGCAACAAAGATATCGTCCCCTATGCCAGACAGTGCGTCGCCGAAGATCGCCTCACTGGCGCCCTGCCCGTAGGCCGGCGCCGTGTCGAAGTAGGTCACACCCAGGTCGAGCGCCCGCTCGAGTGCCGCGATGACGTCGCGACGCTGTCTGTCATCCTCCGGCGAGTATTCACCCAGGTAATTGGCAAGCCCCGCTGGGGCGCCGCCAAAACCCAAACGGCTGACGATCGCGCCAGTCCTTCCTAATTGTGTCGTTTCCATTCGCTACCTCTCACGCGTTGAGTTCAAAGACCAGGACATCGTAGTCCGTGAGCTTGGGCACCGTCACCTGCCAGGCCCCATCCACCAGGACGACCTCAAGATCGCGCCTGTCCGAGAGCAGGAACACGCAAGGCCTTGCCGCGTCAGAACGCGGGAGACGCACCACAATATCGTGGAGCGGGACAAGCTCACTGAAGAACCGCTCCCCACCGGTAAGGTTGATTAGGTGCACGAGGCGCCGTCCGGGCTGTACGCGCAGCGAAACCTGCAGCGTGGAAGGCCCGTCCACTGAGATGGGCAACGCGTCGCCCGCGGCCCAGCGCACGGCGTTGGCGATCACACGCTGCAGGTCCGGGTAGGGCACCGTCCAGGCAAGCGTGCCGAGGCTACCGGCAAAATAGAGCGTGCGCCCCCCGGTAGCATGCTCCTTGATAACCAGCAAGGGATCATTGGACGCCGGCACCTCAGGATAGGAAAAGCCCTCCGGGAAGACGATGAAGGGTGCCGACAGCGTCAGTGGTACGCGGGTGGCGGCGTCTGCGACGACCTCACACATCATGCCGCCCATCGGCAGCACCGAGGTTCCTGCCAGCCCATCGAGCACCGGATGCTGATCGGCAACCTGCATATAGACTTGAGCGTAGCCCGGCCTGCAATCCACGTGCTTGCACGCCTCGTCACACGCCATCGACGACCTGGTCGGGCCCGCGATGCGCACGCCCAGCAGACTGCCCAGGAGCGGCTGATCGCGACGAACACCCTCACGATCATAGAGCGAGGTCTCGAAGGTCGCGACGACGCTGCCGCCTTGCGCCACGAAGGCCTCGATGGCTGCCGACTCCTCCACTGACATGCAAGCCAGCGTGGGCAACACCAGCACCCGGTACCGGCTGAGCGTTGCTTCATCCAAGACTCGGGTCGAGATGATATCAAAGGGAATATGTGCCTCGTGCAGCGCCTGCTCGATGCCGCGGATTTCGCGCACGTAACGCTTGTCGGGATCATCTTGCCCATAGAAGACAAGCGTCTCCAGGGAATAGACCAGGGCCACATTGGCACCGGAGGCGTCCCCGGCGTAGAACTCCTGGTGCTCGTCCAGGAACCCGTAGAGGTCACGGATGACGTCAAAGCCCCGTGGGTCCTCGTGGACAGCCGGCGGGCCACCCGACAAGTTCACCATCCGATCAGCGCCATTCGCCGCGATCTGCGCAAGGTAGATCTTTTGCTCAACCGGCGCCATCGCGCTGCGTCGCCAGGGCCACGCCAGGAAGTATGAGGCCACCACCCAGATCGGCTTGTCCGAAACCGAGGTCATAAACCGTGCGGTCTCCGCGGGCCAGCTCAGATACTGCCACGTGGCCTCTCCCACGGGCGAGCCCGCTGACTCGTCATAGCGCGCCCGCGTCTGGACCTCCACCTGGACCGCGTCCTCAACAGAGGCCTGGTTCTCGACATCCAGAGAGGCTCCCACCGTCCAGCCCGGATCGCCAAAGCAAACGCTGTTGCCCATAAACGGCAACTCCGGATCAACACTGTGGACGACATCGCCCAAGGCGTGGACACGCTGCCGGGCCTGGTCCAGCCGCCAGCCCGTGTAGGCCCGCCAAACAGGGTCCGCCCAATCCGAGTGTAGCGGCAGATCGTGGCCCGTGTGCTCACGGAAACTCTGCCGGCAATTGGGGCAGTAGCA
>Ga0114918_10002841_pt1 | contig 15387 bp, 13 predicted proteins | sample LantaG_FD_87015 | JGI IMG/M metagenome (GOLD analysis project Ga0114918, IMG submission 87015) | Deep subsurface microbial communities from Baltic Sea to uncover new lineages of life (NeLLi) - Landsort_02402 metaG | ecosystem: Environmental > Aquatic > Marine > Oceanic > Sediment | place...
ACCACATTGGAGATTGCAAGGAATCTGCACGAAAAAGCACATCTTACAGTTATAACTAATAATTTTAATATTGTAGAGGAGTTAAGGGGAAATCCACATATCCAGCTAATAGTTGTGGGAGGAGAATATAGAGAAACTGCCAAGGGATGTGTTGGTCACTACACCGAAGAGTTTCTTTCTAAGGTTTATCGGGTTGATAGGACTTTTCTTTCCTGTGGAGGTATTACACCAGAACAGGGAATTATGAACCCTAATCATTATGAATTAAAAATCAAGCAAGAGATAGTAAGAATAGGACGAGAAGTTTATGTAGTCACAACTTCTGATAAGATTGGAAAAACCTCTTTTGCCTCCATTTGCCCTTTAAGTGAAATTGACGCAATTATTACTGATAAACATCTCCCAGAGGAAGAAATGAAGATATTCCAAAAATTAGAGGTAAAGGTAATAAGAGAATTAGAAGACCTTCCTTAATTTTCTTTCCTTGACTTTTTTCACTTCTTTAGATACTGAAACTTAAACCTTCCTTAGTCTAATATAACTTTTATAACTTTCAAAAAGTTACAAAGTTGACCATAAAAGGAATGATAAAACAAAAAAGTTCAAGATAGTGACCCTCAAAGCTGTAATAAATTCCATAGGAAAAGCCGGAGAAAGCAGCTAAATACTATCTAAGCAAGTAGGCTTTTAACAACTTCGGTTTGGCAAATAATTTGCATATAAATACAAAACAGCAACCAAAAAAGGAAGAAAATCAAGTTCTCGACACAGGTTTTAGGTGACTTTTTAGATTTAGATTTTGAAGACTTGACATTTTTTTAGATTGTGGTATACTATGGTTAGTTAATGGAAGATTATGTTATATATAAGGGAAAAATACACAAAAGAGAAGACAAAACGAATAATTCAGGTACTTCAACGTGAAAAAAATTCAAGTTTCTGAAAGAGGTAAAGTAGAGAGAGTTAAAGGATGGAGGTAAATTAGGACCGGAAGGGAGGTGGTGAAAATTAAGTAGGTCCGTTAGCTGGGAAATAAAAGAAAGTTTTCAAAAAGAAAAGAAAAAGAAAAGTAAGAAGGAGATATAAATGAAAAGAAGTATGTTATATGTTTTGTCGCTTGTACTAGCGTTTAGTCTTGTTTTTATCTCCTGCGCAAGTGCAGTTACGTTGAAGCTCCTGGATTATGGTAACATTGCTACTCCCGAAGGTAAAGCCGCCGAGGAAGTAATAGAAGCTTTTTTGGCTGCTAATCCCGATATTGAACTCCAAGTTGAGAGACTCTATGACGAAGCCTATCACCAGAAACTCGCCGCACTGGCTGCTGCTGGAGAGCTACCTGATGTTATGTATCTATGGCCTGGTGGAGCGCGAAGCGGTCCCCTTATGGAAGCTGGTCTTATAGCAGATCTCTGCCCACTTCTGTGTGCGGATTTAGATAAGTGGCTTCCTACAGTTACTGCTCCTCAGATGGACGGTAAGCTTTATGAGCTTCCCATTTCAGCAGGTACGGCAACCCATGTGATGATGGCCAATACCAAGATTCTTGAGGGACTTGGTCTTTCTATACCACAGTCATATGCCGAACTTAAGGCTATGGTTCCTACCATAACTGCTGCTGGGATGGACCCCATCATACAATCTGGGGATGCCTGGGTTATGCAGTCTGTTCTCTTCGGTACTCTGGTTGCAAGAATTGCAGGAGATAATTGGTTAGTGGATGCAGCTGCTGGTAGAGTTGCATTTACTGATAAAGCGTTTATTGACTCTCTGAATCTCTTGAAGGAAATCTATGATACGGGACTACTTCCAGTAAGTAGTATCCAGCTTGGTTATGGAGATGTTCCAGTCTTATTTACGGAAGGTAGAGGCGTATTCTTCATCGATGGCAGCTGGCGTGTAGGTGCAGTTGCTGAGCTTTTGACTGACGAGCAAGAGGAGGATATTGAGCTTATGGTATTTCCTGATATCGCAGGACAAAGAGGTTCCTCCAGCTCCACTTCTCTTGTTACTTCAACAGGTCTTGGTATAAAAGCAGGTCTTTCTGCGGAAAAGGCTGCGGCAGCCATAAAATTGGTTAAGTTCTATGCAGGACCTGAAGCTGCCAAAATCAGAATGAGAGCAGGATTTGCCCTACCACCTTCTTGTAAGGATGTGGATCTCTCAGATGTTGAACTGGCGGTGCTGACAAAGAAACTATTTGCTTTCTTCGCTGACCATCCAGTGACTCCTGTATTTGATGCTGTGATTACCGGTGATCCTATGAACAGGGTAAATATCGGTCTTCAGGAGTTCGCATTGGGTGATATAACAGCGGAACAACTGGCCGCAGAAATCGAAGCTGCTCGTTAAAGGAAAAAAGTACTGTGAGATGTGAGAAAAAAAAGGCACTGCATGTTGCCATGTAGTGCCTTTTTTTTTTAACATAATATAATAAAATAAGAAGGGAGATGAGAATGAACTCTATTAAATCTGAAAAATCTAAGGAAGCAATCACTTATACACTTTTTGTCCTTCCGGCATTATTTATTTTTGTATTAGTAATTGGCTATCCCATAATAAAATCTTTTTACCTCAGTTTTTGCAATTATAATGTCTATAAAAACGAAGCAGTATGGACTGGGTTTAAATGGTATTTAAAAATGTTCAAACATAGGGAGTTTTGGTGGGCTCTGAGGAATACCTTTATTGTTGTGGGTGTTTCTGTTTTTGGCCAGATACCCATTGGATTTGTCTTGGCATATATTCTTTATAGAAAGCTTGTACGGTTTCGAGGATTTTTCCAGGCTATGGTTTTCCTTCCCATTACTTTTTCCATGATTGTTGTGGGCATTCTCTGGTTAAAAATGTTTTCCTCGGTTGGAGCTGTAACAAATCTTTTAAGAATTATTAAGGGCGACCCCCGCTATACCATAGGTATCCTTACCAATAAAACCTGGGCTATGCTTCCTGTTGGATTTGTTCTTCTCTGGATATATACAGGATTTTACATGATTGTTTTTCTAGCTAATCTTCAGAGACTTGATCCCTCAATTATTGAAGCTGCTATGATTGATGGTGCATCCGAAGCTCAGATTTTTACAAAAGTTGTTATTCCTTCACTCGCTGGGACAATAGTAATATTGAGTATTTTAGCTATCTCAGGAAGTTTTAAAGGCTTTGATTTAATATGGGCCTTGACAGGGGGTGGCCCTGCTTATTATACAGAGGTGCTTACAATTTATATGTATCGTTACGCATTCCAATACCAAAAATATGACTTTGCCTGTGCAATTTCCATGGTTATTGTGGCTATATGCATTCTTCTGGTAATCCTGACACAGTTTATCAGAAAAAAGCTTGCTGGTAGGGAGGTTTAATATGTCCAGTGCTGTTTTAAACAAAGAAAGTATCTCTGATGTTGCTTCAACTGAAGAAAAAGAGCAAAAAATAAAAGAGAAACCTGTAAAAAAAGTTTTTCCCAAAGTAGTATTTTATACAGTTTTTATAACCTTTACTATATTAACAATCTTTCCTCTAATCTGGCTTTTTTATTCTTCATTTAAATCAAAAATTGAAATAATTAGACACGGCCTTGCCCTGCCAAAAAGTCCAATGATTACTAATTATATTGAGGCGTGGAGGCTTGGACACCTGGGCCAATATATGATTAATAGTTTTATCTATACAACTGTTTCTACAGGGGGTGTGATTATTCTTGCCATGATGGTCTCCTTCGCCTTTGCAAAAATAAGGTATAAAATCATTACTCCAATTCTTTGGTATACATTTCTCATGGGTTTACTTATCACCTTACACGCAATTCTTGTGCCCTTGTTTCTCTTTGAATCTCGAATTGGTCTTTACGACACCCGCCTTGGTTTAATAATCCCCTATATAGCAGTTGGTCTACCACTGGCAATTTATGTGGGGACAGAGTTTGTAAAAGGAATCCCGGATTCTATAATTGAATCAGCAAAAATAGATGGTGCTTCCTATTTTCAGATTTTCTTAAAAATCATTCTTCCTATGTGCAGGCCAGTTATTGTCACCATTGCCATCATAACAGTTCTGGCAAACTGGAACGAATTTTTACTTGGATCTATTCTTACTTCTAGGCACACTACAAGACCTCTTCCTGTAGGTGTTTATGTGTTCTCAGGACCTCTTGCTACGGAATATGGAATGCAGTTTGCCGCCCTTGTGATTGCACTTGCCCCCATACTCCTTTTCTATATAATTTTTAACAAACAGATAACACGTGGCCTTATTGCTGGAGCAATAAAGTAGTTTTTGATTGATACGAAAATCCTTGATTAGAAACTTGTTTATCCTTTAGTGCTCTTTACCCCAGCAAGTTTCATCTCTTTTATAAGCCTACCAAAAATCGAAGAACCTCTCTATCTTTCCCTTTGCCTCAAGGTGAGTTAGCCAAAAGAAAAAATTGGAGCTTGACATTTTTTTTAAATTGTGGTAAAATATGGTTGGTCTATGAGAGATTATGTCGTATATAAGAGAAAAATATTACAAAAAAGGAGATAAAGCGAAATAATTCAAAAGTCAGGAGATTATCCGTGTCTTTACTTGAAGAATTCATAGCTAAAGCGAAGAAAAATCCTAAAGTTATTGTATTTCCCGAAGGAGAAGACGAAAGGATTTTAAAAGCAGCAGTGCAGGCTGCAAAGGAAGGGATAGTTTTTCCGCTTCTATTGGGAGAGGAAAGTAAAATTGCCTTCAGAGCTAGGGCTCTTAATCTGAAGTTGGAGGGAAACTATGTCTGAGAAAAAACCCCTTGTATTCAAAAACGCCAAGATAATAACCCCCATAAGGGTTATAGATAACGGTGTATTAGTCGTTAAGGAAGGCAAAATCTCAAGTGTTGGCCCTAGAAATGAAATTAAGGTTCCAAAAAATGCAAAGGGAATAGATGTCGCTGGTAAGTACCTGACCCCTGGATTCATTGATATTCACCTTCACGGTGGGGGTGGAGCGGATACTATGGATGCGACACAGGAGGCCATGGAGAAATTATCAGTTGTACATGCCAGAGGAGGCGTAACCTCTATTCTCCCCACCACTTGGACTGCTCCTCTGGATGATATAATAAGAGCAATTGAAGCTATAGGATTAGCTAAAAGGAGAATATTAAGTGGAGCACAGGTTTTAGGTGTTCATTTAGAGGGGCCGTACCTTTCCGTGCAGCAAAAAGGGGCGCAGAACCAAAAATACTTAAAAAGCCCAAAGCCAGAGGAATATTTGAAGCTTTTGGATGAGTATGACTGCATTCTCAGGATTTCCGCAGCCCCTGAGCTAGAGGGAGGATTAGAATTGGGGCGGGAGCTAAGTAAGCGGGGAATTGTAGCTTCAATCGCTCACACCAATGCAACTTACCAGGATATGCTTGCCGCCATTGATGCCGGTTATACTCATGTAACGCATATGTATTCAAGGATGTCCGGGCTAAAAAGAGTCAATGCATACAAGATTTCTGGCGCTATAGAGTCAACCCTTTTATTGGATGAATTAACCACAGAAGTAATTGCCGATGGACATCACCTTCCTCCCAGTCTCATAAAGCTGATAATAAAGGCAAAGGGCGTTGATAGGGTATCACTCATCACTGATGCTACGAGGGCTACTGGGTTGGGACCAGGAAGATACTCAATTGCGGGATTGGACTGCGTTGTTGAGGCCAATGTGACAGAAGAGTTCGAAATTCCAGAGAATAAGGGAAACTATGTTGCTAAGCTTTTATCCCGTGATGCTTTTGTCGGCAGCGTAGCCACAATGAATAGATGCGTGAGGAATATGGTGAAGTTTGTGGGCTTATCGATACAGGACGCACTTAAGATGGCCACCATAAACCCAGCTAAGGTAATAGGGATGGGTCAGAAAAAAGGAAGCTTAGCAAAAGGAAAGGATGCCGACATGGTCATACTTGATGACGATGTAAATGTCATTATGACTATGGTTGGGGGAAGGATAGTATATAGGAGATAGTTTTAACAAAAGGGAGGTCAATTTTACTAAAACACTTGCCAGTCCTTCTCCTTCCCTCAAAATTTAGTTCTTCTTAAACCATGAATGTCCCATTTTTGGACTTGACCTATACTATGTGCTATAATCAGGCATTTAATTGATGAATTTCATCAAGCTTTCAATAGTGCAAAAAAGGACTGTTGTCAGCTATCAATGTAAGTTTCCTGGGATAAAAATGGAAGGACCTAGAGGAACTAAAAAAGAGGAATTTGACCAGGTATTAAAACTTGTTAATTACGTATTCAGACAAAGCAATAATCGAGGGCCTAATAATATGGGAAAGCGGTATCCGCTACTATTTAATGATGATAATTTAGAAAATATGCGCATTATTTTGGAAGATAATAAGCCTGTCTCTCACATCGGTATCTCTGAGACTGAGATAGCAGTTTATGGCTGCAGGACAAAAATTGGCAGCATTGGCTCTGTTTGCACCCATCCCGAGTATAGGAAGAGAGGATTTGCTACCCTGTTGTTAGAGAATGCCATGAAAAAAATAGATGATGATGGAGCAGACATTATGCTAGTTTCTGGCGGACATAGTTTATACAAAAAAGCTGGCTGTATAGAAGCAGGCAGAGTTCATAAATTTAGAATTTCCCGAAATGATTTAAAAAAATTCTATGCTCAAACCATGAGAGTTTTTCCTTACAAAGAAAAAAATTTGGAAAATATAGTGGGAGTTTATCAAAAAGAGGCAGTGAGATTTTCCCGTCCTTTAGAAGACTTTAAGAGAATTTTAACTACGGGCGTAGCTATGGATAGAAAAGCAGAAATATTAACAATTCATAAAGCCGGTGAATTTCTGGGTTATCTGGCAGTTCAGAGCCCTGAAGAAAAAGAGGGTAAAGAAGGAGTTAGCAATGTCGCTGAATATTCAGGTATTAGAAAAGCCATCCTGGATGCTGTAAAACCCATTTTTAATAGATATGATATTCAAGGATTGAGTTTTAATATACCTTTCCACGATACAGAATTTATCCATGCATTAAAAGAGAAAGATTTTAAATCAAAAATAGAAAATATTCCAGGTACAATCAAAATAATAAACTTTCCCAGGCTTATGGACAGATTTCGTCCCTATATTGAGGAACGGCTGGGTAAAAAGACCTCAGATTTAATTAGATTTAATCAAAAAAGAGATAGATTTACTATCGGGTTTGATGGAGAAGAGTTTAATACTGATGCAAGGGGACTTGTGCAAATTGTATTTGGTACATCTGGAGAAGAAGAAAAAAAAATAATGCCAAAGAAAGGAAAAATAACAAAAATTCTAGCGGACATATTTCCTCTGCCATTTATCTGGTCGGGATTAAATTATATATAAGGTAATGTCAAAAATTTTTGAAAAAGTAGAAGGAAGAAATGATAGATTGTCTCAATACTGTTCCTAAATTAAAAGAAGTTAGGTTGGGCAAGGCAGAGTTTGTCATAAACGATCAAACTACCCTGCTCTTGGGCAAGAATCATAGCCGGGCAGATAAATTTGCCGCTAAGCTCTTAAATCAGGAAATAGAAAATCTTATTAAAACTCCGCTCGAGGTAAAAGCTGCCCAGAGCTTTTCTAACTTTAAAAATACCATCATCTTAGCTATTCCTGAAAGAGATAGGGAATTTCTAAATATCTTCAAATGGCAGGATATCCTTGGCGATAAGAGATTAAGTGAGGAGGGTTATATTATAGATGTAAAAGATGAATATATTCTGATTGCCGCGAGGACTGAAGCAGGACTTTTCTATGGAATCCAAACGTTAAGACAACTATTGAAAAACAAAAAGAATAAAATAATAATTCCTTCTCTTTGGATAAGAGATTGGCCAGAAATGAGATGCAGGGGAGTAATGCAGGATATCTCCCGAGGACAAGTTCTTACTATGAATACCTTTAAAGAATTAATTCGCACACTTAGCTATTTTAAGATAAATCTTCTATCTCTTTATATAGAACACACCTTTGTTTTCCAAAAACATCCCTTAATTGGTCAGGGTTGTGGTTCCCTGACCAGAGAAGAAGTAAAAGAATTAGATGAGTATGCCAGAGACTACCATATTGAACTTGTTCCTTCTTTCCAGGCTTTAGGTCACTTCCACCAAATTTTAAGGCATAAAGAATACGCTCATTTAGCTGAAACGGAGACCAGATGGTCCCTTAGCCCGGCCAGGGAGGAGAGTTATAAATTTCTTGAGGAACTTTTCTCAGAAATAATTCCAGCATTTAGTTCAAAATTTTTTAATATAGGCGGTGATGAAGTGTATGATCTGGGAGAGGGAAAAAGTAAAGAAAAAGCCAAAGAGTTTGGCAAAGGAGGATTGTATCTTTCCCATATTTTAAAGGTAAAGGAAATAATCGATAAGTACGGTAAAACTATTATGCTCTGGGGGGATATGCTGCTGCACCACCCAGAAATTATTTCTCAACTACCCAGGGATATAGTTATCATGAACTGGCACTATGGGTCTGATAAATTAGAGGAAAATGATTATTACCGCCCTCTCATAGAGACGTTTCAAAAAACTGGGCTTGAGCAGTTCGCTTGCTCGGGAACCAGTAGTTGGGTTAGACTTTTTCCTGATATCCGCATAGCTAATAAAAATGTAAAATGTTTCACCTCGGAAGCCAAAAAATTTGGCGTAAAAGGAGCAATGATTACCAATTGGGGAGATTATGGAAACCACAATTTGCTTGGGTATGTCTGGTACGGATTTGTCTTCTTTGCTGAAGCTTCCTGGGATCCGTATAAAGTAGAGGAGCAAAGTTTTGGTAGAAGATTTTGCTCGCAGTTTTTCGGCCAAGGTACAGAGTCTATAGCTGAGGCAATATGGTATCTTTCTCAGAGCAATTCTTTAGTTAACATTGACCTTCCCCAAGAGTACTTTCCCTGGTCTTTTCCTCTATTTTGGGATGACCCTTTTGAAGGAAAATACAGTATAAATGTCCGGGATCCCTTGGAGACAGGAAGAAAATTAACAGTGATTTCTGACTCTGCATCAGAGATTATTTCTCATAATCAAGGGAAGGCAACCAAAAATAAGAAATGGCTGGGTGATCTACTTTTTGCTGCTCAGGAAATTGGCTATCTGGGAAAAAGAGTCCTCTTAATAGAGGAGATAAAAAACCTATATCATCAAGCTTATAGAAACCTTGGGGAGGAAAAGGTAGTTACAGAATGTCTTAAAAAAATTCTTACATTATTAAATAAGCTAAAATCGGATTTACTCGGATTAAAGGAAAAATACCAAAGCCTGTGGCTAAGAGAAAATAGAGAGCCCGGTTTGGATTATAACCTCAAAAGATACACATCATTGATCAAAAGCTTCGATAGAAAAATTTCTGAGCTGGAGATGATTGAGAAAGATTACGAAAAGCCAGGTGGCTGCCTACCAGCGCCAGACAGAATAAGACTTTCCAAAAAGGATTACCCCAGAACTGTATCAGATTTCTGATAAATACATAGTACTCGCTAACTTCTATTTCAGTGCCTGCCGAAATTCCCGTGTTCTTGACTCTAAATGCTGATTCTGATAAGATTTTTAAAAAGGAAATGGTATACTAATGTAGATTTTGGTGAAGTGGAAAGAAGAATTCGAGGTGAAAATGGATTCGGTGCCCAACTATATTATTGGAGTGGACTTGGGGGGAACCAATATTGTCTCTCTTCTTATGAGTCGAGATGGCAAGATACTAGCCAGGGATACTCGAAGAAGTCTGGCTAAAGAGGGCAAAGAGAGAACTATTTCTCAGATAGTTGCCTCGGTAAGAGAGATACTCAGAGAAGGTGAAAGATTAAAGGTTTTTTCTAAATCAATATTGGGAGTGGGAATAGGTAGCCCTGGTCCCCTGAATACCAAAGAAGGAGTAATTCATTTTGCTCCCAACCTTCCCGGTTGGATCGAGGTTCCCTTAGTACAGATTTTAAGGGACGAACTTAACCTGCCTATTTTTCTAGAGAACGATGCTAATGCTGCTGCTTTAGGCGAATGGTGGCTGGGAGCAGGAAAAAATGTGGATAATCTGGTTCTGTTGACCTTGGGAACAGGGATAGGAGGAGGGATAATCATTGAGGGAGAGGTTCTTCATGGAGCCTGGGATACGGCGGCAGAGATAGGACATATGATAATTCATGAAGGTGGGCTTACCTGTGGTTGTGGAAAGCAAGGATGCCTTGAAGCCTATGCCTCGGCTACGGGAGTAGTCAAGAGAACACTAGCTGCTATAGAGAAGGGAGAAAAAACTCTTCTTATCAATTTAGTGGAGAATCGATTGGAGGATATCACCTGTGAATTAATCTTCAAGACAGCAGAAAAGGGAGATAGTCTAGCTAAGTGGATAGTTGAGGAGACGGCAAGATATCTGGGGATTGGTATTGCCAGTATAGTTAACATCATCAATCCGGAAATGGTCATTCTCTCAGGAGGAATGATTGCGGCGGGTGATACATTATTTAAGCCGGTAAGAAAATATGCTCAAGAAAATGCTCTTGCTGCTGCTATTAAAGAAGTAAAAATAGTTCCTGCCGCTCTGGGTGGTAATGCTGGAGCTATAGGAGCAGCAGCTACCGTGTTGAAGAAAAAAGGTCTTTTATAATATAGTTCGTAGTTTGTTGTTCGTAGTTCGTTGTTCGTAGTTCGTTGTTCGTAGTTCGTAGTTTGTTGTTCGTAGTTCGTAGACAAAACAACACTTTCCTCTCCCCTGCGGGGAGAGGATTAAGGTGAGGGGGAAGAGAAATTGCCAGCTCGGCTGAAAGATTATTTCTGGAGAGTTAAAAAAGAAACTTTAGAAGAAGTAGCAGCATCTTTATTAATAAAAAAAGGGCTAACCATCAGTGTGGCTGAGTCCTGCACGGGAGGCCTGGTCTCCCATCGGCTTACCAACATTTCGGGAAGTTCTAACTATTATAAATGTGGAATAATTAGCTACAGCAACCAGGCTAAGTCAGTTTTTCTAAAAGTCAATAACCAGCTCATCAAAGAGAAGGGAGCGGTGAGTCCTGAGGTAGCTAGAGAAATGGCCGTGGGGATAAGAGCATCTGCTCATACAGATCTAGGTTTAGGAATTACTGGTATCGCTGGACCTACTGGAGCTACCCCGACAAAGCCTTTGGGGCTGGTTTACATTGCTCTTAGCAGCGAGGCTAAACAGATTAATCAAAAGTTTATCTTCTCTGGAAATAGAGAGCAGATTAAGTGGAAAGCTTCTCAGGCAGCTCTTGATATCTTGCGAAAGTATCTACTGGGAGCTGTGAGTTAACGGTTCGTTCACACCTCACTTTTCAGGGGTGATGAATTTTCCTCCCGAAATCTTCTGGGAAATTATTCTATAACTTCTATCAAAATCCACATCTATGTTTATTAAATTAGGACATTTCTTCCCCAGGATTTCTTTCTTTATAGCATAGAAAGATTCTTTCTCACCGGCTTCTGTATATAGACTCTGTATATCTGCTTGTCGGTTAACCCTTATCGTTATCTCTTCACCACATTTATCACACTTTACTGAAAATAAAATAAATTTTCCCTCTATACGGGCAGGGATTCGTCTCTTTTTCTCACCTTTCTTTTTCTCACCACCGAAAAGCTTACTCCAAAAACTCATTTTTCTTCATCTCCTTTACCATAATCTGGTTATAAAATCTTTCATCATTGCGAAGCTTGTTTCGAGCCTGTTTTAAGATTACTTCGAGACTTTGTCTCTCGTAATGACAGCGAAGGATGCGAAATACGAGATGCTAGCAACGAGCAACGAGTTTGGTGCCGAAGGGGGGACTCGAACCCCCAAGGGGATAACCCCACAGCATCCTGAATGCTGCGCGTCTACCAATTCCGCCACTTCGGCATGTCTGGATTCATCTGCTGGCAAGTATCCTGGAAGCTAGGATTTTTCCTCTTCCTGATTTTTTTCTTCTGGTGTCCATCCGCTTGCATAAGATTTCTATTACTGCTCTTTCTAATAATACTAGCTTAAAGAAAATCGTCAAGGATTAGCAAAGTACCTCTCTTTAATTCTTGACATTTAACACGGCGCGTTATATATTTTACTATGATCAAATCTTTTAAATGCAAAGAAAAAGAAAAAATACTTAATCGAGATTATTCAAAGAAATTTTCTAAAGAAATCAATGAATTATCTTTTCGAAAGTTAAGAATGTTAAATAGAGCAGTAATAGGCTTAGAAGTACTTTACAATTATAAATGAGGAGGTGAAGAATCAAAGAAAAGAAAGATAGTAAAATGGTAGATATTGGGATAGGAGGTTTAAAATGCAAACCAAACTATTTAAGTTATCGATGGCTGGGCTTATTCTGGTAATGCTGGGAGTTGGCCTGGGAGTGGCTGGAGAAGCTAATTCCCTCCCCCAGATGATAATTCAACCTCCGCCTCATCCCCAGCTTGACGTAGACATCTGGACCGATCGATCCTGGTATTCGATTGGATCTGAATTAAGAATCTCTGTACGGGTCAATGAGCAGGCCTACCTTTATGTTCTGAACTATGATACTCAAGGGCAAACCCGGTTAGTCTTTCCTAACTACTACTCCCAGAATAATCTAATTAGGCCAGGTTCCTATCAATTACCTGATGAACCTTACAGGTTCCGAGTAACTGGTCCTCCAGGTACTGAGTACCTTCTAGTAATTGCTTCCACCACTAAGATCAACGTCTATAATTTTCTAAGATTTCCTCAGGATCCCTTTAAAGAAAATCCTTATCCTCTAGTTCCTGATCCTCAGGCCTTGAGAGAAGAAGTTGAATCTAAGCTTAAAGCCGAATTCCAGTTACAATTTGGAGGAGAAAAGACCAAGATTCAGTTTAGGATAGAGCCGGTAAAATGGGATACTGCCTGGACCAGTTTTCAGGTGGGAGCCGGACCAGTCAATGAGAACCCTGAGGCTCAATTTAATTATTGGCCCTCTAATCCTCAAGCTAATCAAGTGGTCCAGTTCGATGCCTCTGATTCTTCTGATCCTGACGGCTACATAACTAGCTGGCAATGGGATTTTGATAGCAATGGAATCACTGATGCCTGGGGCCAGCAGACCACTCGACAATTTTATTCCCAGGGCGAATTTAAAGTAACTCTGACGGTCCAAGATGACGATGGAATAACTTCTTCTACCACCAGGATAGTAACAGTGGGTCAAGTTGGTGTTGGTGCTAGGTTTTCAGCTATTAAGCCGGTTTCTTCCCAAGCCAACGGAGATTGGATCAGCGGATGGTGCTGGGTAAGAGAATGGAATCACTGGGCCCAATGGAGCTGGAATAGGATCTCTCTGACTCCTAGCCAGGCCTATATAAACTTCCATCTTTTGGTAACTAATGAAGTCGATGGAGGAAGTGGATTTAGCGCTACGGCCAAGATAAAAATCCTAAATCAATGGGGACAGGTAGTGGAACAAGGTCAGGTAAACCTAATTAATCCCTTTAAGCCTCAGTTTTCCGGAGACACCCAAGGAGTAGGCTACAGCGCTTACGGATCTTATCAGATTCGGGACCTTTCTTTATTGGGACAGCGATTTACGGTCAAAGTAGAATGGCCTCCAGTTGGATTCAGATATCGCTTAGCTGCTCAGCAAGACTCAGCTAGTTTAGCTTACACTTATCAGGAGGTGAATTATAGTGAAGTATAAATCTCTGATATTGGTAGCAGTGGTAATTTTGAGTTTAGCTACAGGAGGTTTTTCTCAAGAATTAACTTCACAAGAAAAAGAGTTGGTTAGACAAGCTCTTTCCGAAAAGTTCAATCCAAAAGAGATGTTTATCTCTGCTGGAGTAGTCTCTTTGGATCAAATTCAGGTCTATCTTCCTTCTCAGATTAATCTTTCTGAGGAAACTATTCACCAAGGCCTGATAGTAGCTCTAGTGATCTATGGGGAAGAAATAGATTACCCCTATCTTTTATTTGTAGCTTCTATTGAAGCGGAGGAAGAAGAAATAGATTACGGAGCAGCTTTGTTTGATTCCTCAGGAGAAATAACTGCAGTAAGCTTAACTCAGATAGAGAAACTGGAAAAGCCAGTTGAGGAGCCTTCTCTTAGTTTAGCCAAGGTTGAAGAGAAGCCCGATCTAGTTAGTTTGACTTTAAAAACTGGAACCTATGTTCTAAAATGCAAGATTCCAGCCTCTATCAAAGGATAGCTTTTTAAGACAGCCCAAGCGGGCCTAAGGGGCCCGCTTGGGCTGTCCCCTGACTATTCCCTGACCCCTTTTTGCGAGGAGGGAACGCAATACGCATCACGCAATACGAGATATGAATGAAATATAAGCAGTTTATAGCAGAGTTGGAGGCTGGAAAAGTTGCCTCAGCTTATCTTTTTGAGGGGGAGGAGGATTATCTTAAGGAAGAAGCGCTTAAAAAACTTAAGAAGAAGATTATTTCATCTGAGTACGAAGACTTTAATTATGAGAGGCTTTCTGGGGCAAATATTTCCGCTGGTCAAATTATAGAATCAGCCAACACTTTTCCCCTTCAGACAAAGAGGCGGCTAGTAGTGGTGGAAGAGGTAGATAAATTATCGGATGAGGATCAAAGAGCCCTGAGTAGATATCTGGATAGTCCGGCAGGAACTACCTGTCTTGTTTGTACAGCGGAAAAACTAGATAAAAGAAAAAGGCTTTATAAAACTTTTTTGGAAAAAAGTAAGGTCGTCTCTTTTTATCCCTTATGGGAGGGGGAGGTTATAGCCTGGATTAAAGGAAAAATAGAAAAAGAAAGAAAGAAAATCAGCTCCCAGGCTCTTCTTTATTTTAAGGATAGGGTGGGAAATGACCTTCGAGAGGTAAATAGCGAAATAGAGAAACTAGTTCTTTATACTCATCCTAAAAGAGTGATAGAGAAGAAGGATGTAGAGGAGGCAGTAGGGGAAGGTAAAGGGACAGGGGTATTTGACTTAACCAAAGCGGTGAGAGAAAAAGCCCTTTCCAGAGCTCTTTTTATTCTTTGCCGGCTTTTAGAAAGAGGAGAAGAACCTATGAGAGTTCACTCTCTCATAACTCGTGAGATGCGGATTTTATTGAGGATTAAAGAAAAAGAAGAGAAGATCTCTTCCAGAGAAGCGTGTTCTATCATCTTTAGGCCAAAAAGCTACTATTCTCAGTTTTATACAAACATCGCTGTCGAATACATTCAAGCGGTGAGGAAATTTAGCCTTTCCCAGCTAATCACTGCTTTTAAGTATTTAGTAGAAACAGAAGCCTCTATTAAGACAGGAAGAGAAGAACCGGCTATAGCTATAGAGAGGATGATTTTACGGATTCTACAGCCTTAATAATACTAGGAAAGTATTGGTATTCAGGAGATTTATACGGGTACCGAAGGACATTTTCTGAGGGAGCCTTATATATTCCGTAAAGAATTCTTATTCTTATAGCCGCCAC
>Ga0114918_10002842_pt1 | contig 15386 bp, 19 predicted proteins | sample LantaG_FD_87015 | JGI IMG/M metagenome (GOLD analysis project Ga0114918, IMG submission 87015) | Deep subsurface microbial communities from Baltic Sea to uncover new lineages of life (NeLLi) - Landsort_02402 metaG | ecosystem: Environmental > Aquatic > Marine > Oceanic > Sediment | place...
CACTTTGCCAGCTGGAGTATTAACCTGAACTATTGATCCTTCGCCTTTATTTAAAAGAGTTTTTCCTAATGGAGAATCATAAGAAATTTTTCCCTTTAAGGTATCAACTTCTTCGGAATCAACAATTTCAAAAGATAACTTATTATTTCCAGATTCCAAAAAAACAATAGAACCAATTTGAACATTATCAGTATTCTTAGGCGCTTTAATAATTATGGCTTGTTCTATTTTCTGACCCACTTCTGAAATTTTTCTTTCTAATGATTCTTTCACTTCTCGGGCGTCATGATAAGCGGCGTTTTCAGATAAATCACCAAATCCAATAGCCTGTTCCAATTGTTTAGCAACTTTTTTTCTTTCTACAGTTTTTAAATCATTTAGTTCTTTTTTCAGCTTTTCCAAGCTTTCTTTGTTTAAATAACTTACCATATATGTTTTTTAATCTTATACTTTTTATATGATTTGTAAACCTTCTGATGAAAAAGACAATCCCGAAGAATTGTCTTTATGATGTGAGAAGGAGCTCTTGTCTTTTTTAAAATATAAAGTAATAAATTTAGTCATAATTATAATTATTATAAGTAAATTTACTCTTTTTATTTCCTTTAGGGAAATTCCTTAAAAAATCTCAAGCTCCTTCTATTTCTATAAGTTTAGTATAACAAATATTTTTAAAATTGTCAATAGATATTAAAATACTAATTAATTTTAAATATTTTATTTCTTTTTTTAAATCCTTTGATTAATTTTATTTTTGATTCAGAAATTTGAAAATAATCCATTAAAGCTTTAATCGTCGCCTTATTGGCGTTTCCTTGTATGGGCTTCTCTTTTACTTTAATTTCAAAACTATTTGGAGATTTTTTAATTATACCTTGTTTTTTTGAGCAAGGAAAAACTTTAACTTTAATCAACATTTAATAATCTCTATTCTTTTACTTTATTTTGCTCATATTCTCTCCAAGCGTTAGAAACAATTGGAGAAACACGGTCTAGTTCACTAAGAATACTTTCTCTAATCTCACTTGATTCAACATCCCCTCTTTCTTTCAGATTGGAAATCACTATTCCCGAAACTTCTTCTACTATTTCATCTTTTCTTTGTTCGGGCATGTTAACTCTTTCAATGGCTTTAGTAATTGACCTTCTAACCTTGTCCGGTTCAAACATTTCCTTTATCCCACTTTTTTTTATAACTTCACTAGCCATATGTGTAAAATTATTTATTAAATTTAATGACCTTTTATATTTTTATATCAATTAAAATTGATTTAAAAATTTTAAATTGCCTGAATAAAATAACCTGATATCATTTATATTATATTTTACCATAACTAACCTATCTATGCCCATGCCAAAAGCAAAGCCCTGCCATCTATCATCGGAAGAATTAGTATTTAATCCAGCTGTTTTAAATACATTAGGATGGACCATTCCAGCACCCATTAATTCAAGCCACTCTCCTTTTTTTCTACGAATATCTATTTCAAAACCTGGTTCAGTAAAAGGAAAATATCCTGGTCTAAATCTTATGTCTATATTTTCCTCAAAAAATTCTTTTAAAAAAGCGAATATAATTGCTTTAAAATTAGTAACCGAGATGTCTTTGTCTACCATCAACCCTTCGCATTGATAAAACTGACAATCATGAGAGGCATCTGTTCTTTCGTTTCTAAAAACCCTTCCGGGAACAATAATTTTGAAAGGAGGATTGTGCTTCTCCATATATCTAATTTGGACAGGAGAAGTTTGAGTTCTCATTAAAAAGTTTTTTTTAGTATCTTTATTTTTGTCTTGTTTTAACCACAATGTATCTTGGATATCTCTGGCCGGATGGTCTTCAGGGATATTCAGGGCATTAAAATTATACCATTCTGTTTCCAGTTCAGGTCCTTCAACTATTTCAAATCCCATTGATTCAAAAATCCTCATAATTTCCCTTTGAACCAGAGTCAAAGGATGCAAACGGCCTTGTTTCACTTTCTGTCCAGGAATAGTGACATCAATTTTCTTTTCTTCAATTTTTGATTTTCTGGTTTCTTTTTTAATCTCTTTTAACTTACTATCTATAATTTTTTTAACTTCATTTTTAACTAAATTTACCTCTTGACCAACCTTTTTTCTTTCTTTTTGCGGTAAATCCCCTAAAGAACTAAAAACTTTAACAATTTCTCCTTTTTTGCCTAAATATTTTCTGTAGATATTATTAAGAACCTTTAGATCTTGAGTATCCTTAACCTGTTTTTGAATTTCCTTTTTAAGGTTTTTTAAATCCATTTTTTTATAAATTTAATAAAGAAAGAAAATTAAGATAAATTTTTCAAATATGCCTTAATTCTTTCGCGATCTTCGTTTTTTTTCTCTCCCTTAAAATATATCTCAATAAAATCAACTTTACAACCTCGACAATGAAATGCGTAAATAATTCGGAGGGACGAACCCTTTAAATAACGACAAAATAAACGAGCTTTAACAATAGCGCATTGTTCGGTTTGAGTAACAACATTAAAATGCTTGCTGTTTCCCAATGGAACAATGGATATAATTCGTTTAAATTCAATCAAATCGTCAGGTAGGGATCTGTATTTTTTCGAAAACTGCTTGAATTCCTTAGAAAATTCATGCAATTCATTAAAGTTCGTCGTCATAGTTTCTTACTGAATAATATTCATCGCGGTAAAAAACACTTTCGTAAGAAAGTGGCTTGCCATTTTCCGCCGTTTTCCACGGAATGTCTCCATGTGAATAGTTTTCCATTTCTTTCGCGTTTTTATCCGCCAAGCGCGCTAATACATCGTCAATATGCTCTATTTCTCGACCGGATAATACATCAAGATTGGGCCGCCTGATCGCTAAATATTTTCTTTGCGGATAGTTAAAATATTTGCCTTTAACCTTTACAATTTCGCCACCTTGGATCATATCGTCCACGATAGTTTTAAATTCAACAGGCGTTGGACCATAATGGTTTTTGATGTATGTCGCGCCAATTAGTTGTTCCTCAAATTTTTCGTAAAAATCAAAATCAATAAAATAAAGCAATTTATAAATCACTGCTTCGCCGACATTGGGTTTGCCACCGACTTTTGAGAGGATATAAAGCAAAACCGCTTTGAATTTTTTAAGATTTTTTTGCGGAATGCTTATTCTTATCTCTTGCTTTTTTTGTTTTGTTTCCTTAACTGCCTTCTTTATTTCTACTCTGATAGAAGTGTCTTTGCCTTCAATAAAATTGTTGAAAGGAATACCAAAAATCTCCGCCAGTTTTTTTGCCTCGGTAATAGTTAGATCACGTTCGCCTTGCTCAACTTGCATATAAGTTGGACGAGAAATATCTAATTTAGATGCTAAAAATTCCTGTGTTAGATTATTCTTTTTTCGCAATTGTTGAATAAATTTTGAAAGCATAGTTTTACAATTAAATTAATAATTATTCAGACCTAGTTAAATTGTAAGCGATGTAAAACTATTTGTCAAGAGTAATGTAAAAAAGTTATACATACCACCAAGCCCCGTTTCAGGCGGGACGAGCGAGCCATTAAATCCTCCCAAAGAATCGCAACGTCTTGTTTGGCAGGGACGCCAGGATTCGAACCTGGAACAGAAATTTTGGAGATTTCCATGATAGCCATTTCACCACGTCCCTTTACTATTTTTTCTTTAACTCTTTATGTAAGGTATGTTTCCTATAGAATTTACAGATATTATTCATTCCAATCTTTCCTTTTGTCTTTTCTGGAAGATTTGTGAGAAAAACCATTTGGATGTCTTTGTTTAAGTTTTTTGATATTCTCTTCTAAAACATCCTCTAGATTCCAATTAAAGAAATTGCAAATCATGGCGATATACCATAACGTATCGCCAAGATTCTCTTTGATGCCGTTTTTCTGATTGTCACGATGACTTATTGTTTTCTTAATACAACCAGCAACATCTCCAGCTTCTCCCGAAATTCCTAAACCCCAACTCATTATCTCTTTTTCTTTGTCGCGAAATTTCTTTGCTGTTCCTTTACAAAGTTTTTGATATTCGTTTGGGTTCATAATCATTATTTCCTTATTTTTTCTTTAATTCTTTATGTAAAGTATGTTTTCTGCAAGATTTACAGAATTTTTTCAATTCTAATTTTTCCTCAACTCCTCTTGATTTGTTAGTGAAATAATTAGTTGTTTTGCATTCCTCACATCGAAGCTTTGTAAGAACTTTTTTCTTTTTAGCCATAAGTTTTTATTATATTAATTATGGAGCCCGGAGCGAGAGTTGAACTCACGACCTCGTAATTACCAATTACGTGCTCTAACCGTCTGAGCTATCCGGGCGGTAAATCTGTGGGTAGGGAGGGATTCGAACCCCCGTAGGTTAGAAACCGCGAGTTTTACAGACTCGTGCGTTTGACCGCTCCGCCACCTACCCAAGTTTAAAAACAATCTTAACAGAAATTTTGAGTTTATTCAATAATCTTACTATGTTTTTTTCTCCAATCCTCAATTTTTTTATGATCACCAGACAAAAGAATCTTAGGTATTCGCCAAGAGATTCCTTTTTTAGGCGAGAAAATTTCAGGTCTTGTATATTGCGGATATTCGATAAATCCTTTGTTTTTTGTAATTCTTTTTTTTAACAATTCTGGTTTCCCAATTACATTAGGAACTAACCTAGATATAGTTTCAATTAAAACTAATGCTGGTAAATCCCCTCCCATTAAAACATAATCACCTATAGAAATTTCTTCATCAATAATATTTTTTGCTATCCTTTCATCCACTCCTTCATATCTACCAGAAATTAAAATTAATCTATCTAATTTACTAAAGCGCGTAGCCATTTTCTGATTAAACTTTTTTCCTCTGGGAGTAAATAAGATTACTTTTGTTCTCTTCTCTTTTTTCTTTTTTAAAGATTGAATCGCCTTATAAATTGGTTCAACTTTTAAAACCATTCCCCGGCCACCACCAAAGGCCTTATCATCAACTGTTTTATGTTTGTCTGAAGCAAAATCTCTAATATTCAAAATATTAATTTTTATAATCTTATTTTTTTGGGCCTTTCCAATAAGAGATTCTTGAAGATAAGTTTCAAAAACTTCTGGGAATAAAGTTATAATATCAAAAATCATATATGGTAAATGAAAACAGCGCTACTTTTCATAGTAGCACCGCTTTCTCTAGATGTAAACCTTAAAATTAAAGGCTTAAATTATCTAAATCACTGTCTTTTTTCTCTTCTGGAGTCCTCTCTGGTCTAGGTTTTCCACCTTCAGGTTCCTCAATCTTTAAGTTGACTCGAGCATGATTCTTAAGTCCTACAATTCTAATAAGATTTCTTATTGCTCTAGCAGTTGAACCAGCTTTTCCGATAATCTGACCCATGTCTTCTTGATTAACTTTTAAGCTAAGTAAAACTCCCATTTCGTCAACTTTTCTTTCAACTTTTACATCTCCAGGATTGTCAACTAAACCTTTGATAATATACTCCAAAAAATCTTTATCATTAGTTGCTTTTTCCATAATTCTTTAGTAAGTCATTAAATAAAACTAATCCGACCTTTAATTCTGCGATTCTCTCTTTCTGAAATCTAGAGAATCGGTTTTTATCACCTGACATAATCAGGTTTTTTTATATTACTCTTTTAAAAAAATATGTCAACCCAATAAATTAAATATTTTTCTCCAGAAAGCTATCAGCAAGCGTTAGAATAATACAAATATTAATTATTAGAAGACGGAGAGAGATTTTGACGAAGAAATCGCCAAGTGTCTTCAGAATTAATGTTTGATCTAACTTAGTAGCCATCTCCAAAAGGAGAGGCTAAAGCTTACTGACAGCTCTTTAAAGAAAAACTTATTTTTTATTTTAACATTTTATTTTCCCTACGCTAAATTTTTTAAATTTCAGATTTTTGTTTTTAATATTCTTTTAAATTTTAAAAAAATTATAGAGAGCAGAAATAGAATTGCACTATTTCTACTCTCTATTTTTGGTGGTAACTAATTAAATCCCTTAATTAGTCTTTTAAATTTAACCAACTAAATCCCTTAGTTGATTAAGTTCTTTTTGAATTTCTCGTTCTAGCTGCAGGCGAATTTCTTTCCTTCTGGGCCTTACAAAAAGCATATATTCGTCATACTCGTTGCCCGGACTATTATGCCAGTCCCAATCATTCAAGACTATTGCTTCAATAGTCATGAGTTTTTCTTGATTTATCTCTCCTTCTCTGGTAAGAAAGTTTCGCCAAAGAGGGATAGAAAGGACATCTTTAACGGATCTTTTGTTATCAGAAAACCAACCTCCATACGGGCATTCTTCGAATCTCCCATCTTTAAAGATGAGAAACGCTATCACGCCATATGAACCAGCCCAACTATGACTGTTTTCATATTCATATAGGTTTTTGGTTAAAATTTCCTTCCCGAATCTTCTTACATCCATTTCTTGAATGAATTCTTTTTTATCCAAAAATCCTTTGAGAAATGGAAATTCCTTTTTCAGTATGCTTACATTCATTTTATTTCTCCTTTGTCACCACCAATTATATAATTCTTTTATATAATTCTTAATTTACAACTCTTCTTTATTGCTTTGACTAAAAATTTTTTCAAACAAAGCAAAAAGAATGCTTTCCCATATTAAATTGTAAAGAACTTTCTAATCTCCTAAATCCAGAATATTTATTCTGAACTTGGGAGATGGGAGAATTTAATTAAGTGCAAAAATTCTCCCTATAGTTTATAATTACGCTAAATTTGGTTCTTCAAATGTCCTCAGACCAAAACTTCTTATAATCTTTTTTACTAAGACTATAACTCTTTTGATCATTTCCTTTCCATTCTTTTGGACAAATGAAACTTCTAATTCCCTTTCATCTATCCACATAGGTACAATTCCCATATGGATAGCTTCTATTCCCTTTGGACCGAGAATAGAATTTTTATCTATTGAAAACTGGATCTCAATATACTTTCCCTTCCCAATTTTCAACCAGATAACCGCTTCCTTCTTTTTAGATTTATATGCTGAAAAACCGTTATCGTTAAAGATTTCAAGGAGCAGTTCTTTAGCGAGCTTCTCTGCTAGCATTCCATATTTCTCCATTTAAAACACCTCCTTCCCCTGCCTGTTCTTACGAACTTAGGCCTCTGGAATTTTTTTATTTTAAAAGAACATTCTAATCTCCTAAATCCAGAATATTTATTCTGAACTTGGGAGATTGAAGGAAAGTAAAAAACGGCTCTGGAGAGAGTCGTCTTTTACAATACTTCTATCGTAAATTTATAATCGGTTAAAACAATTTTGGCTCTCTCCTTCCATAATTGTTTTTATTTAATTTTAAAAACTTATCTACTTTTTTATCTTATGCTACTATTATAGCATATCTATTTTTTTTGTCAACCCCTTTATCAACATTTTTTATTTTGTCTCTTGTTTTGGTTTTTCTTCTTTTAACTTTTCTCCTTTTTTCACCTCTTTCTTTTCTTCCTGTTTTTTATCAACCTCTTCTGGTTTTGCTTCTTTCTTTTCTCCTACTTTTTCTTCTGGCTTTATTTCTTTCACTTCTTCTTTTATGTCCGTTTCTGTCTTCGGTTCTTCCTTTTCAATTTTCTCTTCTACTTTTGCTTCCTCTTTTACTTCTTCTTTCTTTGGTTCTAACCCCTCAACTTTTTTCTCTGGTTTTTCTTTTTTCTTTTCTTCTTTTTTCTTTTTCGGCTTTTTAAAAACATCTACTTTTTTACCCTGGATAAGCTTTTCAGATATTAATAAATTACGAACTCTATCAGATGTTTTTGCTCCCACACTTAACCAATATTTAATTCTTTCTTTCTTCAGAGATTTTTCTTTAGTTAAAGGATTAAAAAAACCAAGAACTTCTAAGAAGTCCCCTCCTCTGGGAGCATTTCTCTTATCAGTTATAACAATTCTAAAAAATGGCTGATTTTTTTTTCCTCTTCTTATAAAACGAATAATTAACATATTTTTATTTTTTACCAGTTTTTTGCTTTAAGCGCATTTTCAGCCGCTTGTTCTTCTGCTTCTTGCTTTGAAGAACCAGAACCATTTGCTATTAATTTATCTTCCCAAAAAACACCAACCACAAAATCTTTAGCATGATCAGGTCCATGCTCTTCTAAAATTTTATATTCTGGAGTAATCTTTACTTTTTTTTGAGACATTTCCTGAAAAAATGATTTAGCATCTTGAGCCAATCCATTCTCAATAATATATGGCAGTTTTTTAATTAAGTATTTTTCAATAAAATCTTTAACAACATCAAATCCTTGATCAAGGTACAAAGCACCTAAAAATGCTTCATAAGCATTAGCCAGTATAGATTGTCTAGCTTTTCCAGTATCTTTTGCCTCTCCTTTGCTTAATAAGATATAATCGTTGAAATCAAGTTCTTGGGCTAGCTTAGACAAAGTATTAGAATTAACCAAAGATGCTCTCCAGTTTGTAAGTTTGCCTTCCTGCTCTTTATAATTTTTATAAAGATATTCTGTAACTATTAATTCTAAAATTGCATCGCCTAAAAATTCAAGCCGTTCGTTATTGTCTAAACTAATTTTCGGATTTTCATTTAGATAGGAACGATGACAAAATGCTTGTTTTAAGAATCTTTTATTTTTGAAATTAATATTTAATTTTTTTTCTAAATTTGAAAAGTTTTTCATGCCTTTTTATTTCTCATTTTTCATCTCTTTAAACACTGTTCCCAACACTCCGTTAATAAATTTACTAGAATTTTCTCCTCCAAAGTTTTTAGCTAATTCAATAGCTTCGTTTATGGCTACTTTGGGCGGAACTTCTTCCTTTTTGGCATATAAAAGCTCAAAAAGCCCAATTCTCAAAATATTCCTATCAATAATACTTATCTGTTCAATTGGTCTTTCCGGAGCAGAAACACTAATAAGTTTATCAATCTTAGAAAGATTTTTTAATATCCCTTCGGCTAATTTTTTAATAAAATCTAAGTTTTCAAGATCAGGACCAAATTTTTCAATATCTCTTTTCAATATTAAATCTAAACTCCCCTCTTTCCTATTATAAAAATCCCACTCATACATAGATTGTAAAACAATTGAACGAGAAAGATGTCTTGAGGCCATATTTTTAAAACTTCTTTTTTGAAAGTTGATCTAACGTTAATGGTTTTTTATCACTTTTTTCTGTTTTTTCTTTTTCTTTAATTTCCTTTTCTCTTTGTTTTCTTTCCTTTTTCTCTAATTTTGCTAAAACATTAATAACTTCCCTCCCTTTATAATAACCGCAATTAGAACATATCGTATGGGGAAGCTTTAACTTTCCACAATGAGAACAAGCTACTAGTTTTTTAGCTTCTAAAAAAATATGCATCCTTTTCTGATTTCTAGCAGATTTAGTTGTATGTTTTTTGGGTACAGCCATGTTGTTTGGTTTTACTTTATCAAATACAAATTCCAGAAAGAAAAATGTAAAATAATAGAATAAAATCTAATAAATATAAGATAACAGATAAAACTCATTTTTGCAAGAGAACTATTATCTAATTATATTAAGTAGTTTTGATAAATTTAATTATAGTAGTATAATGTAATAATAATTTTAGTGAACAACTACTATGATTCAATCATCAGAAAATATGGAAAATGAGCATATTCTTTCAAAAGAAAAAATAGAAGAAGAAATTCTAGTTTCCAAGGCAGAAGGAAGATCATCTAATTTTAGAGGTAAAATCCTTTCTGATTTATTTTTTCAAGAAAGAACATTTGAAACAGGATTGGATTTTGAAGGAGCTGTAATTCTGGGTCCTGTTTATTTACAAAATGCCAAAATAAATGGAAACTTAAATTTTAATAAAACAATTGTAAAAAAAGCATTTTATCTTGGCTCAGCCTACATAAGTGGCGATGTAAACCTTGAACAAGCCGATATGAGAGGAGTAGTAAACTTAGTGGGAGCAGAAATAAAAGGTAATTTAAATTTTAATGAATTGAATATAAGTGGATTTTTAAGTTTAGCCAAAGCAAAAATAAATGGTGATTTGAATATTCAAAGAATAAAACTAAACGATTCCTACAATACAGGATTAGTTATCAAAGGAGATGTATATTTAAGAGACGCTATTATAAATGGATATTTAGATATGGAAAATGGAACTATCGAGGGTTCTTTAGATTTATTGAATACCTTTATCGGAAAAAATGTGAATCTGAAAAAAGCTTTAATTAGAGATTCTTTAATTTTAAAACAATCAAAAATTCAAGGTGAGTTAATTACAGAAAATATAAAATACGAACATATTATTAGATAAAATCTATGAAATTTACCCACCTTCATGTTCATAGTCATTATTCTCTACTTGATGGTCTAACAAAAATTGACGATCTTTTAGATTATGTTAAAAAATCAGGCATGGATTCTGTTGCCTTAACTGACCATGGAGTTTTATATGGGGCAGTTGAGTTTTATAAAAAAGCAAAAAAAGTGGGTATTAAACCAATTATTGGCTGTGAAATGTACATGGCTTATGAAAAAATGATCCAAAAAAGACCTAATATTGATGACAAAAGATATCATCTAGTTCTTTTAGTAAAAAATGAACAAGGATATAAAAATTTAGTGAAACTAGTTACGGAAGCTCATTTAAAAGGATTTTATTATAAACCCAGAATTGATGATAAATTATTAGCCCAACATAGTTCTGGTCTAATTGCTCTTACTGCTTGTATCCAAGGAAAAATTCCCCAATTAATTTTAGCTAATAAAATTAAACAAGCTGAAGATTATATTTTAAAATATAAAAAAATTTTTGGGAAAGGAAATTTTTATTTAGAAATTCAAGACCATCCAAACATTAAGAAACAAAAAAAAGTAAATGATACCTTAATTAAACTTTCTAAAAAGCTTGATGTCCCATTGGTTGCTACTAATGATTCTCATTATTTGAAAGCAGAAGATGCTGAAGCCCAAGATATCTTAATGTTGATAAATACTGGAGCAAAGCCCGATGACCCTGAAAGATTAACAATGAAAAATGATGATTTTTCTTTGCGAACTCCTAAACAAATGTTTGAATCTTTTAAAGATGTACCTGAGGCATTAAAAAATACTCAAAAAATAAAAGATCTTTGTAATTTTGATTTTAAATTAGGTAAAACTAAACTCCCCTATTTTGAAACAAATTCTAAAGAGTCTCCAAATGAATATTTAGAAAGATTATGTAAAGAAGGAATAAGTAAAAAATATGGAAAACTTTCAAAGGGAGAAATTAATTCTAGATTAGAGTATGAGCTTTCTGTTATTAAACAAACTGGATTTGCTTCTTATTTCCTTATTGTCCAAGATTTTGTGAAGTGGGCAAAAGAAAATAGAATTGTAGTTGGTCCAGGCCGCGGAAGTGTCGGAGGATCAATTGTTGCTTATCTTTTGAATATAACAACAATAGACCCGTTAAAACATAATCTTTTGTTTGAAAGATTTTTAAATCCTGATCGTATTTCAATGCCTGATATTGACCTTGATTTTACAGACAGAAGAAGAGATGAAGTTATAGATTATGTATCTGAAAAATATGGAAGAAATAAAGTTGCTCAGATAATTACATTTGGGACCATGACTGCCAGGGCTGTTATTAGAGATGTAGGAAGAGCCACAGGAATAGAATATAGCTATTGTGACAAATTAGCTAAGATGATTCCCTTCGGTTCTAATTTAAAAGAATGTTTAGAAAAAGTTTCTGAATTCAGACAGTTATATAGAACAGATGAAACAGCAGAAAAATTGATTGATTTTGCCCAAAAATTAGAAGGATGTGCTAGGCATGTATCAACTCATGCTTGCGGAGTAGTTATTTCAAAAGAACCATTAGATGAAATTGTTCCTTTACAACATCCAACCCAAAATGACCATATAATAGTTACTCAATATGAAATGCATTCAATTGAAGATTTAGGGTTATTAAAAATGGATTTTTTGGGTTTAAAAAATTTAACTATTATTGAAGATACACTCACCAGAATTTACGTCGTACAAAATAAAAAGATAGATATAGAGGAGTTACCTTTAAATGATAAAAAAACTTATAAAATTTTCCGAAATGCCGAAACAACTGGAGTATTTCAATTAGAAAGTGATGGAATGAAAAGATATTTGAAACAATTAAAACCAAGCACTTTTGAAGACATAGTTGCTATGGTTGCTCTTTACAGACCTGGGCCAATGCAATTCATTCCAGAATATATTGAAAGAAAAAATAAGAGAAAAAAAACAGAATATATACATCCAAAATTAAAACCAATTCTACAAGATACATATGGAATTTGTATTTTTCAAGAACAATTAATGCAAATTGCAAGAGTTATTGCTGGATTTTCATTAGCCGAAGCAGATATTTTAAGAAAAGCAATAGGCAAAAAGATAGAAAAACTATTATTTACCCAAAAAGAAAAATTTATTGAGGGTACAATTAAGAATAAAATAAAAAAAGAAATTGGTGAAAAAATTTGGAATTGGATTTTACCATTTGCTCGTTATGGATTTAACCGCGCGCACGCAACAGCTTATGCAAAGATTGCTTATCAAACAGCTTATTTAAAAGCACATTTTCCAGTTGAATTTATGTCTGCCTTATTAACATCCGAAAAAACCGATTTAGAAAGAATCGCCTATTTAATAGAAGAATGTAAAAATATGCAGATTGATGTTTTGCCTCCTGATATCAACGAAAGTTTTAGAAACTTTTCTGTTGTTCCTAATGAACAGAAAATAAGATTTGGTTTATTGGCTATTAAAAATGTTGGTTCAAATATAGTTGAAGCAATCATTAGGGAGCGAAAAAATGGAAGCAAGTTCAAGTCAATTACTGATTTTATATCAAGAATAGATTCTAAAGACCTAAATAAAAGATCATTGGAAAGTTTAATTAAATCAGGAGCATTTGATAATTTTGAAGAAAGGAATAAACTGCTTTTAAACATGGAAGAAATTTTAGATTTTAATCGAGAAACTAGAAAAGCAAAAACAAATGGACAAAAGAGTTTATTCCATCATAGCACAACTAATTCAACTCCTTCGTTTAAGTTGAAAGATGAAAAACCTCTTGCTATGTCTCAAAAATTGTTATGGGAAAAAGAACTTTTAGGTCTTTATATTTCATCACATCCTTTAGATGATTTTAAAAATATTTTAAATAGAAAAACAATATCAATCAAGGACTTGAAATCTGGAAATTTTCCATATACTATAAGGGTTGGAGGAGTAATTTTATCTGTTAAAAAGATTCTAACCAAAAAGGGCAAACCAATGCTTTTTGTAAAGTTAGAAGATTTAACTGATAAAATTGAAGTAATCGTTTTTTCTTCAACTATTGAAAAAAACCCAACAGCTTTTCAAGAAAATAAGATTGTTTTTATTACTGGGAGAATTGATACCTGGAATAATACAAAAAAGATAATCTGCGAGAATATTGAAGAAATAATAGAAAAATAATTAAGAAAAAATTATGCAAATAAATAAGATACGACATTCTTTAGCTCATATAATGGCTGGAGCTGTTCAAGAATTTTATCCAAAGGTTAAATTTGGTATTGGCCCAGAAATAGAAAATGGATTTTATTATGATTTTGACTTTCCTACTCCTATATCTAAAAACGAAATACAGAAGATCGAAAAAAGAATGAAAAAATTAATTAAGCAAAATTTAGTTTTTAAGAAAAAAAACATCACAAAATCTGAAGCAAAAAAATTATTCAAAAACCAAAGTTACAAATTAGAGTTGATCAAAGCATTACCTGGTAAAACTGCTTCAACTTATCAAACTGGAAATTTTATAGATTTATGCAAAGGACCACATATTAAATCAACTAAAGAAATAAATCTCGATGCCTTTAAGATTACAAGACTTGCCGGAGCCTACTGGAAAGGAAGTGAAAAAAATAAAATGCTTACTAGAATTTACGGATTAGCGTTTGAAACAAAAAAAGAACTGGAACAATACTTAAAAAACCAGGAAGAAGCTGAGAAAAGAGACCATAGAGTTTTAGGACAAAAACTTGAACTATTTATGTTTGATGACGAAGTAGGACAAGGATTACCGCTATGGTTACCAAAAGGAGCATTATTAAGAAAGTTGGTAATGGATTTTGCTTTTAATACTTATTTAGAAAGAGGATATGAGCCAGTATCTACTCCTCATATTGCCTCTACTAAATTATGGGGACATTCAGGTCATCTTGATTTTTATAAAGAGAGCTTATATAATTCTTTTGGGATTGAAGGCGAAGAATATATGCTGAAACCAATGAATTGTCCTTTCCATGTGCAAATGTACAAAAACAGAAGAAGAAGTTATAAAGAACTACCAATTCGTTGGACAGAAATGGGGACTGTTTATAGATATGAAAAATCAGGCACACTCCATGGGTTAACTCGCGTCAGAGGATTTACTCAAGATGACGCCCATATAATTTGCACACCTGAACAATTACATAAAGAGTTACTCTCTGCTTTGAAATTGACATTATATATTCTAAATGCTTTTGGATTCAAAGAATTTGAAATGGATCTAAGTGTTCGTGATCCAAAAGATAAAAGTAAGTTTATTGGGAAAGATTCTGAATGGAAGAAAGCAGAAACAGAGTTAAAAAGTGTTTTAAAAGAAATTGGTTATAAGAACTTTGTATATGATGTTGGCGGAGCTGTTTTTTATGGACCTAAAATTGATGTTAAAGTAAATGATTCATTAGGAAGACCTTGGCAATTATCAACTATTCAGTTTGATTTTAATCTACCATCTAGATTTAATATGGAATATTACGGAGCTGACGGCAAAAAACATACTCCTTTTATGATACACAGAGCATTGTTAGGTTCTTTAGAAAGGTTTATAGGCGTATTAATAGAACATTATGGAGGTGCTTTCCCTTTATGGCTCTCCCCCGTCCAAATATGGGTAATCCCTATAAACTCTTCTCATATAAAATACGCTAAAAAGATTTATACAAAATTAAAAGAACAAGGATTCAGAGTTGAAACCAAAACTGAGTCTGAAACAATTTCTAAGAAAATAAGAAATGGAGAAATTCAAAAAATTCCTTATCTTTTAGTTGTCGGAGATAAAGAACTAAAAACAAAAAAAGTTTGTGTAAGACAAAGAGGTAAAAGAAATATTGAAACAATTTCCTTGACAAAATTTATAAAAAATACTAGAATAAAAATAGAAAATAAGAATAAGAAGTAGTTCTTTTAATTCTTTTACTGAAATGATTTAAGGAGGTGTTAAAAATGGTAGATATAAAAGGCAATATTTTGGACGAAATAATTGACATTTGCAAGCAAAAAAAAGTAAATTTTAATATATTCTCTAAGAAGTTTTTGTCTAGACATAAAAAAGAAATTATAGAGATACAAAAAGA
>Ga0114918_10002843_pt1 | contig 15383 bp, 16 predicted proteins | sample LantaG_FD_87015 | JGI IMG/M metagenome (GOLD analysis project Ga0114918, IMG submission 87015) | Deep subsurface microbial communities from Baltic Sea to uncover new lineages of life (NeLLi) - Landsort_02402 metaG | ecosystem: Environmental > Aquatic > Marine > Oceanic > Sediment | place...
AAGAAGATGATTAGTGAATTAGTTAATTGAGAGATTAGCCTCAGAAGTAATTGATTAAGAAGATATTTGACATCCCTAATTAACTAATCTCTGGTCTCTAATAAGCTAATTAACTGAAATCAGGTCTAAATCCGACCACTACAAATATATCCCAGTAGAAAATGATAAAATTAACTATAGACAATCAAGAAGTTGAGGCAAAGGAAGGAACGAGTGTTCTGGAAGCAGCTAAGAAGATTGGCATTGAAATTCCTACTCTTTGCTATCATGAAGCGCTTACTCCTTACGGTGCTTGTAGAATCTGTACGGTGGAAATTATCAGAAAAGGGAGGTCCGGACTGAGCACTGCCTGTACCTACCCGGCTCAGGAAGGAATAGAGGTAAAAACCAACTCTGAGAAGGTAAAGAAGGCAAGAAAACTAATCCTGGAAATGCTTCTAGCCAGATGTCCTAATGTGAAAAAAATTAAGGACCTAGCCAGAGAGGTGGGCATAGAGAAACCTAGATTTAAGCTGGACAACGAAGAATGCATTCTTTGCGGCCTGTGTGTACGGGTATGTGAAGAAATAGTAGGAGTTAGTGCCATTGGATTTGTCAGCAGGGGAACAAAAAGGGAAGTCACCACTCCTTACAAAATAAATTCCGATATTTGTCTTGGCTGCGGTGCTTGTGCTGCTCTTTGTCCCACTGGAGCTATTAAAATTGAAGACATAGAAGACTTGCGAAAAATCCCTCTCTGGCATACAGAATTAAAGAGAAAAAAATGTAGAATCTGCGGTGAATTTTTTGCCCCTGAGGTAGAGATGGATTTCTTAAAGAAAAAGAATGCCCAAATTCTAGAAGAATTTTTTGAAACCTGCCCTGATTGCAGAAGAAAGGAATTAGGAAATAAAATAGGAGGAAAAATATGTCAAGGATAATTGCCTCGGCAGCCATTCGAGGAGCACACAAATACGTAAAAGAAGCTGAAGAAAAGTTAAATAAACTAATGGAAGAGAAAGGGCCGGAGGAGAAGGTAGCCTTTCCCAACACTGCTTATTATCTTCCCCTCATTTATGCTCTTTTAGGAATAGAGGTTAAAACCTTAAAGGATACCCAAAAAGCTTTAGAGCAAGCCAGGAGTCTTTTGCCTCCTCTGGTAGCGGAAAAGCTCTGGCTGCCTTACTTAGGAAATGCCTTAGATGCAGGCATAGCTGCCCTTATTGCCCAGGAGATTATTGAGGCTTTAAAATATCTAACCGGCGATGAACCTAAGGGAATCTGGTTGGGTTTTACCGATGATGCTATTCTGCGAACTCAAGGCATTAAACTGGTAGACGGAAGGATGCCTGGTTTTGCTGCCTGCCTAGGGGCCCTACCCACTAATGAAGAAGCAGTTCGCTTAGCTCGCGCCCTGCAAGAAAAGAGTATTCTTGTCTTTATGGCTTCCAGCTCTAACGGTCGGAGTATGGCCGAGCAATTGGCTGAAGAAGGCATCGAAATGAACTGGGATACTTTCCTTGTCCCTTATGGAAAAGATACCAGTGCCGCAATCTATGCTTTAAACTTCGCTGCCAGGGCGGCTATGACTTTCGGAGGGATAAAGCCAGGAAATTTAGAAAAAGCACGGGAAATTCTTCTCTATAATAAAGAACGTGTTCACGCTTTTGGCCTGGCTCTAGGCACCGATCCAGAAGTGAATGGCACCGGTCAGCTTATTACTGATGAAAAATATGCTACAGCGGCCGGGGCCATCAATTTCGGCTTCCCCGTCTTATCAGATGTAAATATTCCTCAGGTACTACCCACTGGAATCTGCACTTATGAACATGTAGTTTCTAACATTCCCCTGGATAAGATTGTAAGTAAAGCCATAGAAATTAGAGATATAAAGATAAAAGTTACCGAGATTCCTATCCCTGTTCCTTACGGGGCTGGCTTTGAAGGAGAAAGGGTAAGGAAGGAACAGATGCAGATAGAATTTGGTGGAAAACGGACCACAGCATTCGAGTTATTACGTGGAAAGCCTATGGAAGAAGTAGAAGACGGCAAAATCCAGATAATAGGGCCAGAAGTTGATGAGGTTGAGGAAGGAGGAGCTCTTCCTTTAGGTGTACTGGTGGAAGTAGCGGGAAGAAAATTCCAGGAAGATTTCGAGACAGTATTAGAGCGCCGCATCCATGAATTTATCTCCTGTGCTAATGGGATTTTCCACATGGGACAGCGGGCTATCGCCTGGATACGCATTAGTAAAGAGTCTTTTCAAAAAGGATTCCGACTCAAGCATTTTGGAGAAATTCTCATAGCCCAGATACATGATGAGTATTCTGCTATTGTGGATAAAGTGCAGGTAAAAATCATTACCGATGAGGAAAAAATGAAAGAGCCTCTGGAAGAGGCAAGAAAAATTTATCACCAGCGTGATGAGAGAATAGGAGGAATGACCGATGAAGACGTAGACACTTTCTACTCCTGCATTTTGTGCCAGTCTTATGCCCCGGATCATGTCTGTATTGTTACACCTCAGAGATTGGGTCTCTGCGGTGCCTATACCTGGTTAGATTGTAAAGCATCACATCAGTTAAATCCTCGGGGGCCAAATGAGCCGGTAAAAAAGGGCAAGTGCCTGGATGAAGTAAAGGGTCAATGGGAAGGAGTGAATGATTATCTTAAATTAAAATCTCACGGTAACCTGGAAAGATTCAATGCTTATTCTATGATTGAGGATCCCATGACTTCGTGCGGTTGTTTTGAGTGTATTACAGTTATTCTGCCAGAGACAAATGGAGTGATGATTGTTAACCGTGAATTTACAGGAATGACTCCGGTAGGAATGACCTTCAGCACCATGGCTGGTCAGGTAGGAGGAGGAATTCAAACCCCGGGCTTCATAGGGATGGGGAAAATGTATATTACCAGTGAAAAATTCATCTCTGCCGATGGCGGAATCAAAAGAGTAGTCTGGATGCCTAAAGAGCTCAAGGAGGAAATAAAAGAGAATCTGGAGAAGCGCCTTGCTGAAATCGGAGAGCCTAAATTAATGGATAAAATCGCCACCGAAGAGGATACTACTACCTCTGACGAGCTGGTCAAATTCCTGCAGGCTAAAGGACATCCTGCTTCATCTATGGAACCAATGATGTAATAAAGGAGGAATAAAAAAATGGCTTTGACGGGTCTGGAGATTTATAAAAACTTACCAAAAACTAACTGCGGTGACTGTAATTTTCCCACCTGTATGGCCTTTGCCATGCAGTTGGCGGCCAAGAGAACTTCACTTGATAAGTGCCCCCATGTAAGTGAAGAAGCTAAAGCTACTTTAGCTGAAGCTTCGGCTCCTCCTATGAGGCTGGTTAAGATCGGCAAAGATGAAAATGTACTGGAAATAGGACAGGAGACAGTGCTTTTTCGACATCAGGAAAAGTTTCACCGCCCCACAGGAATAGCTATTAAACTCAAAGATAATCTAAAAGAAGAAGAAATAGATAAAGAGGTAGAGGAAATTAATAGTTTAAAGTTCACCCGGGTAGGCGAGGAGATCAGCATAAATCTAATAGCTATTGAGCACACAGGAGCTGGCGCCGAAGAATATGCCCGAGTGGTAGAAAAAGTAAAAGAAAAATCAAATTTTCCTTTTATCCTTATCAGTCCTAAGCCAGAAATAATAGAAGCTGCTCTCGGCGTCTGTGGTGAGGGGAATCCCCTTATTTATGCTGCCAACAAAGAAAATTATGAGGGGATGGCTTCTTTAGCCAAGAAATACAGGTGTCCTCTTTGTGTTGAGGGAAAAGATTTAGAGGAATTAGCTGAGCGGACCCAAGAAATCAAAAAGCTTGGGGCAGAGGATCTTATCCTTAGCATAGATTCTGGTGGAACAATGGACAGCCTCCAAAATTTAACCAGAAGCAGACGATTAGCCCTGGAGAAGAAGTTTCGCCCCCTTGGTTATCCAACCATTACTTTCACTACGGAAAAAGACCCCTTTCAGGAAATTGGCCAGGCAGCTACCTATATCTGTAAATATGGGGGTATCCTGGTAATAGAAGGAAAGAAAAAGTGGCAAATTCTTCCTTTATTAACTGTAAGACAGAATATTTACACCGACCCTCAGGTTCCCAATGCCGTTGAAGCTAAGCTCTATGAAGTTGGAGGAGTAAGCCCAAACTCTCCAGTCATCGTAACTACTAATTTTTCCCTCACTTACTTTACTGTAGAAGGAGAGGTAACTAATAGTAAGATACCAACTTATATTTCTGTAGTGGAAACGGAGGGCTTAGGAGTACTTAATGCCTATGCCGGAGACAAATGGTCCGCAGAGAAAATAGGCAAGACTCTAGAAGAACAAAAAGTTAGAGAGAAAGTAGGCCATAACTCTATAATAATTCCCGGGCTGGTGGCTGTCTTCCGGGCTGAATTGGAAGAAGATTTTGGCTGGAAAGTATTGGTAGGCCCTGAAGAAGCAGCAAGAATTCCTGCTTTTCTTAAAAATGAATGGAAGATAAACTAAATGGAAAAGAAAAAAGTGAGGGTAACCTTTCAACCCTCAGGTAAAACAGTAAAAGTAGATAAAGATACAACCTTACTAGAGGCGGGGGCTCAGGCAGGGGTCTATATTAGTAGTATCTGCGGAGGAGATGGAATATGCGGTAAGTGCCGCCTCATTATAAAAGAAGGAAACATTAAAGCCAATCCCACCACCCTTTTAAGTAGAGAGGAAATCCAGAAAGGATATGTCTTAGCCTGCCAGACTACTGCGGAAGGAGACCTGGAGGTTGAGGTTCCTGCCGAATCCCGAGCTGAAAGAGAAAAAATCCTTGTTGATAAAGACGCCCAGCGTTTCAGGGCCCTCTATCCTCAAGCTAGAGAAAAGGTCTTTTTTAAATACGAGCCTCCGGTGCAAAAACTATATCTTGAACTGCCTAAACCCACCCTTCAGGATAACCTTGCTGACCATCTGCGTCTTTACAGAGAAATCCGACGGAAACGTAAAATTCCTATTATGCAATCTGGCTTAAAAGTCCTCAGAATCCTGCCTAAAATGCTGCAAGAGAGTAAAGGAAAGATAACAGCCACCATAGGAATGAGGGGGGAAACAACCGAGGTTATCCAGATAGAGGAAGGAGATACTACAGAAGAAAGTTATGCCCTGGCTGTAGATGTAGGTACCTGTACTGTGGTGGCCCATTTGGTGAATTTAAATAATTCAGAGACAATAGACGCTGAAGCTACTTATAACTCTCAACGAGTCTATGGAGAGGAAGTGACCAGAAGAATAATATATGCCGAACTAAAAGGTCCTGACAAATTAAGAGAAGCTATTGTAAATGATATAAATAATCTTATTTCCACTCTTATCTCTAGAAATAAAATCAAATTAAACGATGTTATGGCCCTGGTCTGCGCAGGAAACACCACCATGGTTCATCTTCTTTTGGGTCTGGATCCTTCTCAAATTAGACGCGAGCCCTACATACCTGCCTGTACCTCTCCTCCTCCTATTAGAGCAGCTGAGGTGGGGATAAAAATTAACCCCCGCGGCCTTCTCTACACTCTTCCCAGTATAAGTGGCTGGGTGGGAGGAGATATAACGGCTGGTATCCTGGCTACAGGTATTAACGAGGCAAAATCTCTTACTATGCTTATAGATATTGGGACTAATGGAGAGATTGTACTGGGAAGTAAAGAGTGGATAGTTTGCTGCGCTGCTTCTGCCGGACCAGCCTTTGAAGGGAGTGGAGTGAAACACGGAATGAGAGCCGCCGCTGGAGCTATAGAAAAAGTAAAGATTTTCTCAGATGGAAAGGTCAAGTATTCTACCATTGGAAAAACCAAACCCAAGGGAATATGCGGGTCAGGTTTGATTGATGTCATGGCGGAATTATTCAAAGCTGGTTTTATTAACCGGTCAGCAAAGCTAAATTCCGGGGCAAGCAGCCAAATAAGGGAAAAAAATGGAGAGTTGGAATTTATCCTTGTTCCTGCCTCTGAAACCCAGATTAACGAAGATATAGTCTTGACCCGGGCGGATATTGAAAATTTGATAAGAGCCAAGGCAGCTATTTTTGCCGGGGCGGATATATTAGTTAAATCTATGGGTCTAGAAATAAAGGAAATAGAGCAGCTATATCTGGCTGGAGGTTTTGGAAATTATCTTGATAAGGAAAAAGCTCTGGTTTTAGGACTCATTCCCGACATTGCTCCAGATAAGGTTCAATTTGTGGGAAATGCCTCTGTAATGGGAGCAAAGATGGCTCTTCTTTCTGGAGAAGCTCTGGAAAGAAGTTATGAAATTGCTAGAAAAATTACTTATTATGATTTAATCACTAATCCCGGGTATATGGATGAATTTATCTCTGCTAAATTTATACCTCATACGGACTTGACAAAATTTCCCTCACTGGCAAAAAAGCTATAAGCCTTAATCCGTAAGCGGTAAGTTTTTGAAGAGGGGAGAGTTAGTTAATTGAGTTAATTAGTGGATTAGTTAATTCAGAGATTGAGTGAAAGCATTTTATGAGTTGAAAATATGGCAGTATTAAGAAAAAATGTAGCGATGCGATTTATCGCATAAAGAAACTAATCTCTAATTTACTAGATACGAGCAACGAACTAAAGGAGGAGATAAGAAAATGACTATTCCCGATGTTAAGCAAAAGTGGGCCAATCCCATTAACACTGTTGCTATAGGAGCTGCAAAAGAAGAAGGAGGTACGCGGGTTTCTACTATAAATGTAGGAGGAGCTACTACTCTTCCTTTCCTTCATTTTGAAGGGGAAATTCCTCATCGGCCAGTAGTGGCCATGGAAATTCTGGACATAGTTCCTGAGGACTGGCATCCTCTTTTAAGTGAGTACTTCTCAGATGTATGGGATAATCCTGGTAAATGGGCAAAGAAATGCGTAGAGGAGTTTGGAGCTGACCTGATTTGCCTGCGATTAGCCGGATGTGACCCAGATGGAAAGAATCAAGGTCCGGAGGAGGCAGCAGCAGCGGTTAAATCTGTCCTGGAAAAAACAGGCGTTCCCCTCATTATATGGGGCTGCGGAAACGATGATAAGGACAATGAAGTACTTCCTAAATGCAGCGAGGTCTCAGCAGGAGAAAGATGCCTTCTTGGTTCAATTACCGAGGATAACTATAAAACTTTAGTTGCCCTTTGTAAAGCTGACGGTCATAAGTTAATTGCTGAATCTCCTGTAGATATTAACATCGCTAAACAGGTCAATATCCTGGCCACTGACCTGGGACTTGATGCTGAAGACATCGTTATTTATCCCACCTCAGGTGCCCTGGGATATGGGATAGAATATGTCTATTCCATTATGGAAAGGGGGCGTCTGGCAGGCCTTAGTGGGGACAAAATGTGGGCTATGCCCATTCTCTGCGATATAGGTAAGGAAGTATGGAAAGCTAAAGAGGCAACAGTTAGCCAAAACGAGGCTCCCCAGTGGGGCGAGCAGGAGGAAAGAGGCCCTCTCTGGGAGGCAACCACTGCTTATGTTTACCTTCTGGCAGGAGCAGATATACTCATAATGCGCCATCCTAAAGCGGTTAAAGAGGTAAAAAAATATATTAATAAACTAACAGTCTGAAGCATTTCACAAGCTTTACAATAAATATACAAAATACTTTACAATAAAGACAAATTTCATTTTATAATATTTAACAATACGAAGGAGAAAAAAGATGATTTTGATAGGAGAGAGAATTAATGGAGGATTTAAGGATATTCAACGGGCCGTAGGAAAAAAAGACAAAACTATACTAAAAAAATGGGCTAAAAGACAGGCTGAGGCAGGGGCAGACTATCTTGATGTAAATATAGGAGCTGTTTCTAATAAGGTAGAAGATTTTCTCTGGATGATAGAGACTGTCCAGGAGACAGTAGAGACTCCTATTTCTATAGACTGTAATAAAGTAGAATTTATCAAGAAGGCTTTAGAAATCTGCCAAAAAGAGCCTTTAATTAATTCCACCACTGCTCATGATGAAAAGCTAGAAGAGATTATTCCTTTAGCTGTCAAATATGGAGCTTCTCTTATAGGAGTCTGTATGGATGAAGCAGGAAGTCCCAAGGATGCAAATAAAAGAGTAGAGCTTGCAGCAAAAATATTTACCGCTGCCATAGAAAAGGGCCTGCCCCCTGAAAAGCTATTTTTAGACCCGGTAGTTATGCCTTTAAAGTTTCTCCAACCTCAGGCTAGTCATATTCTGGAAGCTATTCGTCAATTCAAGCTTCTCTCTGACCCTCCTCCCCATATAGTAGTTGGATTAAGCAATATCTCTTCCCAAACTACAGAGATAAGTTTAATCAACAGAACTTTTTTGACCATGGCTATCGAGGCAGGACTAAATGCAGCTATATGTGATGTCACCGACACAGACCTCGTAAATGCTGCCATCACTACCGAATTAATCCAGAATAAACATATCTACTCCGATTCTTTTTTAAAAGCATACCTGGCAACCAAAGTAAAAACTTAACCTTTCTCATTTATTCTATTGGTTCCGTAGAACCTCTATCATTGCTGCTATGTTTTCTGGCTTCGCATCAGCTGGTATATCATGCGCAGGGGCTGCAATGTAACCCCCATTTTTTCCAACAACATCAAGCAGTCGCTTGACCTCATCTTTCACCTGAGCAGGTGTCTCATAAGGTAGAGTCTTCTGTGTGCTGATACCACCATAAAAACTCAATGAACTACCATATTTCTTTTTCATCTCAAATACATCCATTACCTCAGGCTGAAACGGATTAAATACATCCAGGCCACACTCTATCAAATCTGGAAATATTTCATCCACCTTGCCACAGGAATGAATGAAGACGAATTTGCCCTTTGACTTTACTAATCCATACATTTGTTTGATACGAGGCTTGATAAACTGCCGCCAAAGTTTCGGCCCCATAATAAGACCGGTCTGCTGTCCCCAATCATCTCCAAACATCATGGCATCAATATCAAAAGAGCAGGCATTTTCAATAATTCTTAGATTGAAATCTAAGATTCTATCCAATAAAGAATGAACAAAATCCTTATTGGAGACCATCGCCATAAGTAAATTCTCCATAACGGTCAGGGTCCAGGCCCTTTCAAACAAGCTAAATCCAAAATCTACTACAAAAAATCCGCCTTTATTTATTCCTAAAATTTCGCTGTGCTCATCATATCTTGATGTATCATCTGGATTGGGGAATTCATATTCATTGATATTCTCTGGTGTTATTAAGCAATTACAAACTGCACCTATATCTTCATCTACGCTGCGATCCCACTGGACTCCGAATTGATCCTCCCAAATATTGGGTTTTACCTCCTTCCAACTATCTTTGGGCTCACAGCTCAGATATGTAAGATAATTCCCTAATTTCGAGACGAAGTCAGGGTCACTATAAAACTTGACCATCTTAGCATGGGCCTTCTTTGTAAAACCTATGTGGTAAGGAATTTTGTCGGATTGTTTGTGGTTTAATACTGCAAGGACAAGTTCTCGATTGTTCATGGTTAGTCACTCTCTTCTACAAAATCTTTAATGTAAATATATAAGAAAAGACCATCTTGCGGCTTAGGAATTTAAATACGTTTGCCGAGGGACATTTTCTGAAGGAGCCTTATATATTCCGTAAAGCAATTCTGATTGCTTATAGCCGTCACCTTAACGAAGCTTCTGAGCGGAGGAAAAAGAAAGATTTACTGTTTGAGGAACGAAGTGACGAGTTTAAATCTTTCCCGTAGCGAAGAAGCTGAGGAGAAATAATCTAAAGCGGATATACAGCGACAGAAGAAAATTGTCCTGAGGCTTATCTTGTCCAATGTTCCGAGCGTATCTGAAACCTAACCTTCTAAGTAGGTTATCTTCATGACCAGCGCCGCTGCTCAAAGCGTGGAAAGGAGAAGGAAGGAAGACTCATTTTTCAACCAACAAGCTCTCCTCCTTCAGCATATTCACCTTCTTTTGCCCCAACATGATAAACAGGCCCGATGAGAAGCCTTGATAGCTCTTTTGTATAAATTCTATCCTCAATATTTGCTGCTACTACTTTTCCCACTATTATGTAGTGGTCGCCTGCTTGTTTAATCCACTCCAGGGTGCATTCAAAATTAGACTGACATTCTTTTACCCCAAAAGGTTTCACAATCTCGCTTTCTAGGGGAGTAAGTCCTGCTTTTTCAAATTCACTTACCTCTCTGGGAAAAGACTTCGCTGTTATATTAATCTCTTTAACTAAATCAGGACCTGGTACAGCAACAATAAATTCTTTTGTCTCTAAAATATTTTTATATGTATCTTTAGTAGTTCCCACTCCAATAGCATATAGAGGTGGATTAAAAGAGATTGGCATATTCATTCCAAATGGGGCTACGTTCTTCACATCACCATGCAAAGTTGATACTAAAACAACAGGGGGCGGCGGTATTATTTTTATATATTCCTCAGGTTCAACTCTCATCTTTATCCCTCCATTTCAATAATATCTAGTAGTCTGTTCCAAAAAGATCAAAAATTACGGCCCTATATTTCATAAATCCAATCTTTCTTTTGCAAAAATACTGCATACTTCTTTCCAAGCAGGCTCTGTTGGATTCTCTCCATCAGACTTTAGTCCATTGCTCCACCTTGTGCAGGAGTTCTCGGGCTTCTTCCTCTGAATCACAAGTTGTACTGATAAGCAGCCCCCGCGGAGAAAGTTCATCCATCACGGGCTCTACATTTTCCTTTGCCATATTTTGTAGGACAAGCAATTTCCCTTTATTCTGTATCCGCTTGTATAAAGGGAACCACTTGGGTGATCCTACTCCCGGGTTACCAGCACCGGGCACCCACTGAATCCCATCCAATTCGGGGATGTCCAGCAAAAGTTCCAGATGAGGAATCTGCCCGGGTCCATCCCAATGATAGATGGTATGATCCAACTGGCGACATTGCTCCTGAAGATGGGGAAGAACAAATTCCTCAAACGTCTTCGAAGATATCATTGCTGAGAAATCACACTGAACATCAGATCCTCTCCCGGGAAACCATATTCCCATCCATGTGAAACAACCCTCTGTGTTTCGTTGGGTTATATTCAATAATTCATCATAACAGGAGAACCAGATCTTAGTGATGTGAGAGCAAGCGTCCTTTACCTCGCTGGGGTAGTCAATAAGATCCATGAGAAGCTTTTCAGTCCCTCGTAAAGAGGCAAGTATATTCAACACTGCGTTTAGATCCGTTATTCCTACAAAGAATTTACCTCTAGCGTAGTCTGCAGCTTGAATAGTTAAGTCTCTGGTTATTTTCCACCACTTATTTCCAGGATCAAGCTTAAGCCTTAGAATCTCCTTCCAGGACTTGCTTTCCGTTACCTCAAACCAAACTGTATCTTTTCCAACACGGGGAGAACATCCAAGGTAGGCAGCTATAATGCCCGGCCCCAGGTTAATCCATAAATTAGGAAAGGCCTCCCCTCCAAAGTAAGTTCCTCTACAATACTTCTCAAATTCCCCAATAGCTCTTTCTGGATATGTGAGATTATGTACTAAATTCCACCAGTTCCAGGCGGAACGGACTTGTACATTCTCTCGTGGCGCAGTAACCTGTATCGCTATCCGATCGATGACTTCCCTTGACCACCATGCCTCTATTCTTCTCTTCGCTCTTTCCCAATCATCCTTGTAAATCATTCCTTTTTACTTCCTTATTGAAAATATTTTTTCACTCTTGATGACTTCACTCTTCAACCAATAAGCTCCCTTTTCCCAGCATATTCCCCTTCTTTTGCCCCAACATGATAAAGCGGTATTATTTTTATATATTTTCCAGGTTTAACTTTCATTTTTCTTCCTCCATAACCTTAAAGATTATATTTCTCCATTGATTTCTCTTTTTAATCTCTCAAAAAACTGCTTCATAAATTCTATTCTCTTTTTGGCAAGTTCTTTGGCTTTTGGAGTATATAGTTTATCAGGAACATGTTTGAATTTTGTTTCAAATTCAAGATTTGGAGCATGTTTTGATATTTCTTTAATTCTTCCCTTTGCTCTTCCATCAACAAGATTATCTTTAATATATTCATCAATAGGGGTATCTGAATAGATTTTTTCACCATATTGTCCTGCAATAATAAAGGAGCGTGCAACTCCTATTGAGCCTATAACATCTAATTTATCAGCATCAAAAAGAATTTTTGCCTCTTTTGTTTTGGGTCCATTTTCATTTCGGAATCTATGGGTAGCTATACAATGCTTGATAAGTTCTACTTTTTCTTCTGGATAATCAAAATCTCTTAAGATTTTTTCAGCCATTTCAGCACCAAGAATTGCATGGTCAATATTTCCAGAATTATCTTTATCTTCTTTAACTCTGGCAATGTCATGAAGTAGGGCAGCTGTTTTTAAAACATCTAAATCAATACCTGTTTCCTCCTTTGCCAAATGCAAAGAGAGATTGTAAACTCTCATCACATGCTCCATATTGTGAGCAGAGCAGGACAGTTCTTTTTCAACAATTTCTTTTATTCTTTGATGTTTTTCTTCCATAACAAATTGATTTTATTCAAAAGACTAGAACACATACCTAGATTCAAAGTGCATTCTTGGTGGCAATAATGACACTAAATCAAAAATAACATTATGGCCACCAACCCAATAACCGTACCCCTCTCCTTCAGGCTGGAAAACTGTCTTTCCTTTTTCAGGACCAAACTTTGGAGGGATCCCAAAATAACGTTGTTTCCTAGATTGAATCTGTTGATTTGTCATCATACATCCTTCTCCCTTGAACTAGTTTTGAGTGTTCGACAATAATCAGAAATCCATTTTACTCTTTTTATGCTCTCTTCACTCGCACCCTGGGGCAGTTCGTCAGAAATACCTAAGACTAGCCGAGGATGAAATAAATCTATTAATTTCTCCACGCATTCTTCCAATTCTTCCTCGGTATAGGAAGGCAAAAATAGAATCGCTGGTATACCATCTAAAAGAATTTTATCTCCTATATGTTCTTTTATTTCCTCTATACTCACATCTCCTTGAGGGAAAGGAGTAAGGGCTTCTAATCCATCAAAAGGAAGGCCCTTAAGATACTTAAGTAAAGGTTTGAACGATCCATCGATATGAATATAAGTGTAAATCCCAGCTTTTCTTAATTGATTTGACCTTTTTTTATAAAAAGGAATTAAATATTTCTCAAAGTATAAGGGAGAAAGAAGTTGAGCGTCAATATTTTCTCCAAAGTTGAGTATTTTAATATTTCCATAAGAGATTATATCCTCATAAAGAGTATTGTATGAGCTATCTATTGCCTTCATAACCTCCTCTATTTTTTGGGGAGTATCAGCTAGGGCATAAATAAAGTCTTCCATCTTCATCCACTCCAGGCAAAGACTCTGATAGGGACTTCTAGGAACCCAGAATTGAGGTTCGCCTCTATCTCCTATAAATCGATTTCCTTTCTCAAAATTTTCTTTATTGAAAGTAAAAGTAGTATTTTCAAAAAGCCATTTTAATTTTATTAAATCATCCTCATTCTTGACAGGAAATCCTACTGTTCGCCAGGTTTTATCGACAGTCTTTTTTCGTTTTTCCACAAGTTCACCATAGGGAGTATTTATAACTCTTCTCATTTCTTCATCTTTATATTCCTCCTCTATTTTAACTTTCTGGGTATATTTAACTTCTACAGGATCTGGCATTTCAGTGTAATAATGAACATACCTCATGGAAAGGTCAAGTTCATCATAGAATTCCAGTAAACTCATATTTTTGTATCTTTGAGGAAGTTTTCCAAACGCCTTATGCCAGGCATACCAGGGTTCTACTCTTGGTTGAAAAAAGACGTGGGGGATTTTTTCCCCTTCAAAAACCCTTATGTTCATCTCTCTTTTGTTCATTTTAAAACAATCTTTCCCTTTCCAGCATATTCCCCTTCTTTTGCCCCAACATGATAAAGCGGTATTATTTTTCTATATTCTTCAGGTTCAACTCTCATTTTTATTCCTCCATTTCCTGAGTTAATATGCTCGGGTAAATAGCCTTATCCTGGGTTAATATCCTTGGCTATTTAGTCATTTCAATCCCTCATCTAACATAGCAAGATAATTTTGAAGGGGAATATAATTTGCCACAGTATTGCCTGAACCTAAAGCATATCTACCTGGCATGCATTCGGTTAAGGTATCCCGCACATATTTTCTTAATTCCTTCTCATCCATTCTTCCAAGCTTATCCATGTCTATTCCTCCCAGGGCAGCAACTCTGTCACCATATTTTTTCATGAACTTGCCCACAGGAATAATTACATCCTGGAAAGAATGAAATGCATCAATTTTTACATCTTCAATTAAATCTTCCATGACTTCTGAAACATTACCGCAGCAGTGATACCAATACATTTTTCCATATTCATGAGCAAGAGAAGCATATTTTTTAAACCATGGGAATACATTTTTTCTTAAAAACTCAGGGCTTAACATCGTTCCAGTCTTATAGCCTAAATCATCAGCATGGAAAATTGCTCCTACTTCTGGATGCTGGAGGGCTTCTTTGTAAGCTTCATACATTTTTTGTCCCCATTGCTCAAACACTGTTTCTACAAGCCTGGGATTATCATGAGAAAGGATAAAAAGGTCTTGGTATCCTAAAAATCTTTCCAAAATCATTTCGAATAAAGTAGTACCTACAGTTATTTTCATACCATCTGGCAGATTTTCTTGTGCATAATCTAATGCTCGCAAATCATGCTCGATATTATACCAGTTTATTTTTTCAAAATCATCCCAGTTTTTAATTATTCCACCCCCTTCTTCAATCCAATCTCTCTCGCCTCTGGAAAGAATGGCTGTATCTGCTGTTTTTCTTTCCTTGAACTGGGGTAAGTTTCTCCAATCAGGCCACAGAGGAACATAATCATAGCCCATCTTGTGGTAAAAACCTATGATTTGTTTTTGATAGTCTTCTTGAGTTTCTTCTGTAAGAGGAGTCCATCTTTCTCCTATTATATTTTCTGTAATATACTTAATTACTTCTCCGTCGATTCCCAGTTCTACAAAATAAACCTTTTCTGGCTCTTTTTCTCCCCTTAAAACTTTCTCCAAACTTTCAAAATCAGGTGAAGGGTTTTGTAATAGCACTTCAACCATTTTTATTTACCTCCTTAGAGTATTCATTTTTCCCTGAAGATACTTTATTTCTTTTTTCTCTTAACTTATCAACCCCAGAAATCAATTCTCTTCTTTCTTTATCCCATTTTAGTAATTCAGAAAAATCCAGATGATCCATCCGCTTTAAAAGAGCAGTTCTAACCTCATCTGTTTTCTTCCGAATTAAATTAATGTCTATCATGATTGAAAAACCCCTTTATTTACCCCCATTTATCAATACCCTCAAATCTTCAACTGAATTAGCAAAATAGGTAGGATT
>Ga0114918_10002845_pt1 | contig 15377 bp, 14 predicted proteins | sample LantaG_FD_87015 | JGI IMG/M metagenome (GOLD analysis project Ga0114918, IMG submission 87015) | Deep subsurface microbial communities from Baltic Sea to uncover new lineages of life (NeLLi) - Landsort_02402 metaG | ecosystem: Environmental > Aquatic > Marine > Oceanic > Sediment | place...
GTGGCTGCCACCGACGGCCCCATGGCCCAAACTAAAGAGCACATCCTCCTCGCCAAGCAAGTTGGCGTGCCGGCCCTGGTGGTGTTCCTCAATAAGAAGGACATGGTCGACGACGAGGAGATCCTCGAGCTCGTTGAGCTGGAAATGCGTGAATTGCTCAGCAATTACGATTTCCCCGGCGATGACATCCCCGTGGTAGCAGGTTCTGCACTCAAAGCTCTGGAGTACATCCAGGCTGGCAACAAAGCAGTCCGTGGTGCTGACGAGTGGGTCGACAAGATCCTCGATCTAATGGATGCCGTGGATGAGTCGATCCCCGAGCCAGAAAGGGAAATCGACAAGCCCTTCCTGATGGCAGTTGAAGACGTGTTCTCGATCACCGGTCGTGGCACCGTGGCCACCGGCCGGATCGAGCGCGGCAAGGTCAAGGTGGGTAAGACGGTGCAAATCGTCGGCATCAAAGACACCCGCGAAACCACCGTCACCGGTGTGGAAATGTTCCGCAAGCTGCTTGACGAAGGCATGGCTGGCGACAACGTGGGCCTGCTGCTACGCGGCGTGCAGAAAGAAGACATCGAGCGTGGCATGGTGCTTGTCAAGCCCAACTCGATCAAGCCCCACACCAAGTTTGAGGGCGAGGTTTATGTGTTGAAGAAGGAAGAAGGTGGTCGCCACACCCCTTTCTTCGCTGGTTATCGCCCCCAGTTCTACATTCGTACCACCGACGTGACCGGCCAGATCACTGCCTTCACCTCGGACGACGGCGCCAATGTGGAAATGGTGATGCCGGGAGACCGGATCAAAATGACCGGGGAGCTGATCTGCCCGGTGGCCATCGAGCAGGGCATGCGCTTCGCCATTCGCGAAGGCGGCCGCACCATCGGTGCTGGCGTGGTGTCCAAGATCCTGGCCTGACCCTGAGCTAAGTTGACTGGGGTGGGCCCACGGGACCCACCCCTTTTCAGCGCACCTCGACAACCCATCCATTGCTGCCACCAGGGCCTGCTGCTCTGGGGCTAACCGAACGCCCGATTAAACATGTCCACAGCCATCGCCCAGCAGAAGATTCGGATCCGCCTGAAGGCCTTTGATCGCCGCATGCTGGATCTCTCCTGCGAAAAAATCATCGAAACCGCCGATCACACCGCCGCCACGGCAATCGGCCCCATCCCCCTGCCCACCAAGCGCAAGATTTATTGCGTGCTGCGCTCACCTCACGTGGACAAGGATTCGAGGGAGCACTTCGAAACCCGTACCCACCGCCGCATCATCGATATCTACAGCCCCTCCGCCAAAACAATCGACGCCCTGATGAAGCTCGACCTGCCCAGCGGAGTTGACATCGAAGTCAAGCTCTGAGCCGCACGCCCCGGCGCCCGGCAGATTTTTATAGGATGGCTTGACACTCCTGATCAAGCCATGGGCGAACTGGCCGTGCGGGAGCTGCCGCTGTTTCCACTGCCCGATGTGGTGCTCTTCCCCCAGGAAGTGCTGCCGCTCCACATCTTCGAGCCCCGCTATAGGATGCTGCTGCGCACGGCGATGGCAGGCGACCAACGCTTCGGCGTGGTGCGCTGGGATCCCCAGACCCAGGCCATGGCAGCGGTGGGCTGCTGCGCCGAAATCCTGCACTGCCAAACCCAGGACGACGATCGCAGCAACGTTGTCACCATGGGCCAGCAGCGCTTCAGGGTTCTCGAGATCGTGCGGGAGGCCCCCTTCCGGATAGGCCTGGTGAGCTGGATCGAAGATGAGCCCGCAGCCAGCCACGCCGAACTGGAGACCCTCAGCGGTGAAGTGACCCAGGCCCTGCGCGATGTGGTGGAGCTCACCGGCAAGCTGATCGGCAAGCCCACCACCTTGCCCAGCGATCTGCCGGACCTGCCCAGGGAGCTGTCCTTCTGGATCGGAGCCCACTTGGGCGGCCCGGTTGCCGACCACCAACAGGCCCTGCTGGAGATCACCGACACCAGCGAGCGGCTTCGCCAGGAATACGAGCTGCTCGACCAGACCCGCCGGCAACTGGCTGCCCGCACCGTGCTCAAGGACACCTTCCAACCCCAATAACCCTCCAGCACCGGCTCCCGGTTTGATGCTCCCTCCCAGCTGGCCCCTGGCCACAATCCTTGGCGCCGGAATCCTGGCCCTGGCCGCCGGCCTCTGGCTGAGGCAGCGGCGCCGCTACGAATCGGCAGCCAGCGTTGCCGCGGCCTACGACCGCTGGACCACCGACCGGCTGCTGGAGCGCCTCTGGGGCGACCACATCCACCTGGGCTACTACCAAAAATCAGCTCCAGGCCGCCACCAGCGCCAGGATTTCCGAGCCGCCAAAGCGGCCTTCGTGCATGAGCTGGTGCGCTGGAGCGCTCTAGACCAGCTGCCGCCCGGATCAACGCTGCTGGATGTGGGCTGCGGCATCGGCGGCAGCGCCCGAATCCTGGCCCGCGACTACGGCTTCAAGGTGGTGGGGATCAGCATCAGCCCTGCCCAGATCGAACGGGCCCGCTCCCTGACCCCAGCGGGGCTGAGCTGCCGCTTTGCCGTGATGGATGCCCTGGCTCTGGAGTTGCCTGACGCCAGTTTTGACGCTGTCTGGAGTGTGGAGGCCTGCCCCCACATGCCCGACAAGCAGCGCTATGCCGACGAGCTCCTGCGGGTGCTCAAACCAGGGGGTCTGCTGGCCGTGGCTGACTGGAACCGGCGCGATGGCCCCATGGGCAGGGGGGAGCGCTGGGTGATGCGCCAGTTGCTGGAGCAGTGGGCCCATCCTGAATTCGCCACCATTGGCGGCCTGCAGCAGCACCTCCAGCAGAGCCCCCATGCCGCCGCCATGGCGATCGAAACCGGCGACTGGAGCCAGGCCACCCTGCCATCCTGGATCGATTCGATTGCTGAGGGGGTGCGCCGGCCCGGGGCGATTCTGGGCCTGGGGCCCAAGGCCGTGCTGCAGGGCCTGCGCGAAACACCCACCATCCTGTTGATGCACTGGGCCTTTGCCACCGGGCTAATGCAGTTCGGGGTGTTCCGCGGCAGCAAGCCCAGCTAGCTGAGATTGGTGATCGGATAGGCGCCAAACAGGGCCAGATGGGCGCAGAGGGGCCGCAATCCTTCCAGGGCATGCTCGAGCGCAGCGGAGCCCTCAGGCAGCTCCAGATCCACAAAAAAGATGTATTCGCCCATCTCCCGTTTCGAAGGCCGCGACTCGATCCGGCTCATGTTGAGGCCCCGCTGGGCGAAACAGGCCAAAGCCTCCAGCAGGGCCCCAGGCTTGTTGGAGTGCATCGAGAAGGCCAGGCTGGCCATCGGGCCGTGGAGGGAGCGGGGTGCCCGACGCAGCAGCAGGAAACGGGTGCAGTTGCCCGGCACGTCATTGATCGGATAGGCCAATTCCAGCAGCCCATGCTCCCCGCCGGCCTGCTGGGAGGCGATCGCCGCCCGGAAGCGGCTGCCAGCCACCAGCCGGGCCGCCTCGGCCGTGGAGCTGGTGGGCAGCTGCAGGGCCCGGGGCAGGTGATCGGCAAGCCACTGACTGCACTGGGCCAGGGCCTGGGGATGGGAGAGCACCTCGCTGACCCCCTCGATCGGGCCACTCCCAAGCAAGGCATGGCGAATCGGCAACACCAGGGCCCGGGCCACCGTGAGATCCGGGTGTTCCCAGAGAGAGTCGAGGCAGGAGGTAACACCGCCCTCAACCGAGTTCTCAACCGGCACGACCGCCGCATCACAACTGCCGTGGGCCAGGGCCTGTACGACGGCCCGGATCCCCGACTGGGGCACCAACTCAGGCTTGGCCACCTCCTCCAGCTCAGCCAGCTGCCGGGCCGCTTGCTCGCCATAGGTACCGACCGGGCCGAGAAAGGCAAAACGCATCGTTTGCAAAAACTGAGGAAAGGCAACCCAACCGGGCCGATAGGATCATGCCGCGCCGGCCCGCAGGCCATGCCCCTGGCCTTTAGCGCCAGTCAAGAACTTCAACTCGCCGTAAGCGACCAACCCGACCGGTTGGCCTCCTACCTAACCCAGACAGACCGGGTGGTCAGGGCTCTGTTCGACCCCAGCCAACTCAAAGCCCTCGAGCCCGGCCACTACCGCTACTCCGTCACCCACCTGCAGGTGTTCAAGCTGGAAATCCATCCGGTGGTCACCCTGCGCACGAGCCTGGCAGCGGGGAAGCTGCTGCTGGAATCCAGCGAATGCGAACTGGAGGGGCTGGGCCTGGTGGATGATTTTCAGCTGACCCTGGGCTCCTGGCTCACGGCAGGAGCAGCAGGGCTGGAGGGCCAGGCCACGTTGGCGGTGGCAGTGAGCCAACCCCCCCTGCTCAAACTGATTCCCGCCAAGGTGCTCGAACGCACGGGCCAGTCGCTGCTGGCTGGCATCCTGCTGGGCATCAAGGGGCGGGTGAGAGACCAGCTGATCAAGGACTTCCAGCTCTGGTGCCAGGAGCACAGGGGACAACCCGACTCAGAAAGCTGAGCCGGTGTAGGGGCGTGGGCCCCAGGGCCTGGAGGGCCTGGCGGTGCTGGGCCGTGCCATAGCCCGCATGGCGCTCGAGGCCATAGCCCGGATAGCTCTTGGCCAGCTCGCCGATCAAGCCGTCACGGGCCTGCTTGGCCAGCACGCTGGCCGCCGCAATCGCCAGACAGTGGCTGTCGCCGCGCACTAGGGTGACCTGCTCCCCGCTCCAGCACCGCAGGGGTAACACCCCATCCACCAGCAGCAGCTGGGGAGGCCGGGGCAACTTCTGAACTGCGCGAAGCATGGCCCACTCGGTGGCAACTCGAATGCCATGGCGGTCGATCTCAGCTGCCGAAGCCTGGCCCAGGGCCCAGGCATCGGCCAGGTTTTGGATGGTCGGCACCAGATCTGCGCGCCGCCGCGCAGTGAGCTTTTTACTGTCGGTGAGGCCTACGGCGGCCAGCGGCGCGAGGCAGGGCTGCCCTAACACCACGACGCCGGCGAAGACCGGACCAAACAGACTGCCCCGACCCACCTCATCCACCCCGGCACAGGCGAGGGGATCCCTGCCCTGCCAGGGATCCGTCAACATCAATCAGGTGGGGGCAGATGAGCGACGGCGGCGGCGGCGGGGCTCGCCGGCTTCGTCCAGCTCGGGCTCGACAACGGCGAGTGTGGCTTTGGCAGCTGCAGGTTTGGACCCATTGCTGGCCGCCGAGCTGCGGGTGCGTCCCCGGCGGGCCGGCAGCTCCACCTCGGGAGGAGCAATACTCACAACGGTGGGCACCGAAACGGTGACCACCGTTTCGGGATGAAGCGCCTCCGGCAGGGGTGTGATCTCAACCATGGCGGGCAAATCCCGCTGGGCGCGAATCTGGACCGGGGCCTCAGCGCCCGGCTCCTCGCCGGCCTGTTCTTGGGAAGCCTGTTCTTGGGAAGTCAGCCCAGCACCTCCGCGACCACCGCGACCGCGGCGGCGGCGGGTGCCGCTTGCCGCCAGCTGTTGACGCGCCTCCTCGAGCACCATGTCGGCATCCAAGCCAGGACGGACCACCCGCACAACGACGTTGTCACCACTGGGGGGCTGGTCAAGCAGCAGGGCCGGGTTCAGGCCCATCCAGCCGAACACCAGCTCCTGATCGGCATCCATGGGGACGGCAATGATCTCCTGGTCGAAGCGACGCGGAGCAGGCTCGATGCTGGCGGGGCTGGGCGGCCGGGGAGCCTCCTCTGCGGAGGATTCAAAGGCTTCAGAGCTGGCATTTGCCTCCACCAATTCGGTGCTGCCGCGGCCCCCGCGGCCCCCGCGACGACGGCGGCCGCCGCTGGTCTCGCCAGCAGTCGCCGGGCTCGCGACTTCAGCCCGGGCCGATGCGGCTGAGCGCACCAGGCCAGCCACGCTGGCCAAGGGCTGGAGTGTATCCATGCCAGGCAGCACCGCCACATGACCCAGCCCACCACAGCTAGGGCAGGCGCGACCAAACAATTCATAGATGTTCTGGCCCTGGCGCTTGCGGGTGAGCTCCACCAGACCGAACTCGGTGAGCTGGGCGATCTGGGGCCGGGCCGAATCATCCCGGGCGGCCTGGGTGAAGTGTTCAAGCAGCTGCAACTGGTCGCGGCGCGACTCCATATCGATGAAATCGATGATCACCACCCCACCGATGTTGCGCAGTTTCAACTGACGGGCGATCTCAACCGATGCCTCACAGTTGGTCCAGAGCACGGTCTCGCGGGCGTTGGCCGAGCGCGTGAAGGAGCCTGAGTTGACATCGATGACGGTGAGCGCCTCGGTGGGCTCGATGATCACGTACCCACCTGAAGGCAGATCAACTCGCGGCTTGAGGGCATCGCGAATTGCCGCATTTACTTTGAAATGCTCGAGGATTTCGGCCGATTCGCCATGGGCCTCGACAAGCACGTTGGTGTGATCCGAGCCCAGAAAGGCATTGGCCCGGGCCACTGCTTCGGGGGTATCAACCACCACCCGCACCAGATCAGGGCTGTAGAGATCGCGCAACACGCGATGGACAAAATCTTCGTCCCGGTTCAGCAGCACCGGAGGGCTGGCAGTCTCGGCGGCGGTCTGGATGCCCTCCCACTGGCGCAGCAGGGCCTCGAGATCATCAATCAGCAGCTCTTCGCTGACGGCCTCAGCCTCGGTGCGGATCAGCAGCCCAGCCCCCGGGGGCTTGATCAGCACACCAAGGGCCCGGAGGCGATTGCGCTCGTTATCGCCATCAATGCGGCGGGAGATATTGACACCCTGGCCGTGGGGCTGGAGCACCAGAAAGCGCCCCGGCAGAGCCAAATTGCCAGTGAGGCGGGGGCCCTTGGTGCCGGTGGGCTCCTTCATCACCTGCACGAGCACCTTCTGGCGCGGCTCCAGCAACTCGGTGATGCCGGCCGCACCCTTGCGCAACCGCAAAGGGCCCAGATCGGTGACATGGATGAAGCCGTTTTTCTCGCTTTCGCCGATGTTTACAAAGGCGGCATCGATACCGGGCAAGACGTTTTCAATGGTGCCGAGATAGACATCTCCGATTTGGTAGCGGCCCTGGGCTACTACCAGTTCATCTACCCGTTCATCGTTGAGAACCGCGGCGATCCGCAGTTGCTCGGCAATGACGATCTGCTGGGACATGGGGTAAGGAATTTGGCCCATCTGGGCCTACCAAGGGATAGAAAAACCGAAGGCAGCTTCAGTTGTAGTGCAAATAAGCTGGACAACAAAAACAGTTGGCTGTAGCAGTTGGGCTGTAGCGAAGCCCTTAAATCGAGGGGCGGCGGCAGGGGTCGAACGCCCTAGTAAAATTGTTGCTGAAAATGCTGTTCTGAATCAGCCGCGCATCAACTGCCGCGGAACAGCTTTAAGGAATCGTCTCCTTGAAAGCAGTGGGGCGAATACTGGGGCAAATATGCCCTGGGGCGGTGAAACCAATGAATCTGGCTACCGGCAGCCTTGGTGACCCGAGAAGCGTCGGGTTCAACTAGCTAATCGCCTTACTTGAAGGTTAGCACGGGCTTGAGCAGCAGGGCCCTGCGGCGCAGGGCGGTAACGGTCAAGCGCTGGCCGAGCAGCTCACCTAGCCAATGCTGCAGCTGCTCAGGCCTCAGGCTTCGGCCAGAGCTATCAACTGCCGCCCGCAGATCGAAAGCCGCCGGGCCATCGGGGAACAACTCTGCGATCACCAAATCCAGCAGAAAAGGCCGGCAATCGCGGCTGCGGGGCCGCCCTTTCTTATCGGTGTCCTGCCAGGCCAGGGTCTGGGAAGCCAGCAGGGCGCTACGGGCCTGCTGCCACTGCTGGGGCGTCAAAGGTGCCCCGGCCTGGGGCTGCAGAACAAAGTCCCAATGCGCCGCCTCCAGCTCCTGGGAGAGGCTCACTCCAAACACCGGCACCTGCAAAGCAGACAGCAACTGGAATTCAGCTGGCAACTGGGGCTGCAGCCGGGCCCGCACCAGCGCCGGATCTACCTGCTCGGTGAACTCCAGATCGAGCCACTCGCCGAGACCCTCCACCCCCAAGGGCAAGGGCAGGGCGAGCTGCAACCGCGGCAAGGGGTGGAAGCCGCCGCTGAAACTCACCGGCAGGCCGGAACGGCGCAGGGCCCGCTCCAGCATCCGCAGGGTGTCGAGGTGGCTGATCAGCGCCAGGGAGCCGGTTTTGGCAAAGCCGATCCGCAGCCGGTCCACCCGCTCACTGGCGGGGGGCCGCTGGGGCTGGGCCGGCGGGATGGGCGGCGGCGGGATCACCACGTTGTGGCCCAGCTCGGGCCCGCATACGCCGCAGCTGCTGCAGCCGGCGAAGGAGCAATCGGGCACCACCGCCGCCGCCAGGGCCCGTTGCAGGTCCTCCGCCAGCCAGCGCTTCTCGAGCCCCGAATCGATGTGGTCCCAGGGCAGGCTCTGGCGGCAGAAGGCCTCCAGAGCCGCCGCCGCCATGGCCTCAGTTGCGCTCCAGGCGCCCAGCTCCAGCTGGCGGTAGCGGCCGCCAAGGCCGGCCGCCTCGATCGCCCCGGTCCAGGCGGCATAGCTGCGCTCGGCCGATTCAAACCAGGCATCCAGGCCGGCGCCAGCGCGCCAGGCGGCCTCGATCACCGAGGCCAGCTGCCTATCGCCGCGGCCGATGAAGTCTTCGATCGCCGAAAGCCGCACGTCGGTGAAGTTGGTCTTGAGGCCGCGCAACTGGCGCAGGGCGCCTCGAAGCAATTCCTGACGCCGCCGGAATTCGCCGGTGCTGACGCTGTGCCACTGGAAGGGCGTGTGGGGCTTGGGCGTGAAGTTGCTGATCGTGAGATTCAGCTCCAGCCGGCCCAGATCGCCGCACTGCCGCTGCAGGGCCTGGCATGTATCGGCGATACCGAGCACGTCGGCATCGGTTTCCCCCGGCAGGCCGATCATGAAATAGAGCTTCAGCTTGCGATAGCCGTTCTCCATCGCCGTGCGCACGCCGGCCAGCAGCTCGGCATCGGTGAGCCCCTTATTGACGATGTCGCGCAGGCGCTGGCTGCCAGCCTCCGGCGCAAAGGTGAGGCCGGCCTTGCGGGTGCCGCCCAGGATGTGGGCGATGTTCTCGTCGAAGCGATCCACCCGCTGGCTGGGCAGGGTGAGGGAAACATTTTTGTCAGCCAGGCGGTTGCGCAGTTCGACGCCGACAGCGGGCAGGGCCAGGTAGTCGGAGCAGCTCAGGGACAGCAACGAAAAATCGGCGTAACCGGTGCGGCCCATACCCTCTTCCACCGCTTCGATAACGGCTTCGGGCTCCACGTCGCGGGCGGGGCGGGTGAGCATGCCGGGCTGGCAGAAGCGGCAGCCGCGGGTGCAGCCGCGGCGAATCTCCACCGTGAGCCGGTCATGCACGGTTTCGATGTGGGGCACCAGGCCCATGGCGTAGTGGGGCATGGGCGTGGCGGTACGCCGCTGAATCCGGGCCGGGGCGCCTGGCTCGAGCGGCTCGATGCTCACCCCATCGGCGCCGGGTCCATAGAGGCTGGGCACATATACCCCTGGCACCTGGGCCAGATCCTTCAGCAGCGCCCGGCGGCTGAGGCCGGCGGCACGGCCCTCGGCCACCACCAGGCCGATCTCCGGCAGCAGCTCCTCGCCATCGCCGAGGGCCACGAAGTCGAAGAAGGCGGCGAAGGGCTCCGGGTTGCTGGTGGCGGTGGGGCCGCCGGCAAAGATCAGCGGTGGCGCATCCGGGTGAGCCAGGGGCAGGTCGCCGCGATCGGCTGCCCGGATCGGGATGGCGGCCAGCTCCAGCATCTCGAGGATGTTGGTGCCGCCCAGCTCGTAGCTGAGCGAGAAGCCCAGGATGTCGAAGGCGGCTAGGGGCCGCCGGCTCTCGACCGCAAACAGGGGCGCGCCGCGCTCGCGCAGGCGGGCGGCCAGATCCGGCGCCGGCAGGTAGCTGCGGTCGCACAGCTGGCCGGGAACGGCGTTGAGAATTGAATAGAGAATGATGTGGCCGCTGTTACTGGCCCCCACCTCGTAGACCTCGGGGTAGGTGAGCGCCCAGCGCACCCCTACCGCCTGCCAGTCGGCCTCCCAGTCGCGCGGCTGCACCCCCAGCTCATTGCCCAGGTAGCGGGCGGGCTTGCTGATGCCCAGATCCACCAGGGCGTCGAAGTCGACCGGCGCATCAGCCGAGGTGGCAACGGTCACAGGTGCCGACGGCAGGCAAGAGGTCAATCGTATGCAGCGCTCGCAACACTGGCAATAACCGTGCAATTTAGCACCTATGCTGCAGAAATGCACGGTTATCTGCCCAGGCAAGCCCAGCTGGCGCTCAGCAAGGCCCTGAACCGGGCGCCTGCGGCGCTGCTGCTGGGACCCCGGCAGTGCGGCAAATCAACCCTGGCGCGCCAACTACTGGCCGAGCGCGGTGATGCCGTATTGCTCGACTTGCAGGACCGGAGCGATCGAGCCCGCCTGCAGGAGCCGGAGCTGTTCTTCGAGGCCCACCGCCGCGACCTGGTGTGCCTCGACGAAATCCAGCTAATGCCAGACTTTTTCAGTCTGCTGCGCGCCGAGATCGACCGGGATCGCCGGCCCGGGCGGTTCCTGCTGCTGGGCTCGGCCTCCGGCCCGCTGTTGCACCAGAGCCAGGAAAGTCTGGCCGGCCGCATCGCCCAGGTGGAGCTCACCCCGTTTCTGCTGAGCGAAGTGGCCCCCGCCATCCGCTGGCAGCAGCTGTGGCTGCGCGGCGGCTTCCCCGAGAGCCTGCTGGCTAGCGCAGACGACGACAGCATCGACTGGCGCGAGGATTTCATACGCACCTTTTTGGGCCGCGACATAGCCGCCCTGGAGCTAGGGCTGCCGCTGCCGTTAATGGAGCGGCTGTGGCGGTTGCTGGCCAACCTCCAGGGGCAAACCCTCAATGCCAGCAGGCTGGCGGGCCTGCTGGATCTCAGCAGCGCCCGGTTGCAGAAGCTGCTGGCGGCGCTGGAGCACAGCTTCATGCTGCGGCGTCTACCGCCGCTGGAGGCCAACCTGAGCAAGAGGCTGGTGCGCTCGCCCAAGCTCTACCTGCGCGACAGCGGCCTGCTGCACAACCTGCTCGGCATCGAGAGCTACGACGATCTGCTGGCCCACCCGCAGGCCGGTGAGAGCTGGGAGGGTTTCGTGATAGAACAGCTGATCGCCGCCCATCCGCGCTGGCGTCCCCATTTCCTGCGCACCGGCCACGGGGCCGAACTCGACCTGGTGCTGGAGCGGGGCCAGCGCCGGCGGGTCTATGAAATCAAGCTCTCCAAGGCACCGAAGCTCTCCCGCGGCTTCCATGAGCTGGTGGAGCAGCTCCAACCGGAGCAGGCCTCACTGATCGCCCCGGTGGAAACGAGCTTCGAGATCCGCCCGGGCATCTGGGTGCAACCGCCCCTGGAGGCTGGCGGCAGCGAACTCAGAGCTGCCGCACCGCGGGGGTAAGCGCCAGCTCACCGGCCTTGGCCGCGAAGGCGCGATCGAAGCTGACCAGGGCCGCGCAGCCCTCACTGCGCAGCAAATGCAGGGCATCGGCGAAATCCAGGCCCTGGCCATAGGCCTCAAGGGCCTGCAACACCTGCTGCTCCTGCTCCAGATGCAGATGGCGGATCGCGATCAAGCCACGGAAAGCACGGATGATCGCCTCCCGGGGCAGTTGGTAGGCGCCGCGCAGCACCCATTCCAGCTCCAACACCACGGTGATCGGCACGAAACAGGCTGAGCTGGCGTCGATCAGATCGGCCACGCGACGGGCCTGCTCCGGGTCGTCGTTGGTGAGCAGGCGCACCAGCAGGTTGGTGTCGAGGGCCACCGGCAGGCTCATCGCGATCTCTTGGAGACATAGAGCGCCGGGTCCATGCGCTCGAGCGGCACAGGCTCACCCCCGTAGTGCGCCGCACCAATCACCGCATAGGCACTAGACGATTTAGCCGGCCCCTGGGGCACCAGATGGAGGCCATCGGACTCCAGGGTCAGAGCCAGGCGATCGCCGGCGCGCAGGCCGAGCAGCTGGCGCAGCCGGGCTGGAATCACCAGCTGGCCCTTGGAGGAGAGGGTGAGAAGAGCATCCACTGGAGCATCCACAGGGCTGCTTACTAGTGTAAGCCAAATTTGCCGCATAGGACAATCGTTCCATCACTCACAGGGCCCGACGGCGGCCCACTCCGCTCACCATGGTTCAGGTCAACGGCAACTACCTCAAGCTCAAGGCGGGCTATCTGTTCCCGGAGATCGCCCGGCGGGTGAAGGCCTTCACTGAGGCCAATCCCGAGGCACAGGTCATCCGTCTGGGCATCGGTGACGTCACCGAGCCGCTACCAGAAGCCTGCCGCAACGCCATGAAGGCGGCCATCGATGAGATGGGCAACCGCGAGGGCTTCCGCGGCTATGGCCCGGAGCAGGGGTATCTCTGGCTGCGGGAGGCGATTGCGAAACACGATTTCCAGGCCCGCGGCTGCTCGATCAGCGCCGAGGAGATCTTCGTCTCCGATGGCAGCAAGTGCGACAGCGCCAACATCCTTGACATCCTCGGGCCGGACAACCGCATCGCCGTGACCGACCCGGTGTATCCGGTGTATGTGGACAGCAACGTGATGGCGGGGCGCACCGGCGACGCCGATGACGGCGGCCAGTACGGCGGCCTCACCTACCTGCCCATCAACGCCGAGAACGGCTTCTCCGCCGAGATCCCGAGCGAACCGGTGGATCTGATCTACCTCTGCTTCCCCAACAACCCCACCGGCGCTGTAGCCACCAAGGCGCAGCTGCAAGCCTGGGTCGATTACGCCCGCGCCAACGGCGCCCTGATCCTGTTCGATGCCGCCTACGAGGCCTTCATCCAGGACCCTGAGCTGCCCCACTCGATCTACGAAATTGAAGGCGCCCGCGAGTGCGCCATTGAATTCCGCTCCTTTTCCAAGAACGCCGGCTTCACCGGCACCCGCTGCGCCCTCACCGTGGTGCCCCGGGGCTTGATGGGCACCGCCGCCAATGGCGAGCGCGTGGAGCTCTGGGGCCTGTGGAACCGGCGCCAGTGCACCAAGTTCAACGGGGTGAGCTACATCGTGCAGCGGGGCGCCGAAGCGGTGTATTCCGCCGAGGGCCAGGCCCAGGTGCAGGCTCTGGTTGCCTTCTACATGGAAAACGCCGCGATCATCCGCCGCGAGCTCACCGCCGCCGGCCTGGCGGTATACGGCGGTGAGCAGGCCCCCTACGTGTGGATCAAAACGCCCGCCGGCGTGGATTCCTGGGGCTTCTTCGATCTGCTGCTGGGCCAGGCCCACGTGGTGGGCACCCCCGGCAGCGGCTTCGGCGCCGCCGGCGAGGGCTACTTCCGCCTCTCGGCCTTCAACAGCCGGGAAAACGTGATGGAGGCAATGGGGCGGATTCAGGGGGCACTGAAGGGCTGAGGCTCCGGGCAGCCTGAAATGCGGAGCTGTGGCGTTGCCCCGATTGGGTGAACCAGACCTCAGCTCGCCTGTTCGTTTTGTGGAGGGCCCGCCAGCTCAGTGGCTATGTAGGCGAGGAATCGCCGGTGGAGGGGGCTTGGCTCGAGGAGGAAAAGAGCTCCTGCTCGAAGCGCGCGATTCTGGCGTTGCTCTCCTGCAGCAACTTCAAGCGCTTTTCGCTTTCGAGCGATTCGATCCTGAGCTGCTTCGTTCGCTGCTCGATGTCGTAGACGGGACGCCAATTGAACGTCGCCAGCAAGCGCCGCAAGGGCGGCAAGGTGGAGACATACTCCGATCTGGTCTGCGGTTTTGAGGCGGCCGAAGTGGAAGAGGTTGTCATCGCCGTAGCTCGAAGTGAACGAGATGAGTAGGAGCAGTGCGCCGGCCAGAAGCGTTGACCAGCCTTGACGATCCAGCAGCCGGGGCCGCGGCCCCAATCCAGGCAGCGCTGAAAAACTTTCTAGTTGCACAAGCGTAACGAGAGCGCCCAAGACCGACCAGCTAACGGTACACCTGTACTACTGTCGAGGCCTCCGTGTTTCTACGGTTTCCGCCATTTATCGCAGAGCCCCACACCGGGGCTTCGCAGCCTTCTTCACTGTGCTGCTCGCGACAGCGACACGAATGGTTATGGCTGACCTGCGCATAAGCCATAAGCCGCTCTCCCCAGGCTCAGCCCTTGCCTACCATGGGGGTCTGGATACGTGCCGGGGCCCCGGCATTCACGGGAAGCCGATCGCAGTTTGCCTTTTCCTTAAGTTGACGGTCATGGTCAAGCCTCACCACATTTGCGCCGCCAGCAGAAACCCCTTCGTCGCCACCCAGAGCCCCGGCCGCGAAAGCGGCGGGGCAGCCGTGATGGAGAAGGCCCCGGAGCGGGTGCGCAAGCCCTCACCCCGCTACAAGGTGCTGCTCCACAACGATCCGGTCAACTCGATGGAATTCGTGGTGACCACCCTGCGCCAGGTGGTGCCCTCGCTCAGTGAGCAGGACGCCATTGCGGTGATGCTGGAAGCCCACAACACCGGCGTAGGCCTGGTGATCGTCTGCGATCTGGAGCCCGCCGAGTTTTACTGCGAAACCCTGAAGGCCAAAGGCCTCAGCAGCAGCCTCGAGCAGGAAAGCTGATGGAGCCGCCTGCTAGGGCAGCCAAGACGGCAGCCAAAGCGGCAGTCAACCCAGAAGGGAAGCCCCACTGGTGGGGCACCTTGTTTTACGTGCCCCTGCTCTACCTGGCCGGCTGGCTGGTAGCCCGGCCCCTAGCCCTGGTGGCCCCCAGCTGGCGCCCAGACCAGGTGGATCTGGCGGGCCTGGTGGTGGCCCTGATCCTGCTGCTGGCCAGCCTGCCCCTGAGGCTGAAATGGGTTTGGCAGGAGCCCAATCCCTGGCAGCGCCTGGGATTGGCTGTGCCGGGCGCCCTGGCCCTGCGCAGCGGGGTGCGGGGCCTGCTCAAGGCCTTGCTGTTGCTGGCGCTGGTGAGCGCAGGCTTGATGCTGGCGGGGCAAGCCCGGTGGCTGGGCGAGCTCAATGGCGCCCTGCTGCTCAATGGCCTGCTGCTGCTAGCGGGGGTGGGATTTGCCGAAGAGCTGCTGTTTCGCGGCTGGCTATGGGGTGAGCTTGAGCTGCAATTCGGCGCCCGCAGGGCACTGCTTTTGCAGGCCCTGATCTTCGCCCTGCTGCACCCCTGGTATCGGGCCCCAGGGCTCGAGGGCCTGGGGCTGCTGGGGGGCCTAATTCTGTTGGGTCTGGTGCTGGCCCTGCAGCGGCGTGCCGACGCGGGCAGCCTGTGGGGAGCGATTGGCCTCCATGGCGGCCTGGTGGGGGGTTGGTTTCTGGTGCAAAAGGGCCTGCTCCAGATCTCCCAAACGGCTCCGGCCTGGTGGGTGGGGCCTGGTGGCAGCGACATCAACCCAATCGGCGGCCTGATCGGCTGGATCGGCCTGGGCGCCCTGCTCTGGGTGCGCCGCCGCTGGTGGAATGGCGCTA
>Ga0114918_10002846_pt1 | contig 15376 bp, 10 predicted proteins | sample LantaG_FD_87015 | JGI IMG/M metagenome (GOLD analysis project Ga0114918, IMG submission 87015) | Deep subsurface microbial communities from Baltic Sea to uncover new lineages of life (NeLLi) - Landsort_02402 metaG | ecosystem: Environmental > Aquatic > Marine > Oceanic > Sediment | place...
ACGAGACGTGGACAGAGCGACTGCGGCGCTGGGCGCTGGGTGTCGGTTATGCGCTGCGCCCGCGACGGATCGCGCTCCTGCCGCAACTCTGGCGCCTCACTCTTGACTACTACCTCAGCCCGAAAGCCACGCGCGACGTGCTGCCTGAACTGCCGCGGTTTTATTCCGACCGCGGGCTCGTCGGCATCAGCGACGATTTGTCAGTGCCCGCGCTTGTGGCGAACTATGAACGCGGATTTTTCCCGGTCTGCCATATGGGCCCGATGAAGTGGTGGTGCCCTCAAGCGCGCGCCGTGCTCAATCCCGCGGAAACCCATATCAGCCAAAATGTGAAGCGCCTTCTGCGGCAGCACAAATTCACCGTCACCATGGACAAGGATTTCGCCGGCGTGATGGAGGCCTGCGCGCGGCCACGCGGCGGCAAGGTGCCGCTCACTTGGATTACGCCGCGCATCATGCGCGCCTATTGGGACGCCTACAAAGCGGGCTACGCCCATTCCGTCGAGGTCTGGGACGAGGCGGGGCATTTGGTCGGCGGGGTCTATGGCCTCGCGCTCGGCAAAGTGTATTTCGGCGAGTCGAAATTTTCGGCCGTCAGAGACGCCTCGAAGGTCGCCACGGCCGTGCTGCACCGGCACCTCGTCGAGTGGGGCTATCGGCTCTGCGACGCCAAATGGATGACGCCGCATCTCGAGACGCTTGGGTTCAAACCCATGGCGCGGGACGACTTCGTGTCGCTGCTTCCCTGGTACTTGGAAGAACCGGGGCGCGTGGGCCGCTGGGAGATCGACCCGAGGCTTGATCTCGCGGGTCCGAATCTCGCCGACCCCAATCTCGCCGACCCGATGAAGCCAACGGACCGCCTCCCCGCGCCTGGTTCCGTGCCGCGTCAGGTCGCGTAGGGGCTCAGGGCATGGCACGATCCATGAGCCGGCCGAGCGCCCGGGACAGCGCTTTCCTCCCGGCGCTCCTCGTGCAAATGAAGCGCTTCCTCACGACATCCTCGCTGTTGTCGCTCGCGCGGGTCGCCGGCGCGCTGGCCGGGTTCGTCACCCAGGTGGTGTTGGCCCGGACGCTGCTCGCTTCGTCGCTCGGCGTGTTCTACTCCGTCACGAGTCTTACCGCCGTGGTCGGCCTGGTTGCCGCGCATGGCTACCCCGCCATCGCGCCGCGATTCATGTCGCGCTATCGCGAGAAAGGAAAAGAAAGCCTGATCGCCGCGTTCGTGGCGCGCGCGCGGAAGGACGCCGCGGTCTATGTGACGATCACCACGGCGGCCGTGCTCGCCGTGGCCGCCTTCTGGCCGTCGCTCAGTTTCGAGGCGCGGGCGGCCACGATCGCCGCGGCGCTTTCGATCCCGGCAAACGCGGCGTTGCGGCTGAATGGTTCGCTCGCCACCGCTATAAGGCGCTTCGCGCTCGCTTATCTGCCCGACACCTGCATCCGCCCATTCGTTCTGCTGGGCGGCATCCTGCTCCTGATCGCCGCCGGCGTGACGCTGACCGCGGCCAATGTCACGGCGATGCTCACGGTGGTGCTCGTCGGCCTTGCGCTCGTCCAATATTTTCTGCTGCGCAAGGACATCCCGCATGGCGCGGCTGTGGCGGGCGCGGCTGTGGCGCCGAAGCGGCTGGTGAAGCTTTGGCGGCGTGAGGCGACGCCGCTGATCTTGGTTGCACTGTTCACCTATTTCTTTGCCGACGTCGACATCTTGATCGTCACGCCGCTTCTGCCGAGCGCCGAGACCGCCATTGTCGGTCTTTGCCTCAAGCTTGCGTTGCTCGTCGGCTTCGCGGTGCAAGTCGCCCATGAAGTGGTCGTGCCTGACCTTGCCGACGCGCGCGCGCGTAAAGAGCATGGCGCGATCCGCGACGTGGTGCTGAAGGCACTCGCGTTCCCGTTCACGGTGACGCTTGCGGCGTTGGCCGTCGTAGCGCTTTGGGGAGAGACAATCCTGTCGCTGTTCGGACCGGAGTTCACCGGCGCCAAGATCCCGCTGCTCATTCTGCTCGCCTGCCAGCTTCTCCGGGCCGTGTTCGGGCCAAACGTGCCGTTGCTGACGGTGATCGGCGCGCAACGCCAGAACGGGGCAATTGCCGTCTCGGCCGTCGTCGTTCTGGCGGTGAGCAATCTGGTGCTGGCGCCGGCCTTTGGCGTGCTGGGTGCGGCGATCGCCGTGGCCATCGCCACGCTGTTCTGGCTTGGGGCCTGCTCGATCGTGCTGGCGCGCTTGAGCGGGCTCAGGACCGATGCGGCCTATCTTTTAGGGAAGCTTATCGCGGCGCGTCGGGCACAAGCCTAGGCGGCGGGAACGAAGGTTGCCGAACAAGTCGAGAGGTGGACCCGAACAAAGTATTGTCGTGTGAAAAAGATCCCAAATAGACGAGCTCGTGCCCCGTATTCGCTTCCGCTTAAGTGAGGTTCGTTCTTCGGCACGTCGGCTTCGTGCCAAGCGAACTCGGATCAAATTGACACCGAAAACCAACACTAGTAGCACCACGGTCGCGGCGATCCGTCTATTGAACGTCAGGCGAGGACGAATGTTGCAGGCGCAAGCATCCTCGTGGACCGGTAGGTTTACACGCCTGGACGGGATTTCCCTTCTTACTATCCTTCTCTTTTTCGATCTGATCTTCATCGTCGTCCACACATGGCTGTGGTCGCGCGGTCTACTCACCGCTCAGCTTAGCATCGAGGCTGACGGCAGCCTTCCTGAGTGGTTCAACTATGCCAAATGGGCAGCAGGCGCCGTCGCCTGTGGCTATTGCTTCTCTCGGACGCGCGAGCCGCTATATCTCGCTTGGTCCATACTCTTTGCCTATTTCCTGCTGGACGACGCCAACCAAATCCATGAGCTCTTCGGTAGAAGGGTTGGGTCGGCGTTTGACTTGGGTCCCGCCTTGGCGCTGCGCCCCCAAGATTTCGGAGAGCTTGCCGTCAGCATAGGTGCCGCTATCGTGCTGCTCGGCTCTATGGCCGTCGCTTACAGATTGGCTGACGCCAGTTCCAATGAATCCAGGGACTTTACGCGCCGTCAGCTCCCATGGCTCGGAGCCTTAATCTTCTGCGGCGTCGTGGTTGATATGGTTCACATTCAGGTTGGGGCCTTGGCCTCGCCTCACCTTAGCTTGTTTGCTGGGGTCCTAGAGGACGGCGGGGAAATGATCGCGGCGAGCTTCCTTGCGGCAATAAGTATCCAACAGGCAGCGCTGATCAGCCAAGCCCACAGGGACCCTGAACAATGGTGAGCCGATCTTCCGCCAACGTGGGCTACGGGTCGGAAGTGGAAGTCAGCCTCGCCCTTCTGCACGTCCGCTTCGTGCAAGAAATGCCGTCCATCTATTGCGCACACTTGTCGCGGCGCGTCAGGCTTGAGGCCTAGGCGGCGGGCACGATGATCTCGACCGAGCCCAGGCGCTCGGCTTCAGCGTCCGCATCCTCGTCGCTCATGAACACATACGTGAAGATCAGCCACAACGCGAAGGCCACAACCATGAAAATCGCGATGGCCTTGCCGAATATGCCGAAACGCAGGGGCATGATGACTGCTTTTCTAGGTTGATGACGCGGATCAACTGACGACCGCCGCGACCCTAGCCAAAGGCTTGCCGTCAATCAATCAAATTGGGGGGAGGCTGTTTCATCCGCCGACAACGCGGTACATTGGTCCTCAGAGAGTGGCAGGAGAGCCTTCCGGCTCGGGCGTTGCGGCAAGATGTTCATCGGGGCTAACGGATGACCACGGAACCGAAGGACGCAAGCGCGGCGCTGGACGCCATGGAGGAGATCGTCGAGCTCCGGCGCGCCGAGCCCGACATGTTGTTGCCGGAACTCGCGACGCTGCTGCTCGGCCTCCAAGGCGACTCGCGCCATCGGCCTCGGCTGCATCGGCTCCTCGGCGTCGTGCAAAACCGGCTGAAGCGCGACCAGGATGCCTTGCAGGAACTCGGCGAGGCGAAGGCGCTGGCCGGGGCTCTCTCGCCACCAGACTATCGCGAGCTCGCCAAGATCGGCCGCGAGACGGCGTTGATCCATGCCTTGCGCGGCGACGACCAGCGCGCGGCCGGCGAGCTCGTGACCGCCCTCGCGCTTGCCTCGCTCGAAGGAGACGCGGCGGAGGTCGCCAAGATCACAGCCGCGCTCGGCCATCTGGATTTGGAGGCAGGGCGCTTCGCCACGGCCGCGCTGCTGTTCCGGCAGCTCTTGTCGAAGGAAGCCGCCAAGCTGCCACCGCATGAGGCGTTTCGTGCGCGCCTTGGGCTGTGCCAGGCGCTCAACCGGCTGGGTCGCTGTCACGAGGCCGCGAAACATGCCGCGACCCTGTGTGGAGATTTGCCGAAAGGCGACACGCGCCGGCAATTCCTCGCAAAGCTCGAGGAGGCCCGTGCCGAAGGCGGCATCGGACGTCACGACGAGGCGGAGCGCGCGCTGCGCGAGGCGGAAAAGTTCCTGCCGGAGAAGGACAGCGCCTTGGAGCATTCCGACTTCATCCAGGCGGTCACCGAGCTTCAAGAGTTGAAGGGTGGGGCGCCCGCGGCGGCGAGCTTGGCGCATCTGATCGAGCATTACGGCGCTGAGGGGCTTGCCGTACGCCAAATCGTGGCGCGCCGTGCCCTTGCCGAGGTGCTGCTGCGGGCCGGCGAGACCGACGCGGCGCAAGAGGCGATGGCGAAGGGCCTGCGACAGGCCCTCCAGAACAATCTGGCCGAGGTCACGGAAGAGATTCGCGCCAAGTTGCTTACGCACGCAGGGCCTGACAATTTTGAAGAGCTCGCCGAGACCATCGACCTCATCGGCGGCGGAGATGTCACCCAGCGCATCCTCTGCCTCCGGCGTCTTGGTCACGTTGGCGCCGACGAGGCCTGGCTTGGCATCGATCTCACAGACGGGCAGCCTGTTGTTCTCAAGGTGATCGATCTTGGCGGCTTGGCTGAACCTCAGAGAGACGCCGCGATCTCGACGACCAAGGCCGCGGCCGAGGCTGCCGCCAGGATCAACGATCCGCGCCTCGCGCCCCTCGTTGCGTTGCGCATGACACAAGGCGGCACGCTCCACATCGTCCAGCGCCACGTGGAAGGCCCGACATTGCACGCGCTTTATGCGTCGGATGTGCGGCCCGCGCCTCTGCTTGAACTCCTCGCCGGCGTCGCCGAAGCTCTGGCCAATTTGCACGCCGAGGGCTTGGTGCACCGTGATCTCTCGCCAGAGAACGTCATCGTGGCGCGCGACGAGCAGGGCGGCGAATATCCGGTCCTGATCGGGTTCGACGTGCTTGCGGCGGGACGGCCAAAGGCGCCCGCGCATTTTGCCATGTCACCCTACGCGGCGCCGGAGCAGGCGGCGGGCGCGGCCGTCGATACCCGGGCCGATGTCTACGCGCTGGGGCAGATGATCGCCGAGATTTGGGGGGGCAATGTCCCCGCGCGGAGCGGCCTCGGCAAGTTGTGGCACAGGGAGGCACAAAACGAGATGCCGCGCGCGATTGGCGACATCGTGCTTGGGATGCTGGAGGCGGAGCCCGCGCGGCGCACGGGCGATCTCAAATATATCGCCGAAGCTCTCAGAAGCCAGGCTCAACAGATGGCGAAAGCCTGAAGGCGGCTATCGCTATCCGGCGCCTTCTGCTGTGAGTCCGACCGTTTGGTGACCGCGCTGTGACCGGCAAGCAAACTTGCTCGGGCGCCCAAGCACACATAGACGGCCGCGAGTGCGATGGCGCAGATCCACCATGTTTGCCACATGCCCCACGCGAAGGCGGCGATTACGGCGAAAGCCGCAAACGTTGCGGCTGCAAATGGCTGCGCGTTCCTCGGCAGCGTGGTCGTTCCCAAGATCACGAGAGCGCCCGCGATCGAAAGCAAGACAGCACCAATAGCACCGAGCTCGTACCAGGTTTGCAGGAACATGCTGTGACTGTGATGAGCCGTAGTGCGCGGCATGACAAAGCCCTCGGGTCGCGGCGCCTTATGTCTATCGTTGACGCCGGCATTGTCCCTCTCACGCGTGGTGTTCACCCCCACGCCAACCAAGGGATGCTCCAACACCTTCTCCGAGGTGTAGCCCCAGAGAATGACTCTCGCCTTGTAGGAATTCGGCAGTGATTTGTTCAGATGCAGACCCTCATCGTAGGCGAGATGCGCAATCGGAACGGCAAGCGCAAAGCCAAGGCACCAAATCACTGCCAGACCGCGAACGACCCATCGAGGCCACTTCCAAGCAAGCGCGAGAACGATGACGGAGCCGAGCAGAGCGAGTTGAGATGAGTCGTGCTCGGAGATGAAAACGGCGACGGCAGACACCGCGAGGAACAACGCGATCATGCCGCAGCGGTATCGAAGCGCGGCCGCGCTCAGCATGAGCATCGCCGGCCACGCATTCAGCATGATTGTGGTTATGTTCTGATTGAGTCTGTTCGCGTTGAGGTGGGTCACCGCCCCATCGACAAAGGTGGCGTGCTTTGAGTCATCGGGCTGGAGCGCAGGTATGATGTTCATAACGAAGCGCGTGATGGCGCCGTCAAACAGGAGCTCCACCAAGAGATAGAGGGCGCCAAAGAAGGCGCCAGCGGCGAAGGCGACTGTCGCGCTCCGCACCTGCTGGTCGTCGATTGCCCTGACGGCACTCACCGTGGCGAAGACGACCAGGATCACCCCAAATAGCAAGGCGGCCTTGGCGAACCCTGCGCCCGGATTCCACGCCCATGAAGCATTGAGAAACACGTAAAGTGAGAACGCCAGGCAGGCCAAGAAAGCGGCGCTTGGCACAATCAGCTCTTTCCAGCTCGTGCCTCTGCGCAAGGCGGCAAGAATAAGAGCCATCCCCACAAGGGTCATGGTTCCTGGCGTGACCCGTGGCGCGAGTGACGCGATGAGCGGCGACAGAAAGAAAACAGCCGCAAATGCCCGTGGGGCTATCCGGCCGTGCGTCGCAACCGTTGGATCAATCGCCATTTCGCGAGAATCTGCTCAATACCCTGATGTCTCACCGCAATTGATCATGCGGACGTGCCCGCGGCCTGATCCTTTCCTGTGAGCAGGCGCAAATGGTTCCGGGAAGGCTATGATTGTACTTCTTCTCCATCGTCATCGTCGGCCATTTCGGCTAATGGGTCGGCTGGTGACGCGAGATGCTTGATCCCGGCCCATAGGCTAAGAAACGTGATCAGGTTCATCCGCAAGATGCTTTTGGATTGTTCCCTCAACTCAAGTGTGATCTCCACAAGGCCCGGCTCGGGCTCGGCGACACTATGCACACCCGTCACTTGAAGTTCGTCAGCCACAGCGCTAACCCCCCACGTCTCACCTTCCTGTTAGCATAGTTCATCTCTGATGGCATTGCCAGCTAGGCCACGATCTAGTCTGATGCCGTAGGTCAGCTGAATGAGATGAATAGGGCTGGAAGCCAAAATCGGAGTCCTGTTCGGATGGTAATTTGGGGTTGCTTCGGCTAGTAGTGCGAAATAATGCCAAGCTTAACGGACACCGCCAAGGCGCCACTCACGAGGGCGCGCCGGAGCGTAGGCCGTGCTTGGCCTCGAAAGCTCATTAAGACGGCGAATGGCATGCAGAAGAAAAGCGGTCGGAGGCGATAGGTGCCTAAGCTCGTCTATATAGGGGGCTATGGTCGCAGCGGCTCTACGTTGCTTGAATACATATTATCCTGCAGTGAGGAGGTCGTGGCCTGCGGGGAGATCGCGAGTCATATTTACAAGTATGGACTGATTAAGACTTGTACCTGTGGTCGTGCCGTCGCGGACTGTCCGGTGTGGGGGGGCTTTCAGCACGGCTCGGGAAAGCTGCCAGATTGGAACCACGAAGCGCTAACCGTTGCCATGCTTTCGCATGTTTCCAGCGACTATGCGGTGATGGTGGATTCGTCGAAAACTGCTTGGGGATCACTCCTCACGCCGTTCCGTCTGCGCAAGCGTGTTGTCGAGGATCTGCTTCTCGTTCATCTCGTGCGCGGCCCTATGCCTGTTTGTTGGTCGACCGTCAGAACCAGACACAATTTCGGACCTCCTTCAACGGCTGCGATGCGCTGTCTTCGTACGGCCCTGGGCTGGACCCTGGCGAACATGGCTTCCGCACTCTTCGGATGGTGTTACCGTGACCAATACTTGTGTTTCCGCTACGAAGATCTTGTGCGGTCACCGCAGCAGGTGGTGAACGCCATTATGAAAAAAACCTCATTGCCTCCTCCACGCGATCTTGATCACTGTGGTACCGGTGGCAACCGTCACCAACTCTATGGCAACAGCATGCGTTTCAACCCGTTGTCTCAGGTCAGTGAGGATACAGCCTGGAAGACAGAGATGCCAAGAGGCTTGAAGGGACTAGTATGGGGCCTGTGCTGGCCACTTGGTGTGCGTTATGGCTACAGATGGCCGAGCCGCTGATTTAGGCGGAGCCAAGAGTGATAGGCCGCGGGTCACACACTCGTCCTGGATGACGAGAAGGCCTGCCATTGTCTCAAGAGACTGCGTCAAATCAGGTTGGTTATGGCGAAGCTCGATGTTGCGAGTCATCTGAATGAGGACCAAAAGGGGGGGAAGTTTCCTTCCTCACTTTGTGCAACTGCTCGGCGTCTTAAGGATCGGCGCTCTGTGCGCCTTGACAAGGGGTGCGCGGCAGGGCCGTTTCTCGACCAAGGCAGAAGCGATCCGAAAGCCTCAGTGAATGTGTGGAATTGCGGGACTTCTCGATCCCAAACGGCGTTCTGGCGACAAGGAGCTGAAGGCGCTGGCTGCGAGTATGGCCGGAGCGTTGCGCCATAGGGGCCCCGACGCCCAAGGCGTGTGGGTGGACGAGGCAGCCGGCGTGGCTCTCGGCCATACGCGGCTTTCCGTCATCGATCTGAGCCCAGCGGGCGCCCAGCCCATGATGTCCGCCTCGGGCCGCTTCGCACTTGTCTATAATGGTGAGATCTACAATGCGGGTGAGCTGCGCGCCGAGCTCGAACGCGCCGGCCACGCCTTCCGTGGCCATTCCGACACCGAGGTCATGGTGGAAGGCTTCGCCGCGTGGGGCGTGCCCGCCACGATCGAACGCCTTATCGGCATGTTCGCTTTCGCCGCGTTCGATCGCGCCACCCGCACGCTGATCTTGGGCCGCGACCGGCTCGGCATTAAGCCGCTCTATTGGGGCTGGGTCGGTGAACGGCTAGCGTTTGCCTCGGAATTGAAAGCGCTCGCTACGCTCCCAGATTTTGCGCCCGAGATCGACCGCCAGGCTCTTGGCGCCTATCTCTGCACCGGCTACGTGCCGGCGCCGGCGAGCATCTATCACAGCATTGAGAAACTCGAGCCCGGTACGTTGGTTGAAATCGGTGTGGACGGCGAGGTGCGTCGAGAGCGCTATTGGTCGCTGCTCGACGTGGCGACGCGCGGGCAGGCGGAAGAGCTCGACGTGAGCGAGACGGAGGCGTGCGACCAGTTGGAGGCGTTGCTCAGCGATGCTGTCACCCGCCGCATGGTGGCCGACGTGCCGCTCGGCGTGTTCCTCTCCGGTGGCATCGACTCTTCGATCGTTACGGCGTTGATGCAGGCCAACAGTACGATGCCGGTCAAGAGTTTCAGCATAGGCTTTCACGAGCAAGGCTATGACGAGGCGAAGCAGGCAAAGGCAGTGGCGACGCATCTCGGCACCGATCACACTGAGCTCTACGTGACGGCGAGCGAAGCACAGGCCCTCGTGCCGAAGTTGCCGCAGATCTACGACGAGCCTTTTGGCGACTCGTCGCAAATTCCCACCTTTCTTGTGTCGGAGATGACCAGGCAGCACGTCACTGTGGCACTCTCCGGTGACGGCGGGGATGAGCTCTTTGCCGGTTATAATCGCTACGGTCAGGGTCTGCGCCTGGCGCGCGCGCTCAGGCTCCTGCCTGGCCCGGTGGCTTCGTGCCTGGCGCACATGGTCAGGAGGCTTCCACCCTCAATGTGGGATCGGCTGTTCGACGCAGTGCCGGCTCGCGTTCGGCCGCGACACCCAGGCGACAAGCTTCATAAGCTCGCTGGTGTGCTGAGCACCGACGCCATGGGATACTATCGATCCTTGCTCGCGCAATGGGCCGACGCATGGTCCTTGGTTAAAGACGCATCGCAGCCCGAACATGCCGCATTCAGCGATGAGACGAGGGACTGCTTCGCGAATGAGTTGTCGTGGATGCAATATGTCGACAGTGTCACCTATCTTCCGGACGACATCTTAACCAAGGTTGACCGGGCCTCGATGGCAGTCTCGCTGGAGGCTCGTGTGCCACTTCTCGATCATCGCGTCGTAGACTTCGCTTGGCGACTGCCAGAGCATCTGAAGATGCGTAATGGGCGGGGGAAGTGGCTGCTCCGCCAAGTCCTTTCCAGGTATGTACCGGACCAACTCGTGGAGCGGCCAAAGATGGGATTCGGAGTCCCCATCGATAGCTGGCTGCGAGGGCCGCTGAGGGACTGGGCTGCCGATCTGCTCGATCCGGCCACCATGACTCGCACTGGGCTGCTAGATCCTCAGCCGATTCTGAAGAAGTGGGTCGAGCACCAATCGGGTGCGCGCAATTGGCAATACTTCCTATGGAACGTTCTGATGTTCGAGATGTGGCGGCGTGGTCAGCCATCCACCCATCCTTAGCTCGTACGTAGGGAAGCGTGGCCGAACATCTACAGGCCTTGGCGCACGGGCAGGGAGCGCAGGGCCATCAAAGACGTATGACTCATGGCAACTTAGTCATCGGAAAGCGTTGGCTCGCGTGTAAACGCGCGCCTGGTGCTGCGACTAACAAGCTCATCATAGAGGCTGCGATATTCCGCTACGCAATTATCCAACGTAAAGGCGGCCATTACTCTTTCTCGACCGGCATCTCCAAGCCTACCTCGGAGACCCGAATCTTGTGCGATACGCACAATAGCTGACGACAAGGCCTTGGGGGCGGCACTTGGAACGACAAAACCTGTTTCGCCGTCGATCACTGCCTCGGCGTTCCCGCCCACATCGGTCACGATCATTGGAAGGCTCGCTCTCATCGACTCTAGAATCGCGTTCGAGAAGCCCTCGTTTTCTCGCGGTGGGAGAACGCTAAAATCCGCCGCCGCAAGCAGTCGGCCGACATCGGCGCGCTGACCGAGGAAGCGAATGTTAGCCGCCAGCCCTTTGGCTGCAGCAAGAGCGGTCAGCTCCGACTCAAGGTTGCCGCCGCCGGCGCAAAGGATCTGCCAGGAGGCCGGGAGCTGCGGTGCAGCCATGGCAGTTGCTTCGATCAGATCCCGATGACCCTTGTAAGGGATAAGACTGGCGACCATCACGCCGATGAGAGCGTTGGCATCGAGACCGAGGGCTGCCCTTGCTTCCGCGCGCCCAGGCTTGAAGTCGGACGGATCAATGCCATTATAAATCAAGCGCAGCTTGCTTTCAGGAACGCCCTCCTCGATAAGCTCACCTATGATGGCGCGACAATTGCCAGTAATTGCAGCCATCTTCGCGTGTAACCGGCTTTCCAGGCGCTTGGCGCCTGGCCAGTTTCGTTGATAGTCGGCAAGGCTGCGGCGGCTCATGATCTTGATGGGAACCCGGGCTGCCATGGCGGCGGGTGTGCCGAGAATATAGGGGCCGGGCAGGAAGAAATGCGCGATATGGGGACGCCAGCGCCGCGCTAGAGCGTAGAGTTGTGCGACGACAATTCCCGCGTGAACGGGGAAGAGAAGCCGCCGCTGCTGCCTACTGGCGAGCTTTGGAGGCGCCAAGACCCGAACGCCGGCCCGCTCGAGATTGGGAGCCCGCTCGCCGCGTTCCGTTACGCAGAAGACAGAAACCTGCCAGCCAGATTCGGCGATGCGTGGTAGCACCGCGAGAAGATGGGACTGTGTGCCGCCATATCCGAGGGATTCAGTGACGACCAGAAGGCGGCGCCGTTCGGGCGTATTATGCATGAAACCCAAATCCGCTGCCGACGAGAGAAGAGCCCTCAGAAGTCTGAATGCCTGCAAATTGTAGTTCTTTATCGTAGCTCATATAGCGAGTTGGCTTGCGCGCTTGCCAGGGGTCCGTAAAGCCGGTACCTCCAGCTGTATCATTGGCGTGTGCGTACTGTCTGAAAAACCTTGAAGCAAGTCCTCATCAAGAACGGCAAAGCACTGCTTAGCGATGTCCCTGCGCCGCGGCCGGGCGCTCGGCAAGTCCTGGTCCAAGTCGCGGCTTCGTGCATTTCCGTGGGTACGGAAATGAGTGGTGTGCGCGCTTCCGACGCACCGCTTTGGAAGCGAGCCCTCAAGGACCCGTCCAAGGTTCGGCGGACCATCGGGATGGCCCTGGAGAAGGGCGTCTCTCACACGGCAGCCCAGGTTCGCGGGCGGCTCGCTGAAGGCCTTGCTGTGGGCTACAGTGCAGCTGGCACGGTGATCGAGCTGGGCTCCGGCGTTGCAGACTTTGCCGTCGGTGAGTGCGTCGCCGTAGCGGGCTCAGGTCACGCCATGCACGCGGAATTCGTCCGGGTGCCGGTTAATCTTGCCACGCCGGTTCCGCCCTCGGTTTCCGGTATGGAAGCCTCCACGGTCACCCTTGGAGCCATAGCGCTCCAGGGGGTCCGCCGCTTTTCGCCGACGCTGGGCGAAACCGTTGTCGTGCTTGGGCTCGGGCTTCTGGGCCAAATCACGGTCCAATTACTGAAGGCGAATGGTTGCCGTGTGATTGGTATCGACCTCGATCGCGAACGAACGCAGCTCGCTGAGCGCATGGGCGCCGATGCGGTGCTGGTCGCTGATGAGACCTCGCCGATTGATCGCATTGCCCGGCTGACGCAAGGTCTCGGCGCCGACGGTGTCATCATAACCGCAGCCGCGCCCGACGCGGGCATTCTCGATCGTGCCTGCGGGCTCTGCCGGCGCAAGGGCCGCGTCGTGCTTGTGGGTGATGTGCCGATCACCATCGATCGCGCGGCGATATACGCCAAAGAGTTGGATTTCTTTATTTCCACGTCCTACGGCCCTGGCCGCTACGACCAGGTCTACGAGGATAAGGGCCTGGATTATCCGGCTGCTTATGTGCGGTGGACAGAAAACCGCAACATGGCGGCATACCTCGATCTCATCGCCGAGGGAAGGATCGACGTGAAGCCGTTGATCGCAAGAGAGGTGCCCGTTACGGATGCGGGTGCCGCTTATGCCGCGCTCGGGTCCGAAACGCCGCGGCCACTCGCCATTATACTCACTTATCCTATGGACGCGGAGCAGCCCTGCCGCAAGATCGACGGCGCCGTAGCGTGGAAGAGAAAAAACGACGCAATCCGCGTTGGTCTTTCCGGCGCAAGCGGGTTTGCGCAAGGCGTTCTCATCCCTGCCATGGCAGAGCTTGCTAAAGACTTCCAGATCCGGGCTGTCCAAAGCGCCACGGGCCATCGCGCAAAGCACGTTGCTGACATGAACGCCGCCGCCTACTCCTGCACTGAGTTTGAGAACTTGCTCGAAGATGTGGACATCGACCTCATATTGATCGCGGGGCGCCATGCCGAGCATGCGCCCCGTGCGATTGAGGCGCTCAAGGCCGGCAAGCATGTGTTCACCGAGAAGCCGCTGGCGCTATGTGAGGAGGAACTCGCGCCGATCGAGGAGTTCTATCGGTCCTGGGAGGCAGACCGGCCTCTCTTGATGACGGGATTCAATCGGCGCTTTTCGCCGGCGGTAATCGCGCTTGCGGAGCGGCTCAAGAGCCGAACAGGACCGCTGGTCGCCGTCTACCGCATGAATGCGGGCGCCGTTCCGCATACTCATTGGACCCAAGGGCCCGAGGGTGGTGGCCGCAATATCGGCGAGGCGTGCCACATCTATGATCTCTTCACCGCCCTTACCGGCGCCACCATGTCCCACGTCTCGGTCGCTGCGATCGGCAAAGAGGACCCTAGGCAGAAGAAGAACGAGAACTTCTCCGCCTCCTTCACTTTCTGCGACGGGTCACTTTGCACGCTGGTTTACACGTCACTTGGCAGCGCGCAATGGCCTAAAGAGGCCATGGAGGTGTGCGCTGACGGCGCGGTCTACGCCATCGATGACTACAAGTCTCTTCGTGCCTCCGGCACGTCCGAACCACTCTGGGAGGGTACCCAAGACAAGGGCCACACCGGCGAACTTGCAGCACTCGCGCATGCCCTCAAAGGCGGAAGTGGTTGGCCGATTCCTCTTTGGCAGCAGCTCCAAGCCACGCGTATGAGTTTCGCTGTCGAAGCGGCGCTCTACGCTCAGCCAGCCTCGTAACTAACAGATGTGTGGCATCGTCGGATCCTTGCGGTTTAACTCCTCCCGTCCTTTGTCACGGGATGTCGTTCTGTCGATGAGCGACTATATTGGCCATCGTGGCCCTGACGGGTCTGGCCTTTGGAGCGATGGTGACGACGTCGTGTTCGGCCACCGCCGACTCGCCGTAATTGACCTCAAGCCGTCCGCAAGCCAGCCCATGGTCACGAAGGACGGTGCCTATGCGCTCGTCTTCAACGGTGAAATCTATAACCACGCAGAGCTTAGGCGTGAGCTTGAGAACGAAGGAGTCCGTGACTGGCAAACGGACCATTCCGATACCGAGGTGTTGCTCTACGCATGGCGAAGATGGGGAGTGGACTGTCTGCCGCGCTTGAGCGGTATGTTCGCTTTTGCGCTTTGGGACAAACGCACTAAGGCTCTTTGGCTGGTTCGCGATCGTGTGGGGATCAAGCCCCTCTACTACAGCAGGCGCAATGGGCGCTTAAACTTTGCCTCCGAAATCAAGGCGCTCCTGATCGACCCCGATCAGCCCAGGGCCATCGATGAGGAGGGCCTGTTTCACTATTTAAGTCTGATGACCACGCCGGCGCCCTTCACGCTGTTTGAGGGGATTAGAAAGCTCCCTGGCGGTTGCTGGATTAAGGCGAGTGCCGACGGCAACATCGAAGAGCGGCGCTATTGGGATGCTTGGGACGAGGCGGCGCCCTCCGATCGGACCGAGGACGAATGGGTAAGCCTGTTGCGGGGGGAGTTGGAGAGGTCTGTCCGCTCTCGCGGTGTCGCGGACGTCCCGGTCGGCGTGTTTCTTTCCGGCGGTGTCGACAGTTCGGCCAATGCTGCGCTGTTTGCGCAGGTACAGAGCCGTCAGATCAAGACGTTCTCGATCGGGTATGAAGGCGACTACTCAAGTTACCAAAACGAGTTCGCTTTTGCATCGGAAATGGCAAAGCGGGTCGGGTCCGAGCACCATGAACTGCGGCTGACGCTCGACGATCTCGTCGACTTCGTTCCGCGCATGGTGCACCTGCAAGACGAGCCGATTGCCGACCCGGTTTGCGTCCCGCTCTATTACGTGTCCAAGCTCGCCCGTGACAACGGCGTGATCGTGGCCCAGGTTGGGGAGGGCGCGGACGAGCTGTTTGC
>Ga0114918_10002847_pt1 | contig 15375 bp, 10 predicted proteins | sample LantaG_FD_87015 | JGI IMG/M metagenome (GOLD analysis project Ga0114918, IMG submission 87015) | Deep subsurface microbial communities from Baltic Sea to uncover new lineages of life (NeLLi) - Landsort_02402 metaG | ecosystem: Environmental > Aquatic > Marine > Oceanic > Sediment | place...
AAGAAGCAAGAGGCAAGAAGCAGGGGGCAGAGAGAGACGGGCGTAATTGGCAGAGGTAAGGTGATGCACATCGTATACCCGGACAGAGCAAATTTCAACCGAACGTTGAGAGAGGCAGATAACAACTCTCTCGACTTTATCGTGGTTGCCACCGCTGCGCTCAATCCGCTCAACCTCAACCTCAACCTCAACCTGGATGAATGTGCGCGGGTGCTGAAAAACGGAGGATTGCTTTTCGTACAGGGGCGCCCCGAATACTTGCCGGAGTTGGGTGTCTATCTTGACCAATACCTGAACTTCAAATACTGGATTGCGATTGAGTCCACAAGACAGCACAGAGATAGCGGCCTGCCCTCAGTTCACGCGGCTGTGCTTCTATTCACCAAAGGCAACGGTCGTCTCAATGTCAGGCGAACGCGCTTTCCCCACCAGTATTGTGCTTTCTGCAAAAGGACGCTCAAGGACTGGGGCGGCAAAGCGCATTTGATGCATCCCGACGGCTACGTCATCTCCGACGTGTGGATGGGGCTACCACAGGCAAACAACTACACACAGATCTCCGCTCCTGTCCTCGATACCATCCTGCGGATGTTGGACTTCGAGCCTCACAAGGAAAAGGAAGCCGACCTGTTTGAACAAACAGGCATCCAGAGACCCGCTAGCACGGTCAAGGGCCTCATTGGTCCCAAAGAAGGACTTGGTGGCGATAGAGTTGTGGCAGAGCCAGCCGCCCAGTACAGATTGCCCGGCTTCCTGGAACCGGACGTAAAATACAGCGACGTCGTCAACGAAGTGGGTGATAAAATGTTCGACGTCGTTCATCACGGTGATGCAGTAGAGATACTCAAACAGTATCCCGACAACTCCATAGACCTCGTATTTGCTGACCCGCCGTACAATCTCGACAAGGCGTATCACGTCTACGACGATGAACGGGCGGACGAAGAGTACGTCAAGTGGTGCAATGCCTGGCTGGGAGAGTACGTGCGGATACTGAAACCCAGCGGTTCGCTGTACGTTCTGAATCTGCCCCACTGGACGATGTATCACGCTGCGTTTCTCAACCGGTATCTCTGTTTTCAGAACTGGATCGTGTGGGACGCGCTATCCGAGCCACGGGGCAAGTTGATGCCGGCCCACTATGGCCTGTTGTTCTACACCAAGCATCCCACAGACTTCACTTTCAATTACGATGAAGTAGGAGAGTTGGACGCCCGCTACTATTGCCTGCGTTCCTCGTGCATCCGCAAACGCAAGGCGATGGGCGCCGATGACAAAATGGGCCTGACCGACTTATGGTGGGATATTCACCGCATCAAACATAAGCGCGACCGGGACTATCATCCCTGCCAGTTGCCCGACGCATTGATGGAGCGCATCATCCGTCTCTCCACAAACGAGGGTGACATCGTGCTGGATGCGCTTTGTGGCGCGGGCACGACGCCGGTTACTGCCGTCAGGCTGGGGCGGCGCTATGTGGCGATTGATGTTGACGAGAGATACGTCAGGATGACGAGGGAGAAAATAGCCGAGGTAAAGCAGAAGGGTTACGTGGAACGCAAGAGCATACGCAAGCCACAGCGAGAATATACCAAGAAAGAGTTGCAATTGGAGCTGCGCGATTTAGCGGCGAAGTTAGGCCGTCTGCCAACGCCAAAAGATGTGCAAGAAATGAGCAAGTATGATCCAGATATCTTCTTCGCTATGTTTCCGACGTGGGGTAAGGCTCTCAAAGCAGCGAAACTAGAGGTGCAATCATCGTGAAGAAAGCACACAAAATTTCCTTTCAGGAAGCATGGGATAGTTCGGTCGTGTTTTTCGTAGACGAGGAACTCGAGCAGGAAATCGAGGCCAATGTGGAATCTCTGCTGGAGACCGCACAAGAACCACCGGGTATCGGAAACGGCGGAGATCAACGTGGCTGACATAGCCAGTTTTCTCAGTCAGAAGAACAATGCACTGGATGTGATCTTGAAAGACATCGGGCTTTCCGAAGAGAAATTCATGCGCACTATCTAATTGTTGCGCAAACTACGCCGTATTCCGGGCGATTTCGACCGCGAATGGGGCACAAGTAAAATCAAGAGCAAGATCGCGTGCGAGCCAGACTTTGCGCACTTGATCGCGGAACTGCTGGTTGACGGCAAAAGAGACAGAGAACTGGCTCAATATATTCCCCGCTATTATCTGGATACACTTAACTATCGTGAAATCAAGGGTAGTTCTCAGGCCGGCAGGCGGATACGCTACAGGAGGGCGCTGCTCGGTACTTACGGAGCTCGGAAAGGGCACAGGGTGGAGGATAAGATACGAGAGAAACTGGAAGAAATCACAACCAGGTATGGCGTAGGCTATGGCAAGGGGCGCTCCAGAATCATTGAGACGGACATTGACTTTGCTGTGCCCGACACTGATGATCCCTGGGTCATTATCATGAGTTCCTTCCAAGAGACGACGAGCAGCGGTCAGACGACAAAGGCTAAGGACATGCTTTCTGCCTATGAGCGGATCTGTCACAACAATAGCCGTTACAGAGAGAGTAGAGCCTTTGTGAACTTCGTGGACGGCGGCGGCTGGCTGGCAAGGAAGCGCGACCTGGAACGACTGGTAGAGCACTGTCACTACTTCATCAATCTGCAATATCTGGATATGCTGGAGGCAATCGTATTGAAGCACGTACCTGAGAGGTATTTCACACACAAGCCTGAGTAGATTAGACGATAGACTCGAAGGAGGATTTATGCCCAAAGCATTAATCACAGGTGTCACCGGTCAGGACGGTTCCTACCTGGCCGAGTTCTTGCTAGATAAAGGGTACGAAGTCATCGGGATGGTGCGGCGGAGTAGCACCGTCAATTTCTCCCGCATTCAGCACATCCAGGACAAGATCACGCTGGTCTCTGGCGATTTGCTGGACCAGGGCTCCCTCATCAATATGCTGCAGGAACATCGGCCAGACGAGGTGTACAACCTGGCGGCCCAGTCCTTCGTGCCGACCTCCTGGGAGCAGCCGGTCTTCACCGGCGAGGTGACGGCGCTGGGGGTGACCCGTATGCTGGAGGCGATCCGTACAGTGGATAAAGGCATCCGCTTCTATCAGGCCTCCAGCAGCGAGATGTTCGGCAAGGTTCGCGAGGTGCCGCAAAACGAAAATACGCCCCTTTATCCCCGCAGCCCTTACGGCGTCGCCAAGGTCTACGGCCACTGGATCACCATCAACTACCGCGAGTCCTACGGGCTGCGCGCCACCTCCGGCATCCTCTTCAACCACACCAGCCCTCGCCGGGGCCTGGAGTTCGTCCTGCGCAAGATCACCCACGGGGTGGCAAAGATCAAACTGGGATTGGCCAATGAACTCCGATTGGGCAACCTGGACTCCTGCCGGGACATCGGTTTCGCTGGCGACTACGTGCAAGCGATGTGGATGATGCTCCAGCAGCCTGAGCCGGACAATTACGTCATCGCCACGGGGGAGGCCCACTCCATCCGCGAGATGTGCGAGGAAGCCTTCGGATACGTGGACCTGGATTGGCAGGAGTACGTGGTGCAGGACCCCCGCTTTATGCGGCCGGCAGAGGTAGATCTCCTTGTAGGAGACGCCAGCAAGGCCCGCCAGGTGCTGGGATGGGGGCCAATGGTCTCTTTCCACGAACTGGTGCGGATGATGGTAGATAGCGACCTGGAACTGTTGCGGGGGGAGTACGGCCTGTAGGTCCCAGGTGGCAAGCATCAGGTCACGAGTCACAAAAGGGTCAGGAGGAAGAAGGGTGGAAGCGACGATCCGTTTTGGCACCGACGGCTGGCGAGCACGCATCGCCGAGGATTATACCTTCAACAACGTGCGCCGTTGCGCGCAGGGCTTTGCCGATTATCTGGTGGCCCAGGGCAAGGGAGGGGCGGACGTGGTGATTGGCTACGACAAGCGCTTCGCCGCCGAGCACTTCGGAGCGGCCGCCGCTGAGGTGATGGCGGCCAACGGCTTCCGCGTCTGGCTGACCCATACTGCCACTCCTACTCCGGTCATCTCCTACGCAATCGTCGAGCGCGGAGCCGCCGGCGGCATCAATATCACGGCCAGCCACAACCCGCCCTGGGATTGCGGCTTCAAGGTGCGCGACGAGCATGGCGCAGCCGTCGCGCCGGACGGCCTACGGAAGATCGAAACGCTTATCCCGTCCATCGGCGAGGTCAAGCGGGTGTTGCTGGAAGAGGCCCAGGCAAAGAGACAGATCGTGATCTGGGACCCGGCGCCGGCCTACCTGGCGCACATCGGGAAGTTGGTGGAGATTGAGCCGATCAAGGAGGCAGGGCTCAACGTCCTGGTCGAGCCGATGTGGGGCAACGGTATGGGCTGGTTCCCGCGCATCCTCAGCGGCGGCAAGACGCAGGTATCTGAGATCCACAACGCGCGCAACCCCCTCTTCCCGGAGATGACGCGCCCCGAGCCCATCCCCCCCAACGTGAACGTCGCGCTGCAAAAGACGGTCGAACTGGGAGCCGACGTGTGCCTGATTATGGACGGCGACGCCGACCGGATGGGCATCGGTGATGAGAATGGGACTTTCGTCAACCAGTTGCAGGTCTACGCCCTCTTGGCCTACTACCTGCTCGAGGTGCGCGGGGAGCGGGGGGCCATCGTCAAAACCATCTCCACCACCTCGATGCTGGAGAAACTGGGAAAGATGTACGGCGTGCCGGTCTATCAGACGGGGGTGGGCTTCAAGTACGTTGGCCCCAAGGTACTGGAGACCGACGCGATGATCGGTGGGGAGGAAAGCGGCGGCTACGCCTTCCGCGGCAGCGTCCCGGAGCGAGACGGCATCCTGGGCAACCTCTACTTCCTGGACCTGATGGTGCGGACGGGGAAGGCCCCTTCGCAATTACTGGCCCACCTGTACGACAAACTGGGAGCGTCGTATTACTACGATCGGATAGATACCCGCTTCCCCTCGGAAAAGCGACCGGAAGCCAAGGCCCGGCTGGACGCGGCTCGCCCGGAGACCCTGGCTGGCCTGCGGGTCACCGAGATCGTCACGCTGGACGGCTACAAGTACGTGTTGGAGGATGGGGGGTGGCTCCTGATCCGCTTCTCCGGCACCGAGCCCATCATCCGCGTCTACTGCGAGACGACGGACGAAACTAAGGTGAAACCGCTGTTGGATGAGGGACTGAGACTGGCTGGGCTGGCATAGGCGGTGCGCCTGATTGACTCCCACGCCCACCTGGATTCCTCGCAGTTCGACGACGACCGCGAGGCTGTCATCCTCCGGGCACAGGAAGCGGGGCTGGTCGCCATCCTGAATGTGGGGACCGACCTGGCCTCCAGCCGGGCAGCGGTGGCGTTGGCGGAGAAGTATGATTTCATCTATACCGCTGTGGGAATCCATCCTCACGACGCGAAAACAGTCACCCCGGCGGTGCTGGATGAACTGCGCGCCCTGGCCCACCACCCGAAGGTGGTCGCGGTGGGCGAGATCGGCCTGGACTACTATCGGGACCTCTCGCCACGCCCGGTGCAGCGGCGCGCCTTTGCCTACCAACTGGCGCTGGCGGCGGAGTTAGCGCTGCCCGTGGTAGTACATAGCCGCGAGGCCCACGACGACGTGCTGGCGGCATTGCGAGAGTGGGCGGGCTTCCCCCCTGGAGGGGGGACCGAGGGGGGTCGCCTCCCCCTTGGAGGGGGGACCGAGGGGGGTCGCCTCCCCCTTGGAGGGGGGACCGAGGGGGGTCACCTCCCCCCTGGAGGGGGAACCGAGGGGGGTCGCTTCCCCCCTGGAGGGGGAACCGAGGGGGGTCGCTTCCCCCCTGGAGGGGGGATTGAGGGGGGTCTTGGCGTCCTCCACTCTTACTCGGCCGGGACGGAGCGCCTGGAGCAGGTGCTGAACCTGGGCTTTTCTATCGGCATCTCCGGCCCGGTGACCTTCCCGAAAGCGAACCAGTTGCGGGCGGTGGCGGCCGCGGTGCCGCTGGAACGGCTGCTGGTGGAGACCGACTGCCCCTACCTGACACCGGTGTCGCACCGGGGGAAGCGGAACGAACCGGCCTACGTGCGGCACGTCGTCGAGGCGGTGGCCCGCGCCCGAGGGATGCCAGCAGAGGCAGTGGCGCAGGCGACGGCGGACAACGCCCGCCGCCTGTTTGGTGTCCTGTGACCGGGGGACACCCCTGAATAATCCGTCCCGAACCTCACGATGATTGACCTCTCCGTTGTGATCGTGAACTGGAATGTCTGCGATCTCCTACGACAATGCCTGCGCTCGATACTTGATACTCGATGCTGGATACTCGACGCCGGATACTCGACGCTTAAGGCCAGCGCAGGGCGACCAGCATCCAGCATCGAGATCATCGTCGTGGACAATGCTTCCACCGATGGCAGCGCCGCGATGGTGCGGGCGGAGTTCCCCGGCGTGCACCTCATCGCCAATGCCGAAAACCAGGGCTTCCCGGCCGCCAACAACCAGGGGATCGCAGTCGCCCGGGGCCGGTACGTCCTGCTCCTGAATCCGGACACGAAAGTGGTCGGCGATGGACTGGCGACGATGATCGCCTACGCCAGCGCAAATCCAGACGTGGGGATCGTCGGCCCGCAGTTGCTGTACCCTGATGGCAGCGTGCAATCCTCCCGCCGCCGCTTCCCCACGCTGCTGACCGCCTTCTTCGAGTCCACCTGGCTGGAAGGATACGCCCCCCGCCGCCTGCTGGAGCGGTACAAATTCCTCGACCGGCCCGACGATGTGGTGCAAGACGTGGACTGGCTGTACGGGGCGGCGCTGATGGCACGACGGGAGGCCATCGAGCAGGTGGGGCCAATGGACGAGGGCTTCTTCATGTACTCGGAGGAACTGGACTGGTGCCGGAGGTTCCGAGAGGCCGGATGGCGCGTGGTCTACCTGCCCGCCGCGCAGATTGTCCATTATGGGGGCAAGAGTAGCGAGCAGATAGTCGCCGCCCGCCACATCCACTTCCAGACCAGCAAGGTGCGGTATGTCCGCAAGTACCATGGGCGCGTCGCAGCGGAGGCATTGCGCCTGTTCCTCCTGGGGAACTACGTCTGGCAGTTGGGGCTGGAAGTGGCCAAGTGGCTGCTGGGCCACAAGCGGCCTCTGCGGGCAGAGCGCATCGCTGCCTACCGGCAGGTGCTCCGGCACGGTCTGCGACCTGAGAGACACGGCTGATAATGCGCTCCTGTTGGTGGTTTGCCATTTGATTGTACTGTTTACGCATCACCGGAGAGATATGTCCGTCTCAACAAAAGAATATGACCCCAGGATTCTTGGGCTAATTGCAGTGATTCTCCTCGACCTACTTGTCGCCAGCTTCATCGCCTGGCAAATCGTCACCTACCGTCACTATCCCTTCGATAGCGATGAGGCCTTGCACGCCACGCGAGGGCTAGAACTCGCCTTTGATCTGCGCCGGGGCGATTTGGGCACATTCCTGCGACATTCGTACCAACAAAGCGTCTACCCGCCGGGGTTCGCTTGGTTTGAAGCCCTCACGTTTTTGCTTTTTGGTACATCCACCATCACCGCCCGGCTGTGCAGTTTGACCTGTTTGTTGGGGACCACTCTCGTCATGTACGCTATCGGTCTGGAACTTGACGGGGATTGGGGCTGGCTCATCGGCCTCATTGCTGTGGGGCTGACTCTGACGGCGCAAACCGTATTGGTTCATGCCGCTCTGGTTATGCTGGGAATGCCCGGCCTGTTGGTGAGTTTAGCCACGCTCTTGGCGTACCTGCGCGCCACCAAACGACCTACTGTGTGGGGTTTCGTAACCACTAGCCTGCTGCTGGCCCTCACTCTACTCACCAAGTATCCCTACGGCATTGTTGTCTCATCAACAATCGGCCTCGCCGAATTGCTGGCAGTGCTTTCCAGCCCTTCCCACCACCAGCTTCGGGCAATGGCACGGCGCTGGCTTTGGCTGTTCATCCCTTTTGCGCTGGTGATGGGGGGCTGGTTCGCAGGCGAGAAGAAGATTGACGACTTTATTTACTACGCCACGCTGCAACCCAAACATGCAGATTGGTACAGCCTGGAAAACCTGATCTTCTATCCGCGCAGCATTGCCCTGCACTACACACCCTCGCCGTTTTTCGTGCCGGTGACACTGGCCGGGGTAGTCTGGGCGGCCGCACACTGGCGTCACCGAAATTTGCGCCTCATTCTCATCTACTGCTTCATCGGCCTGCTGGTAATGACCCTTAAGGAAAGCAACAACCCCCGCTTTATCGCCACCGTAGCCCCGGCCATTCACCTGCTAACTGGCGCAATGCTGGCCCAACTGGCATCCGCCTGGACGCGCAACCGGACACAAGTCCAGCGCAGGGTTGTCCTCTACACCGTGGCCCTTTTCCTCAGCCTGCTGGCGAGTTTGCCCATGCTAGTGGAACGATTCGCCGTTCTTCCATCCCTGCTGGAAGTGGAGTACGAGACTGACCCCCGCGCCCACGAGCTGGCCGCCTGGATTACCGACCAGGCCCACGGGCAACGCCTCTATTTCATCAACACCTGGGATCAATTCAGCACCTTTGCGATGGAGTGGCATCTGGCGACGCACAGCAACCAGCACGACTTCCGCTTCGGCGACTTGTTCGTGCCAGACAAGCGTTTGCGTACCTTTACCCCAGAGCAGGCGGAGGAATTGGAGTCCCAGATTCGCTTTTACAGCACCCGGTATGTGGTGGTCCTAGAAAGCGGGTTGACAGACCCACAGGTCTGGCCGGAATACGAGCACGCCTTTGCAGACTTCTTGGTGCCAGTTGCTGTCAGCGATTTTCCTTTGGAGTTCTACAACCTGGGGGGCTGGCTGCAGACTGCTCTGGCTACCCGCGAGAGCCTGGCGCGAGCCAAAGCGGACAATCGCATCACCTTGAACGTACGGGCCACAGTTTACAGATTATTGGAGCAAACATCGCCAGGTGAGACAGAAGATTATTGTCTCCCGACGGGGGGCCCCTTTCGAGTCACCTTTGGCTCGTCTGAGGATACAGCCTATGTCAGCACCGGTTGGTACTTGGCAGAGGATATCGGTGGCGTAAGGGGACGTTGGTCGGGTGGCATTCCAACAGCTACACTCCGCTTTTGTCTAAGTCCGCAGACCTATCATATTCGTTTCAGGTCGTGGGCATACCCTCCTAACCAGATGGTAACTTTGCGAGTCAATGATGTGGAGATCACTGCACTCCCTGTGCTGGAGACGTGGAAAACCTACACCGCTACCATTCCAGCGACAGTCATTGAGGCAGGAGAACCGACGGAAATTCAGTTCGTCCATACGGTCCTGCTCTCGCCGTATGAGCGGACCCAGGGAGAGAGTCCGGATGAGCGTCCCCTTGGCGCAGCCTATGATTGGATGGTAATAGAACCATGCGCGGAATAGTGCACAAGGTCGCACGTACTTGGCCTCCTGGCTAGTGGACATGGCGACGCTGGTGGGGCTAATGGCAGTTACGACCGGGGCTCCCCCGCGAACGAGGGGAATGAGAGCGAAGGCGATGCGCATTGGACTGGTAACCGGGGAGTATCCACCCGACCAGGGGGGGATAGGCGACTTCACCCGCGAACTGGGGCGGGCGCTGGCGGCCCTCGGCCACGAAGTCCACGTACTCACCAGCGAATTGCGAATTGCGAATTGCGAAACACGAAACCACGAAACACGAAACACGGTGATCGTCCACCGCAGCATCCACAGGTGGGGCTGGCGCTGTTGGCGCGAAATTCTTCACCTGGACGATGCGCTCCGTTTCGACATACTGAACGTCCAGTACCAGGCCGCTGCCTACCGGATGCACCCGGCGATTAACTTGCTCCCATGGTATCTGCGGTGGCGCGTTTCTCCCCTCTCCCACTTCCCCACCAGGATTGGGGGGGGCCGAGGGGGGGCGGGGAGGGACCGGAGGAGGGGTGTGGTGGTGACCTTCCACGACTTGAAGGTGCCCTACCTCTTCCCCAAAGCCGGGTCGCTGCGCTGGCAAGCGGTACTGATGTTGGCCCGCTGGGCCGACGGCGTTATTGTGACCAATCGTGAGGACGAATTGCGAATTGCGAATTGCGAATTGCGAATTGCGAATCTGGTACGGATTCCGATCGGGAGCAATATTGCGCTGTGCCTGCCGGATGGCTACGACCGGGACACCTGGCGGATGCGGTGGGGGCTGAAGCCGGGCGACCTCCTGCTGGGCTACTTCGGCTTTCTGAACGAGCGGAAGGGAGGCGAGGACCTGATCGAGACATTGGCGACGCTGGTGGCGCGAGGGCTCCCCGCTCACCTGCTGCTCATCGGCGGGCGGGCGGGCACTTCCGATCCCACTAACCAGGCTTACGCCGAGCGGGTGGACTGCCTCATCGCCGAGCGTGGCCTGGCGGCACGGGTGCATCGCACCGGCTTCGTGCCCCCGGCAGAGGTATCGGCGAGCCTGGCGGCGGTGGACGTCTGCGTGCTGCCCTACCGCGACGGCGTCTCGCTGCGGCACGGGAGTCTGCATGCCTGCCTGGCCCACGGGCGGCCTATCGTGACCACACACCCTGTTGTGGAGACGCCCGAACTGCGCGACGGCGAGAACATGCTGCTGATGCCCGCGCAGGACGTGGAGGCACTGGCGGACGGCGTGACACGGCTGTGGACAGACTCGGCGGCACGGCAGCGTCTGGAACAGGGGGCAGCGGCGTTGGCGCGGGAGTTCACCTGGGAGCGGATTGCTGAGCGTACCTTGACCTTCTACAGGAGGTTGACAGCGTGAGGGAGACACACATCCCACGGACTGGCGCGGCTGGCAGACAGCGTTGGCGTTGGTGGAGTTGGCGGTAGAGGTACGCCAAGTACCAGATGGACGTGGAGGCGCATGAACTTTCGGCACAGTCATCTCATCTGGCCGATCCTCCTCACCGGCCTGGTTGACATGGGGCTAGCGATGCCCGCGACGCGGTACGGGGCGGCGTTCATCCTCCTGTGGCTCTTGCCCGGCCTGGCGTGGGCCGGATTGCTGACCGACCGGCATCGCCGACCAACTGCCGAGGGGGTCGCTGTCGGCCTTGGTCTGGGGATGGGTACCGTCGTTCTACTGACGCTTCTGCTCCATTATATCCCCGGCCCTCTGACCTTTTCCATGTTGCTGGTCACCGTCAATGTGCTCATATTCGCCCTCATCCTCGTCACCCCCCGCCCTCCATTTTTTGATCTCAAGTTGGTCATTAGTCATTGGTCATTGGCCATTCTCATTCTCATTGCCGCGCTTTTCCGCCTGCTCTACCTGGGCTACAGTGAGTTCCAGGGCGACGAAGGGGTCGTGATGGTGCGGGCCGCCAGTGCCATCCTTGGGGACGATGCACAACTATTCTATCACCAGAAAGGTCCCGCTGAGGTCCTTCTCCCCATGGCCACCTGGACGCTCTCTGGCACGATCAACGAATGGCAGGCCCGGCTGCCTTTCGCGTTAACCGGCCTTTTGGGCGTCGTGGCCCTCTACCTGGTGGGGCAACGCTGGTTCAACAAACGGAGCGGATGGGTTGCCGCGCTGCTTCTGGCGATCAACGGATATTTCGTTGGATTTGGCCGTATCGTGCAGTACCAGAGCCTTGTACTGGCGGTGACGACCCTGGCGTTGTTGGCTCTCTGGCGCTGGTCGGAGGGGGAAGGACGCCGGTGGCTTATCGCTGGCACGACGCTGCTGGCTTTCGGCTTCCTGGCCCACTATGATGCAGGATTGGCACTGCCAGCCGCCGCGTACATCGTCGGCCGGCGACTGTGGCGTGACCGATCGCAGTGGTGTGCCCTCCGGGTGGACATTTTGGGCGCGGCGTTGCTGGTCTGCGGCATCATCGCACTTTTCTACCTCCCTTATGTCCGCCATCCCAACTTCGCCAAGACCCTGGAATATCTGAGCGGCACTCGCGTGGGCACCAAAGGGCCGCTATACAATAACCTGCTCTCCTCGCTACCCCTCGCCACGTTTTATAACTCTACATACTACCTCATCGGCCTGGCCGGCCTGATCATGATTGCATCCTTCCTATCCTTCCGCCGCTTTGGTCTTCTCATTCCTGCCTCCTGCTTCCTCTGCTCCCTTGCTTCCCTGCTCCTCTGCTCCCCTGCTCCCTTGCTCTCCGGCCCCATACTTGCCCTTCTCCTGATCCTCATCGTCCTCTCCCCTCACTCCTCCCCGGCCGCCCGCGCTGCCTGGCTATGGTTCGGTGCTCCGTTTCTTTTCTATTTCTTCCTGATCAGGGTCCCCCGCACCCACGTGCTCAATGCCTTCCCTGGCGCCTGCCTCCTTGCCTCCCTCCCACTCGCCCGCATCTGGCCATGCTTCCACTCATCACGCACCACGTTTCACGTCTCACGTCTCATGCTTCACGCATCACTCCTCATATCCGGCCTTGCCATTCTCGTCCTTTTGGCTTATTATCCTTACTTGCTGTTCATCCAGCACGACCCCGAGATCAAGCGCACCTGGCCCGCTCATCACCCGGCTCTCTACTGGCGGCCCGACGATGAGATACCCCACGATGGCTACTTTGGTTTCCCCTATCGGGCTGGCTGGAAGGTCGTCGGTGTTCTAGTCGAAGAAGAGATATTGAGCGGTGTCTACGCCAGTAATGAGGAACAGGAGGTCGCGGGCTGGTACACCCGAGGGGCAGAGCGCACTTACTGTCCTGCCCCTGAATGGTATCTGATTGCGCAGAACGTTCAAGATGAGGTGCCAGTTGACCGGGCTGAGATTGAGGCGGCTTATCACCTTTGGGGAGAGGTTCGGGTCGCAGGGGAGCCTAAACTGTGGATCTACCACCGAGTGCCTCCTCCCCCCTGGAGGGGGGATGAGAGGGGGGTAGCGGCCTTACCCAACGTCTATCACGTTGAGGACTACATTTCCCATTTCGACGCTCGGACCACTCCGGCAAGCGTGATGCCGCCGCTTCCCACCGCTTACACCCCGGCAGGCTACACGCTAGGGGAGGTGGTGCGGCTGCTGGGTTATCGCCTGGATACCGCTGATGCCCGACCCGGGGGGAGCATCCACCTGGTGCTCTACTGGGAGGCACTCAGATCGATAGAGGCCAGGTATCAGGTTTTCAACCAACTCTATGACGGAGCGATGTGGGGTCAACAGGACGGGACACCGGGATGTATGCTATCGCCGACCGTCTTTTGGGAACCGGGCCGGATTGTGCGGGATGAGTACACCATTCCGATTGCCCCCTCGACGCCCCCGGGAGATATTCCGCTACTCGTCGGGATGTATCGCCTGGGCACAGGGGAACGACTACCGGTCTGCGACCCGGACGGCGTGCCCATCGGTAGCGCAATCCCCCTGGCGGTGGTGACGGTCCGATGAACACGGAAAGGATCAGCGTGCACCGTCGGTCATCGGTCATTGGCCGTTGGTCATTGGTCATTGCCCTGTTGTTGCTGTTTTGGTGGCGGGTGCTGGTCAACATCCGGGATCAATCGCCAACCATGGACGAGCCGTTTCACCTGGTCCGGGGTGTAGCATACTGGCAGACCGGCGACCTGCGCCTGCAGTATGAGCACCCTCCTTTGAGCCACGCTTGGAGTGGTGCGTATATAGCGCTGGAGCCAGATCTTCCCTCGCTGGCCAGTCTGAAGGGCTGGGACCGCGCCTCTTGTATTGACGTCACCCGTCACTTGCTCCGGGAGCCTGGATGGCCCCTTGAGCGGGCGCTGTTCCTGGGCCGCTGGGCTGTCCTGGCGCTGGGCCTAGTGCTATCGGCGCTGGTAAGCCGGTGGACCGGCGAATTGTTCGGGCACGAGGCGGGGCTAGCGGCGCTATTCCTGTGCACCTTCGACCCTAACATTCTGGCCCACTCCAGTCTCGTCACCACCGACCTGCCAGTTACCTGCCTGACTTATGCTGCGTGCTACGCTTTCTCCCGCTGGCTGGATCGGCCGACCTCAGGGCGGCTTCTGCTGGCGGGACTCACGCTGGGCCTGGCCTGGGGAGCCAAGTTGTCGGCGCTGATCCTGTTACCGGCGCTGGGGCTGGTGCTTTTATGGCATGTATGGCGGAGGAGGGGCGAGGCAACCGGAGAACATGTCTCGAACGCACCCAGGGTTGCCTCGCCCCTACTGATCGGGTTCGTGGCGATCCTGGGCATAGGCTTTCTGGTGCTGTGGGCTCTCTACCGTTTCGAGACGGGCGTGTGGGCACCGATCGGTATCCAGATGCCGATGCCAACTTACTGGGACAACCTGCAACGCTTGTGGCAGCATCAGGCCTCTGGACAGCGCGCCTTCTTCATCGGCCAACTCTCCGAGGAGGGCTGGTGGTACTACTTCCCGGTTCTGTTTGTGATCAAGACGCCGCTTCCCCTGTTGACATTGCTGGTCGTGGCTGTTGTGGCAGCCTGGCGCACGCGCCGGCTGGCGTGGCCTCCCGTGATGATCATCTTTCCGGCACTCTACTTCGCCGTCAGCATGGCCAGCAAGATCAACATCGGGTACCGCCATATCCTGCCGGTGGTCCCGTTTGCTGCGATGGTCGCCGCGACCGCCTTCCATTACTTGCTCATAGCCCCCGTCCCCGGGGGCGGCACGCGTCGCTCCTGGTGGCGTACCCTCATTGGTCATTGGTCATTGTTCGTTGTTCATTGCTTGCTGGTCCTATGGATGGCGCTGTCGAGTTTGTGGATCCATCCGTACTACCTGGCCTACTTCAATGAACTGGTCGGCGGGCCAGATCAGGGATACCGCTATGCGGTAGATTCGAATCTGGATTGGGGGCAGGATTTGAAAAGGCTGAGGGCATATCTGGATGAGCAAGGGATTGACCGGATCAAGTTGAGTTATTTTGGGACAGCCAGGCCAGAGCGGTACGGCATCGAGTATGATCCGCTACCCATGCCACCTCCTTCGCCACCCTCGGACTTCAGCCCTTTTAATCCGGAGCCAGGAGTGTACGCCATCAGCGCGTCCAATCTACAACTTCTGGAAGACCCGGATGTCTTTGACTGGTTTCGTCGTCGCCAGCCGACGGCCAAGGTTGGATACTCGATATTCATCTATGACGTGGCAGACAACATCAAGGGAGAATGGGTGGCCGTCTGTTACGCCCCTATACCTGCACTGGAGGCTGATCAGATCCAGGACGCGCTGGGACGTCCAGACCTGCGGCTGGTCTATTTTGACTGTCGCTCTAGTTGGGTCTACCCGGCTGGCACGGCCCCCGGCTGGTACATCATCCCGGAGACCACTGACGATCCAACGGTGGTGTCCACGTATGGCGACGATGCACAAATCGTTTTTCACGGCCGCCAGACCAGCAAGCGCAGAGGAGTGACCGTCTATTTGCAAGCGAGGCAGCCGGAAAACATGTCTCGAATGAACCCAGACCACCTCTTCCGGTTGCATCGC
>Ga0114918_10002849_pt1 | contig 15364 bp, 7 predicted proteins | sample LantaG_FD_87015 | JGI IMG/M metagenome (GOLD analysis project Ga0114918, IMG submission 87015) | Deep subsurface microbial communities from Baltic Sea to uncover new lineages of life (NeLLi) - Landsort_02402 metaG | ecosystem: Environmental > Aquatic > Marine > Oceanic > Sediment | place: Baltic...
ACCCTCGAGATCGACGGCGGCGTCGCCGTCATCACCCTGCTGAACCCGCCGGTCAACGCACTGCACCCGGATGGTGAGGGAGAAAATGCGCGGCGCGGAAGCAAGGACGCGAGAAAGAAGAACAGCGAAGCAGCATCGCACGTCGTCGCTTTGCATTCGTTTTTTTTCTCGGCGGCCGCCCTCATCGCTCGCTCTCTTTCTCCTCCTTCGTTCTCGCTCTGGTATCGTGCTCATGCTCAGCTCTTCACGAGGACTCTGTCGGTTGAACGCGCCGCGTGCCTTGCTACAGTCTGAAGTGCGACAGAGGGCCCAGTACAGCCCTCGAAAAGAGATGCCACGGGCCATCGTCGGCGCTCGCTGCTGAGTTGGCTCGTTTCTCTTCAACCTCACCTCCTCGCCCTCAACAAAAAAAAACTCAACGCCCAGTCCTCACCGCCCTCTTCGACTGCCTCCGCCGCGCCCACGCCTCCCCGGCCGCCCTCGCCATCGTCGTCACGGGCAGCGGCTCCAAGGCCTTCTCCGCTGGGTTCGACATCAACCAGTTCGCCAAGTCTGGCGGCGGCGGCGGCATCGACAACAGGATCAACGACGCCTTTTGCGAGCTGCTCGAGTCGGGCGCCAAGCCCACCGTCGCGGCCGTGCGCGGCCTCGCCCTCGGAGGAGGCCTCGAGGTCGCCCTGGCCTGCAACGCCCGCGTCGCGACCAAGGGGACGAAGCTGGGCCTCCCGGAGCTCCAGCTCGGGATCCTCCCCGGCTTTGGCGGCACGCAGCGCCTGCCGCGGCTGGTCGGCCTGCAGCTCGCGTGCCAGATGATGCTGACGAGCGGCCCCGTCGACGACAGGAAGGCACTCGCCGCGGGGCTGCTCGACGCCGTCGTCGAAGATGCGTCGCTGCTGCTGCCGGCGGCCAAGGCCCTCGCAGTCGCACTCGCCAGCGGAGAGAAGCCGCGGCTTGAGACGCTCTACCGGACGGACAGGCTCGAGCCTCTGGGGGTGGCGCTCCCCCTGCTCGACTTCGCGTCGGCGGAGGCCGCAAAACGCGCGCCGCACCTGAGGCACCCGCAGCTGACCCTGGGCGCCATCCGCGAGGGCGTGGAGAAGGGGGGCCGCGCGGGGCTGCTCGCCGAGTCGCGGGCCTTTGCCGAGGCCGCGTCGCTCGACGTGCACAAGGCGCTGGTGCACTTCTTCTTCGCGCAGCGCGCCACCAAGAAAGTCAGGGGCGTGACCGACGTCCCCGGAGTCTCCCCGCGCCCCATGAAGGTCGTGGCCGTGCTCGGCGGAGGCCTGATGGGATCCGGGATCTGCACGGCCTGCCTGCTCAACGGCATCGACGTCGTCCTCAAGGAAGTGAACCAGCAGGCGCTCGACGCCGGCGTCGGCCGCGTCAGAGCAAATTTGGCGTCTCGCGTCAAGAAACGCAAGATGACTCAGGAGAAGGCCGACGCCTTGATGGCTCGCCTCAAGCCCACGCTCGACTACGCAGACTTCTCCACCGCAGACATGGTCATCGAGGCCGCCGTCGAGAACGTCGCGATCAAGCAGGCGATCTTCGCCGACCTCGCGAAAGCTTGCAAGCCCGATGCGGTGCTGTCGACCAACACGTCGACGATCGACATCGACGTTGTCGGGGCTAAACTTGACCCGCAGGCCGCGTCCAGGGTTGTTGGGAACCACTTCTTCTCTCCGGCGCACATCATGCCGCTGCTCGAGGTCGTCCGCGGCCCGCGCTCGTCGCCGCAGGCCGTGCTCGACACCTTGCACTTTGGGCTCGCGATCAAAAAGACGCCCGTCGTGGTCAGGTCGTGCACGGGCTTCGCCGTCAACCGCGTCTTCTTCCCGTACACGCAGGCCGCGATGCTGGCAGTCGACTGCGGCGCGGACCCTTGGATGATCGACGCCGCCGCGGGGCCCGGGCCGGGCTTCGGGATGCCGATGGGGCCTTTTAGGCTCTCCGACCTCGTCGGCGCCGACATCGGCCTCCACGTCGGGAAAAACGTCGTCGAGTCGTTCGGCGAGCGCAGCTACCCGGCCGCGCTGGTCGCGGCCATGGTCGAGGCCGGGAAACTCGGCGAGAAATCGGGCTCCGGGTTTTACGCGCACGGGGGCGGCCGCGGCTCGAGGGCGAAACCCGACCGGGAAGGGATGGCGCCGCTGATCAAGGCGTCGCGCGAGGGCGCGGCGCGGCAGTACAACAACGCCCTGCCTCAGTTTGGGCCAAAACTCGGTATCAACACCGCCGAAGACATCGCCGCGTTTATCTTCTACCCCGTGGTCAACGAGGCCTGCCGCGTCGTGGCCGAGCGCGTCGTCGACAAGCCGTCGGACCTCGACGTCGCCGCGGTGATGGCCATGGGCTTCCCTCCCTGGCGCGGCGGCCTCATCAAGTGGGGCGACCTCGTTGGACCGAAAAGGATCGTCGCGCGGCTCGACGCCTGGGCCGAGGCGTTCAGGCCCGCGGGTTTGGCCGGGTTCTTTGAGCCTTGTGGATATTTGAGGCAGGCCGCAGAGAGGGGCACGGCGCTCGGGGCCGGGGTGGCCGCCGAGGCGAGGATGTGATTTGTGTTTTTTTTAGTTTTGGGGTTTTTTTTTTCGGTTTCGTTTCTTTCTTCTTTTCTTTTGCATTTCTACAGCGTTGGCCTCCCTCCCTCCACTCCCACTCCCTCCCACTTTATCATCATAAGGAAAACAACAAGAGCAGTATCATGTTTTTACAGTCAAAAGCTTGCGCGAGAGAGCAAGCGCTTTCCCTACTTTTCTTTTTCGCGCGGTTTTTTTTTCTATGTGTCAAAGAAAAGTACTAGGCTTTCTCTTTCCCTTTTTCTAGCTCGAGGCCCCAATTTTCGCCCCCCCCCCTCACCCCACCCAGTTCCGCCATTTCTAATGTGTAGTTCCCTCTCGCTCCCTTTCAATGAGAAAAGAAGCACCAAAAGATAACCTCGGCGTTGAAATTTGTCTCACCCGAACCCTCACCCAAAGAGCCGCCAGTCCCTCACCTCGAGACTCCCGACGACGGCGAGCAGTAGCCGCTCCGCCTCGGCCGCGATCTCCGCCGGGTCCCTCCCCGCGAGGTCCGCGGGGACAACCGCAGAAGAATCATTGCCGTCACCCAGCGCCGTCGCGGTCGTCAGGGAGACGAGGAGGTCGCTGCCGACGGCCGGGAAGCGGAGCAGCGCGAGCGCGAGCGAGACGGCGTTCCGACGCCGCTGCTGTTCCGCTGCCGAGCCCGGCGTCGACGAACCGCCCTTGGAGATCGAGGCCGTCCCGATTGCGACAGCCGCGTAGGAGCACGCGTCCAGGGCGGTCGACAACGCCGAAGACCTCGCTGACGGAGGTGCGGGCGACGCCGCGAGCCCTCGAAGAAGAAGCACCGGAGAGGAAGAAGAGGCAGAGCCAGGGGAAGAGGAAGAGCTATTCCTCAACGCCTCGACCCTGCCCAGCCGCGCCCCCTCCGAGGCCTCGTTCTGCTCCACCAAATCCTCGAAATAGAACCTCGCCGCGCCCTCGCCGTCGGGCACGTCGGAAGCGTGCTCCAGGACCTCGATCACCAGGGCCTGGTCGCTCGAGGGGTCCGCGAAGACCTCTTGGTGGTCGGGCACGGGCCGGGCGAGCGCGACGTCGGCGAGCCGGGCCGGGATGGCTGCCGAGAGCGCGCCGCCGAAGAGGGGCGTCGTCGTCGTCGCCGAGGGAGCTGCCGCTTGTGTCGCTGCAGCTGTCGTCGCTGCTGCGTCTGCTGCTGCTGCTGCTGCTGCTTCTGCTTGCATCGCTGGAGCGAGCGGCACGCTGAGCCCGTGGAGGGAGAGAAAGAGAGCGTGTGATGCACGAGAGGCGACGGAGAATCTTCTTTCGAGCACTGGTCGAAGCTCCCATAATTTTTTCTAAGGGGGAAAAGTCCAACTCTCATGCGGCGGCTCGCTTCGTCGTCGGCAACGGCGCTCCGCGCGTTCGAGGCGCTGAGCGGGGCATGCAGCACATCAGCTTGCAGTAGCAGCTGTGGCTCCGCGGGCTGGGCGTCGTCTCTCACGAGCGGGGCGGCGTCACGAGCGTCGTCGACATTGGGCCGCCGCTGCTCCTCGAGCAGCGGCACCGGCGGCGTTGCTGGCCGCAACTCCAATCTCTCACTGTCGCCGCTCCAGCGCAGGCACAAGGCCGCTCAGCCCGCCGCCCTGCGCAGCGAGGGAGAGGCGGCGGGAGATGCTGCTGCTGCTGAAGCCGCGACGAGCACCGGTGGCGGCAGCGCGGCGCACGCCGCTGCTTCTTCCTCCGGACCGGCACTGATGGCATCCCTCGAAGCGGCGGCGTCAAAGAAGGCAGAGGCAAAGGCAGCAGCAACGCCCTCTTCAGCGCTCACGCGCCCGTTCTCGGAGCTCCAGAGGCAGACAAACGTCCGCGAGAGGCTCCTGCTCAACCTCTACCTGCTCCGAGGCCACGCACACCAGCGCGCAGCGGCGGCGGCCGCCGCGGCGAGAGGCAGGCTGAAGCAGCAAGAGGTGGCCGTGGCGGCGGCCGAGGCGGCGGCGGCCGAGGGAGAACACTCGGCGGCGACAACAGCGGCGGCCCCTCTTTCCAAGAAGCAAAAGGCCGCACTCCTCCTCCGAGACTCCTCCTCCGAGTCGATGCTCTTCGCTCCCATCTCGCACATGCTCGACGGCTTCGTCGCGGCAGCCGCCAGGGGCGCCGAGGAGGAGGCGGCGAAAGCCGCAGCCGCAGCAGCAGCAGCAGCGGAAGCGGAAGCAGGAACGGCGGCGGCGGCGGCAGAAGCGGCGCCCGTACCCGCTCCTTCCGAGGAGGGCCTCCTCGCCTCGGTCGCCTCTGACGGCGCCCGCGCCGCCGCCGCCGAGACCGCCGCGCTCTGGACCCGCCAGCTCACCAACGAGCGCCGCTCGCTCGAGGCCGCGCGCGCCCGCTACTCGGCCGACCTCGTCCAGCTCGCCGAGCTCGGCATCTGCCCCTCCGCCGCGGCGCCGCGCGGGCTGACGAGGCGGCTCTACCTCCCCATGGTCGAGGCCGTCCGCGAGGAGCAGCTCAAGGTGCTGAGCGGCGTCCCGGGCACCGACAGGCGCCTCTACGGGCCGTTCCTGCTGCTGCTGCCGCCGGAGGACTACGCCGCGATCGCGCTGCAGGGCGTGCTGACGGAGACGCTCAAGCTGAGCGCCAAGAGCCTCAACGGCAGGGGCGGCGGCGGCCGCGCCCTCGTCGTCGAGGCCTCTGGCGGCAGGGAGAGGGGCGGGCTCGAGGTCAGCGACGCCGACGCGGCCGACCTGATGGCCAGGAGCCTGCGAGACCCGCTGACAGCGTTCGACGCGGCGCTCGAGGCGTCGCTCCCTTCGGCGGGGGGTGCGGCCGAGGCTCCCGGCGTCGGCCTCCGCGGGCCCCTGGGCAAGGCCGCGGCGCGCGAGCCCGGGTTCGCGCCCTTCACGGGCCTAGCGCGCCACCTGGGCCGCGGCGTCCGCGATACGGTGAGCCTGGGCAGGCTCGCGGCGGTCGTCAAGCGCGAGGGGACGAGCCAGGGCAAGCTCGTGCGGCTCTGGGACGCCGCGAGGGGGCGCGCCGCCGCACGCGGCGGGGCGGGGCTGACGCCCGCGGACGAGAAGGAGCTGCTCGACGAGTTCGCGCGCGTGGGCTCGTCGACCGAGGCCTACGTCGAGGGGGAGTTCGAGACGGGGAAGAGGAGGCGGCGGGGAAAGGGGGGAGAGGGGCCCAGAAGGTCCCCGAAGGGCAGCAGGGGCACCGCCGAGAGCGGCGTCGTCAACGCCCGGTACACGGCGGCCGACGGGGCGACCGGCGGGGCTCCACGGCGGGTCCCGGTCGAGGGCACCCTCCACGACGCCGTGCTCAAGCGCATCAACGCGCTGGCCGAGGAGGTCGAGCGGCGCAAGCGCGAGGAGCACCTCGGGGCGCTGCGGAGGAGGCACTCCGAGGAGCTGGCCGAGTACAAGCAGGAGCTCTGGCGGCGGCGGCAGCAGCAGCGGCGGGGCGCTCCTCTTTCTCCTCCTCTCTCTTCCTCCCCTCTCCCCCCCGCGCCGCCGCCGACCTTGCCGGCTGTCAAGCGCATCGACTACTTCTCCCAGCACGACCGCGAGCGCATCGACGCCTACCGCACGCGCGCGCTGCAGGCGATCGACAACGTGCAGCGCTGGACCAAGGACGACGCGGTCAAGGTCGGCGGCGCGCTCTGCCACGTCCTGGTCGAGTCGGCGACGGTCGAGGTGCCGATCCCGGACGCGGACTTGTCCGCCCTCGGCGGCGGCGGCGGCGGCGAGGGCTGCTTCGTCGCGGACATGCCGCTGCCCGTGCTCTCCCCCCTCGACCTCTCTGGTGAGGACGAGAAGGAGGGCTGCGAAGACGACGGAGCAGAAGGAGGAGGAGGAGGAGGAGGAGCGGGGGGCAAGCTCGAGGAAGAGGGCCAAGGCGGAGACGAAGAGGCAGCAGCGGGCGAAGAAGAGGGCGATGACGGCGCAGCGGCGGGAGCGACGGCCGCGAACCCCAGGGAGGAGAAGGAGAAGAAGAAGAAAAAGTCGCCGAAGCCGAAGCCGAAGCCGAAGGCGGTCAGATACAAGCCCATCGAGACCAGGGGCGCCGGCGAGATCGTGCGCAGGAACGGCCGCGCCTTCCGCGTCGAGCCGGCCTTCGTGCGCGCCCACGTGCGCGGCGGCGGCAAGCAGGTCGGCGGGCTCGCCGCGCACCCGCAGGTCATGGCCGACGCGTTCACCAGGGGCGACCGGGGAGCCGCCGAGCAGCTGCTCGAGGCCGGGGCCGCCAAGGCGGACAGTCTGCAGCAGCGGGAGGAGCGGGAGGAGGCGAGGAGGAAGGGGGAGGCGTACTACGGCGGCGGCGGCGGGGGCGGCAGGGGCAGGGCCGGGGCGAGAGGCCGCGGGACGGAGACGGCCGGCGCCGCGCGCCGCGGTGACGCCAGGGACCTCATGGCGGCCTTCCTCGGGCCCTTTGCCGCCGAGAGCGGCGCCCTCGGCCTCGTCTCCGACGCCCAGCTCCCGATGCTCGTCCCGCCCGTGCCCTGGAGGTCGCACGCCGAGGGTGGGTACCTCGTCGCGAAGTCGTCGGCCGTGCGCTGCAAGGAGCGCGGCCTGCAGCGCAGGCTGCTCGCCGCGGCCGACGAGGCGCCGCCGGCCGGGCTGTCCCGGGTGTACGCGGGGCTGAACGCGCTCGGGGCGCTCCCCTGGCGCATCAACGCCGAGGTGCTCGAGGCCGTCGAGCGCGCCGTCGAGGTCGAGGGCGGCGGCTTCGCGCTCGTGCCGCCGACGCGCAACGAGCCCGCGTCGCAGCGCGCGTCGCGGCTCGCGCGCCGCCCGCCGACCGCCTTCGCGTCGGCGATGTCGGCGGCCGAGGCGCGCGCTGGCGGCTGCGACCGCCTCTCCCCTTACCTCGTCTTCACGGGCGCCGAGTTCCCGCAGGAGTTCATCGCGCGGCGACGCGCCGCGGCCGCGGCGAGGAAGCGCAACCGGGAGGCGCACTCGGCTCGCTGCGACCTCGGCCTCAAGCTCGCCGTCGCGCGCGAGTTTGCCCGCGGCGGCACCGGCGGCGGAGGCGACGCGATCTACTTCCCTCACAACCTCGACTTCCGCGGCCGCGCGTACCCGATGCACCCGCACCTCAACCACCTGGGCAACGACGTCTGCCGGGGTCTCCTGACCTTTGGAGACGGGTCGGAGCTCGGGGAGGAGGGGTACGGGTGGCTCTTGGTGCAGGTCGCGAACTCGTTCGGGAAAGGCGCCGACAAGCTGCCGCTCGGGGAGCGGCGGCGCTTCGCGGAGGAGCGGCTGGGAGCGCTGCTGGCGACGGCCGACGACCCCTGGGGCGACGATCCCCGCAGGTGGAGGAGCAGGGCCAAGAGTTCGGGAGACAGCGGCAGGAGGAGGAGGAAGCTCAGGTTCGCGCAGTTCGGCGGCGACCCGGCCGAGGCCGGCGCCCGCTGGTGGCTCGAGGCGGACGCGCCGTGGCAGCTCCTGGCGACGGCCAAGGAGCTCCGCGACGCGCACCGGGCCCACCCGGGCGAGCCGTGGCGCTTCGCGTCGCGGCTCCCCGTGCGCGTCGACGGGACGTGCAACGGACTGCAGCACTATGCCGCCCTCGGCCGCGACGAGGACGGCGGGCGCGCGGTCAACCTGCTGCCGTCGGAGCGGCCGTCGGACGTGTACTCGGACGTCGCCGCCGTCGTGCGCCGCCGCGTCGAGCGTGACGCTGCCGACCCCGACTCCAACCCGAAGAGGGCGCGCGCGGCGCGAGTGCTGCTGGCGGCGGGCGTCGACCGCGGGCTCGTCAAGCAGACGGTGATGACTTCCGTGTACGGCGTGACGTTCGTCGGCGCGAGGGAGCAGGTGACGAGCAGGCTAAGGGAGCGCGGGTTCTTCCGCGGGAGCGACCGCATCGCCGCGGCGCTGGCCAGCGCCGACCCGCTTGCGAGCGGCGGCGACGCCTCCTCCTCCTCTCCCTCGCAGCCGCCCGCCTTCGACGACCGCGACGGCGGCGCCTGCTACGAGGCCGCAGCCTACGGTGCCCATGTCACCTTCGACGCGCTCGCGGAGCTCTTCGGCGGCGCGCGCGCGATCATGGAGTGGCTGGGCCAGTGTGCCTCGCTCGTCGCGGCGCGCGACCGCGCCATGGCGTGGACGACGCCGCTCGGGTTCCCCATCGCCCAGCCGTACCGCAAGAGGAACCTCCGCGTTGTGCAGACCTGCTTCCAGAGGCTGATCCTGGATGACGAGTCGTTCGCCGCGGAGCAGCCGATCTCGATGCCGAGGGCCGGGAGGGCCGGAGGAGGAGCCGGAGGAGGAGCCGGAGGAGGAGCCGATGGCGAAGAGGAAGAAGAAGAAGAAGAAGTCTCCTCTTCCTCCGCCGCCGCCGCCGCTTCTTCTCCTTCTCCTCCTTCTCCGACCCCGAAACCCGCGACGACCAACAACGACGCGCAGCAGCGCAAACGCGCCCTCCGTTCCCACGTCATGAAGCGCCGCCAGCGCAGCGCCTTCCCGCCCAACTTTATCCACGCGCTCGACTCGACGCACATGCTTTCGACGGCGGCCCGCGCTCGCGCCGCCGGCGTCGCGTTCGCGGGCGTGCATGACTCGTTCTGGACGCACGCAGGAACGGCGACGAGGCTGAACGTCATGCTTCGCGACGCGTTCGTCGAGCTGCACTCGAGGCCCCTCTTGGAGGACCTGCTGGCGCAGATGCAGGCGGCGCACCCGGACATCGAGTTCCCGCCGCTGCCGGCGCGCGGGGCGTTGGACCTCGAAAAGGTGCGGCAGTCGACGTACTTTTTCTCGTAGAAATGAAGTTACAACTTTTTGTCGAACCTGTGTAAAATATCAACATAGAAATCACTGTCTCTTTCGTTTCCCGATCATTGTTTTGGGCAAATCCGGCGCGTTTTTAGTTCGTTCGTGTTCTATTTCTTCTGTTTGCAAGTATTTTGGAACTTTCAGGGCGCACGAGTTTAAAAGAAAAAAACGTTTTCTTTTTCGTTTTTTATGTTCTCTCTTTCTCCCTCCCTCTCTCCCCCACAATCAAATTATTGTCACCCTCTCGACACTTTTCTTTCTTCACGCGCGCTTCTTCGTCGCGGCAGCAGCCCTCGTCATCCTCTTGGGAGGGGATCCAGCGGGGGCAGCAGCAATGGCCTTGGTCTTCTTCTTCCCCTTCCCTCCCTTGCTCGGCTGCCTCAGGCACCAGACGTAAAACAGGGCCATGAACGCCGATGGCACGGCGACCCACAGCCCGGGGTAGCTCTTGCCCGTCTCCAGGTACCGCTGGCCCATGGCGACAGCGATCACGACGGAGACCGCGAGCGACACCGCCGTGGCGGACCTCGACGTCTCGCCGCGGTCGAACGCCGCGAGCGAACGCAGCGCGGCCATGCAGAGGATCGACGAGGAGACCCCCGCGAAGACCAGCGAGGGGAGGGACTTTTTGTTGCCCCACGCGAGGATGCCCCCCGTGGCGAGGGCGCCGGCGTAGGGGAAGCTGTAGAGTTGTTTTTTCCATGGGGAAGTCGGTGAGGAGAAGAAGAGAGGAAAAGAACCCGGAAAGTGGACTAAAGGCAGCGCATGACGGACGACGACAGCTCCTGCGCCTGGAGGGCGGCCCGGGCGGCGGCGTTCAGCGAGAGAGAGCGGCGCGGTCGACGACGGGGTTTTTTTTTTTCCTTTTTGTCCCTTCGCTCATGGCGTGTCGCCGACTTTTGGACTTTCTTTTCAATTTCCCCCTAATTGCGACCGGATTACTGGCGCTTTTTGCCACCAAACCCATCTGCGAGGCGAGACGAATGTCCTTTCTATGCTGCGACTATAAGAGGCTCGGAGTCTATGCAGTGACGGGCGCGAGAGAGGAGAGAGGAGGGATGCTCTCCCTCCCTCTCCCTCTCTGCGCTGCTCTCTGTGCTTTAGCTCTCTGGCCGCGACAGCGCCGCGACCCGCCATGGTGACGCCGAAAACGACATTTCTTTGGGGGCTCCTTCTCTTCTTGTTCCTTCTCTCGTCCTTGCTGCCGCCGCGTGAAGAGAACCCGAGCAACGGAGAACGAGAACAGAGAAACTGCAATTAGTATTCGTACGTCAGGCAAAAGTCGAGCATTTTTTCAATGGGGAGAGGGAAAAAGGAGGAAGAGAAACAAGATAGTGAAGTCAACAGAGCGACGTCAAAAACTCCCTTGGCTTTCGCGTTTGAAAACAAAGAAGGAAAGAAGCATGACGTCCTCGCCCTCTCTCTTCGACGAGAAATGGGACGTCGCGCTCACGCTCGACTGGCTGCAGGCGCTCGTCCTCGGCCGAGGAAGTCGACTGAGAAAAGAGGAAGAGCAGCAACAACAACAACAACAGCAACAGCAGCAACAGCGTGAAGGAGGAGCATCACCACCGCCGCCGCCATCAAACGTCGTCGTCGACAAGAGGAGCACTAGTCGAAACCAGAGAATCCACCGCGTCGTCCTCCAGTTCCCTGACGCGCTGCTCCCAGTCTCCCTGGAGGTGCAGGCGCGCCTCAGTGCTGGCTCAAACGCCAGAGGCTTCGATTTGGAGGTAAGAAAGTAGAGTCAGAGAGAGGGGAAAGAAAGGAGAGCACAGATTCGGTGTCAGAGCGGAAAACAAAAAAACTAGCCGTCGAAAAGGGGAAAACTCTCAACCCCTTTCCCTGCTGCCACCTCTCCACTGAACCTCTCCACCAGTTCTACGTGCTCGCCGACTCGACCTTCAACCCGGCGGCCGTCGACGAGCTCGCGTGCGTGCGCGGCGGAGGGGACGCGGTGGTTCACTACGGGAGGGCCGAGGCGCCGCTGCTGAGCGACGACGACGACGTCGACGCAGGACACGAAAACGCCGACGACGCCGACGACGACGAGGGCGCCGCTCTCTCTTCTCCTCCTGCCGTCGTCTCGTCCTCCTCCTGCTCCCTCCCGACCCTGTTCGTGTTCGGCAGGCAGGACCTTGACGTCCCCGCCGTGTCCAGGGCCGTGGTCGAGCGCGCGAGGGCGCTTCGAGACTCCCCGGAAGCGGCCGCAATCGCCGCCGTCGTCGTGCTGCCGGACCAACCGCTCTGCCACGCCGCGGCGGCGCTGCGGGCCGAGGTCGCGGCGCTGGTCGCCGCCGAGGACGCCTCCTCTTCCGACGGGAAGAAGCTCCCCGCGGTCGTCGTTGCCGCGCCGGCGTTCCGGGCGGTGGAGCCTCGAGGGGAGAAGGAGGAGGAGGAGCTGCAGGAGAGGACGGAAGGCGGAAGCCAGACGTCGTCTCGGCAGGGGCGCCCGCCCTCTCGTCGCTCCTTCAACGTCCGCGAGCCCTCCCGCTCGTCGACCCTGGGGGGGCTGACCTGGACCTTACCTTTTCCCGCGGCCGCTCCGGCCTCGTGCGCGTTCGTGTGGGTCGGGCCGGGGGACGACGACTGCGGCGGCGGCGGCGGAAGCGGCGAGGGAAGAGACGGCGCCGGCGCGAACGACGAGGCGTGCGCCTCTGCGCGGCAGCTCCTGCGCCTCTCGCTCGCCGCCGCCTCGGTCGCGGGCTGGGCCGAGGTCTGCCCGCGCTCGGGCGCCCTCCGCGTCCTCTCTCCGCTGGATGGAACCAGGAGGCTCCTGGGCAGGCGGTACTTCGCCGTGCAGAAGGCAGCAAACGCTTCGCTGGTCGGCGTCGTCACGGCGACGTCGGCCGGCGGCGAGCAGAAGAGAGAAGAGGAAGGGGGAAAAGGGCCGAGCGGCGCTTCTCCTGCTGCTCCCGCCGAAGCGAAAGAGGAAGGACCAGCCCGTCCTCCGTCTCTCCCGGCCCACGTCGCGGCCTCGGACGCGCTGCTGCGCCTCGCGAGGGCGCGCGGAAAGAGCGCGTACGCGCTGGCGATGGGGCGGCCCACCGCGGCCAAGCTCTCCAACTTCCCCGAGCTGGGGGCGTTCGTGCTGGTGGCCCCGCCGGGAGGGCAGCTGCCTCCTCCGGGCACGCTGGAGGCGCTGGCACCCGTGCTGACGCCGGCGGAGGCGGTCATCGCCTGGGGCTGCGGGAGAGGAGGCGGGAGAGGCGGCGCGGGAGGAGCAGGCGAGGGAGAGCGAGGGTCCGGGGAGGGCGAGGAGGGGGAAGGGAGCGAGGACGACGACCCGGCTTCTCGGTGGGACCCTTCCTCCTACTCCCTGGACTCCCTGCCGGCCGTGACCCGCGCCGCCAACGCCGCCGCCGAGGCCCTGGAGAGGAGGAGCCGCAGGAGGGCCGAGGAGGGCGGCGGCGGCGGCGTCGCGAGGCTGTCGCTGGTCGACGGAGCGAGCCACGGCTCCCGCCCCCCCCCTTCGCTCGCCCCCGCCTCCTCGCCTCCGTCGCCTCCCTCTTCTTCCCAGCTCTCCCACCGCCGAGGCGGCTCCCTCCTCGCCGACGCCTCGAACGGCGCCGACGGGGAGCTCGCTTGCGCGGCGGACTTCCTCGCCCACCGCCGCTCGTGGCGCGGGCTCGAGACGCCCGCGACGGGCGGCGTGCCGGCCGCCGAGGCTGCGCACGCCGTGGAGGGGCTGAGAGGGAGGGCGGCTGGGTACGAGGGGGAAGGGGACAAGTGAAAATGTGTGTGACCTATAAAAAAAAATCGAGGGAAAGGAAAAAAAAGAAGGCGTCCATTTTCCCACCGACGGAAGAAAACCAAATTCCGGTCTGAAAAACTGGGACTAACCCCCTTCGCCTAGAGCCTTCTCTCTTCCCGTCTTTGCCCATCAAGCAACGCGAGAGGCTGCCCATGTCCGTCGCGCGCCCGCTGCTGCGTGCGCTGCTCCGCGCCGAGGCCGCGTGGCGCAGGGCCGCGCGGGAGGCGATGCAGCGATCGGCATCGGCAACGGCTGCTCCTTTGACCTCGACCTCTTCCTCGCTCGACGAAACCTCGACCTCCCCCGCCGCCGCGCTCCTCCGCTTTCGCGAGCCCATGGACACATCGGCCTGGCAGCGAGGGAGGCACGGCTGGGCCCTCGGCGGCCCAATCTACCACTGTAAAGCGGCGAAAATGGCCCTCGGGAGCGGCGGCGAGGGCGCCCTGCCTTGGGGCCCGATCACCTCGGGCGTCTTCCGCGGGCTGCAGCTCCGGCGACTGATCCTGAGAAACTTCCGCGCCGCGGAGGCAGCCTTCAAAGAGGGGCATGCTCTGGAACTCTCTGCCGCGGAGGACGCCGGCTTCGCGGCGCTGCGGGCGCTCGGGGAGCAGAGGGCGATGGAGCGCTGCTCGAGCGATTCCGTCTCCGCCAACGGAATTCGAGTGGAGGCCACCGCGGCTCTTGTGGCGGCGCTGCCCTCGTCCTCCTCGTCGAGGTCATCTTTCGTTTTCGGTTCCTCCGGTTCCGGTCCGATGAGGTCGGTGTCCTCTGCTGGGCCGGGCGTCATCGTCATCACGAGCGTGGAGGGAGGGAGCAGCGACGACGACGACGACGACGACGACGAAGATGAGGACAGCGACGAAGATGAAGAAGACAGCGACGAAGATAGCGGAGCGGCACGCCGAGTTGGACTCGCCTCCGCTTCTCTTTCATCGTCGTCCGCGGCTTCTTCTTTCGCTCCGGAGATGCGCTACGTCTTCACCTACCGCCTCCGCATAACAAACACGAACGTATCAGTCGCGGCGGCGAACGCCGCCGCGACGGCGGCGGCGGCGAACGCCGCCGCCCCGCCGCTGTCCGGGGAAGGAGGAGGAGAAGAAGAACGAAAAGAAAAAAGCGCCGACGGCGACTCTGGCGAAGAAGAAGGAGCAGAAGAAGAAGAAGAAGCGGAAACGGAAACGGAAACGGGACCGACCCCGGGCCTCCGCTTGCAGCTCCTCTCCCGCGGCTGGCAGATCCGGGACTCCCACGGCAAGCTCCACGCCGCCGTTCCCAAAGGGTCGCCCGGTGTCGTCGGTCGCACGCCCGTGTTGGAGCCCGGGGACACGTTCGAGTACTATTCGTCGACCGACCTCCCGACGCCGGCCGGCGTGATGAGCGGGTCCTTCGGGATGAGCGTGGTCGGCATCGGCGGGGGCGGCAGCAGTAGTGACGCGAGCGAGGACGAGAGCAACAGCAGCGAAAGCGGGAGGGACAATAAGGGGAGGAAGAAGGGGGAGAGGAAGGCTCCGCCACCGCTGCTTCCCTCGACAGTGGCTTCAAGGAGGTTCGAGGCCGTTGTCGCGCCTTTCGCGCTGCGGGCGGACCCGCTGAAGCGGTGAATGGGGGTCGTCCCAAGACGGGGCTGTGAAGAAGGAGAAGAGGAGGAGAGGTGATGAGGTTGAGGTTTGAGAGGTCGAAGAAAGAAAAACTGTAAACGACTCGTTCAAGGAATCATTCACTCTTCTTTCTTTTTACCCCTCCGCGTATGCGCCGCTCTTGCCCTCAGGGTCGAGCAAGCTTTTAACGTCGCCATGGCCGAGCCCTCCAGTGGTGGCGCCGTGCTCCAGTTCGAGCAGCTGCAGGTGGGAAAGAGAAGGAGAGAAGCGAACCTCTCGGCGTCGTCGACTCTAGCCGAGTTGATGCCATCGATTTTCTTCTTCGTTCACTCACTTTCTCTCGCCCTCTCTCCAACTCGACTGTCTTTCCAATCAGAGCGCCGTCTCCCCCGAGTTCTGGGCTGCTCTTGGTGCCGCCAAGCTGGACGAGTGGAAGCTTTCAGAGGAGCCCCGCGACATATACGGTAAAATCGAATGAAACTTTTTCTTTTTTCCTCGACCTCTACTCTTTTCGTTCCCGCCTCGACCTCGACCTCGACGCTCACGCCCCTCCGTCCTCTTTCTTTTCCTCTCCGTCGCCTCTCGATACAAAAGGTTTCCTCTCCCCTTCCTCGCACGAGGGGATCCCGGCAGCGCTCCAGCTGACCGACCGGTCCCTCCCTCCTGCGAGGAAAAACGGTCCGAAAACAGACGGCGAAGGCGACGGCGGCGACGGCGGCG
>Ga0114918_10002850_pt1 | contig 15364 bp, 15 predicted proteins | sample LantaG_FD_87015 | JGI IMG/M metagenome (GOLD analysis project Ga0114918, IMG submission 87015) | Deep subsurface microbial communities from Baltic Sea to uncover new lineages of life (NeLLi) - Landsort_02402 metaG | ecosystem: Environmental > Aquatic > Marine > Oceanic > Sediment | place...
GCGGCCGCGGCCGCGGCCGCCTCCCTGGAGAACGTCTCGCTGCTGCCGGCGCGGGACTGGAGGCTCGTGACAGCGTTCGCCAGCGCTCCCAGGGCCTGCTGCGAAGGTAAGGCCTCCCGGAAGGCGCGGGCGAGGGCGGCGCGCTCGCCCGCGGCGTAAGCAGCCGAGGCGGAAGAGGTTGAGTTGAGGACGTTGTCGTCGTCGCCGTTGTTGTTTTGCTTCGACGTCGTCGACACTTGGCCGCTGCCTCCTCCTCCTGCTGCTGCTGCTGTCTCCATGCCGTCGCCGTTCGCTTGCTTGTTGTGCTGGACGGCGAGAGACGTCAGGAGGTCATCTCCCTGGACCAGCGCGGAGCTGTCGGAGGGCGGCACGGAGGAAGGAGAGAGCGGCGCCATTTGGTTTTTTGAATGCTTGGAAGAAGAAAAAAGAAGTGAGAGCGATGCCTCAGAACTCGGTTTCGGCGAGGTGGGAAAGAAAAAAACGAAAACAACTTCCTCTTTGTTTTCCTCCGCGCTTCTCTACCCCTTTGCTCCCATCTTCGCCATGATCGTGAGGCTCCGGAGCCGGTGAGTATCCAGCTCTGCTGAAAGAGCGAAGAGAAGAAGGAGAAGAAAGAGAGAGGGAGAGATGAAGAGATGAAGTTGAAGCGAGCACAAGCATCGATGGGGGCATCAGCGCGCCCTCTCTCTCAACCTCGACCTCGACCTCCTCCTCTGAAAAAAAAAAAACTTCACTCCTTTCACCAGCGACGGCCTCGAGCGCGTCACCGTCCCGGACTCGGCCTCGCTCGCGGACCTCCTCCTCGCCATCCAGTAGACCACCGGGGTCTCCCTGGAGGAAGCCACGCTCTCCTTCGACGCAGCCCTGCTCTCTGCCAACAATTCTTCTTCCTCTGCCTCTGCTGCTGCTTCCCCTTCTTCGGCTGCCGTCGCCACCCTCGACAAGGCCAACGCCTCTTCCTCTTCGCTCTCCTCCCTCGGGATCGCGCACGGAACTTTACTCCACCTCCACTACCCTTTCGAGCGCGACGTCGCCCCCGTCGCCAGGCCCGAGGAGAAGGCCTTTGGATCGAAAATGACGATGGGAGAATTGATTTCGAAATTCGTCAGGATCGAGCGGCAGGACGCGCCCGGCGGAGGTTTGACGGCGGCCAGCTTCGAGCGGCACGCGGCCAACGCGTTCCAGGCCTATGTCTCTGGGATGACCAACTTCTCGATGGCGAGGGCCGGGATCCTGTACGGGAGGTTCGAGGAGGTCGAAGAGGAAGGAGGAGAAAAGGAAGGAACAAAAGAGGAAGGGGACGAGATGGAGACGGAGGAAGCAGCAGGGACTTCAAACGGCAAAGAAGAGGAAAACGGAGAAAAAGAGGAAGTGAAGGAAAAGCCTCCCAAGAGCGTCGTCGCCCGCGTCGAGGCCATCTTCGAGCCCCCGCAGGAGTGCACCGCCGACGGCGTGCAGATGGAGCGCGGGGGGCCCGACGAGCAGCTTGCCGATTTCGTCGCGGAACAGCTCGGGTAAGATAGGAGAGAGTTTTTTTTTTCCATTTCGTTTTTTTTTTCTCTCTTCTCTTCTCTTTCTTCCTTTCTCTCACTCTTTTTTCTCTCCACCTCCAATTCCACGCCTCCACCACAAACACAAAAACAACAGCCTGCGCAAGGTCGGCTGGATCCTGGCCCAGTCCAGAAAGGCCCGCGACTTCATCGTCTCCGACTCGGAGCTGCGGCAGATGAGCGGGATCCAGGACGAGGTCGGGCCCGCCGCGGTGACCGCCGTCGTCTCTTGCGCGCCGGCCGAGGGAGAGGACGACGGAGAGATCGCTGCTTCCGCGGCAGCGACCAAGGCCGCCGACGTCCACTTCGAGGCGTTCCAGGTCTCGGCGCAGTGCGTGCGGCTCAACAGGGACGGGTGGCTGAAGCCGGGGAACGACGACGGGAAGAGCAACGACGGAGACGGGAACGGGAACGGAGAAACCTCGACTTCAACGCCTCCTCCGTCGGGCGTCTCGCGACTCGTCGACCCGAACGAGCCCAAGAAGAAAAACCCGGTCATCGTCGCCGGCAAGGACGCCTCCCAGGTGGACAACGACTATTTCTTAGTCCCCGTGCCCATCAGGGACCACGGCGGCCCCTTACGCTCGTCGTTCGCGGTCGAGAACAGGCTGCTGCCGCAGGGCCCCGCCGAGCTCGCCGCCTTCCTGGCTTCGGCGAAAAGGCAGCCGGCGCCGCTGCGGTTTGCAGACTTCCACCTGCTGCTCTGGCTGGCCAAGCAGCCGTCGCTGTCTCACGCTGACGTGGCGGCGATCGCGGCGAGCGTGGCCACCGGGGAGCCCGTCGGGGAAGGGTACACTCTGATCCTGGAGAGCTTGGCGCAGGGATGAAAAAGAGGAGGAGGGTCGAAGGAGGAGGAGGAGGTCGAAGAAGAAGGTCTCGAGAGAGAGGTCGAGGGAGGGGGAAAAAATCACTTTCCTTTGCTTTGCTTTGCAAAAAACTTTTCAGCTCTTTTCAGTTCTATTATCTCTTTCTCTCTTTCTCGATGTCTTCCTTCGCTCCCTGCAGCGTGGCTCGCGGCCAGCATACCGCCGCTGCTGCTGCATTGGCGAGAGGAGGAGCTTGTGCGTTGAAAGAAAAGACGCAGAAGCGTTGATGGGATTCAACCTCCTTTCGCCGGTGGCTAGATAGTTCGTCGAATGCTTCCTTCTTCGTCTCCCTCGCCTCGTTCCTCACTCTCATTTCACCTCTTCAAAACCACCCCACACGCACTTTCTCACAGTCGCCCCCTCGCGTCCGGCAGCAACGAAGAACGCCCGTCACCTCAGGAGTAAACGAAACGGCGCCGCATCTCCGATCGTCCTCGCCAACGCGACCGCCGCTCCGACGACGGCATCGGCTGCTTCGGCGCCGTCTCCCTCTGCGAGCAGCTCCTCGCCGGACCCGTGGATCGCGGCCACGCTCGCGGCGGTTGACGCTGGCGCCGCTGCTGGTAGTGCATTGCCGGAATGGTGAGTGGAAGAAAGGTGGACACGGAGGAGGGTCGAATTGGAATCGGGAAGAAGAAGAAAAAAACTCCAGCCGGCGAGAGGAAAAAAACTCGAACCTCACCCACATCCAAACACAAAAAAAATCCAAAAAATCCAAAATCATTCAGCCTCGCCGCCCTCCGCTCGGCCAGCCGCGCCGCGCTCCTCTCCCCCTCCACGCGCATGCCCACCACCCGCGTCGAGTCCTTCAGGTTCACCGACATCTCTCCCGTCTTAGAGAGGCCCGCGGGAGCAGCAGCGGTTGCGAAAAGCGACGACGAGTCTTCTCTCGCCGCCGTCGTCGCTGCTCGCGCGCTCGAGGGCGCGGCCGCGACGCTCGTCGTCGTCGACGGAGCCCTCCGCGCCGACCTATCCAAAGGGATCACCAGCAACAAGCGCGTGGTCATCGGGGAGCTGGCAGACGACAACTCTGAAGCTCGCTCGCTGCTCGGCAGGGCCTCCAAGGAGCGCGGCGGGCCCTTTGCGACGCTCAACGGCGGCGTCGCCTCCTCGGCGGTCGTCGTCGCCGTCGCGGCAGAGGTCTCCCTCCCCGAGCCGATCCACGTCCTCTACGTTTCTTCGTCGTCGTCATCGTCATCCGCATCGTCGTCATCTCCCTCGATCTCTGCCTCGCGGCTGCTGGTCTCGCTGGATGCCGGGGCAGAGGCCACGGTCGTCGAGGAGTTTTGCGGCAGCGACGCTTCTGCTGCTTCCTCTTCTTCGCGAGACGGAGGCGCTTCCGCCTCGACCTCGACCTCTTCTTCAACCTCTTCCTCTTCCAGCAGCAACCAACGCCTCAACGTCCCCGTCGCCGAGTTCTTCCTCTCCTCCGGCGCCACGCTCAACCACAGCTACGTCGAGCTCGAACCACGCGGGACCTGGCACGCCAAGGAGACGTTCGTGGACCAATCGGAAGACTCCACTTACAAGCTGACCGAAGCCCGGACGGGCGGCACGGCGTCAATCTCTCGCGCCGACTTTGATGTGAAGCAGTTGGGTCCTTCTACCTCCACCTCGATGCGCTCCTTCATCCTGGCCGGAGAGGACCAGCTCGTCGACCTCCACACCAGGCTCAGCATGGATTTTCCCGATGGCGAAGCCGACCAGCTCCACAAGGCCATCGCGGCGTCGGCGACCTCCAGGGCGGTCTTCGACGGCGGCGTCCGCGTCGGCAGGCAGGCTCAGAGGACGGACGCGCAGCAGCTGTCGCGCAACCTGCTGCTTTCGCGTCGCGCCACGGTCAACGTGAAGCCCAACCTGCAGATCGTGGCTGACGACGTCAAGTGCACGCACGGGTGCGCCGTTTCGGACCTGGAAGAGGACCAGATGTTTTACTTCAAGTGAGTCTTTTTTTTTGAAGTTTTTATTTTTTTTTGTCGTTCCTCTTCCACCTCTTCCTGTTCTTCTTTTCGCTCACTTTTCCTTTTCCTAAACTAAAAACACACGACCAACTTTCTCTCTTTTCTCCAGATCGCGAGGCATCGACGGCGTGACCGCTCGCCGCGTGCTGGTCCAGTCGTTCGGCGCCGAGGTGACGGCGGCCCTGCCTGGGAAGGGGCTGAGGAAGCGGGTCGACGCCGCGGCGGGCGCGGCGCTGGCCAAGGTGAAGTTCATGGAGGCCGGTGCTGCTGCCGAGTGATAATCTTTTTTGGCTTATTTTGTTTCATTTGCTTTTTTGCAGACAGAGAGAGAGAAATAGAAGAGAGGAAGAGAAAGAGAGAGATTTATGACGAGAGAGAGAGAGAGAGAGAGTTTGTTTCGGGGTGGAGCTTGTTAACGAAAGAGAGACAGAGAGAGACCGCGATTTTTTCCCCGATTTTCATTTTTTTTTCGTTCGACCCATCGGCATTGAAGAAGAAGGAAAAAAACGTTTCCTTTTTTTCTCCCTCAAAAATGTCCCTCGACGCCGCGTCCCGGGTCGCCGCGGCACTCGGGATGCTCTCCTTCGGGGCCCTGCTCCGTGCCGGAGGGATGATAGGCGAAGCGGAAGTGCAGGCGAGTCTGGAGAAAGGCGTGAAGATGAGAGAGGCGATTGGTCGATTGATTCGAAAACGAAAAAAAAAAAATCTCAACCTCAACCTCTCTCTCTTTCTCTCTCTCAACGACGCAGGCCGGCTCCGCCCTCGCGACCTACCTCACGCTCCCTTGCCTCGCCCTCCGCGTCTTCTCCGGATCAGGAAGCTTTGCTTTCCCTCTCCCCCCTCTCCCTTTGCTCGCGGCCGTGGCGGCGACCGCCCTCCTCTCCGCCGCGCTCGCCGCGGCCCTCGGCGCGCTCGCCGTCTTCTCCGGCCGCCGCAAGCCGGAGCGAGCGCTGCTCACCGCCGCGGCCGTCGGCTCCGGCGGAGGTTTGTTCACCGCCACCAGCAGCATCCAGGCTCTCTCCCCTGCGGGGAGCTACGGCCATGCCCTGGCCTTCGCCCTCGCGGTAGGAGGAGGGAATTCGGTTTTACCTTTCGCGCTGGCTTGGTGCCTCGCCGACGCCGCGGCCTCGCTTCTTTCGTCTCGAGTGCTGCTGGGGTCCCGGGGAGGGAACGCCTTCCCGGAGTCGTACGAACACGCCGACGGAGGGCTCTACTCCGGCGAGTGGGGCGCTCCCGGGAGGGGCAGGGGCGGGATCGGGAGAGCAGCAGCTGGAGGAGCTGCTTCTTCGAGCGAAGGAGCAGCGACGACAGCAGCGGCAACTCAGACAACCACCACCACCGACGCCCCCGCCTCGGCTTCCAAGCAGGGCCTGGGAGTCTACCGCTACCCCTCGGGGGCCCGCTATGAGGGCCAGTGGCACGCCGGCCTCAAGTCGGGGCGCGGGGTCTACGTGTTCCCGAAGGGAGGGCGCTACGAGGGGGAGTGGCGGGAGGGGGTGCCAGACGGCATCGGGGTCAAGGTCCTCTCCAAGAAGAAAAACTCGAAAGACTCAACTTCCACCTCCACCTCTCCTTCCTTGAAGGCGGGCTTCTGGCGTGGGGGCTCCTTCGAGGGGCCCCTGCCGCTGTGGCAGTGCGCCGACGCCGCCGCCGGGGCGAGGACCGCGGCGAGGGCCGCGAGGAAGCTGTCCCTGGGAGGTGGGGGCCTGGCGGCGGCGCTCGAGGCTTTTTCGACGCAGCCGTTGCTCTGGGGCGTCGCTGTCGGTTGGTTGCTGCGCTTTCTCTCGGGAGAGCAAGGCGCGGGCCTCTTGGCGTCGTTGGGCCTTTCCTCTGCGTCGTCGAGCTCCTCCTCTTCTACTTCTGCTTCTGCTGCTTTCTCTGCTCTGCTCGACGTGGCGACGAAAGCGGCGGCAGACGCCCACGTCCCTCTCGCGCTCCTGCTCTCAGGCGCCGCGGCCTTTGGCGTCGTCTCGAGGAGCTCAGACGGGTCTTCGACGACGACGCTCCGAGACGCGTTCAACAACGCCGACGCGGCGGCCTCGCTGGGGCTGAGGGCCGCGAGCGCCGCAGCGGCCACGGGAGTCGTCGCTGCTGTCGCTGCTGCGGCTTTGGCCTCGACTTCAACAGCAGCAGGATCAACGCCGCCACTAGCAGCTGCCACGGCGGCCTCCACCGTCCTCGCGTGCTCCCTCTCCCCGGCTCCCGTCGACCTCTCGAGGCTCGCCGTGAGGTTCAGGGTCAACGACGCCGCCGCGGGCTCCGTGGCGGGGTGGTCGGCGGTCACGGCGCCGCTGCTGGCGGGGGCAGCGGTGGTGGCGGTCTCTGCTGTTACGGCGACGACGACGACGACGGCGACGAAAAGTCTCGCCGCGGTCGCCGCCGTCGCCGCGGCCGTTTCGGTTGCCTCCGTGACCATCTCCCTGGTAGCTCGCTGGGCTGCCCTTTCGGCGGGGAGGAGGAGGTCGGCGAGGGCGGAGGAGGAGGCCGAGGTGGAAATGAGAGCGGCAGCGGCTGCAGCTCCTTCCCCCTCTTCCGCCGCGCGCGCCGCGGCGCAGGCCCGGGCAGCGGCGGTTGCCCCCAAGCCCGGGGTCGGGTTTGATGCCGTGCATGAGAATAAGGGAGAAGAAGAAGGGGAGAAGAAGACGGCGAAGAACTCGCCGTTTCGGGACGTCGAAGAAGAAGAAGAAGGCGGGAGCGAGGGAGGAAGCGGAGGAGGAACTGGCGGCAAGCCCGCAGCAGCAGCTCTCGCTCCTCGCCGCTTGCCCCTTTCTCGTCCTCTCCTTCCTCCTCCGAGGAGAAGAATTGCCCCACTTCATCGCCGCGCGCTCTCCTCTCCCTCGCCGGCGAGGCTGGTGCTGTAAAAAAGAAAAAAAATTGGAACTCAAGCCTCGAGTCAAGCGAATGAAAAATCTCGAAAGGAAGACGGGGAGTTGGAGGTCCAACTCCTCTCGCGATTTTTTTTCCCTAGCCGCCGCCGCCGCCAACGAAATCACTTCCTCTCTTTTCTTTCCTCATCATTGCACGCCAGTTTCGGGCGTGCTCACTCACCGCCTCCTCTCTCCCTCTCTGCATTCCTCAGCGATGCAGTGTTCCGCGATGCTCCGCGGCCGCGCGATGCCCGCCGCCGGCGTGGCCTCCACGAGCAGGGCCGCGCAATCCCGCGCTTCGGCTCTCCGCGTCTCGGCTCGCACGCAGGTCCTCGAGGAGGGCCGCGCGCCCAAGGAGTCGCGCGTGGGCAAGGTGCCCATCACCGTGCCGTCGGGCGTCAACGTGACGCTCGAGAACGCGTACATCAAAGTCAAGGTGAGCGAGAGGGACGAGCGTGGAGCGCGCGAGAAGGAATTGAAGAGGAAGAAAAAAACACGACAGAGGGGAGATGCGGCGTGGTCCGACAAACTCTCTTTTTTCGCTCACGTCTTTTTCCTCTTTTTTCCTCGCTAATCTCTCAATTCCGTCCACAGGGCCCAAAAGGGGAGCTTGAGCTTAACTATCCCGACCTGGTTGAGATCAAAAAGGTAAAGAATTGAGGTCGAGAGAGAAGCGGAAAGAGATCTTCGACGTTGGAAACGTTGGAGCGGCGACGACGACGGTGAAACGACGAGAAATTCGACGGCTGCTTTGCCATCTTTTTCGGCTTCGCAATTGAGACGCTTCTGCGCCTTCTTCGGTTAATCGAAGACCACCAATGATCCGCATTTGAGCGGCTCTGCATTTCGAAAGTGAAAGAACCAGTGTCGCGCCTGTGGGATGCTTCCGCGCGAGAGATCATTTTCCCCGCCTTCGCGTCGCGAAATCAACAAGCCGTCAAAGGAAGGAAGAAAGCCTCTCAAACTTTCGCTCACCTCCTCCAACCTCTTTCTCTCCTCTCTCAACCTCACTCTTCAAAACCACCACCACCAACTCTCAGCTCGAGGATGGCACCCTCCGCGTCTACAAGAAGGTCGAGACCCGCGCCGCCAACGCCACGCACGGCCTCGTCCGCGCCCTGGCCTCCAACATGGTCGTCGGGACCTCGACTGGATTCACCAAGACCCTGACTATGATCGGCGTGGGTTACCGTTCCTCCGTCGCGGGAAACAAGCTCACGCTCAACCTGGGCTACTCGCACCCGATCGAGATGGACGTGCCCAAAGGATTAGAAGTCAAGGTCGACAAGACCACGACCATCCACATCACGGGGGCAGACAAGGCCGTGGTGGGTCAGTTCGCGGCCGACATCAGGAAGCTGAGGCCCCCGGAGCCGTACAAGGGCAAGGGGGTTCGCTACGAGGACGAGTTTGTCAGGCGCAAGGAAGGGAAGCGCGGCAAGTAGAGAGAATTGGTTTTTCTTTCTTTCTATGTGTTTGCATCTTTCTTCCAATTACTTGTTTGGCCGGGGAGAGAGAGAGATGGGGAGAGAAAGAGTCTTTTTACTCGAGCGTGTTTTTTTCTTTTCGTCGTCATTTTTGAAAGAAAAAAAAATCAAAAATTTTGTTATCAACCTTCACTTATCTTTTTTCTTTTTCGAAACGGAGTCTCATTGAGTTTTGTTCTCTTGATTGTTCTTTATTTTACAAAGCAGAGGAAGAAAGAGGAAAGAACGAAGCGGGGCAAAGCAAGCGGCGGAGGCGGAAAGAAGAAGAGAGAAGACAGAAGATATTTTCCTTCTTCTTTCACCACCCGTATTTGGCCCTCGTCTCCCCTTTCGTCTTTATCCCGCTGGCCGCGCTCGCCCCGTACTCGGCCTCTTTCACGCGCGCGTGCCGCAGCAGGCTCGTGATCTGGTGCTTGCGCGCCGCGAGGCGGGCGCCGCCGCCGGGTGCTCCCACCTCTCCGTCCATGCCCGCCACGGCGAGCTCCTCCTCGGCCGCGCGCGCGGCCCTCGCCGCGGCCGCTGCCCTCTGCGCCGAGGCCGCGGCCTCCGCCGCGGCCGTGGCGGCCTCGTAAGGGGTCATGGCGGTCAGCTGCTCGGCGCTGACCTCCACGAAGGAGGCGCTCGAAGGAGCTCCGAAAGCAGAGGAGGAAGAAGGGCCTCCAATTGCGCCTTCTCCGCCGCCGTTGCGGCGCATTTCCCGAGCAAGGTCAGCCTCCCACGATCCGGGGACAGGCTTGCTCGACTGCGGAGCTTGCGGAGGAGGAGGCGCGTACGCCGCGTATGCGGCGTAAGAATCATAATCGAGGCACGCGGCGTCGTCCTCTCCTCCGAATTCCTGTTCTGCTGCCGGAGGAGGTCGAGACAGGTCAGGGGCGGCTTCTTCTTCCTCTTCTGCCGTTCCTCCTCCTCCTTCTCCTCCGCCGCCGCCACCGCCGCCTGGCCTGACGCGATACGCCTCGTTGGTCGCGAGGGCCCGCGCCCGCTCCTCCTCCTGCCGCTGCGAGGCAGCTGCCTTGACCTGCGCCCGCTCCGCCGCAGCGCGAGAGAAGGCGTCGCCGCCCTTGTCAGCCGCCGCGGCCTTGGATGATGCGGCCGCCGTCCTCTTCGGGGCCGGGAGCACCAGGCCTCCTGTTCTCTTCGCCGGAGGGGGTGGAGCAGCAGGAGCGGGCTGCCTCTCTGATCCGTCGGAGGAGGAAGAGGGTAGGGGCCGCTTGGTGCCAGCGAGCGAGTTTGAGTTCGACGTCGCCGTCGCCGTCGATGGCATCGAAGCTGCCCCCGCTGCCCCGCCTCCGTTCGCTGCTCTCTCCGCTGCCCCGCTTGCCCTGCGAGCGACCACGACCGTGGGAGCAGGCAGCGAGGAGAAGAGGCCGTCGGAGGGCTTGGTAGAGTGAGGAAACGGAGGAGGAGGAGAGGACGATGGAGGCGGCGATGCCCCGTTCGTCGCTGCTTGCCTCTCTCCGTCTCCCCCTGCTCCTACTCCGCCTCCGCCGTCGCTGTCGCTGCCCGAGCCGTAGCCTGCGAGGAGGTCCATCGTAGTATCGCGGCGGCGAAGTGGCAGATAAGCCACACGCGCGGTTTTGAGCACAGGCGCCGAGGGAACGTTCTGAAGAGAGAAGAAGAAGAGAAAGAATGAGAGCTCGATGGAGCGAGAGAGAATTTCTCTTTTTTCATTTTCCGTTCGATTCGGGTTTCGGCTTTTCCTTTGATGCTCTCTCTTCTTTCTCAGGGTCGCGGGACTCTCTAGCCTGTTTCTCTGCTGAATTCCGACCCACGGGTCCCTCAAGGACGCCAAGGGTTGAGCCTCTGTACCGGCAGAAGGGCTTGAATTAGGGCGGCGAACGAGGGCGCGCGAAGCGAAGAGAGAGGAAGACTTTTTTTATCTCAATCGATTGTCCTTCCTCTTTTCTTCGACCTCCTCGGACCCTTCTCCTTCTCAACCCCCCGACCTCTTCTCTGCGCCACAACCAACCCTCCTCCTCGTCCTCTCAACACCATGGCCGCCGACGGCCAGAGCTTCGCCATCTCCCTCGGCCTCAACTTCCTCTTCCTCGCCGTCATCTACTTTCTGTTCGCGGTTTTGAGGGACGCCGCGCCGACGAAGAAGTTCTACGCCCCGCGGAGGTACATGAGGGGGGCGGGAGCAGCCGGAGGACGCGCGGGCGCGGGCGAGTTCCCCTCGCCCGCGGCGAGCCCGCTGCGTCCCATCAGAGGAGCAGCTGCATCAGGCATCGCGGGCGGCGCGAGGGCCGGGGCGGGCGGCAACTCTTCGGCGACGGGAAAGAGGCCGAAGCGGCTGCCGACCGGCTGGTTCGCGTGGATCGGCGTGGTGCACCGCGCGACGCAGGAGGACGTCATCGGCGTGGCCGGGATGGACGCGGCGGTCTACCTGGCGTTCTTGAAGCTCTGTGAGTTCGGTTTTTTTTAGATTTCTTTTGGCTTTTGGCGGTCGAAAAGAGAAGAAGAAAAACAACAAAAAACTCACCCTCATGAGAAAAAAAACGGGAAAAAAAACGGGAAAAAACAATCAACAGTCAAGGAGCTCTTCATCTTCGCGACCTTCTGGTCCCTCGCCACCGTCCTCCCGACCAACCTCGTGGGCCACGAGGTCCAGAACCTGAAAGCCTCGGGGGTTTTAGTGCCAAATGAATTCACCTACTGGATCCCGGCGGGCACTCCCGCGATAGCTCCGACGACGAGGTCGACGCTGTTCGGCGTCGGGGACGCCGCGTTCCCGGATTTCTACTCCAAGCCCGTGCGTGTTTTGCTTTTTGTTTCTGTTTGTTTTAGAGCGAGGAAGCAAGCAAGAGAGAGAGAGAGAGAAAGAGCCCCTTCTCCTTTCTTTCTCTCACCTTTTTTTCCCCCTTCTTTCGAAAAAATCAAAAAAAAACTTTTCCCTCTCAGGTCCCTCCCCCTCCCGTCGGCGTCAAGTGGTGGAAGTACAAGGAAGGAGTCCCTGACCTGCCCCCTCCTCCACCGGGTTACGGCTGGCGCAGGGACGACTTCAACGCCCCGACGGCATACGACGTCTCCAACCTCGACCGTCTCACGATGAGCAACGTCAGCCGCGGGTCCAAGACATTACTAGTGCACGCCGCCGCTGCCTGGGCGGTCACGTGTTACGCCTTCCGCCTCCTCTGGGGCTACTGCACCCTGGCGGTCTCCCTGCGGATCAGGCACCTGACGACGACGCCCAGGGGCGCGGAGACGCACTCGATCCTGGTCACGGACGTCCCCGGGGTCGAGGCTGGGTCGTTTGCTATGAGATTGGACGAGACGGTCTTCCGCTTGCTGCCGAGTGCGGTGAAGACTTTCCTCAAGAGAGCGGTGACGACCACCTTCGACGTCATCGAGAAGGGCGTCGCGGCCACGGCGGGAAGGGTGGCCGACGCGGTGATCGTGGGCGACGCGGACGCGATCAACCCGCGGGCGGGCCTGGCCGGTGGGGTGCTGGGCGCGTGGAGGAGGAGCGAGGTCGGCAGTCGCGAGAAGGAGCGAGAACAGGAGAAGGAGAGAGCCGCTGCTGCTGCTTCTGCTAGAGCTGGAGCTGGTCCCTCTGCTACTTCTGTTTCTTCTCCCCCTTCCCCCTCCCCTCTGGAACCGGCAGCTGCAGCAGCCCCGGAGCGCTTCTTCGACATCATCGACCTGGACGCCGGCAGGGCGGAGGAGGCGGCGAGGATGAGGGAGGCCGCGGCGGCGAGCGCCGAGGCGCTGGCCGCGGTCGAGAGGAGGGCGCGAGGCGAAGACCACCCCGCTGATGCTGCTGCTGCCGCTGCCTCTGCTTCCGCCTCTGCTGCGGAGGGAGGCGGCAGCGAAGCAGGCAACGGCGGCAGCAGCAACAGCGGGGACGACGACGACGACCTCTCCTCGCTGCCGACCGCGCTGCGGTTGCTGTCGTTCTCGCCGCGGACGCTGCTGCTCCGCGGCAGGAGGGACTCTTCTCCCTCGCCTGACGCTGCTGCTCCGCGCGAGAACGCACCCGGCGCCGCGATCTCTGCCCGCAGGCTCTTCGGAGCGACGACGAACAACGCGGCGGGAACTCCCGGTGTTGCTGCTCCGACGACGCTCTCGTCGCAGCAGCAGCAGCTCCAGCACGACGCCGTCGCCGCCGCCGCGGCCGCCGCGGCCGTCGCCTCGTCGACCGCCGCCGCGACTCCTTCCGCGGCACAACCCCTCCGAGGCTACCTCGCCACGCTGCCCAAGGGCCCTCCCCCGGCGGCCAACCGGCCCCCCGTCGACGCCTCCGCCTACGTGGCCAAGACCGAGATCGTCGCGTGGACCAAGGCCGCCGCCTTCCTGGCCGAGGACCCGGCCCGGCACACGCCGCACGCGCTCGTCGAGAGAGAGTTCCGCGAGCTGTTCCCCGGGCAGGTGCACTCCGTTTCGGTGGTGACGCGGTCGAGGAGGCTGGTGGCCGCACACGACGAGTACGCGCGGAGGTTCAGGGCGCTGTCGGTGAGAGAGGGAGGGGTTGAGAGAAGGGAGAGAGAAAAAGAAGAAAGAAGAAGAAGAGAGAGGAAAAAAAAGCTCACTTTTTCAACAAACAAAAAAAACTAAAAAAAACAGGACCTCTGCGACGACTACACCTCCAAGCTCCGCAGGCACGTCGAGGTCCGCCGCAACCGCGTGTCGGTGCTTCCCGCCAAGTTCGGCGAGTGGGGCCGGGCGATGTACGCCCCGAGGGAGCCCCGGCGGACCAGGAACGGAGAAGAGTCTCAGCAGAGCGAGGCCGGCGATTTCGCCGGAACAACCTCGACCGAGACCTCTCAGAGCCCCGACCTCCCTCAGAAGAAGACCTCCTCGTCATCGTCGTCCTCGGCCCTCAAGACCATTCGCGTCGACGCGCTGGGCTTCAACCTGGCCAGGCTGACCGAGCTGGCCAGGGTCATCACCAGCCTGCAGGCGGAGGGCGCCAGGAACATCGCCGCCGCTGCCGGCAGTGGCGGCGGAAACGCAAACCCTTCTTCGTCCTCCTCGACGACCGTCCTCCGCCCCGAGCCCGCTGCCTTCGTGACCTTCAAGACCCGCAGGTCCGCCGTGCTCGCCGCTGCGGCCCTGCTGCACCACGACGCGTCTGCCTGGCACGCGCAGCCTGCCCCGGGGCCGCGAGAGGTCCTCTGGGACAACCTGCGGTTGCGCGCGTGGGAGCGCTCGCTGCGCGCCGTCTTCTCGTGGACAGCCCTCATCACTTTTTCTCTGAGTTTCCTCGTTCCCGTTGCTGCTATCCAGACTTTCCTGGAGCTGCCCGCCTTGGCCAACGTGCGAGGCCTGCAGACCTTCATCACTTTCCCCGTGGTCCAGTCGATTGTGCAGTGCATCCTTCCTCCATTGTTCTTGAACGGCGCGCTGCTTCCGGTCCCGTGGCTGATCTCGCGCCTCTCGTCGCTCAAGGGGCTCCCTTCCCGGTCAGCGGTCGACTTCGCCGTGGTCCAGCAGTACTTCGCCTTCCTGGTCATCACCGTCTTCTTCGGCTCGTTTGCGTTTGGATCCGTTTTGAATCAGCTGACGATGTGGGCGAGGCACCCGGCGCAGGCTTTAACAATTTTGGGAACCGCCGCGCCGCTGACCAGTCTCTTTTTTCTAAACTACGTTCAGTTCAACGCGCTCGCCGCGGCGCCCTTCGGCCTCCTCAGGATCTTCCCTCTGGTGCTGTTCGCGCTCAAGTCCAGGGCCGCATCCACGGAAAGAGCCAAGGCGAGGCTCTGGCAGGATCAGTTTGCGACTTTTGGTCCCTTACTGCCGCGCCACTCGCTCGTGGGACTGATCGGGATCGTCTTCGCTCCCATCAACCCTCTGGTGCCGCTGATGTGCACTCTCTACTTCCTGATGGCGTCGATCACGGAAAAGTACAACATGCTCTATGTGAGAAGAGAAAGATACCAGAGCGGCGGGCTGCTGTGGCCCAGGGGCGCCGATCAGGTGATGGTCTCTCTGGTGGTGGGCCAGGGGGTCTTAGCCTTTTTACTGTTTGTGAAGGGCGCGCCTTGGGCCGGAGGCGTCGTGCTTCCGCTGCTGCCGATGACGCTGCTGTTTAGGTACGCTGCGAGGCAGCTGGTGGACAGGCCCTTTTCGGTGTTGTCGCTGAGGGCGGCGGTGGACTTGGACGCGGCGGATGCAGCCGACGCCGCGGCAGAGGCGGCCGAACTTGGCTTTGTCGAGAGCAGTGGGAGAGCAGCGAATCCTGCTGCTGCTACCGCTGCTGCTGCTGCTTCTGCTTCCTCTTCTTCTGTCCCCGTCACCGCTCCCGCGGCCGCCTCGACCCTCTACCGCCAGCCTGCCATGGAGTTCGACGCCAGCGCGCACGACTCGCTCCTGGCAGAGGCGCGGCACATCGACAGCGTTTTAAAAGACGAGGAGGCCTTGAGGAGGGAGCTCGCCGACTACAACAGGTTCGGCGTCCAAACGAGCAACACTAACCAGCAGAGCGGCACGCCGAGGCTGCTGGGCGCGGCGCAGGGGGTGTGGCGGCCGCGGAGGCAGAAGCGGTCCGGGGTCGAGGACGTGTAAAAAGAAGTAAAAGTGGTTGAGGTTGAGAGACTTCCTCAAAAAAAAAAAAAAAAAAAAAAAGTTAACCTTTTTCTTTCCTTGATTTTTCACAAACCCCCCCTTCCCCAGCTAGCTGAACAAGGAAGATAC
>Ga0114918_10002852_pt1 | contig 15359 bp, 28 predicted proteins | sample LantaG_FD_87015 | JGI IMG/M metagenome (GOLD analysis project Ga0114918, IMG submission 87015) | Deep subsurface microbial communities from Baltic Sea to uncover new lineages of life (NeLLi) - Landsort_02402 metaG | ecosystem: Environmental > Aquatic > Marine > Oceanic > Sediment | place...
GAATTTATGCTCAAATCAGGGGATAAAAGGAAAGACAAAAAACCTTTCCTTTGGATCACACCGAACGCGGAAAACGTGGTGGAAATTGATGGCCACGTCGTAAAGCCTTCCGTTGCAACGGTTTAAACATTGTTTTTACAGTTTTTACTTGTTTTTGACCATAAAACAAGATTCTACAAACTATTGATATTCAACAAATTAAAAAATAAAACTATGAAAAAACACGAATTATTTAACATTATCAGGGATTCGTACGGTTCGCCATGTTATGCGATGGCGTACAGTGAAAAAGAGGCAATGGAGCTTTGTAAAAAGTTCCGAAACGAAGATTCACAACACTGCAATTTTATTGCCATTGAAATTGATGAAGATGAAATAGAAAAAGTTTTTTAAACCGTTAAAGACTAGCAAGTTAAAAATAAAAATCATGAGAAACTATACAAAAAAGACAAAAAACGTGCGATACGCATGGACTCAAAAAATGGACTTTTTGAAGAGTATCCATAAAGAGGTAAAGAACGCGAGACGCGCCAAGCGCGACGCAGAACGTGGCCTATTTTGGGCCTTGGAAGGGTTTGAAGCGTGAACCATATCAAACAATTACAAGCGGAAAATGAGACTCTTAAAGAGTCTTTAAAAACCGCGCATGACTCGTCCATTGAACTGTGGACGTATCTCGCTAGCGAGAAATTCCAAGGAGAGCGCGGTTTCGGTGGTTCAACATACGTTAACAAGGACGATGTTTTTCATAGGCTCGCGCCTATAATCGGCGCGACGTGTCAAGGTTGATCATGAACACCAAAGAGATTGCCATGGAAATCATAAGCGCGATAATCGGGATCTCCTTTATTCTCGCTTGCTTCGTGTTTGGATAAATCTTTCAACTTGGTACGGTTTATGTTAAAACATTTTCCGTACCAAGTTTTCCTTTTTCGTGTTGTTTTATAAGTCACTATTATTCAACAACTTAAAGCGGTAAACTATACTTATAGCCGAGCGAATTATTACATAAATCGTTGATCTTCAACACCCTCCCCCATTTCTGAAAAAAAGCTTGGCATTTTTTTGTCCGTGGCATACAGGGGGCCTATTCTCCCACCTCGTATCCGATTCAAATGAAGGGTTGTTCCTACTATGAAGATTGTTAAGTAGATGCCCCCCCATTACCAAAAAAAAACAAACAAAAAAGACAAAAACCCACAACCTAAGTGAAAAAAAAATGACGACCTTATATATCAAAGGTAAATATTGTACGGTTTTGCCAGTCATTCTTTATTTCTACGCATGAAAAAGAGTCTGACATCCAAACTTCTTTAATTTTTCTGCCTCGGATCTTCGAGACCCCAATGCACTGTCCGCCTTCTTTGCTCAGGCCGTTTTCTAATATATTTGCCATATTGTTTATTTTTTTACGTAATCTTCTTCGAAGATCCATTTGAAGCCGCCGCTCGTTTTCATTTTCCCTTGGCAGCATTTTGAGACCGTAGAATGACATAATCCAAGTTTTCGCTCTACCTCGCTTAGCGAATCGAATCTCGTGATAAATTGGTTATCCTTGGTCAACTGAACACATGACCTTTTCGAGTCAAACGCAGGAAACTCCCTCAGCCATCCTTTTTTGTATGCATAGTCGTGCATGGGTTGAGAGTTTTTTTTGAATTCTGTTTTGGTTTTGTATTTGTTGTTTTCTTGCTCGCACTCTTCGTAAGTATAATCAGGATAAAATTTCGGCATGTGATCGCAAATTTCGTTTAAAAAACCATTTCTTAAAGCGTGGCGATAAGCTCCTTGGGATTTTTCTTTGAAGTCTGTTCTTTTTGTGTATTTTAGAGCTTCTTCTCGGGAAGTCTTTTTGTTCCAAAGTTTCTTTTTCATATTTTTATTAATCTTTACGCGAAATCGAATCGCAGTTATATGTGTGGAACCAGTCGTTTTTTCCTTTCTCGCAGTCACATTTTGTTTTACTCATCAACACTCTCTCCTATCGCTTTCTGATCTATACTCCATTTGATATTGCATTCGCAGATATCCTCGCTACTCATAAGCTCGCAAAGCCGCAAATTACAATGGCACCGAGGACAGTTGACTTCCCAAATTTCTCCTAATTCTGGATGATTTGTCACAAATTCTATGTCGTATGTTTCTATTCTATTCATTATTTTCCCCCGAATGCTTCCTCTAAGAATTTTCTTTTTGAATTTATCAGCTCAAACTTAGAACAAATAGACCCACAAAACAAAGGAGCCTCTTCTACCTTGTCTCTCCATTCGTCGCAATAATCTTCATTAGGGTTATCTTTCACGCAATTTTCGCAAGAGTTGATACTTGGGACAGGGTTATCATTAATATAAGGATAACAGTCTGCGTAATATTTTGTGCCGTTTTCCTCCCACCGGCGAGGTTTAATTTGTATAAAATTTTTCATAATTTTTTCTCGAAATGCACACAACCAAACTCAGGGCCAACTAAATAATTGGCACTATAACCTTCATAATCCCAATAAATCATTTCGTCGCCAAGCGAGGGTTTTTCGCCGTTTTCCACTTGTTCTAGAAAATAATCACTTGGACGCCTGTATTTTATTTTATTCCTTTCGCATAAACCATACTCTATCATAAAGCTTTCTTTTTTCGATAGTTTGGCTGTGTCCTTATGAACTTCTTCTGTGTCATCCCCATAATCGTTTTCTTCTACGACAAAATCATCATAGTCAGAATCAGTTGCCTCAAAAAACAAAAAGGTGGATTTTGACTCTGTTTTGTTCCAGTGTTTACAATTTTTGCATATTTTATTCATATGTTATCGCCGTTAAAATGGTATTCCAGATAGGACTCGAACCTATAACCGTCGAGTTAGAAACTCGAAGCTCTATCCAATTGAGCTACTGGAACTATAAATTTTCAAAATAATTTTTGTTTTTCGTGGGGGTGTCGTTAAACATATAATTAAATATAACATCTTTATCATTCTCTGTCAATATTTTATCTGTCTTTTCCGCCAAAAAGGATAAAAACTGGCCAAAAACTTTATCCTGTTCATCCGAGAGGATTTTGATTCTTTCTCGATATAGTTCTGCTATATCCGTTGTGGTGCGAGGTCCTGCGCCGGTATAGATTTTGGGGCATTTGTTTAGGAAAGTTTGGAATTCTGAGCTTGTTTCTTTTTTTGTCATATTTTTGTGTCGTCTTTTTTGTTTAACGCCAATACGTATAAAGTAAAGGCTTTAATCTTCGTATTTCTGAATCATCCTTAAAACCAGACACTTCGGCGAAAGTCCCGAACACTTCAAATCGCACAGTTTCTCGAAGCCAACCTTTGTCAATTTCTGTCTCGCATCTCAAGCCGTGATCCCATGCTAAATTTTTGACAAAATCGCCTACCTTTACTATTTTTAAAGCCGATATTCGGGATTTGAAAGAATATTCTTCTATCATGATATTACTATTCCCTTCCACCCGCAATTCGAGCAGTGTACGTCTTTTTGAGGTATTGAGCTTAGCTTTTGGACATGAGGTCGAGAATCAATTAGCTCAGAGCCGCACTCATCGCATGCGATACCGTTGTAAACCGGCTTCGTCGGCATATAAAATTCACGACGCTCTTCGTTGTGTTGGGTTATTGTTTTTAGTTTTTTCATGTTCTATATTCCTTTTTAAAATCAGCAAAACTTCCAACAATACTCTTATCTTTATTGTAAACCTTGTAACAGTCCTTTGCGAAAGTTCCCTTTGGTATGTTTTTTATACAGTTCTTATAAGAGAAATCCCTGACATGGCCAAAAGAATCACACAAATTAAAATTCCTGTTGCGCGGATTTACATGGCAAACGGTGACAAAAAAATAGTCAACCTTGTTGTCTCGCAATGTTTTTCCGTCTTTGTGGTATTGCAACAAATCAAGCATCAAGTTATAAAAATGGCCGCCGCTTACTTCCTCTTCTATGTCGTATTTGTAAAGATAGTGGCGAATATAATTTGTCAAAGAGGCTTTTGTTTTGAATCTGTTTATTTTTTCCATAATATTTCTACGTGTCGAGTTCTGGTATGTCTTTAACCTCTATTATAACAGAAGATTTTTGCAACTTTTCATTTTTTATCTTTATATTTTTGGAAGTCTTCCTCTACTATCCTGAAGAGGTCTTTCGTGCTGTTATGGGTCAAAGCCCCGAATAACAAAGAACAAATAATCACCATCGTTATAAACGGGAACGAAGCTCTGACCTCATTTGTAGGAGCGATCATAGTGAGCAAAGTCGCCGCAAATGCTACCCAGAACACAAAGGCTTTACTAAAGTTTTCTTTGGTTCTTGTTAGAATGTATTTTAAGTATATCATATTTTTTTATCTCCAATACGTATAAAGCAAAGGCTTCAATCTTCGTATTTCTGAATCGTCCTTAAACATACCACAAAATCTCGCATACTCAAAGATAATATTTGGAATTACCGTGTTTGTCGTTTTCTTGAACTCTATATAAGTCATACCTATGACCGCCAAACAAAACTCATTCATCTTCGCCAAAAGTTCGTCATGGCTGGGCTTTGATTCTTTTAAGTAGTTCTTGTGTTGCAGCACCTCTATCCCCTTGCTTACCGACCCATCATCTATTTTGCGGTAAGATCCGCTATAAGGGTAAATGCCACCTTCTATCTCTACTACCTCATCAGACGAGCCACTGTTTGTTGTCGTGCGTTCGCAATAATCAATTATATCATCATACCTATACCAATCAGAAAAAAGAGGACAAGAAAATAACAAAACATTGCTATCTTCATATTCGCCATGATAATGAAAGAAATCCGATCCATCCACTGAGTCTATATGGTTATTGTATGTGGGTTTTTGACCTAGTGTTTTGGAATCAAAATAATAACTCCATTCAAAACTATAGTCAAGCCCATTTCGGACTTCTTTGCGGCGCAAATATTCTTTCTCGAAATGAGCCTTAAATTTCTGCATATGGTCGGCATTGTCTGATTGATTAGCATATTCGTCATAGTTAAAGTCAGGGTTGATCCTGTCGTCTTTGTCAAAACCTTTGAAGTCATCCAAGCCATAGCCTATTACTTTGTGTATTCTTATTCCCATATCTCATTATTCTTTAATTATTTGCATTCTATAAGGTAAAACCAACGACTCATGGTTGCACCCTTCGTGTCCCCATGCCGCAAAAAACATGCCTCGTTCGAATTTGACATCACACCTAACAATATCCTCCCTCTCTTCCATGTCGAGCGAGTGAGTAACCCTTAAATAGTCAACAATATCTCCTTCGTATATTTCTTCTCCGTTTTTGTCGGCAAACCCAGTGAATTGATCTATCGTGTCTTCGTCATCTGGACATACTTGTAGATCCTCCCTTTTAAAAAGCTCGTCTGGAATTGAAAAATACTCTATTTTTCCGCTTTTCTTTCTTACCCTAAATTTTAATACCCTCATTATTCGCCCTCTGGAAAACCATTGTCAACAATGTAATTCGACACCGAATCAGGATGATAGCCAATCGCAACACACGCCTGTGCTAAAACTTCAGCTAATTCATCCATAATCATGTCATCACTGGTTGTTTCGATTGTGACTTTGCGGGAGTATTCGTCTTGGTTAGAATGTTCTAGTGTTATTTTCATATAATTATCTTAAGCGGAAACTTCGAGCCTGTCAAATATTTTGTAAATAAATTTTACCGCCCAATCGGGCAGGTTAATTTCTTGTTTGTTTTTTTATTTTTTCTTAAATGTGTAGGTTGCGTCATACAATGGAATGACAGGAAAAGAATAAGTCACATTTGTAATACTATGATAATCAGGCTCTACCGCATGCCACAGTTCGTGGCCAAGTAGAAAAAGATTAGGCATGAGCCTGCCGTTCTCGTCTTGGATTGGGTTTCTGGGAACCCAAATTGTGTTTTCCTCATGATCATAAAAGGCCGCAATTAAAATATTATCTGGAACATCTCCTTCGCCAAACGCTTTGGCAATCATATCTGTATTCTCGACGATATTTATGGTTATTTCTTTTATTTTGTGTTGTGCTATTATTTCTGGGCTAATGTATTTTGTTGTAGAGCAACCCAAGGTAAAAATCAAGCACATTGTAAAGATTGTTAATTTATTCATAATTTGTTTTGTTTACTCTGCCCATGAAAATACCTTACCTTTAAAAAAAACATCTGTCAACTGTTTATTTTTTGTTGACAGCTTCGTCTTTTCGGGCTAAGGTGTTTTCAACATGAAACAAGAAACACTAGAAACAGTATACGACCTAACAAAAGAAGTTAACCAGCTCAAGTCTGAAAAAAAAGACAGTGCCGCCGGTTACCGAGACCAAATCAAAGTTCTCGAAAAAGAGATCTCTGACCTTATTGATGACGAAGAAGATCAAACGCCGAAACAATGAAGTCTTTTTTTGTTCCGTCTAAAACGCCTTTCCCTTTCGGTCTCGACACCAAAGGGGAAGGTCCTTTTCATTTACTCTTCAAAAACAAAGAGGAGGTTATCTTACGGGCCGTTCCGAATATCGAAGGCGCTTTTAATAGGCCGCCAAATTTGGCGAGTAATTTGTTATTGTCCTATTGCCAAGGTATTAGATATTCAGACGTTTTTGTTGTGAAAGAAAGCAAAACTCTTTTCAAAAAGTTTTTTGTAGGAAAGGTTATTTGCTCTGAATGTGTGTATAACAATATCGACAAAAGAGGATTTAAGGAGGTGCTAGAAGGGGTATTTACTACTTTTTTGCTTCATGATCTATGAGTGATCCCGAATACAACAAACGGTACGAATCTATCGTCAAGCATGCTCCGCATGGATTAGCTATCGTTTCTGTTGACGGATCTTGGCTAGAGGTCAATGAGAGGTTGTGCCAGATAACAGGCAGAAAAAAGAAGATCTTCTAAAAACTACTTTCCAAAAAATAACTCATCCTGACGATTTGGATTTGGATCTGTCTTTTCTGCGTAACCTCCTCGACAGGGAGATCGATTTTTATTCGATAGAAAAAAGGTATTTTAAACCAGACGGTTCTTTGATCTGGGTTTTCCTGTCTGTTTCTGCGGTTTTCGACGAAGATTTGTTGAAAAAGGGAATAAAAATTCATTACCTTTTTAACGAGGATTTACACGTTTTTTGCTGTAAGAATATTTTTTATCATGTTCTTTTCAATTTACTGTCGAACTCTATAAAGTATTCGTCTTCAAATATTTACATTAAAATTAAATCCAACAAATTCAAAACTCTCGTAAAAATAGAGGACGACGGAGAAGGAATACATGAAGGATACCATAAAAAAGTGCTTGGCCCTTTCTTTCGCCTCTCCACCAAAATGAACGGCACTGGCCTTGGGCTGTCGTTATGCAAAAAAATGATAGAAAAGGCTGCGGGAAAAATAGGACTAAAGTCAAAACCCAGCGAAGGATCTACCTTTTGGTTTCGCATATGAAAAGAGTTTTATTGATAGAGGATAATATAGACGACGTCGAATTCATAAAAAAAGCGCACGAACCTTTGAAAAGTAAACTTTTCCTAGATGTCGCTCAAGATTTTGAGGAGGCTTTTTCTAAAATGAAGGCTAATGTTTACGACTTTATAGTGCTGGATATAAATCTTCCGAGAATGAACGGGCTAGATATTCTTAAAAAAATCAGAGCCAACGAAGCTATAGGAGACATCCCTGTGTGCATACTCACAACCTCTAAATTTTCAGAAGACATAGAAAAGGCTTATAAAAACGGTTGCAACGCATACATAGAGAAACCTTTCGGCTATAAAGATTTTATAAATACCGTTTCTGGTTTATTGTTATTTTGGTGTAATTATTGTAGTATAATCGACACTATGAAGGAAAAAAATGAGCGAAACTAATTCCCAAGACATAAGAGACCTTACAGAACAGATTCATGACTTAAACTTAACAATGGTCAAGCTTCAATCTCATTTAGAAAGCGAGTTGGGAGAAAACACAAGGCAGCTCAATAACGCCGCTGATCAAATCAAAGCTATAAACCACAAAATTTTCGGCAACGGCAAAGAAGGGATACTAATAAAACTTGATAGATTAGAACAAGCCTCTCAGAGCCGCAAAAAATGGGAAAAAGGGTTTATCGGCGCGACATGTGTTTTGGTCATTAAAATAGCTTTTGATGTTGTAAAAGCTTTTCCCGCAACTTAAATTATACCCGTAAAGGCTCTTCTGGAGAGTCGGCCTCTACTTCTAAAACGGCTAACCTATTCGCTTCTTCTAGTGCTTTTCTCTCGTTTCTTTTTATTTTATTTTCTTCGAACTCGAAAGGCCGCTGTTTGGGACTCACTTTTTTTACTTTGTCGAGTCGGATGGCGTCAAAATCTCGAACAGGCCGAGGAGAGTTGATCTTTTGGTCGACCCTTGCCTCTAGGGTCTCATACCAATTTTGGCCTGACGCGTATTCGTTCGATATCTCGTTTATATGGCCGGATAAATAAGAGTATTCTAACGAAGGCGAAAATCCCGTCGTTCCGTCTATATACTCTGTTATGCTTACGACGTCGCCGTATTCGTTCTCTCCTTGGAAGCTGCAATTAAAACCCACTACCAAAGAGTGGATGCCGGTTTCGAAGGCGTTGCTCCACACAGGCTCTACTCGTGAAAAAGAATAATTATAATTTCCTGAAAAATCCATATACTTATATTAATACACTAAACAGATTAATCTAATTTTTTTTCGAAAACAGGAAACTTCGCACAAGGAAAGTTCGGTGTAGGTTGTATTTTAGAGATTCCGTCTCGTAGCATCTTGAAATAATTCTCGTATTGATCGCACATCCTTTTTATAGAGAAGAAGTTTTCGGCATATGTCCTGCACATTTCGGAAGAGATAGTATGCAGGTTAGAAATGGCGTGAAAAAAATCATTTGCAGAATGACATCGAAAACCAGTTACGCCATGAAGGTTGTATTCGCTCATTCCGCCCCAGTCCGTCGATACAACAGGGGTCCCAGAAAGAAACGCCTCTATCATTACCCATCCGCAGGGTTCGGCGTATAAAGACGGCATAATCAAGGCTTTCGCTTTCGAGAGTAATTTCGATCTTTCTTCAAGACTCACTGTGTTTATGAACTCTGAGTAGCGACAACTTTTGTCGAGGTTATTTTTCATAATTTGAGGGCCAACAAATTTTATTTTTGTTCGAGAGGCCTGCGCCATTTGTTGAGCGATCCTTGTTCCTTTTAGTTCTGTCATCCTTCCTAGGTAAAGTAGATAATCGTCTTTGTCTTTTTCAAACGTAAAATCTTCCTTTTCGAACCCTGGCGCGATCACAACGTCTGTCAGCTTAGGATAGGTTTTTATGCCGTTTATTTTATGAAGCTGTGCATAAGATTCGAAAACCCTGTTTTCTGCGAAAAACGAATCGTATCCTATGCTAGCCTCTACTATGATGCCCTTTTTTACTGCCTCGCAACATTCTCGATGACCATGCCCCCAAAAAGCGAGAACAAAATCGTCCTCGTTTGAAATTTCGTTGATAGCTTTAGCGGCCTTTTTGTTGAATTCTCTGTGAACAGGTGTGTCCGTTTTTTCACTTAACAAATCTTGCCATTTTTGGTTTTTGAATTCTTTTTCATAAGTTTCTAGGGAAATGACGTCAAAATGCTTAGAACACTCTACTTCGGAATCGGGGTGACCATAATGATATACGGTATGTCCCCTGTTTGTCATCTCTTTGCAAAACTTGTAAATTTTTTGCACAAACGCCGACAAAGTTATTTCTTTTTTTGTCGGATACATAGGTATAGATAGAACGTGAAAAACCATATCACTCTATGATAACATGGAAAAACGATAGATCAAGTGTATTATAATATAACATATGCCTAAGAAGAAAAATGTAACTAAGGGGACTGAGAAATCGGAGTTGGACATTAAACCTAAATATAAACTTACTTTTAATAAGTTTGACTTGACGGAAAAACAAAAGGGGTTTTTGGAGACCGCTTTTAACCAAGACACTAAAATGGTGTTTTTGTTAGGCCCAGCAGGAAGTTCTAAAACCTTTTGTGCTGTTTATGCTGCGTTACATTTATTCAATATGAATAACGAATTCGATATTGTGTATGCTAGAACGATTGCTGAGAGTGCGGAAAAAGGACTTGGAAGTTTGCCAGGCGTTGTGGAAGAAAAATTCGACCCTTTTATCGCCCCTCTCCTCGACAAGCTGGAAGAAATCGTAAGCAGCACGAGCGCCAAAATGTTAAAAGACGGAGGTATAATTAGTTGCGCTCCAGTGAATTATATGAGAGGAGCTAGTTGGAAAAATAAAATCGTCATTAACGACGAAAGTCAAAATTTTTCAAGAAAAGAGCTTATTACTCTTATTACTCGTATAGGGGAAAATACGAAATACTTTATTTGCGGAGACCTTATGCAATCAGACATAAATGGAAGAAGCGGACTAAAACTTATATCAGATCTTTTTGATAACGACGAGTCAATATCAAAAGGTATTCATGTGTTACGTTTTGGCAAAGAAGACATAATGAGAAGCGAGATTCTTAAATTCATCATAGAGAAACTTGAAAAACTACCAAAAAAATAAACTATAGATATATAAAATGTCAACTATATTCTGTTCAGAATGCGGCGCTAAAAACGAATACAGCGTGTCGAAACCTAAATTTTGCCAAGGATGCGGCGATAAAATGGGTAACTTTACATCTTCTGCGAGCCGAGAACCAAACGGCGATGCTGTCCATGATTCAGAAGAGGTCCCTAGTATAGATAAACTGGAATACGAAATAGAGGTAGCTGGGACTTCTAAAGTTACGTTGGAGAATGTCCTCAATAACCCTTTAAACCCTAGCGAAGTTTCTCGTGCGGAAGACGTTCAAGGCTATCGCAAAAAAACTCATAGAGAGTTCACGAAAGAATCTATGGCAGAATGCGGGTCGAGCAAAGGCAAGCCGACGGAAATTAATTAATTGTGGCAAATATAACCTACGAAGACAAGTCGGATGTCATAGATACGCAGCTTAAAAAAGCTCTTTATAAATGGAAGCTTACAGCTTTAGCTTGGTTAGATTATGATGACGTGTCTCAGATTATACGTCTCCATATCTATACTAAGTGGTATCAATGGGATCAAAAAAGACCAATAGAACCTTGGGTCAATAAGATCATTGCGAACCAAATTTTCAATATACAAAGAAATAATTACACAAATTTTGCCAAACCTTGCGTGACATGCAAGTATAATCAGTCTTATTCAGAAGCGGATCACCATTTATGCGGCTTTACAAAAAGCGGGCTTCAAGGTTCCGAATGCGCCGACTACGCGAAATGGGAAAAAGGCAAGAAAAATGCTTACGATATAAAAGTTCCCGTGTCGCTTAACACTTTTTCTTATCAAAAAGACAACAGTTCTTCCTACGCTTGCTTGTTAAGCGCCGAAAAACGTTTGCATCAGTTGATGAAAAAGCACTTAACGGATAAGCATTTTTTTATCTATAAAATGTTATTTGTAGATTACATCGATGAAGAAGAGGTCGCTAGGATTTTGAATTATAAAACGAATGAAACAGGTCGAAAAGCAGGCTATAAGCAAATAAAAAACCTCAAAAACCTTTACAAAAAAATAGCGAAAGGTCTTGTCGATAAGTATGACATACTCATATGAAAAACTTCAGAACTTCTTATCAGCTTTCCGACGCTCAGAAGCAGCGCAGCCTAGACTTGTTTAAGCAGCACGAGGGCAGCTTACTTCATGTTGTCAGAGAAATAGCGAGAGACCCCGATGCAAAAGGTAGTTCCGCAGTCGGCAGGGCTATCAGGGAATTTTGGATAGAGCAAGGTTTAAGATACCGAACCAAGATAGCAGGTTCTATAGAGTCTAAAAAAGATCTTATAGAGAAAAGAAACATATCCCTCTCAGACGAGGACAAACAGTTTCTCAAAGATAATTACAACGAAAGCATAACTAAAAAAGAGTTAGCGCAAACTTTGTGGCCGAAGGAGGCTAAAGAAAAAAACTTTTTTGAAGGGCGTAAGTTTTCGTTGCTTTCTTCTTATGTGAACGACAATTTTAATGATATAAACCCTGTCGACGATGTGTGTCTGGATAAGTATGTAGCGCCTCGACTAATGACGAGTTTGGTTAAAAAGGTCAATAAAGTAATAATCCATGACCTTAACGCCGAGAAGCTTTCTCTAGCCGACAAAAAGGGCCTAGAAAAATTAATAACATATTTAAATGCTCCTCGGTTTTTGCAGGTTGTTAATTCTTATTTCAATAAAAACGACCGAGACTTGTTCGAAAGCGAATTTGTTAGAAGCACATGGGATAAGCCAGATCTTAGTTCCGATGAGTTGAATTTATACATCAACGTCACGATGGACTATGTCAACTTGAAAGAAATCGATACCCAACGACAAAAACTAAGCCTATTGTTTACCGCGACAGAGGGCCAAGGAGAATTAGCGATAAAGTTAACAGAGGCTATCAAGGCGAAGGAAGACGCTTATGATAAGTGCCACAAACGGATAAGCGCTATTCTCAGTAAGCTCAACATGGACAGAGCGAAGAGGACAGAAAACCATGATAAGAAAAACGCTTCTATCATGAACCTCGTGGAAACGTTTCAACAAGAAGAGGAAAGGTTACTCATGATCAAAATGGCCGAAATGCAAAAAGAGATCGTATACGAGGAAGCTGACAAGTTGGAAAAAATGGTAGAATGGAAAGCTAGGATTCTCGGCATAAGCAAGTATGACGCAGTATAATTCAATATGTAAAATTTGCGGTAAAGATTTCGGCAAGACGGGTTCTTTGCATAAACATTTAAAATCTCACGACTATTATGTCGCCGATTATTATGTCGAATTTTACGGCAGAAAGAATAAGTTTACAGGGGATCTTTTGCCGTTCAAAGATATAGAAAGTTATTTTAACAAAGACTTTTCTAACCGCATCCAGATGAACAAGTGGTTGAACAGCGTTTCCGAAGAGGAAGGCCGCAATTATATACAATCTGTTATAATGGATAGGGTAAAAGAAAAAAAGAGAGAATACTTGCCTTTTCATTTGGAGTTAGAGAACTGCTTTTTACCGAAGATGGACATGGTGAAGCAAAAGTTTGGATCTTATAGTTCTTTCTCTAAAACAGTAGGAACAGACCCCTTGTTCGACAAAAACATTGTGGACGGTTTTTTTGACAAGACTTTACCGAGTGATTTAGAGATCGCCATAGACACGAGAGAGCAGAAGCCGTTGTCGTTTGATTGCGGCCATCGATCCCATAAATTATCTTTTGGGGATTATACTTTATTTGGCGATAATTATAACTATACTTTTGTCGACAGAAAATCCGCCACCGATTTTTGCGGCACAATGGTAGGGGAAAACCTTGAAAGGTTCAAACGAGAGGTAAAATTAGCGGCGAATATGGACGCTTACATCTTCGTTGTCATAGAGTCTTCTGTCTCTAAAATAATCAAGATGCAAAAAAAGTTCAAAAGAAAAGCCTCTATTGATTATATCTTAAAAAACATGAGAGATATTTCCTATGAATTTCCACGGCGATGTCAGTTCGTCTTTGCCGAAGACAGGAAGTTTTCTCAATTTTTGATACCTCGAATTTTATACTTCGGACAAGACGTTTGGAGAACTGATCTTCAATACTTCATAGATAAAAAGAAAGAACAAAATTAATGTGTGCGTGGGAGGTTGGTAAACAGGGTCTTGTAATACCCAAAATCAGAGATAACAAAGAACTCGCTTCTATTAAAGGATATATAGAAGAAAAAGAAGCTAAACTTGCTTTGTATGAATTCCTAAGAGGAAACGTAACTTTTGCTTCTGATTTATTATTGGGAGTAGAACTTTTTCCTTTTCAACATATGGCTATCAAAGCGATATTTGAGAGTGATTACTTTCTGGGAATTTGGAGCCGTGGACTTTCAAAATGCCTGGAGAAAAATTCGTTAGTTTTTACGAGTAAAGGTTTAAAGAAAATCATAGATATCGAGGTCGGAGACTATGTTCAATCTTTAAATAATTTTAACAGAGTCACAGATAAAACTGTTAATCCTTCCGATACGACATATAAGGTTACGACGATAAAAGGCTATACTTCTGAAGGTTTGGATTACCATCGGGTTTTAAAGCTAAATAAAAATTTAGATTTTGAATGGGCTTTCGCTAAAGATTTAGCTGTCGACGATGTTTTGGTCATGAGGAAAAACATGGATTTCCCCAAGAAAAGTGAGAATATTTTTGAAGGTTTTGTTTGGGGAGAAAAAGAGAGGGGACGTAGCCTGTCTTTCGAAAACGTGACGGCGAATGATTGGTATTACTTTTTTGGAGTTTTTATAGGCGATGGGTATTTTTCCTTGAGCAATAATAGCCTAGATATTTGTTCTGAGGACGATGAAACTTTGAATTTTCTTGAGAGGTTTTGCGGCTCTATAGGGCTACCATGTTCGATCAAAGACATAGAAGACTCAAAAGCGAAAAGGTTTAACGCCAGCTCTGTATTTTTGAAACGCCTTTTAAAATACGTTGGTTTTGATTTATCCCTAAAAGCTAAGGATAAAAGTATACCGTTGAAGTTATTAAATTGCACAAAAGAAAACGCGAGTAACTTGTTAAAAGGATTATTTGATACCGACGGCTATTGCGTAATACAAGAGAACAGGGCGAAAAATGCCAAAGCTGTATTAGTAGGGTTTACGAGCAGTAGCCCGTTTTTAACAACTCAAATTCAGTCTTTGTTACTTCAATTTGGTATTGCCTGCAAAAGAGGAGTATCTTTCAAAGGAGGGAAATTAGAGATTAAAGGTAAGGTTTATGACTGCAATAAAGCGGAACATCTAGTGATAACTAGCTACAACAACGTCTTTAAATATCAACAAGAAATAGGATTTAACATCGAAAGAAAGTCAAACAAACTTAATGTAATTGAAGAATATAAATACCAAAATGGGGAGTTTTCTGATTACGTTCCTTTTGTAGGGGAATACCTAAAAAAGAAAAATGGGAGTAAAAGTATTTGCTACAAAAAAGACGGCAAAAAACGCTGCCTTACGTTTAGGGATAATACGTCTAAAACACAAATTAGAGAGCTAACAAAAGCCCTGAGCGACGAAGAGGATATCAAAAAGCTAAAAGAGCTAAGTCGTAATGATTTGTTTTTTGACAAGGTCCAAAATGTAGAAAAAAAAGAAAGCATCACTGTAGACATCACAGTTGAAAATGAGCATAACTATGTATCAAATGGGATAATCAATCATAACTCTTATTCCACCGCCATCTACGCAGCACTAGAAGCCGTGCTTACCCAAGGAATCAAGATAGGAATCTTTTCGGCATCATTTCGTCAATGTTTGACTGGGGATACC
>Ga0114918_10002854_pt1 | contig 15352 bp, 20 predicted proteins | sample LantaG_FD_87015 | JGI IMG/M metagenome (GOLD analysis project Ga0114918, IMG submission 87015) | Deep subsurface microbial communities from Baltic Sea to uncover new lineages of life (NeLLi) - Landsort_02402 metaG | ecosystem: Environmental > Aquatic > Marine > Oceanic > Sediment | place...
GCATCCGTCGCCCACCGAGAATTGATGCCAAAGGTGGAGGCTACCAGCTTCTCTATCTTGCCTTGTGCAAGACCCTCGCACCAACGAGCGTAGGCAAAGCGAAAGGCGGATTCAAAGATACGCATAAGGTTATCCAAATCTGCTTTTTGCAGATCCGACAACTCAATTAAGGTTCCTTGAATCGTTACGTTCATACTAAACTTCTTCGTACAGTTTTTCTCGAATGGCTTTACTAATTATTCTCCGAACAAGTTCGGATAAAGAAAGTTCTCTTTGTTCGGCTACTTTTTGGAGTATTTCTCTATCTTTTTCGGGTAATCTAATTTGAGTTTGCTTTTTCACTGTCACCTCCTTGTACTTAAGAAGTGGACTTTATAGGCATAAAAACGAAACAAGGAAAAGACCTCAATAACTTTCTTCTGGTAACTTTTTCCAAGAACTTCCAAGATAATCGGAAGCTGCTTGAACCTCCCCACTTCGAATTTTCCTCACCCGTTCCTCTGAATCTTTAGTCCTGGCAAGGATCAAACCTGCCACCTCAAGTAGGTTACCCCAATTGAATGGTTTTGTCACATGTTTTTTTCAGGGGTTTTCAACCATCTCAGGACTTCACTGAAGTTTTCAAACCGGACCGGGATAGTTCCTTTTGTGGGGAGGAAGAACCACCGGCCTCCTTCTTCGTAAACGATCCCTGTTTCTTCTAGCTCTCCGTTATATTCTACGAGGGTCTGAACTTCCCATTTTTTGAGGGCTACTTTTATGAGAGACCGAAGTTCATTTATTTTTAATTTAATCATTTTCCTCTCTCTGGGTGCCTTTTGAAGGTTACCCGAAAAACCGGAGAATATAAAGGAATTATAGGGTAGGAGTTTTTATGTTCCCCCCTTTGTAGTTAAGGTGAGACGAGATGGATATCGAAAAGAAAGAAGAACTCTTCGAAGAATATCTGAAGGGAGGGATTTCCCAAAAGTCTCTTGCAGAGAAATATAATGTAACAACGTGGGCCGTTCGTAAGATTATTGCAGAGAGGAGGACTGTTGTTGTAAAACCTTTGCGGAGAGAAAAATCAAAGCTGTCTCCTGGAGAGGTTCCGAAGATTTTATCCTTGAGAGAATCCGGAAAAACTTTAACAGAACTCTCTGAGATGTATGGTGTTACGCCTAATCGGATGAGTTCTTTTTGCCGGGAACATAGGATGGACGTCCCTAGGCAGGGGAACACCGGAGCGATAACAGAGGAGAAAAGGGAAAGCATTATTAAGTTATACACTCTTGGACTTGCCTTGGGGGCTATTTCTGATTACCTGAGCACAACTCCCGAAACGGTGAAAAGGACACTTTTGAGATCCGGTGTCTATAACCCGGGTCGAGAGTGTATTTCCTATTTTGACAGGAAGATCTCTTGTAAATATCAATTGGGTTTTTCTATTGAACAGATTTCGGAGGAACTGGATCTTCCTGCTTCTGTAGTTCGAGATCGTATAGATTCTTGTGATTTATCTTCAGTAGAGGGAGTGGTAATCAATCGAAGTAAGATGCGTGCTCAAGAGGTTATTTTTAAAGGTTTCTGTGAATGGGCTGAGAAGGTTTTTTCAGAAGGTCTCCTAAAGACTGAGAGATGGGTTTGTTTGGAGGAGTTGAGCCTTTATTTCGGAGTCGACAAGGAGACCATGCAGCGCCTGGCTTCTCAGGAAAAGTTTCCTTGTATGGAAGTGGAGGGATCACCAAGGTTTCGAATCTCTGAGGTTACGGAGATTTTGAGAGGATCCAATGAAGGTTGATCTGTATAAGTCATTCGTGGAGAGCCTAGACGTTTTACCGTCTTTTGAAAGAGATCTTTTTCTTCTTCATTATCTGTATGGAGTCACTCAAATAGAGATCGCCAGCCTATTTAAGGTTAGCCAACCTACTATCTGTTACCGGATAGGTCGGGGATGGGAGAGGTTGGTTTTCCGTAGTAACCGGGCTCTTTTTCGAGATGTGGACCTTGCTAATGAATTTCGAAAAGCTCTTCCGGAAGAAGATGTACAGATCTGTTTGTGGTATGTGAAAACTACCTCTCAGAGTGCTGTGGCTCAAAAGTTTGGATATTCTCAAGGTTTAGTTAGATACCGTCTTTTCCGGTCTTCTGAAATACTAAAGAAAAATGAGCAGAGTTTTTATGCCGGCCTGATAAACTATGTGTCGGACAACCTGATTCTAGGAAAAGTGGTGAAAAGTAAAGGTCGAATCTAAATTCTCCAATAAAAACCGAATATGTAATATATGTGATATTGCATTCGGTCATTGGAGGAAAAAATGGCGAAGGTGAACGAGAAGAGATTTAAGGCCCTGGAAGAGCGGATTAAGAAAGAGATTCCCGGTTTCAAGATTGATTTCAAAGACACGACTAAAGATTGGAAGATCCGGGCCGCCTCAAAAATTATTGGTCTCTTTAACAAAACATTCATGACCGGATTTACGACCACTCTCTATCCGGCGGTTTATTTTGCTAACAAAAATGAAGTGGAATCTGATTATGGGAGATGGTTCTATACACTGGCCCATGAGTGGGTTCATTTGTGGGACCGACGTAAGAGAGGTTTCTGGTTCACGGTTTCCTACCTTTCCCCTCAAATCCTAGCTCTTCTTTCCTTATTCTCCATTTTGGCCATTTGGAACCTCTGGTTTCTTTTGTTCCTGGCCTTTGGGTTCATGGCATTGCCAATTCGTAGCCATTTCCGAACTAAATGGGAAATGCGCGGATACACAATGAACATGGTGGTCCGTGTTTGGGATGACGCCCCAATCACTGAAGACTATGTGGATCGTGTCGTGGAGAAATTCACGGGGATGGATTATTACAGGATGTGCCCTGATGGGAAGTATGTGAAAGACACCCTTATTAAGGCACAATCAGATTGTATTACTACAGATTTTCTTGAGAAAGATGATTCTTATCCGTACCGAATTGTGAAGACCCTTATGGAAACTATCCCCCGTTCTTAATTTTTTTTTACAAGGAACGGTAAAAATCTGGGGATAAGTTGTATTGTATAGGTTGGAGCTTATACTTTTTGGCTGAAAGGTATTCTAACCAGAGGTAATTTAGGTATGACTGAGATAAAATTTAAAAAAGGCGAGTTTCACACTTTGAGGGCGATTCACGATATTAGAGTTTCTTTGGATGGAGACCCTTCTACGATTTACAAAGATGATATTATTGACTATGACGGACACACGTTGATCCTCGATGGAGCCCGGTATCGTCTTGGTACCCTGAAGGGTGCCGTTCAGAAGGGTTGGTTCGTGTCTCCGGAGGATACAGATTCCGTCTATGTTGCGGAACCTGCGGTCCGGAAGATGAGCCCGGCTGATATGACCAAGTCAAACCGGGGAGATTCGGACGTGTCAGTTATTACTCTCCAGGAGGAGGAGCGAGTAGTTGGCCATTTCAAGGGCGAGAAGAGGTCTCTTCGGGACACCTCTTCCTTGAAAGTAAGTAAAACCGCGGCCAATTCCTCTGATGGTGTCGTTGTAGCGAAGATGAAAAATCCGAGCATCAGTGAGTTTAAACTAGAAAATGGTTTAGATTCCCAGAGGACGGAAAGAGCAATTCGCGGTACTGTAAGAGAAATTGTCGTTCCTGCGGAACATGTCGTGGGCAGGGCGGGACAGAGTTTGGAAGATGTTTTCCCAGAGGCGGCTTCTTCAGGAAAACATTATCCCCCTCCCAAGGTTACCGGAGGAGAGGAGACTCAGGAGAGTGAGGTAGAGGCTAAAAGATTCGCGGCTCAAAAACTAGCCGACGAGAGAAGGCGTCAGAGGATCCTTGCCTCTGGTGGGACCCCGGAAGATTCTCAGGAAGAGAGTTGGGTAGGAAAAGCCGCAGTTTCCGCCGAGAACCGAGATTCTGAGATCCTCCCTGATATGACAAACCTTATCAGGACCGATGTCGGGATTGATTGGGATCTTTCCCCTCATTGGAGACAGAGGGCCAAGAAGGCTTGTGAGAGATACGGAAACAGCACTCAGATCCTGTTATCCATCATAAGGGTAGAACAGGAAGGGGTCGCGAATTTCATCCGAGATTGGATTGATCGGATGAGCCTCGAGGACATTTCCGAAGAGGTTGAAGTACCTGAAGAGGTTGAAGTGCCTGAAGATACTTCTGTCGGAGTTGTTGTTGCTGAGAGTGAAGATAAAATTGTTGAGGTTCTTGAGGGCTGAAATAATTTTCTGGAATTAGATTATAAGAAAACCCCGTAGAATAATCTGCGGGGTTTTCTTATTTGGTAGAATAGCTATAACTTGATATATTCTGAGTGGGATTGGTGCCCTCTACTTTGAGACCTATTTCTCTCAACTCCCCAGAAGGGGAATAGTGTTGAAATAAAACAATGGGGAAGACCTTGAGTAAGCCAAAAAAAACTATCCGTAAGACCGCGGAGAATCAGATGCGGTGGGAAGTAGCCATGGAGGGGGTTACTGCGGCACGCCTTGAAACCCATCGTCTTCATCAGATGGTATACAGGGTCCTCAAGATCATTGAGCTGTCCGGTAAAGAAGAAGAATGTTATGAGTTTGCTGGTGATCTAATAGTTTCCATACCTGAAAGAGTTAGGGAAATTGAGAGACTCCTTGATCGGACCGGGTATGCCCTCAGTAAAGTTGGTGAGGAGGAGCTGAGGAGCCGGTTGCCGGCTTCAGATCGGAACTTTGTGGAAGAGGCGAGCCAAGGGATCTCTTTCCTTTCTCCAGACGAACCTAAAACTGCGGCCTCAAAACTTGCAGCAGTGTATCTGGAGAATCGGAATGAAAAGTCGTAAGTCCTATACGAAGCCTGTAAGCGAGCTGGCAGGATATCGGACTTTTGTCGCTCCGTCTTCTGCAGAAGATTCTCCTGCCCATGGGAGAGACTACCTGCGGGGGAGAAGTCCTGAAGATGCCCCAGCCTCTCCTGTGCTCCCAATCAGGTCAGAAGACGATACAGAATCTCATGAGACGAAGATGGGGCCGACTTATGAAAATGAGCCGGGCCCTCTTCCGGGCAGAAAACTCTGGAGAACCTTTGGGCTTCCCGGAGAAGAATATGGGTCTCCTTGGAAAGAGTTCAATCAGAGAAGAACAATAACCTCATCTATGGAATTGGAAGAGGATCCCATGGATAAAAAGAAAATCTTAGAGAAAATTGTTTCGGAGATAAAAAACATGTCTCCGGAAGAGATGTATGAGGAAGCCCTCCGACTCAAGGGAGAACAGGGTGAGGATTGGGACTCCGAGGAAGAGGAACTTCTCGAAGAACTTAGATCCATTGTCTATGACGAGTTGGGGGAGTTGGAAGATTCTGAAGAGGACGAAGATTGGGGTTCAGATACCGAGGAGGACTGGTCAGAAGATATCCCCGATGACGAAACTTTTGAAGGGGAAACCGATCTCCTGGCCTATAAAAAGAGAAACAAAAGACAAAAGTCCCATTCCAAGCCCATAAGAAATAAGAGACGTCGGGCCCTGGGAGCTATGGGTCGTATGAAGGCTAAGGTTTACGGGAAAAGATATCGGAAGACCAACAGGACTCAGCTGAGGACTACACGGAATATCCGTAAGAAACAGAACAGAAGAAGGCTCGGTCCGACAGTTAAAAATCGTCGGAGAGCTTTCGAGAAACTCTCTCATTTCGAGCAGGTTCGGATTAGTAGGCATGGAGACTCTCCTCCCGTTGAGGAAATCACGGATTCGGACCTTACTCGTCTGGAACGACACGGATATGAGTGATGACTCCCCTAAGTTCCTGTAGGGAGCCAATTATATGAGAAACCCAAAGGCAGAGATGGAATTCCTTGAACCCTCTCCTGAAGAGGAAGAGGATTATTTTTTGGTGGCGGAAGTTACCAAGACTCCAGAGCCTGGAAAGAAAAGGGGGCGCCCAAAAAGTAAGGGTCGCCATCGCCCTAAAAGGAGAACTGAAAGATTTCGCCCCCCCGTAATGCATCAAAGGAAACAAAAAGGTGCTGAGAGAAGAAAAGATCGTGTTTATTATAGGAAAAACCGTATTGATCGGCTCTGGTATCAGAATGAGTATAATCGTATAAATAAGGAAAACCCAAAACATGAAAGGGCAGTTGATTGGAGAGAAGATCATACTAAGAAAATAAAAAGAAGGGCCTCCGCAGAAAAAATTGCTTTCAATTATATGGCAGCTTTTTTCGTGGTCGACCAGACCTCCGCTAAAGACCTCCCTAAACAATGGAGGGACATGGAGCCGATAGGGGCTCCTAGAGGGAACCTGGACCACCTGGATAATCCAGAAGGAACTGTGAATTGGCCGGACGGTAAAATTCGAGACAATCAAATACCTGCACATCCCCTCGGGGTAGATTCCTATGGGGGGCCAGGATCTTCTGCCAAAGTTATCCCGTATTCCGGTGATCTGGTTAATCACACAAACTGGATGGAAAAAAATGCGGCGATGAATATGGGACAGATCTTGGCAGGAACCGATGAAGAGATATTTGACCGGGGAGATGATTACTGGCCGGTCCTATACCGGAAAGGCCCGAAGTTCCTCTACTTCGAAGTGGGGGACTATAAGGTAAGGGCTTATTTTCCAAACCTTCCCTTTGAGGAGTTTCGAGGGGATCGGATCCCCTCCGGGTTGGGTGATGAGGACGTAGCCTTTGACTGCTCCTGTAAGTTCTGGAGATGGCAGGGCCCAGAGCATTGGGCCCGAGTAAAGGGATATGATTTGGCAGACCCAAGAGGAACCGCCTCTGTTCCTGTGGTTCGCGACCCATTGGGAACCAAGCTCGTGTGCAAACATGTGGCTTCTGTCATTAAGTATCTTTCTAAAAAATAGAATCCTTAGAAGGCAGGGCTTTTTCTGCGGTATATTTTACCGGGCTTTACAGAAAGAGGGGTTCCATGCCTGTCTATGAATTTAAGTGTAAGGATTGTGAGGCACCTTTTGAGGTCACCTGCTCCGTAAAAGAGCGGAAGGACCCAAGAGAGTGTCCGGAATGTTCCTCCAAAAATACAGAGAAGGTGATCTCTCTGTGTAGTTTCGTCTTGAAGGGGGACGGATGGCCGGGAAAGAACTTAAGGGTTCGTAGCCAGATGTCGGCTAAGAACCGAAGGCTTGATGGGAAAAAGAGAGAGATGAAAGGGGACGGGATGGTTCCTAAACTTTCCCCCAATGTGGGGGGGGAAATGGTTAAGTCCTGGGAGGACGCTAAGAAGCTCGCCTCGAGTAAAGGTAAGGAAACCTCGAGTTATGAGCCTTATGTGAGAAAAGAGCAAAAGGAGAAGAAGGGCCTCATTGTCTAAAGACTTACTTTTTGGGAAAAATATGAAAACTCCCCCTAAGCCTTTCCTCAAATGGGTCGGAGGAAAACAAAGGCTTCTTCAATCTCTATTGAGAAGAACCCCGTTATTCTTCCGGAACTATCACGAACCTATGGTAGGTGGGGGGGCCCTTTTTTTTGAGCTTTCAAGAAGAGGGCTCATTAAAGAGGCGTATCTTGGGGATCTTAATGAGAGGTTGATTCGAACTTACAGGGCCGTTCGAGATGATGTTGATAAGGTGATTTCTCTTCTGTCTAGTTATCCAAATGAAGAGAGTTTTTACCTTGCTTTGAGGGCGGCACCTCTAGAATCTCTCTCTGACGTAGAGATAGCCTGCTGGTTTCTTTACCTAAACCGGACCTGTTTTAACGGGTTGTATCGGGTAAATAAGTCGAATTTTTTTAACGTTCCCTTTGGGAAGTATAAGAACCCTAAAATCTGTAATGAGGGGCTACTCCGGTCCTGCTCTGAAGCTCTTCAGAAAGCACATCTTATCCAGGGACCCTTCGAAAAGGTTCTTGAAAATACACAGGAGGGAGATTTCGTTTATTTTGACCCCCCTTATGTTCCTTTGACTAAGACCTCAAATTTTACTTCATATACTCCCGGAGGATTTGGATTCAGGGACCATGTGTTTCTAAGGGATGTCTCTTGGGAACTTCGAAGAAAGAAAAAAGTTTATGTGCTTTTATCTAATTCCTGGACGGAACTTCCTCTTGAGTTGTATAGAAAATATCATATTGAGCAAGTAGAAGTAAGAAGAGCTATAAGTGCTAAGAACAAGGGAAGGAAGATCGTAACTGAAGCTATTATCTGGTAGCAGGCCTTTTTTCGGTAACCCCTTTATTTTATCTCATGTTCAGGATATTTGAAGGGGTAGAGATAATGAACGGTTTCCCAGAAAGAGTGGCTTCTCTTTTTATAGAGAAGACAGCTCAAAATATTAGTAGACTATCGCATCTTTTTCAGGAGGGGGACCAGGGAGCAGTAATCCCTCTTTTGAGCGTTTTGAGGAGAGGTGATATGAGGGTCAAGGCAGGAATGGCTATCCTGTCAAATATTCCTTTGGTCACTTCAGTGATGCCAAGTTTGACACAAGACCGGAACCTTTATAATTTTGTCAGGTTGAGTTTATCAGCGGTGGCTGAGAGGTTTCTTAACCGGAATTCTCCACCCAATATTTCTTTTGAGCCACACCCGAATCATAGTGGGTTGGTGGCAACGGAAAGGGAGACGGGGGACCTTCTTCCTTTTTTTGTGAGGTTCTATACTATTGACTGGGTCAGGGGAAATTATCCGATTATTCAGACAGGTGAAGGAACTACAGGAAATGAGAAAACCGACGCTCAGTACCGGATCCGAGATATAGAAGATTTGATGAGTGCCTCCAAAAAGATTGCCAAGTCTGTCAAAGCTCAAAATGTTTTTACCTCGACCTATTTTGTTCAACTTAAAAGATTGTTCAAAGGTTCAGATCCTTACTCAAAACCTATAATAGTAGCCCAAAATAGTGGTCGATCTCTTCGGAATTTACTGCAGAAGAGTGTTTCTACTCTACCTCTTAGAGACATGAAATGGATAAATTACTCTGCGGGTCACTGGAAAGAGAATAACGGGATTTTTTCCGTCTATGTAGACAAACATTCTGTTGGGGTCGATACCCCTGGGGTGCAGGTCAAACTCTCTTTGGAAGACCTTGCAGAAATAAATTCTTTTTTGAAGGGAAAGGGGCATTGGGATTTGTGGGGGTAAACTTCAGGCTCGACAATTTTTATCTTATATCTTCTGCATAATAAGTGAGAGGTTTAGATCCTCTCGTAGGTCTTTAAAACGAAGGAAAATCCTTATTGGAAAAGGCACCCCTTCGTCTTGGTAGGAGATAAAGGCAATGGCACAAGTTTTTCCTTGCATGATTCGCACAGACATCCCTAATGGAACGCTTCAGGTTCTTGACCTCAAGCCCAATGAGTCCCAGCGTTTCCCGTATGATCCCCCAGGTCAGACCAAGTACCTCCGTCGTGCCTCCAACGACACCGTTAGCACTCAGACGGCTGGTGGTATCATCACGACCATCTCGGCGCAGTCGGGTGTTGCTGCCTACCTCATTGACAACGTTGAGTCTGGTGGACTCGCTGCGGGTACTGGGGCCCTCACGGCTGCCAATGCCAACACGATTGCCGCAGCGATTATCGCCGCGATGGATGCCGGTACGGCGATGGGTCTTGCTGCAGTCAACGCTCTGATCGCAGCTACGGCAGTGAACAGTGAGCTGACGAGTGCTGGTGGCTCAGCCAGTACAGGTACCCTGGCAGGTCTCCTTACCATTCTCGCGGGTGGAGTCTACACGGTTCCGTCCGGCGCCGTTCTCGAGACGGCCGGTGTTATGACCGCAGCTGCCACGGGTACCATGGATACCACGAAGTATCGCCAGACTTGGGATACCGGTGCTTTCCAGCTTTCGCTGAACCTCCCGGAAGGTGATTTGTTCCAGCTTACCTCGGCTAATTTCACCTATCTCAGTACGGCTGGCGCTGCCGTACTGGTGTATGATGCCGCTGGAGCGGTTCTGTAAGCAACCTTTTTCCCTCAGCGGGTTGTTTTCAGAGAGAAAGTCCCGGCACGAAGGTGTCGGGACTTTTTTTTCGGCAAAAGAGCGTAAACCCTGTAAAATAGTTCGACAGGGTACTTAATTGATATGGTGGAGATATGTTTATCCCCTTTTTTGACTATAGACTAGATAAGAGAGGCTCTCTCTTCGAAGATGGTGTTAATATGTCAGAAGTTACAAATCAAAAAAAGTATAGAACTTCGGACCTATACTTTGCCGCTTACTTAAAAACCGCAAAAATTAAACTGATCGGTCAGGATAGGGAAGGTCGGAGGATTTTCTTTATCTTTGACCATGATGAGATAATTCCGGAACTTCAAACGGAATATTTCAATCGAACCGGAAAAGTTGCAGCTCTTTCTTATGCTGATGAGATTAAAGCAATGAAAGCTTTGACTCACATGTCTAAGTAACTTTTCAGGGAGAGGGGGAAAAGGATATGGAGGATGTTTATTTAAGGGGGCAGGATCTCGGTCGAGGAGATCTTGGGATTACTATGCTTGAAGGACCCTCCGGAGATCCGAAAGATCTCGGAGTAGTAAATTATGCTATTTATTTTTTGGATGACCCAGAAAGACCGGGGACCCTTTTTGGTCCTCCGGGAAGGACAGCAGCTACCCCTGAAAAGGGTGAGTATTACATTAATCTGAAGATCCCAGAAGAAGCCCCAGAAGGAAGATATCGAACAGTTTGGTACTGGAAAGAGTCTGAAGAAGAAGAAGTCTCTCCACAACTCGTTACTAGTTTCAGGGTCGAAGGGAGAAAAGATAGTGTCTGAATTGTATACCTCCGGCCAAACTCTCCAAAGGGGTGACCTCGAGATCAAATTTCAAGACTCGAATGGTGATCCCATAAATGTATACCAGATTACCTATGCCCTTTATTATGTTGATCCCGTTACACAAATGGAGATCTTGATCGGGAACCCCTCTCGTATACCTATTAACCCGCAGGTGGGGGAGTATTACGCGGCTTTGCAAATCCCACCCTCCGCTAATCTAGGAGAATACCGGATCCGGTGGACTATCCTAGATACGGCGGGAGGGTCCCAAAGATCCGTTGTTATGGGATTCCAGGTCGTCGAGAAAGGGGCTCAGATCACTACTTACTCCTCAGAAAGGTGGCGCCTCATACGTAGATTACGCATACTTTTAAGAGACCAGAACCCTGATAAGTTTTATCATTTCAGGCCTCCCGAGCATGAAGGTAGAATCGGTCGTTTTAATCGCGTCTTCGGCCAAATCTGGGAGGATGAGGAGCTTAATGAATATCTGGAGACGGCTCTCGACTGGTGGAATATGATGCCCCCTCGAACTCGTGAGCTTTGTTCTTTAGAAACACTCCTGAGTACTGAGCCGGCTTGGTCCGTCGCAGTGATCTGGAGAGCTATTGTTCACGCCGTTTTCGCGCTTACACTGAATTGGATTTCTGACGAATTTAGCACTGTACATATGACCAGTATTACGGTGTTTTTGCCTTCTGGGGAAGAGGTGAAAATACCTATCGGTGATCTTTTCGATCTTCAAGAGGAAATGAGATCTGAGTTAGATGAATAGTATGAAACATTTCGGAGCATTTCAGCAGGTCCCTCCAAGGATCTTCCGTGTTTTCCTGGATAAGAATGTTTCTTTCCTGAAGAACTTTCTCAGAGTCCTTGATCTGCAGAATAAAAGGTATGGAGAGTCTCGAGTTCTCGGTGCTGGTAGGAGTGCTAGTGCAGAGAACCTACAAGAGATCTTTGGGCAGAATCTGGAACTTCACCGGGATATGACTTCCTGGCCTCGGGAGAATTTTGAGTATCTGGTGAATTCCTTCCGTGAGGATTTGAACAGACTTCGGGAAGAAGGTCTGGATCTTCAACTCCTTCCGTATTTTTCTCTCCTTCTTTCCTCTTATGGAACACCGAAGAACGAAGCTCTTTTGGCTTTGTGGCCGAGGAAGATTGAGGAGTCCTTGAAGCTCTTATCCCGCTTTCGTCCCGGGGTCCAAATAGCTGGGATTTTGGGGAAGGTGGGGGAATCTGCGAAGACCCTGGTAAGGGCTCTGGATTCCTCCGAAACCGTTGAGAAGGCCCACTACGCATTCAAGTCCTTCAAAAAACAAATGAAGGACTTAGGACTGGATCGGTTTCTCCGTACTGTGACAATCCCTTCTATTAAGAAGTCCCTGTCCAGCCTCCTCTCCTTTGTAAATATGGCTTCGGAGAGGGTTGACCTTTTAGCCGTTAGTGGGAAAGAGCCTGTCAGGTCTTCAAAGATTGAAACTCTTTATCATGCCTCGATCAATGCTGCCGAATTGATGAGGAAAGGCTTCTCCCAGAAATGGTCCGGAGAAGGGGGTTTGGGGGGTTCCCGAGGAACTAAAGGGGACGTTTCTGGTGTTTCCTTTACCTATGACCTCTATGTGGCAAAGGAGATTGCCCGGTCACTTAAGATCGCTACCCTTATTGCTCATAGACAGGTGAAGTTGCATCATGTTATGGATTGGGCCCGGAGGTCGAATCTTCTGAAAGAAGTCCTACGTGAAGCCCAATACCATGATTTCTCTGGGGAGGATAAACCAGAAGAGGTCATGGTCCTGTACGGCTCCTATTCCAAGGCTTTAGATAGATCCGGGAAAGGATATTTTCCTTTCTTTATGGGGAGCCCGAAAAGGCTTATGAAAACTTTGTCTTCTGTGAATCCTAGAAATGTCGGAGTGGTCTCCTGTTTGATTGATATGTCAGACCCAGATATTCTGTATATTCAGAGGGAAAGAGAATATCGTATTCCTGTTAGATCCATCAAATCCGTGGAGAAGCTAATTTCCTAAAATTAGCTTCTCAGATCGGGTGTCCCAATCCTGGTAGAATCTGTTTACCTATCTCAGATAGGGTATGAGGTTATAGAAGCGAGTGAGAAAACCCAGGTGGGTTCTGATGGGGACGGCAACATTTATGGTACTGCTCAGTATCGGTATCATCTCGACCCTGCTGATCGAGTGGGTAGAGAGACCACATCGACCATGGCGACGTCACACAAGACACGCTGATCGAACATACAGAGGCTGAAATGGACAAGGGCATGACGGAAGAAATACTACCGACGAAGGCAGATTTGTTTGAGCCCGGCGAAACCGTTGAGGCCTGGCATCCGGGAAAGCTACTGGTCATGGTGGATGGCGTCGCCACCAATGTGTCTAAGGTTTGAGACCAATCCGGGCAGACCGTGAGGGTCCCGAGGATCTCCTCGGAGGGCTCCGGAATGAGGAGGACCATGACTATTGGTAAAAAAAGGGGGGGGGCAATAGGGTAGGAACTATTGGAGACTTGTAGACTCCTCCCGAGCGGTTAAGCTTGCCTACCATCCTTTGACCTAATAGCAGAAAGCTGATCCTACAACAAGATCCGACCCGAACAGCTCCCCTTCGGGGGAGAGAGTTGAAACGACAATGCCTCTTGAGAAACCCACCCTGGTGGATTGTTTGAAGGCCGCCTCCATTGATGATGAGGAGAGCCTCCGGAAGCTTTTCCGGGAGCTTCTTCACAGGGGATATGGGGAGACCCCAACCAGTTACCATTTTGCAGACCTGTACGTCATTTGCGGTGAGTTCGGTACAATTGACGACAAGGTTTACCTCTCCGAGAAGCTGGCTCAGGAATTGTCCGAGGAAGAAAACAAAGCCCGTAAAAAGCCTAGATACGGGGTCAAGGCTCCTCCGTCTACAGTAAAAGATCTCGAGGATTATATCGGGGACCAGAGAGAAGAGGCTGAAATGGGGGGCCATGAGATGGCCCTTGAGATGCCTTCTTACGACGATTACTACGACAAGGATTGAGACCAAAAGAAATGACGAAGACAGATTGTCCTTTTTGGGTTCCCTTTACCAAGACAGAAAATAGATGGGTGGAACTTGTAACTTTCCCTAAGAGAAGGGGACCGCTCCGATTCGGGGGCCTTACCTGTACGTACACCCTCGGATTTATGGGGACCCGGACCCGGAGATCTATTGGAGTCTATTGCCCCATGACTGTGACGAGGACAGGGACGGAATCCTTTACAGAAGCTTGATGTTTTAGAAGCCCCTTTTCAAATAGTCCTTAACTCAGATGAGGAAGTTCATGACCCCACGAATTGAAATAGATGCGAGCCTGGAGCCAGTAGAAAAGAATGAGTGGTCTTCCAAAATGGACCAGGATTCTCGGGAGATCCTCCATCGGAAATTGGCAGGAGGCTCTGAACTCCTCCATAGTACGGTCCCGGAAGACTTCGAAATCTGCCACCTGAATCTCCTTGGGTATCTCTCCCACTGCTGGGGGAGGCATCACGAGGCCATGATCTCTCCAGATATGGTTTGGTATTCCATCCTGTGTGAAATGGCGAGCCTGATCAAAGAAGACCCTGAGCAGTGGAGGGATCTTTTTACGGATTCCGAGGGGAAGAAGGAACTCCTGGTCCTTGCAAAGGAGTATACGGAGGAAGGAGTCCCCATCCTTAATATGAGGCTTTTCTATGGGGCCCTGTCAGAAAACGTCCCGGGAGGAATTGAGAAATACCTGATTCCCTTCTCTACTACGGATAGTCTCGGTAGCTTTGCCCAGCAGGCTGCTTTCATGGATGCAGTTTCCCCCTTCTACAACTACTCCATGTATCTGTGCGGGATCCCGGGGGTTATCGTTTCTGGGGTAGAGGAAGATTGGGACCGTATGGAGGAGTCCTGTGTGTTTCTCCAGGAACAGATGTCCAGAAACGAGGAAGCCTCAACATGGGCCGGGACAGCCCTTGAGGTGATTCGGAAATTCAAGGGAGCCTTTACCGACCAAGGGTCCGTCGACTGGGAAAAGATGTTCTATCTGAAGATGTGCGGGTCAGGCTCTCAATATACGGTCCACGGCTGGCTCACGGAACTGTACCGGAAAATCCCGGAATATGCTCTGCAAGATAACTTCTCCAGCCACGTCTCCGAGGTGAAGTACACGATGCAGTATCCGACAGGAAAGGTGCCTTTCGTTTGCAAGGTCGGTCTTTTCCACAGTGTCCTGATGCCAGATAACGTACTCGTTCCCTCCTTCGGATATGTCATCTGTGATGGGAAGGAATCCTAGAAAATAAAAATTTTCCTCCCTCCCCACTTCGGGTAGTGGTGTTTCGGTGTGTATTGGAGATGGTTGTGTGAAAGTGATCTAGGGAGGCTTAGATGGATCTACCAAAGATAGAAGATCTTATTTCCTGGGGAGACCCGGAATATCTGGAGACCCTTTCTAGGCAGCTGAATAGAGCCGGCTTCGGTTTATCAGGAGTCTTTGTGGGGGTCATTTCTCCACAAGAAGCCTTGAGTATTTGGGAGAGAGAAGGGTCCCATATGAGCACTCGCCGAATGGCTTGTGGTGACCCTGAATTTGCTTACCGATATGCTTGGGATGTTGACGAGGGTCCCCGGGAGGACA
>Ga0114918_10002855_pt1 | contig 15350 bp, 13 predicted proteins | sample LantaG_FD_87015 | JGI IMG/M metagenome (GOLD analysis project Ga0114918, IMG submission 87015) | Deep subsurface microbial communities from Baltic Sea to uncover new lineages of life (NeLLi) - Landsort_02402 metaG | ecosystem: Environmental > Aquatic > Marine > Oceanic > Sediment | place...
ATCTGAAAAACGGTTGGAGAAGAAAGAAAGGGAAAAAAAAAGACTGAGGAAAAAAAATGAAATCGGAAAAAACACAAACGTTTTCCCTCTCCAAGGTCCCGTCGCCGCCTTTACTTGCTGTTCTTACCGACAGCAGCGAGGCTCGCGGCAGCCCATCCTCCCTGCGCGGGCCTCGAGGTCGCGCCTCCTCCTCCCGGAAAGAGCGGGGCCGCGGCTGCGTTGTGCCTTCGGAGGGCCTCGAAAGCAGCCAAGGGGTCGTCGGCGACGGCGGTCGCCGGCGGCGGCGAGCCTCCGCCTTCGTCCCCTTCCTCGTCTTCGCTGCTCCCCGTGGGCGTCACGGGGTCTTCCTCCCTCTCCTCCTCTTCCGAGGACCTCGCCGCCGCTGCTGCTTGAGCTTGAGTCGCGACAGCCGCCCAGCCCTTTCTCGGCGCGGCGACGCTCTCGGCCGTTGCCGCCGCCGTCGCTTCTCCTCCTCCTTTCTTCTTCCGCTCTTCCTCCTCCTTCTTCACCATCATCCTCCTCAGCGGGAGAGCCACGGCGCTTGAGGTGACCGTCGCGAGGAGCACGTCGTCGTTGGCAAAGGCCGCGATGGCGGCAGCAGCGGGGGCCGAAGTTGCCTTACTGTTGGCGCTGCTGTTTTTCTCTTTCGCCGCTGTCGCCGTCATCGTTTTCGCCGCCGCCGCAGCCTCGCTCTCCCTCCCCCTCCGAGCGGCGGCGACCGGCACCGGCGCAGCAGCCTCCCCCCAGGGCCTCGGGGCCAGCGGCCCCGCAGCCGTGCTCCTTCGAGCGGGCGAGGAAAGAGCAACATTGCCGTCGCTGGTGCTGTTGCCGCCACTATTCCCCGACGTCGTCGTCGTCGTCGTCGCTCGGCTGCTGCTGCCTCCGCCGAGGGGGCCGAATTCCGCGTTGTTTGAATGAGCTCTCCCGCGCAGCGGGCCCTCTCCTCCTCCTCCGAGCTTGCGCGAGGAATCCCCTTCCCTTTCTGCTGCTTCTTCGAAGACCGGAGACGGAGCCCCGGAAGAGAAGCCGCGGCGATGCTGCCCTGCTCCTGCCGCCCCTCCTCCGAGCCGGAGCTGCCGCGGTCGCGCCGCCGTCGTCGCAACCTCGCCGCTCCTCTCCGCCGCCTCTCCGACGGCGGCGTTCCTCCGCAGGCTCGCGGCCCCGACCCCGAGCGGCGTCACGTCCTCCGGCGGCAGCGTCTTCAGCAGGGACTCCCCCGTGATCCAGGGATGGTCCAGCAGCGCCCTGGCCGGCGGCCGCTGCCCGGGGTCGCGGCGCAGGCAGTGGCCCAGGAAGTCGCGCAGCGCGACGGACAGCGTCGCGGGCAGCGGCGGCGGGCCGCCCGCCTGCGCGATCGCAAAGAGCGCCGAGACCTGGGAGCCGTACCGCTCGGACCACGGCGGCCTGCCCGTGACCATCTCGATCACGGTGCAGCCCACGGACCACACGTCGGCGGCTCTCCCCGCCCCGGTCTGCTTGATGACCTCGGGGGCCATCCAGTAGGGCGTGCCCTTGATGGAGTTGAAGCCGCCGCCTGTCTCTGTTTTTTTTTTTTGATGTTTTTTTTCCCCCCGGCTTCTAGTCGGTGCTTTCTTTTCTGTCGAGGCAGAAAAAGACAGCAGAAAAGAGAGAAGAGCAGCAGCAGCATATGAAGCAAAAAAAGCGACAGGAAACGGCCCCCTGAGCAAGGAAGAAGACACGACCCCCCCCGCCCCCCCCCCCAAACTCACCGAGCGTCGCGACGTCCTCGATCCGCTTGCTCGCGCCAAAGTCGGCAAGCTTCACGACGCCCTGCGATCCCACGAGGCAGTTGGCCCCTTTCACGTCCCGGTGTGCGATGCCGTGCGCGTGCAGGTACGCGAGTCCCGTCAGGATCTGCCTGGCGTAGGAAGCGGAGACGCGCTCGGCCAGGGCGCCGAAGCGCGAGACGAGGCCCGCGATCGAGCCTCCCGGGACGTACTCGAGGAAGATGTTGAGCTCGGAGCCGAGGTTTTGGTTTTGGCCCGCGTTTTTGCTGCCCTTGCTGCCGGATTTCTTCTTCGAGAGCTTCTTGGAGGAAGCAGAGGCCTTTTTGCCTCTCAGAGCGGAGCCGGAGGGAGAGTCGCCGCCGCTGCCGCCGCCGCTCCCGTCGTCGCCTTCGCTCTCGTCGCCGCTCTCTTCCCCGCCGTTGCCGCCGCCCTTGTTCCTCTTCCTCGTCGCCGCCCCGCTGGAACACCCCTCCGGGAGGGCAGCCCTCTGCTCCGTGCCCAGGTACCTGACGATGTTCGGGTGGTCGAGCCCTGCCAGCAGCTCGACCTCGGACCGCAGCGCCTCGACGTGGGGGGCGAGCCTGCGGTCGTCCTGCCTGCGGCGGGCGGCGAGGCCGGCGGTCGCGCCGGTGGCCGTGAGGTCTGCAAAGTCGTCGTCGTCGTCGTCGTCAAAATCGCCGTCGGACCCGTCGTCGTCTTCTCCTCCTCCCATTTTTGAAGATGAAGCTCCTCCTCCTCCTCCTCCGGCAGCACCGCCAGCAAAGGAAACGGTGGAGGGCAGGGACACGGTCTTCACGGCGAACAGCTCGCCCGTCTCGTCGTCCAGGCCCAGGTAGACGCGGCCAAAGGCCCCGGCCCCGATGAGCTCGCCGCGGGTCCAGGAGGCCGGAGGGCCACGGTGGGGCTGCGTCTGCTGCTGTCGCCGGTGCTCTGGGGAAGAGGGACCGGCGGCGGCGCTGCCGTCGTCGTCGCCGTTCCCGCCGCCGCCTCTCCTTCGCGCCGAAGTCGGGCTCGACAGCAGGACGCCCCCCCCCCCGGCGACCGAAGGGGGCGAGGCCGCATCGTCGCCTCCCCTGCGCCCTCCTCGACCTCCTCCGGGTGTGCTGGCGCCGCCCTGTTTGCGTTTTGTTTTTGGATTGCGAGAGAGAGAAAGAGCTCGAGAGGCTGAGAGAGAGGAAAAGGGAGCGGGCGAAAGAAGAAGAAAGGGAGGAAAAAAACAACGTCGCACGGCGAGAGCGTCATCGCTGCCCGCCGCCGCGAATTGGCCCCTGGCCTCTTTTCAATGCTCCCTCGTTTTCTTTTACCTCGTAGCCGCCGTCGCTCCGCCTCCCGTTCTTCGCCGCTTCACCGCCGTCGGGCTTCCATGGCTGTGCGATGAATCATATAGATAGAGAGTAAGAGATGGAGAGAAAGAGAGAGAGGCATGAGAAAAGAGAGAGGCACGAGAGAGAGTTTCGCTTTGTCGCCGCATCCCAATGCCCCCCTCTGAGAAACGCGTCTCTCCTCCCTCCTGCTGCCGGCCCAATCGAACAACGAACGTACTCGGCTGTACAGGTCATCCGCGGCCACCTCCATCCGCGAACAGAGGTTTCCCATTCTGTTCGTGGGGGGGAAGGGGCGCGCGGGAAAGGAAGAAGAGTTGAGAAAAAAGAGAGGTTCTGAGAGAACGAGGAAAAAAAAAAAGAGCAACAGACAAAAATCACAGAGTTCACTCTCCCTCGTTTCGACGCTCGCTGTCGAGGAGCACCTTTTTCATCGATCAACCGGTCCTCGCCGCGCGTTTCTTACCAGCCCTGCTGTTGAGGCCCGCTTCTTCTCTCACCAGCTGCAGAGCGCGCGTCGAGATCCAAAGCAGCCAAGGCACAAACACACCGCGATGCGAGCCCATTCCCTACGCGGCCAGGGCGCCATCGGCGCGCCCGCGCCCGCGACCCCAGCGACTCGAACAGCGACGGGTGGCCACCCCCGAGGGGGCCGAGCTCCCAGCGGCCCCCTCCGCGGAGCGCGGCCGCCGCTCCCGCAGAGGAAGAGCGTCGTCTGCGCGACGCCCGGCAGCGGCGCTGCCGCTTCTGCCGCTCATGCCTCGGTCTCGGCCTTCCCCGCCTCCTCCCCCGCCTCCTCTCCCGCACCTGCCTCCTCCCCCGCCTCCTCTCCCGCCTCCTCCCCCGCCTCCTCCCCCGCCTCCTCTGCCGCACCCTCCTCCTCCCCCCCTCCGGCCGGCGTCCCGCCCTTCTCCTGGACCGCGCAGTGGTACCCCGTTTCCTTCCTCGAGGACCTCGACGAGTCCCAGCCTAACGCGTTCACCCTGCTTGGCGTCAAGCTCGCGCTCTACCTGGAGAAGGGGGGAGACGGCGGCAGGTGGGTCGCGCTGGAGGACTCGTGCCCCCACAGGCGCGCGCCGCTGTCGCAGGGGCGGCTGCTGACCGAGAGGGATCCCGTCACGGGAGCGATCGAGCGGACCTCGCTCGAGTGCTCCTACCACGGCTGGGTGTTCGGCGGCGTTCAGGGAAAATGCTCCAAGATCCCGCAGCTGTCTGGGTGTTCGACCCTGGTGTCGCCCGGAGCCGCCGCCGCGGCAGCGGCCTCGCCGAGGGCGTGTGCGACGCCGAGGCCGTGCCGGGCTGCGCAGGGGATGTTATGGGTCTGGGGCGAGGGGCCCAGGGCGGCGGCGGCGGCTTCGGGAGGAGGGAAGAGGAGCAAGAAGATGGGGAGGCCCTCGAGCGGCTTCTCCTCCTCTTCCGACCGCGGGAGCGAGAACGAAGGAGGAGGGGCGTTCGAGGCAGCCGGCGGCGGGCCGGAAGAGGAGGAGGAGGAGGAGGACACCGTCGCGCGCATGTTCCGGGAAAGCGAGGAGACGGAGCCTATCTACGCCCCAGGCATCTCCGTCGACGACGCCGGCGTCGCCTCCGACGCGCTTCCTTCGGCAGCAGGGAGAGGAGGGAAACCGGAAAAGCTCCTGACGCTCGCGGGCCGCTACTCGCGCGACGTCGAGTACGACGCGACGACGCTGATCGACAACCTCTTGGACGCCTCGCACCTCGCCTTTGCGCACAACAGGGTTTTGGGAGACAGGGACGCCTTCGACGCCGGGGACGTCGCCGCGGCGCGCGTCAGCCTGGACCCGGAGAGCGGCGAAGAGGTCGAGACGGCGGCGCTGGCCGCGGTGCTCTCCTCGACGCGGCACAAGAGGGAGAGAGAGGCAGGAGGCGGCGGCGGGGAGGGAGGGCGTCGACACCTCGACCGGCACAGCGCCGGCGCCCGCGCCCTGCGGACCGAGAGCCTCACGGGAGACGCCGCCATCTTCGACTCGGCCTTCAGGGTCCCGCGCACAGACAAGGACGGGCGGATGCTGACGCGGATCCTCTTCGAGCCGCCGGCGCTGGCGACGTGGTTTTGTGACAAGCCCGACGGCGACCCCGTCTGCGCCGGGAGCCGGTGGCGGTCGATGCCCATCTTCGTCACCCCGACCGAGCCCGGGCGCTGCCGCATCCTCTTCCAGATCCGCTACCCGGACTCCCCCAGGGTCAACAAGTTTATCAAGCTGATGCTCCGGCTCAGGCCCGAGTGGGCAAACCACTTTTTCAGCTCCGAGGTCACCGACGGCGACTCGCGCCTGCTCTGGCCGACCGAGGACCGCGCTGCCTCGGCCGTCGCGGCGGCCCTGGGAGCGGCGGCGGCGGTGTCCTCCTCTCCCTCTTCTCCTCCTCCTCCTCCTCCTTCCGCGTCGGAGGTCGGCCTCGCGTTCTTCAAAACGAACTACATGCCTGCCCCGGCGGACGCGCCGATAGTGGCCTACCGCAAGTGGCTCTTCGGCCGCGGCGGCGGCGGGCCCTTTGGAAGCCCCTTTGCCCCCTCGCCGCTCGTGTCGCCGTCGACGGCGCCGTCGCCGGCTTCGGCTTCGTCGTCTTCCGCTTCCTACTCGCCGTCGTCGAAGCTTCCCGAGCACCTCGCCGAAGCGTCGATCCTGTCCCGCTACGAGCAGCACACCAAGCACTGCCGGTCGTGCAGCGTCGCGCTGAGGAACGCGGTGAAGGTGAAGAGGGCCGGGGCCGCCGCGGCGCTGCTTCTGGCCTCGGCCGCGGCCGGCGCCGCGGGCGCGCGGGCCCCCGCTGCCGTCGCCGCCCGCTGGGCCCTCGCGGCGGCGGCCGCGGCCCTGGCTGCCTGGGCGGCGTCGAGGGCCGAGAGGAGCCTGACGTACACGGGCTACAACCACAGCCACAAGCATTGATTGATGGGGAGAGAGAGAGGGGGGGCGGTACAGACAGAGGGATGCGGGAGTTTTTTATTTTTATTTTGTTTCATTGTAGCACCGAGCATTCCCCCCCCCCCAAAAAAAAAAAAAACGAGAGAGAATGAGTTTTCGTTTCTTCGATTTTTCTTACAGTTCTTTCCCCCCCGGCGCCCTTTCTTTCTCATTCTCAACCAAAGCTCTTGAAGCCCATAGCAGCTGCCATCGCCGCGGCGTCCTCGTCCTCGTCCTCCTCTTCTTCCTCCTTTTTCGAGTTCTTCTTCCTCGCCGCCGCGAGCGCCGCCCGCTTCGCCTCCATCTCGGCCGCCTCTGCCGCCTCGCGCTCGGCGACCCTCCTCGCGAACGCGTCCTCCGGGTCGAAGGAGCCAGCCGCCGCCGCAGCAGACTTGGAGAGGGAAGATCCGGCGCCGCCACCGTTACCGTCTGCATCGTCGCCCTCGCCTCCCTCTCCCGCCACCGCAACCCCGGCCTTGAGCAGCGCCTTGCGCTCCCTCTTCTTCTCCCGCGCCGCCTCGCGCTCCCTCGCCAGCGCGTCCAGCTTTTCTCTGACCTCGTCCTTGCTCGACCGCTCCACGCGCATGCTCATGCCCAGAGCAGCGTTGTGGTACTTGCCGTTGATGTGATCCAGCCACGCTTTTGAATCTTTTAAAACGCAGTCGCAGACCGAGCAGTGCCAGCCCCCCTGTGCGCTCTTGGGCGCCGCGGCAGAGACGGCCTGCGCCCTCCCGAGCTTCGAGGTCAGGTCTACCTCCTGCTCGCGAGCTCGCAGCTTGGCGCGCTCGACGATGAGGCCCTGGTGCAAGGGGTCGCGCTCTGTAGGGTTTTGGGGTTTTTCGAAAGGGGGGAAAAGAGAAAGAGAAAGAGAGAGAAAGAGAGAAAGAGAGAAGAGAATGAGAGAGAGAGAGGGAGGAGGGTGAGCAAAAGAGGGGAGCAACACGGGGCAGCGGGAGAGAGAGAAAGGAGGGAAAAGAGGAGCCACACTCAGAAATCAAATCAATCTCACCGATCCTCTTGCGCTTGCGGGCGTCGGCCTTCGACTCCTCCGCGGCGAGCGCATCCTGTTTTGAGGTTTTAGGAAGAGAGAAAGCGGTGTTGAAAGATAGAGGTGTGAGTTCCAGAGGAGGTCGTCGTTTTTGCCGTCGTCGTCGCCGTCTCTTCCCTTCCAATCCGACCAAACAAAATCTTCACCTCCTCGTCCCGCTGCGCCGCCTTCTCCTCGTATTCCTGCTCGTTCCAGGTGCGGCGCTCGACGTTTGCGACCCCGACTGGGGTGGCCTTTTTCTTCTCGTCCGCAGCGCCGCTCATGGTTTTTGCACTGAAGAGAGAGCGAGAGAAAGAGGGAGAGACAGAAGAAGAGAGAAGTAATCGAATGCGCCGTCGGGAGTCGACGTCGAAAAGGGAAGTGAGAGTTGAGAGAGTGTTGTTTTCTCAACACTTTTTCTTTTTCCCCTTCTTCTTCCTTCCCTCTTTCTCCTTTCATGATGGCCGACGACAAGCCCGTGGCTGACGCTCCCGCGGAGCAGGTCGCAGCCCCCTCTCCCGCCCCTGCTGCCGCCCCCGCTGCTTCTCCTGCTGTCGCTGCCGCTGCTGCCGCTCCTCCTCCCTCGACGGCGAAAAAGGCAGCAGCGAAAGCACCGGCATCGACAAAGAAAAAGGCGGCGAAACCTGCTCCGTCCCCGGCTTCCACGCCGGCCCGCGCCGGCCGCGAGCGCAAGAAGGTCGAGTTCTTCAGCCCGCCGCAGGCTGTGGTCAAGGAGGACCTAGTGCAGGTCAAGGTAGGGAGGTGTTTTTTTCTGCCTGCTGTTCTTCTTCTTCTTCTTCTTCTTCTTCATCATCTTCAGGTTCAATCGAAAAAAAGCTAATCTTTCTGGCGCTCACGCCCTTTCTTTTCCTTCTTTTCCTCCTTGAATCGCACAGGGCAAGGGGACCAAGCTCGCCGAGATCTCGAACAGTGAGTGTGAGGGGGGTTTACGGGGAAAAAAACGACGCCGAGAAGGGCGGTTTGGGTGCATCCCGTCCGAAAATTCGATGTCGCCTTTTCTTTTTTGATATAACTGTTGCCTCAACCTCGACCTCTTCCTTCTTCCTCCTCTTCCCCTCTCTCAATCAATCAACCAAACAAACGAAAAAACAGTCAACTTCAAGCTCTCCAAGGTCTCGGGCAAGGACCCCATCATGGAGGAGCTCCACAAAGTCCTCTACCGCCGCACGGGGAAAGGCACGACCCGCAAAAAAGATATTCTGAACTTTTCGGGCTTCGTCTACCCCGACGTCGGCGGAGAAGCCCTCTCGGAGGCGAAAGAGAAGGACAAGGAGCGCGTGGGCAGGCTCTTTGTCGACACGATCCACCGCATCATGGACCTGATGGACGTGCCTCGCGGGTCGGGAGGGAAGGAGGAGAAGGTCGCGAGGCTGGTCGAGTTCCTTGCCGCGCCGGCGCCGCCAGAGGTGCTCGCCGCCCGTGTCAGGGGAGGCACCGCCGGCGCCGACTCTTCGTCCGCCGCCGCCGCCGTCTCCGACGTCGCCGCGCTCGCGGTCCCGCGCCAGCGCGACTTGGCCGCGATCGCCGCCAAGAAGCGCGAGAAGGCGAAGCGCAAGGCCGAGCAGTCGGCGCTGAAGCGCAAGAGGAAGGCGGAGAAGAAGGCGAAGGCTGAGAGGGCCGCGGCCAAGGCGGCCAAGGCGGCCGAGGCGAAGAAGAAGAAGGGGGGGGCGCCGGCTGCGTCGAAGAAGAAGGACGAGTCCGATTCCGACTCCGACTCCGACTCCGACTCCGACTCTGACGAGAAGGAGAAGGAGAAGGAGAAGAAGAAGACGGAGAAGAAGAAGACGGAGGAAAAGAGCAAGGCGGAGGGAAAGAAGAAGAAGGTTTCGAAAAAGGACGAGAACGACGACGAGAGCAGCGACGGCGACTCGAGCGACGACGACGACTCTTCTTCCGACGAGGAGGAAGAGGCCCCGGCCAAGAAGAAGCAGAAAGCTGCTGCTGCTGTCAAGGCGACGCCCAAGCCCAGAAAGAAGGCGTCTCCTACTCCGGCAAAGGCGACCCCCAAGCCCTCGGAGAAGAAGAAGGAGAAGAAGGAGAAGAGCGCCGAGAAGAAAGAGGAAGAGAAAGATGCTCCGGCTCCGGCCGCCGCCGCTGCCGCTCCCGCTGCTGCTCCCGCTGCTGCTGCAGCAGCCCCTCTTCCTTCGGAGGCCGACCTCAGGAAGGCCGCCCTGGTCGTCCTCGGCGAGTCGGACGTCAACGAGGTCACGATCAAAAGCTTGATGGCCAAGCTGTCGACAGACGCACGGTTCGGGTTTAATGGGGTCGACCTCAAGCCGCTCAAGGGCGTCGTCAAGGAGGTCGCGGTGGCTTTCGTGCAGGAGGCGCAGCAGGAGAAGGAGGGGGGGGAGGAGAAGAAGGAGGAGAAGGAGGAAGCTGCTGCCCCTGCTGCTGCTGCGCCTGCTGCCGCTGCCGCGGCGGAAGAGACGAAAGAGGAGGCGAAGGAGGAGGCGAAGGAGATGGCGGAGGCGGTGGGAGCGGACGAGCGCACCGCGCCCGAGCCGGCAGCGGCGGAAGGGGAAATAACTGCTCCGGAGCCGGCTGCTCTCGCCGGAGAAGCTGCTCCTGCCGCTCCTGCTCCCGCGGCGGACAACGACGACGACGACGAGTGGTGAATGGAAAGGAAAGGGAGGGAAACGAGAGAGAGAGATAATGACTAGAGAGAGAGAGATGAGAGAAAGACTTCAGAGAAAAAGAGAGAGAGACAAAAAAGAACCGAAATTTTCAACCACAAAAACGCCGCCTCCACTGGCGCAAATTCTCGCACTGAATCCCCCTCCCCTCATCCCCCCAGAATAGAACAATCCCGCACTGTGTAGCGAGAGAAAGTGGAAAAAAAGACAACTCCAAAATGGAAGAGAGAGAGTTGGAGGCAAAGGGCGGGACGTTTTTCAAATCAAAATTTTACATTCTTTTTCTTTCGTTCTCTCTCTCTCTCTCTCTCGTTCTTCGTCAAACTCATCCTCATTTGATTACCCGTGCCTCGTGAAAATGTTGGTCCTGCGCCTCTTCTTGTTCTTGGGGTTGACCGGGAACAGGAAGGCGGTCTTGGACGGCTGCTTCGCAGAAGAAGTAGAGTTGTTGGCTTTCCCCGTCTCGCCGTGGCTCTGCGCGGCGGACCCGACCTCGAGGATTTTCCGGGGGCCGCGGCACTTGCCCCTGGAGCGCGTCGTGTAGCGGAGGGACTTGGCGTTGACCCCTCCGGCGCGGATGCCGATCTTGGACCAGGAGACCTCGTCAGTCGTCCGGGCGTTGTCGAGGGCGGTTTTGGCGTTTGCGGCGTTGGCGGAGGCGCTGCCGGTGGCGTTTGCGGCGGCCGTCGGCGACGGCTCGATGTCCATCGCGCCGTCGAGCTTGGCCTGGTCAGGGAGTATCGTTTTGTGTTGGATTTTTGTTTCCCAGACAGAGAGAGAGAGCGCATCAGCGCATGTCTAGCGCTAGCTGAAAAGAGAAAGGAAACCGCGAGGCGTGTGTGCGCGACCGAGGGGCGAAGCATAGGGGATGTGGTGACTGTCGTTTTGCCGACATTTCGCTCCCTTTCCAACGATTTCTCCAAAAAGAAAACGCACCTGCTCCCTCTTCAGGGCCGCTGTCTCCAAAATCTTGGCCATGGCGGCATCACGATTGCCCTGTCTCTTCGCCTCCACGGGCGACTTGGCGAGGGCGACGCTGTTTGGGCATGAGTTTTTTGAAAAAGAAGATGGACGGTGAGCAAAAAACGACGTCGACGTTTTTGGTTTCGTCGTCGGCAGCGGCAGCTAGCCAAAAAAAACTGAGACCCCCCCCGCCCGCGACGGCAAGAAGCGTTTCGATTCCCGCGACGGTGCGTGGAAACGAGAAAAGAGATCTGATTGCTTCTGGAAGCATCTGATTCTGGAAAGCTTCCGAGGAAGAAAGGGAGAATCCCTTCGTGGAGGCGCCGGGGTTGGGACCTCCGGCGGTCTGCCGCCTGCCGCCTGCCGCCTCCTTGAGGTTCGAAGCAAAAAGAACCCAGCACTCAGAAAAACTCACCGCCTCTCGGCTCGCACGGCGCGCTTGACTTTACTGCGCAGGGACTTGGCCATATCGCTTTGAAAATCGGCGGTTTCTGTTTTCCTTCGTTCGAGAGCGCGCGCGCGAGAGAGCCCGTTTCTCAGGGCCTGCTCAAGAAAAAGAAGAAGAAGTGAGACCAAGGCGAGATAAGGGTGAGGTTCACACAAAAAAATAACGAAGAAGAAAGAAGCAAAGCAATTTCACGCTCGCGATCAGCCAACTCTCTTCTCTCTCTTTGCTCTTTTCCAACCGCCTCTCGTCCCTTCTCTTTCCAATCCGATAAAAGATGCGCGCCGGGACGATTGCGTCCGGGGCGCGCGTCGCGTTCGTGGCAGTTGACGCGAGGTGAGTGAAAACGAGAGAGAGTTTTGACGACAACGCCGCCGACGACGACGCCGGCGACGACGTTCTGTTTTAGCCACCGCCCGTCGTCGCCGTTGCTCTCCGATTCTTCGTCGCGTCCCCGTCGAAGCCGCTTCCGCGCTCTCGATTCCCTACGCCACGATCAAAGAACACGATAGATGCGATCGCTCAACGAGGGAACGAACCAATCCCAAACAAAAAACAGGCCCGTCCCGCGCTGCATCCGCCCCTCCCAGAGCGGGCCGACGCAGAAACGGCGAGGGGAAGCCTCTCCTTCGCTGCGAGCCGCGAGCGTCGTCGTGCACTCGACCGAGGCCGCCTCGTCGACCTCGACCTCGTCCTCTCCGGCAGCGCCCTCGACCTCCTCCTCCTCCTCCTCCTCCTCCTCTCCGTTCGACTTCAAGCTCTACATGGGGTCGCAGGCCGCCGCGGTCCACGCGGCTCTGGACGCCGCCGTGCCCCTCGCCTACCCGGAAGCCGTCACCGAGGCGATGCGCTACTCGCTGCTCGCCGGGGGCAAGCGCGTTCGGCCCGTGCTCTGCATCGCCGCGTGCGAGCTCGTCGGCGGCGTCGCGGCCACGGCGATGCCGACCGCCTGCGCGCTCGAGATGCTTCACACGATGTCTCTGATCCACGATGACCTGCCCAGCATGGACAACGACGACTTCCGGCGCGGCGTGCCCACGAACCACAAGGTCTTCGGCGAGGAGATCGCGATCCTCGCCGGCGACGCGCTGCTGGCCTTCTCGTTCGAGCACATCGCGCGCTCGACGCCGAGGGTGGGGTGCGACGGCGGCGTCTCCGCCGAGGCGATCCTGGACGTCGTGGCCGAGGTCGGGCGCGCCGTCGGGGCGGAGGGGCTCGTGGCCGGGCAGGTGGTCGACCTCAAGAGCGAGGGCGCCGGCGCCGAGGTCGGGCTCGACACGCTCGAGTACATCCACGAGCACAAGACGGTGAGCTGCCCTTTTCCCTTCTTTTCTGCCCCTCCTCCGCTCCCCTTTGCCGCCCACGTTTTGGGCGTCTCTCTCTCCGTCTCTTCCTCTCTCGCTTTCTCTCTCTCTCTCTTCGAGTCGCCTCCGTTCTCTCGCTGACTCCGAAAGGACTCCAAAAAAACTTCCCTCGAAACCCAACAAAAAAACACCTCAGGCTGCCCTGCTCGAGGCCTCGGTCGTGTCCGGAGCGCTCCTCGGCGGTGCCTCGGCCGCGCAGGTCTCGTCGCTGCGGTCTTACGCCCGTGCGATCGGCCTCGCGTTCCAGGTCGTCGACGACATCCTCGACATTACGCAGCCGACCGAGGTGCTGGGCAAGACCGCGGGCAAGGACCTCGCGACGCAGAAGACGACGTACCCTTCGCTGCTCGGCCTGGAGAAATCCAGAGAAGTGGCGGCCAACCTGATCTCGGACGCCAAGGCGCAGCTGAGCTTGTTCGATGCCCGGGCCGCGGCGCCGCTGGTGGCGCTGGCGGACTACATCGGGTCGAGGAGCAACTAGTGGGAGAGAGAGGGAGGGAGGGGGGTTGGAGAGGCGGGGAGAGAGGGAGGGAGGAAAATGGAGGGAGAGAAACGTTCTTTTTTGAGAGGAGAGAGAGCAGCGAGAGATTCAACAACAATATACCTTTACAGATCTTTGGGCGCCCTTTCAATCTGAGAGCAGCGAGGAGGAGGATGCGGCGGGCCAGGGGCGCGGCGAGCGCGAAGGGCGCGGGAGAAAAAAAACCGCCGCGCGCGCAAGAGCGTGCTGGCGGCTACGAACCCTCGTCACCCTCCTTTTTCCTTTTTCCCACTTTGTTTTTTACTTCCTCTTTTTTGCGTTGTTCCACTTTTTTCGTTTCGGTTTGTGCGCGCGCGCGCGTGTGTGTGACAGAGCCCCATTTCCCGCGATTTGAAATTCTCAAAGTCGAGAGCAGAGAGAACAAGTGGAGAGCGGTTTCTTTTTTTTTTCCTTCGAGGTCGACGTTTCCAAATCAGAGTCGGCGAGAAACAAAGGAAAGGAACGATTATCTTTTCTCTTTTTCCGCTTCTTATAATAACCATGTCTTTCTCTTCTTCTTTCGCCGGTGCCTCCACCTCGGGACGGAAAACATCGTGCGTGAGCAGCGGGCGGCGACGACAGAGCCCCTCGAGGATGCTCCTCACCGTGGCGAAGTCGGCGACGATTACTAGCCGACCATCGGCGTCGCCGCAGATGCCGCCGTCGGTCCAACTCGGCAAGCCTCTCTCTCTCTCTCTTTCTCGCATGTCGCCCCTCTCTCCTCGGCTGCAGCGAGGTCCGGCCCCTCCGTGCGCCATCGTGAAGAAAGAGCTGGTGAGTGGTTTGTGCGAATCCGGGGAAGCATTTTTTTCGATAGACGAGAAAGCCGCCGGCAATTCAACGTTTCGTTTTCCGTTCTCACCTCTCCCTCCTCCTCCTCCTCCTCCTCCGCTCCACTCCCAACCGCAACCATATCGCCACACACGACAGCTCCTCCAGGACGTCTGCTCCTTCCTCAAGCTCCACTGCGACGTCTCCTACGTGGGACCGGCGACGAGGCTCGCCGACCTCGCGGTGGCGTCCGCGAGGAAGAGAGCGCGGGAGAAGAGGCGGGCGGGGTTTCTCGGGCTCGCCGGCCTCGTCGTCGGCGGCGGATGGAAGAAGAAGAAGCAGACAGAGGAAGAGGAAGACGGCAGCAGCACTCAGACAGCATCATCATCAGCAGCAGAAGCTTCGGCTCCTTCTTCTTCCTCCTCCTCTTCTCTGACCGAACCCTCCCCGATTCAGGTCGAGGAGGCCCTCGTCGACCTCTTCCTTTCGCTCGAGGAGCGCTTCGACCTCGCGTTTGCCGAGGACGAGGGAAAGGCGGCGAGGGCGGTCACCGTGGCCGAGGTCTCGGCCTTGCTCGCGCGGGAGATCGAGCTGATCAACCGGAGCCTCAGGCACATCGAGATCATCTGAAGAGTTTCAGATGGGAAAAGTGGGAGAGGAAAGGGAGGAAAAGTTTTTCTTCTTCCGTGATGTGTAAAATTAAAAAAAATTGAAAACGAAGAAGAATTTCACTTGAAAGCCCTTTTCACTCCATTGCGACCTCCGCCAGCGGGTGCGCCCTTCGGATGAGGCAGGCGCAGACCTCGTGCAGATTGGAAGCAGCCGAGCTCTTCGAGCTGCTGCTGCTGCTGCTGCTGCTGCTGCTTCGAAGGACAATACGGCGCTCCTCGGGCGGCACCGAGCCGCCCGTCTCCTCTTTTTCCTCCTCCTCTCCCTTCCCTTTCCCGCTCCGCTTTCTCCTCCCAAAAAGGATCTCGCCGCCTCCGAGGGCCTCGATCGAGAGGCCCGCAGCCGAGGCCTCCCGCTCCACGGCGCGGGCGAGTCCCTCCCGCTCTCCGATTTCGTCCTCTGTCGAGGAAGTGGAAGGGGAAGAGGGGAGAGACGGAGACAGGAGCCACCGCAGCGCGAGCGCGGTCTCCCCCCCGCCGCCGCCGTCGTCCTCCCTCCGCCCCACCCGGAACAGCTCGAAAAGCCCTCCGGTTTCTTCTCCTTGCCCGCTGCTGCTGCTCTCGGGAAGGCTCCTCGAAACACAGGGAAACGCCTCCGAGGAGAACAGCGAGGCGAAGAAGGCGGAATACGAAGAAGAGGAGGAGGAGGAAGCCTCCGAAGAGGAAGCCCACGAAGACAGCACCGACCGTGCGAGCGCGTGCCTGCCCGGCAGCCGCAGCCCGCAGCTCGCGGCGGGGCCGTTGCAGGCCTCCCGCACGACCTCGGCCGGGAACCAGCGCACGTCCTCGAGCTCTCCATCGACGGGGGCGGCGGCGGGGAGGCAGCGGGAGGGCCAAGTCGCGGCGGAGACCTCGCGGTCCCGCAGCGCCGCCCCTCCTCCACCCTCGCCTCGTCCTGCTCCTGCTCCTGCCGCCACCGCCGCCGCCGCCGCCGCCGCCGCCGCCGC
>Ga0114918_10002856_pt1 | contig 15345 bp, 32 predicted proteins | sample LantaG_FD_87015 | JGI IMG/M metagenome (GOLD analysis project Ga0114918, IMG submission 87015) | Deep subsurface microbial communities from Baltic Sea to uncover new lineages of life (NeLLi) - Landsort_02402 metaG | ecosystem: Environmental > Aquatic > Marine > Oceanic > Sediment | place...
CTACAGCAGTTTTGTATTCAGTGACATCAACAACAGGAAAGTATAAACTCTCACTCGTAGCATCCATAACTACACTACCATAGTCACATGTAGAATTATCATAGTAATTCGAGCCGTTCAATAAAGCCGGAGCATCAAAATCGATAACAAATAAATAGGTTATACCAAAAAAAGCATCATTACTAACACCTTCAAATGTGTAATACATTGGATCAGCTTGAGCTGAAAACAACGCTGCCAAGAGACTCAATACCAATAAACTACGTCTAATCATGATCCCTCCTAATAAGTACGGTTATATGAATTTAATGGATTATTCTTTCGTGGGAGATTCTGCAGAAGGCTCATCATCTAAGATCTCAGCTTCCACATCATTTATGAGTTTTACTGCAATACCTTTGCCGATATAGACCTTTGATCCTTTTTTTATACGGATTCTTGATCCCTCTTCTTTTTCCATAGTCAGACCATTAAAAAGATCCTCTATGCCTTTTCTAAACTCAGTCATGCATTCATCAAATTTTTTAAATGCCTTATCAAAATTGGCATTCATTTTGACCACCTTTTCAAATATTATATGATATATGGTGTATGGTATACATACATTTAAAATAATTACTATCAATATAACTATTTTTCGATGTTATTATTAAATAAAATTTTTTTTATCTTTTCTCCAAACATATGGAAATGATTAAAATACTTATCAATGCTCTTTTTATGATCAAAAGCTACTTCCGGAAGATTATTATACTCAAAATATTTTATTTCTTCAGCATCATCTTTTGCTTGAGGCTTTCCATGATAATCAAGCACAAGGTATACATGATCGATTACATGTCCTCTTGGATCTCTCTGAGGGTCAGAATAAACCCCTATGAGTAATAGCTCCTCTATAGTGGTACTGAGACTGGTCTCTTCCTTAAGCTCCCGTATAGCGGCTTCTTCGAGGCTCTCTTCATCACAATTAAGGAAACCACCAGGTAATGCCCACATCCCTTTAAAGGGATTATGTTTTCTTTTTACAAGATAGAGCCCTTCTCCATTTTTCGTAACAATAAGACTTGCTGTGGATGCAGCATTTTTAAATTCGATATTTTCGGGCATATATGGATTCTTCCTATAAATTTTAAAATAAAGTGGTCCAGGTAGGGCTCGAACCTACGACTAACGGATTATGAGACCGCTACTCTAACCAACTGAGTTACTGGACCTTATGTAAATGTATCTTTCGAAGTTCTTTTGCTTCAGTAAAAAACTTTTTTGCTTCACTATTTTTCATGATGTCGCCTTTTTGTTTTTTATTTCATTGATTATTTTTTTTCTACGATACATATCAGATAATTCTTGAAGAGCATCAGCCATCATATCAAAATCAACTTCATGTTCTTTATCGAAATAAGCTTCTAAAGGAGCTGTAAGTTCTGCTGCAACAATTATTCTTGTTTTCATTTTTGTTGTTCTTTTTGATTATTGTATATATCAAAAGTTATATAAACAGTTGCCAACAACCCCCGGAAGATACACCTAATATATTATTTATGTTCTAAAAGATTAAAATCTTCTTTTTTCATTTTTTCAAACAAAGTTTCATTTTTTGTCGAGTCAAAAATATAAGGCATAAAGATTTCCATAATTTCTGTCTGTTCTAAGTGTATAAGAGACATCTGTATCTCGATAAGTTCATGGAGTAATCTCCATGCAGTCCTCTCTGCTTGCTCAAAAGCTCGTGTAGCAGCAGAAGCGGTCATACTTTTAGATTTCTCTTGAAAGTGCTTCACAATTTTATCGATACGAGCTGGTAACTTAAAAGGAAAATCTTTACCATTTATAGACACCACAAAAGCTAAACCAGTTATCTTACCATTATCAATTATCTTAAGAATATTTTTAGCCCCAAATTTTATAAGACAATCTTCGATACGCTGTACCGATCTACTTACCGGTACCTGGGAGGTATAGTTTTTGATATTTAGGTTACGAGACTTTGTTTGAGACATTATGTTCTCCGAATTAAATACTCTTGAGCAAAATATTATTTTAAAAGATTTTCTATATTACTCAACTCTAACTCTGTTTTTTTGTCCTCGGAAAGCAATTTACCTAGTTTACTCTCAAGAGCTTTCAAATTATCTTCCTCAGTCTTTTGGGCGATGACTTGAAGTTTATTTTTGATGTCCTCGACCCATTCCTGAACGGGGTAACCACTTAGGAAAAGCTCTTTAATCCCGAGGTTTTCCATGGACATCAAATAGGTATTCAGCCGGACCAGTAAAAGAGTCAGTGAATCTTTATTCAGTACATTGAGATTGTACCTTTTTTCCTCCAGCTCAATAGAGCAATTCGTCACCGGTGAAAATTTAATTTTTTCAAACTTGGCTTTTTTTGCTTCAATTACTGCTCGAAGTTCCAGTATCTTTTTATCATTCATCGACTGCATGGACAGCTCCTTATCTGATGTTATATATTATTTAGAAGTATCAAAAAATTTACCATTTGCTAAATATCTTTTTCTGAAGCAGGGTTTTAAGTCTGTAAATAGCTCCTCAATGGTTGAGTATTCCTTGGTCATCTGTGTTGCGTATGAATAAGTTGTATAATTTTTTATGTACTTAAATATACGAATATCAATGTATTGTAAATTACTTGTACCTATTTTTTTATGTAGCATACTATTTGAATAATACGACTTATAACTGTTTTTTTTCAGATGCTTTATAAATTCTTCTAATGTAAATTCATTGTATACCGTTTTCGATGTATCTATGGGAGAATATATAGGTTCCTTTTCAAGCTTATCAAAAAGCTCGGCATAATTCCCCACGCATGTACCTTCAATCAATTCAATAAAGTTGTCCCCCAATGATTTAAAGGTCTTTATTTCTATTGATTCCCCAATAGGAAGCTCTATAAAGAAATAGTGCATTCCCTTACTTTTTCCATCACTAACATTATGCCAGCGTGTATCTTCATATTTTTCAAATCTCCCCATATAAATCATATTTGCACTGGACTTATGCTTGTAAGTAGCACCTAATATAAGGTCTTTAGAAGATACCTTAACTTTATTATGTCTTAGCTCATTAAGCTTTGACATCTCAACATAGTCCGGACTTGATGTGGGCACCAGCACCAGCTCGGTACCACTCCATCCATAAACGAATTCACCCTCAAGACCCTTACCTTTAATTGAACTGGTATTTTCCAGTATGTACAGTAGGTTAGGGATGGATATTTCAAATTCGAAGTCTCGGGAATCATATACCCTTACATAGGTATTTCGAACGTTCCAGTCATACTTATATCCTCCAACTTTTTTATTTAAAACGAATCCTCCGATAGGCTCATTATCAAGCTCTATTGGTTTTATTTTGCTATCCCGCCAGGAGTCCCATGATTTCTCTTTTCTGATCTTACCCTTTGCATCATAGTATATGACATAGGCTAATTTTTTAGTGTAAGTATCTTCTCGTTTTTGAAATCCTACCTTTATCTTTTTAGGTATGAAGATGTTATTTTCCATAAGAACCTCAATTTTATATAATATGTTATTTTTTATTAAAAAGTAGATACCAAAATCTTTTGAACTCACTTAAATTATCAATATACTGTTGTTTATCCCTTTTGCAAGTATCATTAGCTTCATCTCTTAGGCACTCTAATTTTATTTTAGCATCCTCTTTGGTTAGTGTCACCCAATCAAGTGTCTCATCTTTTATTAGTGTCACCCATTCAAGTATTTTATCTTTTTTTAGTATCTCAATTACGACATCTTTACCGGGGAGCATGAAATCGTTGCAACTTACACCATATCCCAAGAATATAGTGTCTGTGAAAGAATAACCATTTTTAAACTTGTTAATAATAATACTCTCCCGCATTCTTTTTACGGGGTTTTTTAATGTAACAAATCCGTTATCACTTACGTATATGTTAGCATAGTAGTAATTTCCGGATTTCCTATCATAAACAATAGAAGATAATACAGATATAGTTCCCACAGGTCCTCCGAATATTACATTATATAATTTTATTTTAAAGTACCCAAGACTGGGGTCAAATCAGCAACTTTAAATTTACAGGTACTATAATTATCACTATGCATTATTTTTACAGCTTCAGGATCTATGGGAATAACCAATAAAGGTTTATGACCTTGAGTTTGTATTACGATACTACCATCACCAACTAAATGAACTAACAAATTACCGTGATAAAAATCTTTAGAACCGGGAGGATTATCTTCAACTGAAGTAGTTTTATTATCCCTACAAACTTTTATGCGGTATAGTAACTTTGTAAAAATATTTTTCATTAAAATTTATTCCTTTTTTATATATGTCTATTTTTAAAATACCCCAGACTGGGATCGAACCAGTGGCTTCAAATTTAGGAAATTTGTACTCATATCCAACTGAGTTACTGGGGCTTAATTATTTGTATTCCATTTTCATCACATTCAGGCATCTTATAACGAACAGTGATCTTATCATGGAGTAAAGACTGTACTCTTAATACTTTATCTTCTTGGATTATTCCTTCTCCAAATAACATTCCTTCAGGATCATCTCTATAATCCCATACTCCACCTAATGACCAAATAGCATTAGGATGTTCAATTTCACTATTGTACTTTTTCTTTTCTTCCTCTGTTATACCTTCAGGCCATTCTATTGTTGCCTCAAGAGCTAAACCTAATGGATGAAAAAACAACCTATTAGCCTCTTGTAAAAAACCAAATTCACAGAATTCTTTGATATTTATTCTTTTAATCTCATCACTCATTTGATATGCTTACTCTCCTGTAAAATTGAACTTATTTTCATTTTAATTTAACCGTTTCTATATTTTTGATAAGGACTTTAACAATACCTTTACCCTTCATGAACGCCATGAAACGCCATTATCTTTTTGCTTTCTTTAAAAGTTGAATGTAATCTAATGCTTTTTCAAGTTCTATCTCACTAAGAGTTTTTATCTCATCTCTTAATTCTGTCAATAAAGACTTTTTTAGCCCCCCTGAATACAGCTCAGTAACAGAACACCCAAGAGCTTCTGCGAAGATTAATAAATTTTCTTGAGAAGGTTCTCTTTTTCCTGATTCTATAAAACTAATAAAAGCCTGAGAGTATCCTGTTATAAGAGCGAGTTCCTCTTGCTTAATTTCTTTTCTGAGTCTTATGAATTTTAATCTTGAAGCCATAAATTATATAACTTTTTTATCTGGTAATAACTTCATAGTCATGATCCCAGTAAAATGGTCAATATTTTTGATAATAAATTTACTATCTTTAATTTTTACTTGTTCATCAACACTGAAGATTCGATCTATTCTGGAAGTATTTCCTGTTTTTTTAGATTCTTCCAGCATTTCCTGAAAATGACTCCCCGTTATTTCATCAAAAAACCCTTTTTTATTATCCATATGAGCTCCCTAAATTAATAGTTTTAGAATTATTTTGAGAAAAATCTATACAAATAGCTTCTTTTTTAAAAGGACATTTATCACACTCATGCCGCATTTTACAAGTTTTATAAAATTTACAAATGACACTAATAATTAAATTTATCCCATGTTGATCATACCTTTTGAAGCTTCTTCATACTTTGTATGCCATTCAGATTTAGGAAAAGAATGAGCATATAAAAAGGCTATTAATTCACCAGTACCAAAACCCCCTCTACAATTTCCCTCTATTATTGCTGGTTGTTCTCCAAAAATTTCACAATACACTTCATATGCTCGTAAAGTTACAACTTGAGGACAATAACTCTGTTGTTTTCGTAAATTATAATTTTTTTGTACTGGATGAATTTTTATTTCTTCCAAAGTTATAACCTTTTAATCAGATTAACTTCATATATAAAAAGCAGGAGACGAGATTCGAACTCGCAATAACCACCTTGGAAGGGTGGAGCTCTACCATTAAGCTACTCCTGCATATCTGTAGATTGTTGTAAAGAATCACTTGCTTCTTTTGAGCAATCTTGACAATCTTTTTCTTTTGGATCAAAAGAACGATTTTCACAGCAGTTTGGTCCACCACAAATATCATTCGATCGACCAATATCCGTTTTAGATTTACCAAAGATAGCTTCAAAATTTTTATCGTAAATTTTTTTATTTACTTTTCGATAGTCATCACCTTTTCCGGCACTACTCATATACTTCCTTAGTCACAACTACCACAGTCACAACTACCACAATCGGAACTATCTGAGTCATAGCTACTCGAATCAGAATTACCTGAGCCATAGCTACTTGATCCATAGTTCCTGGAACTTGAACTGTCTGGTTCCGAGTAAGAACTTTCATGTGGAGGTTCTGGTGGAGTATATGAAGGTTCCGGTGGTGTATACGTGGGAGTTTCCGGAATACTTTCTTTTATATCTTCATCAATAGGAGGATCTTCTTGAGAAAGCACTTCTTCAGTATTATCACAAGATGATTCTATAATCTCAGTTGATTCCAAGAGATAAAAAGCAATCTCTTCGAAATCATAGATAAGATCTACAGTATCTTCAATGAAATCGAAATCATAAGATCCACAACCGGGGCAACAATGTTTTTTGAATAGAGTACTTGCTGTTTTCTTTTTCTTTCCTCTGGCAACTTTTTTACAGCTTTTACATTTGTAAGCCATAAGATACCTTTCGTTTGATGTTATACCCTAAAAATGGAGCGGGAGACCGGGCTTGAACCGGCGCGATCTACCTTGGCAAGGTAGTGCTCTACCAACTGAGCTACTCCCGCATAAATTCATTTTATATTAGAATCTAATTTATGTACTAATGAACGTTCTATGGTAAGTCTAAATTGTATGTCCATTGTCATAGTTGTTGTGAATACAATGGAAAGATGAGGGGGAAATTTTCTCATGGCATATACTTCTCCGTCATCACCAATCAATTCCATTTTTGTAATAACAATATCTTTTTTAGGAATATCAAATTTTCCGATATCATCGATAATTACATTATTATCATCAATCGTCTCAATATGATTAACTTCTACTTCAAAATCTGGATCTTCATTTAATTTTAATTTGTATTTCATATATTTCTTTTTAAAAAAGATACTTTTATAAAAATGTTAATCATAATAATACTTATTATATTAAAAATGGTACCTCGTACAGGACTCAAACCTGTGACATCCGGATTAGAAATCCGGTGTTCTGTTCAACTGAACTAACGAGGCATGATATATAACATAATAATGTGTCAGGCATTTTTAAAGTAAAAAATAATATCTATTAGATATGGAGCCGGGAGTAGGGGTTTAACCTACAGTACTGATCTTGCGGGATCAACCGCATACTACCTTTGGCGAGGTTCCCGACATAAAATTAAGTAGTCCCAGGGGAATTCGAATCCCCGTAATCAGACTGAAAATCTGGTGTCCTAACCACTAGACGATGGGACCATAATAATAATGTGCTACTAAAGATGGTCAAAATGTCAAAGAACAAATTGTTATAAAAAGAAAAAACCCCTTCAGAACTCTCATCCTGAAGGGGTTTTTTATATTTTTATTTTATACAATAACCTATCAGGACGACATAAATTCGCGTTCTCCTCTGCCTTCTATTTCTATAGTCCTAATAATAATTGTATTTGTTTTCATAGTACTGAATATACCACTAAAAAGTTAAAGTGTCAAACAATTTTTAAACGTTCTTTAATTTGATTTAAATTTTTCAAAGCTTCATCTGGAGTTCTATTTATTCTATTAGGATTTTTTTTACGTAATCTTAATGCTTTATGATTGTCATAAACATCTTTAGCTGCCTCTAATATCTGAATATCAGTAAGATTCTTTTTTGGAGAGAGATTACCAAGATAATTTGATCTCTCCTCTATTGCTCCTCGCATTATCTTAATTAATTCTTGACGATCATATACTGATTTTTCGGGATGAAGATATTGATGATATAATTCTATTAACTCCTCATCGATAGAATGACCTTCAGAAGCTGCTGGAACACCTACAGTCATATCTTCTTCGCTTACATCCAAGTCTCCCTCATTCACATACTTAGCCAGCTCTGTTTCAAGTCTATCAATCTGATCTTGAGGGGCATGCCTTTTATAGGCTTCTTCTAACTGTTTTTCTATTTTATCATATTGGCTTTCGAGAGCATCTGAAATTTTATCAATTTCAAATGCTTCTCTGATAAAACCCATACTTTCAAGATTATCTGCTATAGAATCTAATCTTGAAGAAATTTTTGTTACCATATGTAAATCTTTTTTAATACAGGTTTCGATATCTTACTATTAAAGGAATCTTGTATTAAGAGATTATGCTTAATCTATTAATATTCTCTTTTTATAAAATTTTATCTCATTTTTTGAAAGGTTTCTATATGAAGCGAATACTTAGTATCGATGGTGGTGGTGCATTAGGTTTAATCCCCCTTACAGTCCTCAAGACAATTGAAAATCAATTAGGAAATCCAATAAATAAGATTTTTGACCTCATTATTGGTACTTCTGTAGGAGGTATCATTGGAGGAATAGTCAGTACAGGCAAACTCACCACTGAAAATTTTCAAAAAGAATTTATATATGATCTCCCAGAAATCTTTAAAAAAAGATTAAGAGCTCCTATTTTCCAACCAAAGTACGATCGAAAAAATATTGAAAGATCGATTGTATCTAAAATTGGAAATATAAATATGAGCTCCTGTGCAACAAAATTCATGTGTACCAGCATTAATTATGTTGATGGTAGACCCCACTTCTTTAAATCCTGGGAAGAAAAAGATGGTAAAATAAAAATCTCCCAAGCTCTTTTAAGATCTTCTGCAGCACCCCTATACTTTGGCAAAATTGTCGATTATGAAAACAATGCCGTATGGATCGATGGTGGCTGTGGTAACCTTAATGATCCTGCTATGCAAGGATATATTGAAGCTCTCAGACAAGATTGGTTACCAGATGAAAGAGTGCATCTTTTATCATTAGGTTGTGGTCAAACATATCAAGGAATACCACTTTATAAATGCTGTAATTTTAATAATATTAAAGAAATAGCTTATTACATAGATATTAATGATGGTGGATTAGCCCGAGCACAAATGTCTATTGTACAAAATGAATGGCTTAATAGTTTCTCAAAGGAATTTAGTAAATTTACTGCACAACGAATTCAAAAATACGATTTTCCTAAAAAACTTAATAAACTCGACAATACTAGTTATATCTCTGAATTTATCAGAATTGGAGAAGAACTAGCAAAAGAAGTTGATTACACATATCTTAGAAATTAACCCAAATATTATTTTAAACTATATAAAATAATATCTACATAAAAAACACAGGAGTCCTTTATGCATCCTATGAGTTATCTTGAAATGAGTAAATTAATCGCTAAGTACTGTATAAATTGGGGAAAAGAACATACCGTTTATGATATTGGAGCCTGTGATGTTAATGGTACTTATAAGCCTCTTTTAGAGCACTGTACTTATATAGGTGTAGATATTGAAGCAGGTAAAAATGTCGACATAGTAATGGTTGATGAATTCAATACCGGTATAGCATCAAATAGCGCTGATTTAGTAGTAAGTGGTCAATGTTATGAGCACTGTAATAACCCTTTTAAACTTACCCGAGAAATATACAGAATAACTAAAAAAGGTGGTTTATTTTTTTTAATAGCTCCATTCGTTTTTGGAGAGCATAAATTCCCTATAGACTGTTTTCGATACCTGCCCGATGGATATAAAAGCCTACATTTTGATGCAGGATTTACCACATTAGAAGCATTCTTAACCGGTGTCGACAATATAGGTAGTGTCGACTGTGTAGGCGCTGCAATAAAATAAAAATATTATTCCTTATATCATAAGCATATTAGTGCTACAATTATGAAAAGTGCTCTGAAATAGTTTTTATAATAACATCTCGTAATTTATCTGAGGTTTCTTTGCCCTTAGAAAATAATTGAAGATTAAACTGTTCTGATATCTCTAACATAATTTTTTCAGCACATTTTTTAAAATCATTGTTTTTATATGTCTTTTTCGCTTCAGGATTATCATCGTCTGGTGGAGCTGGTTTCCAGACAATTAAAGATTGTCCAAGACATTCATATTCTTTACCGGATACTATATCTTTTAAAATCCATATTCCACCATATTCGGATAACTCGCCTATACGTTTGGCACCAATAACCTTATAAAAACTTTCTAATTTGTGACCATTTATAACGGCGTTATCTGTACCGGAGACTAAATCTAATATTTTAATTTTATACATAGCTATATTTCTATTTTGGGGGAGTTTCTAGGAACTTTCTCATGTAATAAACGTATAAGATTCCAAGGATACTTAGTCCTATTATTACAAAAGATATCCACCATAATTTAGTCTGGTACGTTATAAAAGTACAAATTATAACAATAGGTAAGATACTCATTGTTATTCCTATTTTTTGTTTGGTACTATATTTTTTCATATATCCTCCGAATTTTTATATTATTGTGATATTACCTTTTTTTATTAAATCTTCAGTACTAACCGAATAACCCTTTAGTAAATCAGTATTAAGTATCCACTCAAGAGTGCTCCGATACTTCCATTGTGCATAGACAGCAGCAATGATCTCTTCAGCAATATTCTCATTAATTTTATTTATTTTCATAAATCGTTCAAGTGCTCTTTGTCTATTTCCTCGAGAAGCAGCAAAACCAAAATGTTTTACTTCATGACAAAAAGGGCAAAGTGCTTGTAGACTTGCTAATGATTGAATTTTAGTAATCTCATCATAAGCCCAAACCTCATGACACTCTACGGGGTGTTTAAGGCCTTTTCCTCCACATATTTCACAAAGATTATGAGCTTTTTGAGATACTTGTCTTCGAAGGGTATCCCATTCCTTTCGAGACACACTACTTCGAAGATTTGACATCCAACAACTTTGAGGGACAAGCTCTATTTGGAGTTTAAGCTTTGAGTGCTGGATAATAAGGGATTGTTGTTTTTGATTAAGCACGGTATTTCTCATAGAGGTTAGAACCAATTTCCCTGGCTGTCTTGTAAAACTTTTTTACCGCATCGAGGACATATACCATTTTTTGAGCATCCATCAAATCCTTGTTTTGTAGGAGCTATATGCCCTCCCAGAATTTTACAGAACCATACAGGTAGAAATTTATTAAAAACCCTTATTAATATCATAAAAATTAAAATGCTTAATATAAAATAAAAAAAGATATTTTCAAAAATGTTATCAAAAAGAATAAAATTCATGAGATTTCCTATTAATTTTTATGGTTAGCAATACAAAGAATTAAACCAAATATTATTATAACAATTAGTAAGTCTACACAAAGCCAAATCATATTCATTCTATTTTCCTTATTTTTTATATATTTTATCTGTATTTACTATAACAAATAGTATCCAACAGAGTGGACCTGCCAAGATAAGATATACTACTGATTTTTTCTTATCTTTAGGTAGTCTACAAATTGCTACAAAAAAATATCCTATTACTGACCAAAAGCATAAAAGTCCTGTAAATACTCGGAGAATTTCCATAAGGAGTTCCATGATCTATTCCTTTTGTTCTTTTTGATATGCTAAATCAACTTTTTTCAATATTTCTTTAACCGTTTTTTCTTTTCTTTTAATTTCTTTATCTTGTAACCAACTACCTTTTTTTTCATTTTTGATATATTCATTTAATCGAAGAATATTAGTACACTCTGGAGCAGTCTCTACTACAATATTAAATAAAAAGAGTTTTTGACGGATGGTATCGCATATAGGCATTCGAGAAAGATATATGTTATGTGCAATTCTTTCTAAGGTATAACTAAGACCTCCAGTAGGGATACATATAGAGTAATGATCAGGATTAAAACCTATTTTTGTACAGATATCTATAACTTCTTTTTTTGCAGTAACTTCTGTAAATTCAAATAGTTTTTCAAGATACTTTTGTTTATTAAACATTATATTTTATCTTTTTGAAAATGTACATAATGATTATCATCTGCCCATCCAGAAGTAATTTTCATACTATTGATAGATAGCTTCTGTGTACAAAAACCTTCTTCAGGATTATCATTAATGTCACTAATATTATTACCATTATATGCTTGTAGAGTCTCTAACACTTGATGAAAATATATTCCAGACTTTAAACATTTATTATATGCTTTTTTCAAATTAATAAATGCTTTAGTCTGTTTTTCATCTAATTTACATAGTGACTCTATTATATCTTGATTCATAGGCTTTTAAACTTTGTGGCTATATTTTTATTCTATTATCCTTATATTCAACAACGGAATTTTCAGGGAAATCTAAATATTTCATTCTAATAGATATATATTCTAATTTTTTTGAATCAGGTACTCCAATAAAGTCATAAGTTAATAATTTTTTAAAGCATTGTTTAAATTTTATTTTTTCACCACGAGAATAATAAAATTTAAATATATAATACATTCTTAATCTTTTTAATTTTTTAAAAGTAGTAACTAACTGTAATGTTCCGAAAAAAATAAAAAGTAAACCGAAAAATAAACTCATAAATTTTTATACCCTTATTTTCATCTTAAAACATATAATTACATTGGTAACAATTCATCGGTGATTTATTATAAAAGTTTTGATTGAATTTTTTAAATTTTTCTGGAAAAGTTCCATCAAGATGGTTCATTATATTAGTATACTTTAATTTTCCAAAAGAACATTTAAATATATCCCCGATCTCATCTATTAAAAAGCTATAGTGATGAATTGGGTTACTACAATAAGTAGAAAACATTCCGTATATTCCAGAGGGATCCCCTTCTAATCTACCAACAGGAACTAAAATAGTATCGTGTTGCATTTCTACAGAAGGTACTGTGTATACAAAGTCCTGTTCTTCACATTGTTCTATAGCATTTTGTGTGTATAAATTTGAATGCCATTTATCTTCTGAGATAGCTATCGATAATTTATCTTTATAAGGTGAGAGTTGTTTTAAAAAAGTATCATCTTTAGCCCAGTCTCCGTTTGTGACTAATCGACAATAATTTAAATTAGGTAAAAGTATTTCAAATATTTTTAACCAATCTGGATTACAAAAAAACTCGCCACCCATTATAGAAGCAACTTTGATATCATACAATTTAAAAAATTCACTGATAGATATTGCCATATCTACAGACATATGATCATTTTGATCGGGGGAACAACTAAAGCAGCAATGTCTGCATTGTTGTGTACACTTTCGAGTTATTCTTATAACCGGTCGAAGAACCTTGTTACATTTTTTAATGTGCTTACAGGTATCGCAGTGGCAATTTTTTTTACCATCACAGTCTTCGGTTATACAAATATCACATCGAGTCATTAATTGTTTTTCTTCTTAAGTTATGTGTTCCAAATAATTAGTTGCTGATTGTCCCCAATCTGTCATTATTGTTACAGGGAATATAAAACCCGAAATTTCAAAATGAATAATTACCCTTGTAACAAAATTAGAATCTGCGGGTATAGGAGTAGTATCTATTTCGACTATTTTACCAATAGCTTTAGGAGTAACTATTATACTATTTGCTCCTAATCCTCCGATATTCAGAGTAGTATCTTTTTTAAAGTGTATTTTATCACCAATTTTAAAGATCATTTTTATTTATCTTTTATTATGAGATGTATTTACTTTGTACTTATAATTATTCCAGGATACCCATCATCATCTTTATAACTTGTATATATAATATCATTATTCTCTATGTCGAGATCGATACCCCATTCTTTGGTTACTTTGACTAAAATTGCTGCTCTAAAATATTTGTTTGAAATATCTGCTAAATCATCTGATATTAGTCTTATTTTTTCTGGAGATGTCAGAGAACTTGAATATTTTGATATCAATTGTTCAAGATATTGAGTTTCATTTGAAAGCTCTGGACCTTTTCTTATGACAATCCAAAAAGAGTCCTGCGGTATTGTTTGAAAACAGTCAATACAGAAAGCTTTATTTTGAAAGAAACGTTTTTTGTCAACACTAACAACAGTACCACATTTTGCACATTTTGATGATGCAGAACAGTCATAACAAAGTGGAAAATTGTCATTACCATAGTTAAATAAACTAAGGATTCCTAAATCAGAACTACACTTTAAACATGTCTTACTCATAAAAACTCCTTTTTAAAGGTATATTATGGTTTGTGTTAACTAAATATAAATATAAACATAAGAAATAAAACTATACCAGAAATTAAAAGTGTTCCTAATATACTAATAATGTTATTTATTTGCAGTAGATACGCTGGATTAATACTATAGATGAAAATATACCCAGCAAGCAACAATAGAAAAAAAATACAAGTTGAAATTATAATAATATTTTTCTTTATTAATTGCTTGTTGCATATAGGACAAAATTTATTTGGTTTTGTTTTACTTTGATATCCACATTTACATTTAAACATAAAATTTTTCTTTCTAAAATTTAGAAATACCAACCAAAATTTCCTGCAATTTCCTTGAATATCTTATAAACAGTTATAAAGAAATAAATTAAAGTTATAATAATGATAATAGATAGAAATACTGTAATAAATTTGACATAATCACTAGGATTTCCCCAGCTTATCTTGTTAGAGAAAAATATAGCAGCTACAGAATATGCTATTATTGTTAATTGTACTATGATACTTGTAATAAAATCTATTACAGTAGGTTCCTCATCAGTTTTGTTCCCAAATAAGGTTTCAATACCAAGAATTCGAACACCACAACCCTGGCAGTTACCAGAGGGTCTGTAATTTGTTGTGTAACCACAATTTTTGCATCTATAAGTAAACATAAATTTACTACCTTGCTAATGTTTTATTAAGAAACAATTATTTTTCATAGTTATTTATCTTTTTTCAAACATTTGAATTCATAGTAAGCTGTAGAGCTTTTATAATCTTTAGCATCTGATATAAAACCAGAACGAGCTCGTGCCATACCAGCTTCAGCTATACCATTAAGATATGCTTTTTCAATAAGTTTTTCAACTTCCTCTTCTGTAAAATTCTCTATCATAATTATTTCTCCTGTTTTGTTTTTTCACGTAAAGCATTAAAGAGTATTGCTTCTAAATCTGTACGTGCTCGTGAGTATGCCACATAAGTACCCATATCTGCTACATTAGCCTCTACTTTAGTTACTCCCTTGATCATTTCTATTGCATCCATAATTGGTTTAATATCATCAATTCGATAATCATGATCAAGTACAACAGTTAGAGCTACAGTCCTGTCTGACATTTTATTTTACTCCCATTGATTTAATATTGTGTTTTAGGTTGTTGTATTTCTTGTTTTGGTGATTTAGTGACTC
>Ga0114918_10002859_pt1 | contig 15333 bp, 11 predicted proteins | sample LantaG_FD_87015 | JGI IMG/M metagenome (GOLD analysis project Ga0114918, IMG submission 87015) | Deep subsurface microbial communities from Baltic Sea to uncover new lineages of life (NeLLi) - Landsort_02402 metaG | ecosystem: Environmental > Aquatic > Marine > Oceanic > Sediment | place...
CGCGAGATACATCGTTATCGCCGCCGTTAGTGTCGTCTTACCGTGATCCACGTGCCCTATCGTTCCTATGTTCAAATGCGGTTTTGTTCTATCAAATTTCTTTTTCGCCATGAGTCCCCTCCTTAAAGTAATTTTAACGATCGTATATGGTGACGTATCTTTATTTTTGTTTTCCCGAATGTCCCGTTACCAACTTTTCCGTTATATCCTTAGGTACTTCCCGGTAAAATGAAGGTTCCATTGTATACGTTGCCCTGCCTTGTGTCAAGCTTCTTAATGCGGTCGCGTATCCAAACATTTGCGCGAGCGGCGCGGCTCCGATTATTATTTTAGTCGTCCCTTTCTGCTCAATGTGTTCTACCTTTATTCTGCGCATATTCATGTCGCCTATAACGTCCCCTAAATAATCATCAGGGGTTGTCACTTCCAGTTTCATTATCGGCTCCAAAAATACGGGATTGGCCTTACGCATTCCGTCACGGAACCCTATCGAGGCGGCATTACTAAACGCTATTTCTGACGAATCAACTTCATGAAAAGACCCGTCGTAAAGTGTAACCGTTAAATCCGTTACGGGATACCCCGCCAACACCCCGGTTTTCGCGGCATTCCTTATCCCTTGTTCTATCGCTTTAAAATATTCCCTTGGTATTGACCCGCCCTTAACACTTTCCACAAAAACAATTCCGGAGCCTCCCTCAGCAGGTTCCATGTTCAATTCAACATGTCCGTATTGTCCGCGGCCGCCGGATTGTTGAATAAATTTTCCGGTTGACTTTACGGATTTCCTTATCGTTTCTCTGTACGCGACCTGAGGACTGCCGACTGTCGCGCCAACTTTAAATTCCCGCTTAAGCCTGTCAATGATTATTTCAAGGTGAAGTTCGCCCATACCGCTAATGAGCGTCTGCCCTGTTTCTTCGTTATACCTGACTCGAAACGACGGATCCTCGGTTTCAAGTTTTTTGAGCCCTTTGCCTAATTTATCCTGATCCGCTTTTGTCTCCGGTTCTATTGACATCGATATAACCGGCTCCGGATACTTTATCTTTTCTAAAATTACGGGATGATTTTCATTCGTAATGGTATGCGCCGTCGAAGTTTTTTTCAGTCCCACAACTCCGACTATATCACCCGGTCCCGCTTCAAAAATTATTTCCCTCTGAGCCGCGTGCATGCGAAGCAGTTTTCCGATTCTTTCTCTTTCTTCGACAGTTGAATTAAAAACATATGTTCCCGGAAGTAATGTTCCCGAATAAATTCTGACAAAGGTTACCGTTCCAACGAACGGGTCCGTCATTACTTTGTAAGCGTACGCGCATAAAACTCCGGCCTCGTCTGGAACAATTTCAATCTCTTTGTCTGTCTTCTGCTCGAGAGCTTTCGGCGGTTTCACATCCATCGGAGACGGAAGATATTCACAAACCGCGTCCAAAACAAATTTCATTCCTTTGTTTTTCAGAGCCGAAGCGCACATAACCGGAACAAACACATTGTTATTTGTCGCGCGCCTGATGAAAGTTTTTAATTCTTCAGGATAGATTCCCTGATCCATTAAGTATTTTTTTTCCGCCTCTTCGTCCACATCAGCAAGTTTTTCAATAAGATTATGGCGCCAATGACTGGCGACATCTTTCATATCCTCCGGAATTTCCGTCTCGGTTATTTCTCCCAAATCACCGTTTTCGGGAAAAATATACGCTTTGCATGTCACCAAATCTATTACTCCGCGAAAGTCTTCTTCTTTACCGATCGGTATTTGTATCGGTGTCGCGTTGGCTCCCAATTTCTTGTGCATATCGATGATCACTTTAAAAAAATCGGCACCGATCCGATCAATCTTATTTACAAGCGCTATTTTCGGAACTTCATAACGATCTGCTTGACGCCAAACGGTTTCGGTTTGCGGCTGTACCCCGCCCACGGCACAAAAAACCACAAGCGTTCCGTCAAGCACTTTTAAAGACCGTTCAACTTCAATAGTAAAATCTACATGACCAGGGGTATCGATAATATTAATTCTCTTGTCGGCCCACAAACAAGTCGTAACCGCGCTGGTTATCGTAATTCCCCGCTCCTGTTCCTGTTCCATCCAATCCATTACCGCCGTGCCGTCATGAACTTCTCCCATCTTATGCGTTTTTCCCGTATGAAAAAGAATTCGTTCAGTAACAGTCGTTTTACCGGCATCAATATGCGCTATTATCCCTATATTTCGTATATCACTTATTTTGTTCATTTTATTTTTCTTTCTCTTTAACTCCCCGCCGAATCCGCTCACTTTTTTTTACGCGAAAAGCGATACCATTCACTTTTCACTTATTACCATTTATAATGCGCGAACGCTTTGTTTGCTTCAGCCATTTTATGTGTATCTTCACGCTTTTTTATAACGGCACCTTCTTTTTTATACGCGCTAATTAATTCATCGGCAAGTTTAGCCCCCATTGAACGGCCTTTTTGTCCGCGCGCGGAATCCCGTATCCACTTCATAGCGATAAACTGACCCCTTTCAAGTTTTACTTCGATCGGCACCTGATAAGTGGCTCCACCTATCCTTCTCGACTTAACTTCTAAAAGAGGCCGAGTATTATCAAGGGCCTGAGTAAAAACCTCAAGAGCCTCTTTGTTCTCGACTTTTTTCGCGATTATATCAAACGCGCCATACACTATTTTTTCCGCGATAGATTTTTTACCGCGTTCCATTACCATGTTCATAAATTTACCAAGCACCTTGCTGTTATATTTAGGATCCGGTAACGGTTCTCTTTTTTCCGCTCTACGCCTTCTCATATTACTCCCTGTCTTTTGGTCAATAGTATTTAGTGAATGATACTCCCATCCGCCTTCGGCGGACACTATTCACCTTAAACCATTCACCATTTATTGTTTCGGTTTCTTCGCTCCGTATTTTGACCTTCCGCGCCTTCTGGATTCAACACCTGAGGCGTCTAAAGTTCCCCTGATCATATGATAACGTACCCCCGGCAAATCTTTTACTCTTCCGCCGCGAACAGTAACAAGCGAGTGTTCCTGTAAATTATGTCCTTCACCCGGAATGTACGCGGTAACTTCTATTCCGTTAGTTAATCTTACCCTCGCTATTTTTCTTAAAGCGGAGTTAGGTTTTTTTGGCGTACGTGTCTTAACCTGCAAACAAACCCCTCTTTTTTGGGGACATCCTTGAAGAGCAGGGGCTTTACTTTTGCTTTTTACAACTTTTCTCCCTTTTCGTATCAACTGATTTATTGTCGGCATAAGTTTCCTTCTTGTTTTAGTTATTGCTCGTTCTTTTTATCATTCGGATTTGTCTTCTTCCAGAATTTCCCGATCCATTACTATTTTTCTATGCGCGTCATAACCGGTGCCCGCCGGAATTAAATGCCCCATAATAATGTTTTCTTTTAGCCCAACCAAATTATCAACCTTTCCGGCACTAGCCGCTTCAGTCAAAACGCGGGTTGTTTCCTGAAAACTTGCCGCGGAAATAAAACTTTCCGTCGTAAGCGAAGCTTTTGTGATCCCCTGAAGAACGGGTTCCGCGACAGCGGGTTTTTTCTTCTTTTTAATTACTTTTTCGTTTTCTTTTTTAAAAGTAACTCTGTCTATTTTGTCCCCGACCAAAAACTTTGTATCGCCGGAATCAGTAATTTTAACATTTCGAACCATCTGTTTGATAATTGTTTCGATATGTTTATCGTTTATCTCCACTCCCTGCAGACGATATACCTCCTGAACCTCGTTCAGAAGATATTCCTGAAGCGCTTGTTCTCCCGAAACCCTCAAAATATCCTGAGGCACTACCGGACCTTCCACAAGCTGTTCTCCCGCTATGACGGTATCCCCGCGATAAACATTCAAATGTTTGCCATGAGGAATGACATATTCTTTACGCATCCCAGTTTCATTTTCAACAACTATTCTTTTCTGCCCTTTTTTAGAGTCACCGAACTCAACAACACCGTCAATTTCGCTTATAATCGAAGGATCTTTCGGTCTGCGCGCTTCAAAAAGTTCCGCTACACGCGGCAGACCTCCGGTAATATCTTTTGTTTTCGTCATAATGCGAGGTGTTTTAGCTAAAACATCACCGGCCATAACGGCCTGCTTATCTTTAACCGCGATATGCGCGCCGGACGGCAAGGGATAAATCGCTTCAACTTCATTTTTCTTGTTTACAATCAAAAGTTGCGGGTGAAAATCCCCCTTTTGGTCAATAATAACTTTGTTTTTAAGTCCGGTCGTCTCATCTATTTCAATTTTCATAGTCACGTCTCGTTTAATATCTTCAAACTGCACATGACCGGCGGCTTCTGTCAAAATCGGAACCGAATACGGATCCCATTCCGCGAACTTCGCGCCTTTTTTCACCTTAGCTCCATTCTGAAAGAAAATGCTAGCCCCCTGAGGTATAGTCTGTCTCTCTATTTCCCGTCCGTCAGTTTCATCAATACTTATCTGACCGTTTCTATTAAGCACTACAAACTCTCCCGGCTGTCGGCTTTCGACAACTTTTAAATTGTGATACACCAAAACTCCATCTTCTTTGGTTTTAAAAAATGACTGTTCGATAATTCGACTGGCGGTTCCTCCGATATGAAATGTTCTCATCGTAAGCTGAGTTCCGGGCTCTCCGATCGACTGAGCCGCTATGATGCCTACCGCTTCACCCTCTTCAACCATTTTTCCGGTCGCTAGGTTCCTTCCGTAACATTTCGCGCAAACACCCTTGGACGCTTCACAGGTAAGAACACTCCTGATCCTTATTTTTTCAATACCCGCCGCTTCAACTTTCCGAGCATCTTCATCACTGATCGTTTCTCCCGCCTTTAGAATCATAGTATCCGTGATAACATCCACCACGTTGTCTAAAGCCACACGTCCGGCAATGCGCTCCGCCAATGAAACTACAACTTCATCACCCTCAATAATCGCCGCGGAAGTGATACCGTTAAGTGTTCCGCAGTCCATTTGTCTTATAATTACGTCCTGCGCCACGTCTACCAATCTTCGAGTAAGATACCCGGAATCGGCCGTTTTAAGTGCCGTATCAGCCAATCCTTTACGCGCGCCGTGAGTGGAAATGAAATACTCAAGTACCGTCAAGCCCTCTCTAAAATTCGCGGTAATCGGCGTCTCGATAATTTCTCCGGAAGGTTTAGCCATCAAACCGCGCATCCCGGCGAGCTGTCTGATCTGCTGTTTGGAACCTCTTGCTCCGGAATCCGCCATCATAAAAACCGGATTAAAACTGTCAAGATGACGAAACACAAGACTTGAAACGTCTTCAGTAACGTGAGTCCAGATGTCAATAATTTTGTTGTATCTTTCTCCATCAGTTATGAGGCCCCTTTGGTACTGCGCCTGAATTTTGTCAACATCTCCCTGCGCGCGCGCTATTTTTTCAGCTTTCTCCTTAGGCACACTGAGATCCGCCACAGACATTGAAGCTCCGGAAAGCGTTGATTCTTCAAAACCCAATCGTTTAAGCGCGTCAAGCAGTGTTACCGTTTCTCTATGTCCTTTCAAATGATAACAATCAAAGATCACACGGCTAATGGCTTTTTTGTTCATAGGTTCATTGTAATACGGCAGTCCTTTCGGTAAAATATCATTAAAAACAATCCTTCCGACCGTAGTTTCGATAATTTCACCGTTTATACGAACTTTGACGTTAGCAAATTTATCAACTTCTTCATTTTGATACGCCATAATCACTTCATCCGCGTCCGCGAACATCTTACCTTCTCCCTTAACTCCGGATTTTTTCTTCGTAAGATAATACGCGCCTAAAACGATATCTTGTGAAGGAGTTGTGATCGGCCGGCCGTTAGCGGAAGAAAAAATATTATTCGCCGCGCTCATAATAAGCCGCGCTTCCATCTGAGCTTCCATGGATAATGGAACATGAACAGCCATCTGGTCACCATCAAAATCCGCGTTAAACGCCGCGCATACCAAAGGATGGATTCGTATGGCCTTACCTTCCACAAGACGAGGCTGAAACGCCTGTATGCCTAAACGATGAAGCGTGGGAGCTCTATTTAAGAGTATTGGATGATCCTTAATAACGTCTTCCAGTATATCCCAAACTTCCGGATTTTCCTGCTGTACCATTTTTTTCGCGCTCTTAATGGTATGGACAAATCCTTTTTCTCTGAGTTTTCTTATGATAAACGGCTGAAAAAGTTCTAACGCCATAATTTTAGGCAAACCGCACTCATCTATTTTAAGTTCCGGTCCGATAACAATAACGCTTCTGCCTGAATAGTCCACACGTTTTCCAAGAAGATTTTGGCGAAACCGGCCCTGTTTTCCTTTGAGCATATCCGCTAGTGATTTTAGCGGACGTCCCCCTGAACCCAAAACTTCACGCCCGTGCCGGCCGTTATCAAACAGCGCGTCAACAGCTTCCTGAAGCATTCTCTTTTCGTTACGAACAATAACTTCCGGAGCTTTAAGCTCCAAAAGCTTTTTCAAACGGTTATTTCGATTTATGACCCTCCTATAAAGATCGTTAAGGTCACTTGTCGCGAACCTGCCTCCGTCTAACGGAACAAGCGGTCTTAAATCCGGCGGAATAACCGGAACAATGTCCAAAATCATCCATTCGGGTTTATTTCCGCTATTACGAAATGTCTCAACGACTTTCAATCGCTTCAGAAGTCTTTTCTGCGTGTTAATATCTTTCTTCTCTGAAATTTTAGCCGCGAGTTCCACCGCTATCGCGTCAAGATCGATCTTTTTCAAAAGTTCACGCACAGCTTCCGCGCCCATCATCACTTTACATCTTCCGCTGTATTTTTTCTTAACTTCCGCGTATTCGTCTTCCGTCAACATTTCACGCTCGACAAGCGGCGTATCACCCGGATCGACCACCACATATTGCTCATAATACAACACTCTTTCTAAATCACGCATTTTCATATCCAGCATATTCGCCATACGCGAAGGTATGGCCTTAAAAAACCACACGTGAGAAACGGGAGCGGCCAGTTTTATACATCCCAATCTTTCACGTCTCACGCTTGATTTAATAACTTCCACTCCGCACCTGTCGCAAACAATACCCTTATGCTTCACACGTTTATATTTGCCGCAATTACACTCAAAATCTTTTGTCGGTCCAAAAATACGTTCACAGAAAAGCCCGTCCCTTTCAGGTTTCAACGTTCGATAATTTATAGTTTCCGGTTTTTTTACTTCAAACAAAATATGGCGGTTACCTACCTTGCGCGTAGCCCATTCCTTGATTTTTTCGGGAGACGCTATTTGTATCCGAACTCTATCAAATTTGTTCACTTTGCGCAGCATAATTTCTCCACATTGTTAATTCGTTTCAAAAAATCAATTTATCGAAACTTAAAAAAACATTCACTTCCGCTTAATTTCGCGAGATAAACTCCCCATACTCCTTAACCAAATACCATTTACGGGCGGACACAAGGAATCCGACCTTACCCTTTACTATGGTTCTTTTTGTTCAAGGCGAACATCAAGTCCCAAGCTTTGCAATTCTTTTATTAGAACATTGAACGACTCCGGAGTACTGGGTTCAAGCATATTCTCGCCTTTTACAATAGTTTCATAAATCTTCGTTCGGCCCATTACATCATCACTTTTAACGGTAAGAAGTTCTTGCAGGGTGTACGCCGCTCCGTAGGCTTCAAGCGCCCAAACTTCCATTTCTCCGAATCTTTGTCCGCCAAACTGCGCCTTGCCTCCGAGAGGTTGTTGTGTAACCAAAGAATACGGCCCGATAGATCTTGAATGCATTTTATCATCCGCTAAATGGGCCAGTTTCATCATATAGATATATCCTACGGTAACCTCTTGATCAAAGGGCTTTCCCGTGTATCCGTCTCTCAGCTTTACTTTACCCGAGATCTGCAAATTTGCTTGTTTTGTCGCCTCCCTTATGTCATTCTCATTCGCGCCGTCAAATACGGGAGTCGAAATTTTTAGACCGAGTATCTTTGCCGCGTATCCAAGCTGTGTTTCCAAAAGCTGTCCGATATTCATACGGCTCGGCACTCCGAGCGGATTCAGCACAATATCCAAAGGTTTCCCGTCCGGAAGATACGGCATATCTTCCTCCGGAAGAATTTTAGCGATAACTCCCTTATTCCCGTGCCGACCGGCCATTTTATCACCGGCCTGAAGTTTTTTCTTACTGGCGACATAAACCGTTATCCTGCGCAAAACTCCGGCAGGAAGTTCATCTCCGTGTTTAATACGGTCAAGATCCCTTTCCATTTCCATCATAGTCTGTTCGATCTGACCGTTTATCGTCACAATGATACTGTTAATTTTTGCCTGAAGCTTCTCGTCATTTTCGACATAAATATTTTCCAAATCCGCCTTTTTAAATTTTGAAAGATCCGCTTCAGTAATAATTTGTCCCGGCTTTATCAATACCCTCCCTGTTTCAATATCTTCCAATCTACTGATAAGCTTACTACCTATAAGTTTCTGATGAACTTTTTCGATTTTCTTTTCTTCCAATTGCTCAAGGATGTTCTTATATCCTTCTTTCACTATTTTGCGCTCTTTCGAATCCTGTCTTTTATCGGTACGTGTCATTGTTTTAGTGTTTTTTCGAGATAACTCTTTAATATCCACAACGATTCCTTCCACACCGGAAGGTACACGAAGCGAAACATCTTTTACATCTCCGGCTTTTTCTCCGAATATCGCGCGCAAAAGTTTTTCTTCGGGAGACAGCTCCGTTTCGGATTTCGGCGCGACTTTTCCCACCAATATGCTTCCAGGCCCGATTTCCGCGCCAATTCGAACGATCCCGTTCTCATCCAAATGTTTAAGCGCCTCATCCCCCACATTGGGAATATCACACGTTATTTCTTCGTTTCCAAGCCTCGTATCTCTCGCTTCCAACTCAAATTTATTAATATGCACGGAAGTATAGGCATCATTTTTCAGCAATTTTTCGCTTATTAAAATCGCATCCTCAAAGTTATATCCTCTCCACGACATAAACCCTACTAAAGCATTCCGGCCAAGAGCCATTTCTCCGTTCTCTGTCGCTATTCCGTCAGATAACAAATCCCCCTCCTCCACCATGTCGTCGACTTTAACAACCGGCCTTTGATTAATACTCGTCCGAGCATTTGTTCTTTCAAATTTTTTAAGACGATATTTTTCTCCTGCCGCCACGATTTCAGATCCGTCAACTTTCGTAACTTTACCGCTTTTCCTGCATAAAACCAGCGCCCCGGAATCTTTCGCGGTACGCGCCTCGAGTCCCGTGCCTACAAGCGGCGCTTCGGGAAAAAGAAGAGGAACAGCCTGTCTCTGCATATTGGATCCCATCAAAGCCCTGTTCGCGTCGTCATGTTCCAAAAACGGAACCAACCCCGCGCATACGCTGACAAGCTGAAGCGGAGAAACATCCATATACTGAACGTCTTTGATCTCCGCCAAGATAAAGTCATCTTTGAACCGGCAAAAAACTTTATCTTTGATAAAATATCCCTTTTCATCGATCTTCGAATTTGCCTGAGCGATGATATATTTGTCTTCTATGTCCGCGGACAGATATTCGACTTTATCCAGAACACGCCCGGCTTCCACTTTACGGTAAGGAGTTACAAGAAAACCGAAATCATCAACTCCCGCGTAAGTACTGAGAGAGTTAATGAGCCCTATGTTAGGCCCCTCCGGTGTCTCGATCGGACAAAGCCTGCCGTAATGCGAATAATGAACGTCACGCACTTCAAATCCGGCGCGTTCACGGTTTAGTCCTCCCGGACCCAACGCGCTTAAGCGGCGCAAATGAGTTAATTCCGCGAGAGGGTTCGTCTGATCCATAAACTGAGAAAGCCTGCCTCTGGCAAAAAAATCATGGATTACACTTGTAATCAATTTCGTATTAACTAAGTTATGAGGCAAAACAGTGTCCATCTCATATACGCTCATTCTTTCTCTGGCAACCCGTTCAACCCTTGCCATACTCATGCGTATCTGATTAGAAAGCTGTTCACCCACACACCGTATCCTTCTGTTGCCTAAGTGATCAATATCATCTATACTTTTTTCCCCCGCTTTTATAGCTAAAAGATGCCTTATGGCTCCAATCAAAACCTTTTCATTAAGCAAATGCACGCCCAAAGGCTCATCCAAAGACAATTTACGATTAATCATACGAACCCCGACATCCGTAAGGTTGTATCTTTTCTCATCAAAGAACATCTGATCGATAAGCTCTTTTGCCGCCTCTAATGTCGGAGGATCCCCCGGTCTTAACTTACGATAAATATCAAGATACGCTTCTTCTTTAGTTTTGGTCCCGTCCTGTTCCAGCGTTTTAACAATTTCTTTTGGAACTGATCTTAGAAATTTCACGCTTCTAATCTTACTGTTCCAGATGCGCTCCGCGATAGACTTCGTCACTTTTTCCATCCCTTGCGCCAGTATAGAGGAAGAACTTTCATCTATAAGGTCTTCCGCCAGCACCCGGCCGATAAGTTCCTCACATTGTTTCTGTCTGGTCAGAACAACTTCCTCGACACCCCCAAACGCTTTAAGTATGTCTTCATCACGACTTGGTCCGAAAATTCTTAAGAATGTGGATGCTAAAAATTTTCTCTTCCGGTCAATGAACACGTAAAGAAAATCACTTTTATCAAATAAGAACTCTATCCATGCCCCTCTATCAGGTATAAGTCTCGCTGAATAAATGGACTTTCCGCCCGGAACCGCGGTTTCTTCGAAAGATATACCCGGAGAACGATGAAGCTGGTTAACAACTACTCTCTCATCTCCGTTAATAATAAAAGTTCCCACTTCCGTCATTACGGGAATCTCTCCTACGTAAACTTCCTGCTCTTTGATCTCTTTTTCCAAAGTCAAACGCAATTTGATCCGCAACGGAGCCGCGTACGTAAGAGACCGCTGTTTACATTCCTCAGCGCTATATTTCGGCTGACGCATATCGTAATGCAGGTAGTCCAACCGATATCGCCCATCGTGACTGACAATCGGAAACACCTCGCATAAAAGCGCTTCCAATCCCTGTTTTTTTCTTTTTGTTTTAGAAACAAAACGCTGTAAAAACTTTGTGTATGAGTCAATTTGAATTTCGATCAAGTTAGGAATGTCATAGACATTCTTCAATCTGGCATAACTCTTCCGTTTGACTTTAACAGCCATTGCTCATCACATCCCTTGTTTTTAGATACCGTTCGTTTTTTAAATAAAGAACCGCACAAGCTTAAATATCACTTCATTTCAACCTTGGCACCGGCACCTTCCAACTGCTTTTTCATTTTTTCAGCTTCTTCTTTTGAGAGACCTTCTTTAACTGCTTTTGGCGCCGCTTCCACGAGATCTTTTGCTTCCTTCAGCCCCAGATTCGTTAAAGCTCGTATTTCTTTGATAACATTGATCTTCTTAGCCCCGATTTCAGAGAGAATAACAGTAAAAACACTCTTCTCTTCCTCAGCTCCGCCGGAAGATGCGCCTCCAACTCCGCCGGAAGACGCGATCGCGACCGGTGCCGCCGCGCTGACACCAAATTTATCTTCAAGCGCCTTCACAAGATCGGACAGTTCCAGAACACTCATCTCCCCTATCGTATCCATCATATTTTTCATTTTCGCCGACAGCTTCACCTTAGGCTTCGCGTCTTCCTTAGCTTCCGGAGATACTTTCTCCGCCGGTTTTTCTTCCATCTTTTCGGGTTTTACCTCTTCTTTTACGGCGGCCGCTTTATCCTCAACAGCTTCCGTATTTACTTGTGTTTTCTTTTCCTCAGTCATCTCTTTCTCCTCCTTGATAGTGAATAGTTCATGTTGAAGAGTGAATAGAAGTTCAAACTCGCGGATCTCGGCTTCATCCAATCCGCGAGGCTAAGCGAATGTATTCAGTCAACGGTACCCGCCAAAGGCAGAATACCTTTCACCTAATATCATTCACTACTCACTCTCTTTCTCTTTTTTTTCCTTTACCGCTTTCAACGTATATAATACGCTTCTTACTATTGACGCTAATACTCCGGCAAAACTTGTAATCGGCGCGTTCATGGTTCTAACAACCATCGCAAGAAGCTGTTCCCTGCCGGGCAATCCAGCGAGATGTTTAATCTCATCCTTTGTCAGAACCCGACCTTCTAAATATCCTTTTAAAACGTTAAACCCCTCATTCTCTTTCGAAAATTCAGCTAACAATTTTGCCACAAGAACCGGATCTTTTTCTATAATTCCCATCCCTAAAATTTTTTGTTCTCTGACAGTATCCGAAAGCTCTGCTAAGTTCATTTCCTTTAACGCTAAATCCGCGAGACGATTTTTAACGACCATGAATCTCGATCCGGACTGCCTCATCTTTTTTCGAAGCTTATCCATCTCGTTTGCTTTCATGTTTTCAACGCTTGAAAATATAAATCCCGTATTTTTGGAAAAAACCTCTTTCATTTCTTCGGTCATCAGCGCTTTTACTTTTTTTCCGTATTTTTCTGCCATAACACGTCCCTTTTTTCTATTCACGTTTCACGCGGCACATTACACGTTTCCTCACCGAAAGCGAACCCGCCTTCGACGGGAAACGTGAAACACACAGCGTGTAAAGAAAGAATTAACTCAGCCTAAATTGGTTCTTGTCCAGTTTAAGTCCCGGCCCCATACTGGAACTTATCGCGATTGATTTCACATTCTGTATTTTCTGAAGTTTTGTACTGCTTTTCATAACAGCCGTTATGAAAGCTTTTATATTTTCGTTTAACGCTTCTTCTGAAAATGACAGCTTCCCCGCGGGACCCTTCACACCGGACTGCTTATCCATCCTATATTCTATTTTTCCTGCCTGTAACTCTTTTACGATTTTGGCTATTTCCGTAGTAACAGTTCCGGATTTTGGATTCGGCATTAACCCTCGAGGGCCCAACACTTTTCCAAGTTTGGCAAGATCCCTCATCATATCAGGAGTCGCGACAGCTACATCAAAATCAATCCATCCCTCGGATACTTTTTTTACTAAGTCATCCGCGCCGACATAATCGGCACCCGCTTCTTTCGCCTGTTTTTCAAAATCTCCTTTGCAAAAACAAGCGATTCGGGTTTTCTTTCCGGTTCCATGCGGCAAGCTCACAGTCCCTCTTATCGGATTCGTCGACTGCTCTATTTTGAGTGCCAACGTCACTTCTACTGTCTGATCAAATTTAGTTTTTGGCCCTTTTTTTAAAACAGAAACCGCTTCCGCGAGCGAATATTCTTTTTTATCCTCAACTAAAGCTTTAATTCCCTTTTGCCTCTTACTTAATCCGGCCATTGAAACGCCCCTTATTTGGTAAAGGGTGAATACCGCTCACCCTTAATCATTACAATTCACGGTCAGACACTGATGTCCATCCCCTACTCTACATCGATTCCCATACTTCGAGCGGAACCTTTTATTATTTTTATCGCGCCTTCCATATTAACAGCGTTAAGGTCTTCCATCTTTTGATTCGCGATTTCCTTAACCTGTTCCATCGTTACTTTCCCGACTTTTTCCGCTTTCGGATTTCCGCTTGCTTTAGCAAGACCCGCCGCTTTTTTCAAAAGCGCGCTTGCCGGAGGACTTTTAGTTATAAACGAAAAAGTTCTGTCCTCATACAAGCTTATTACAACCGGAATTATTAGTCCTTGTTTATCTTTTGTCCGCTCATTAAATTGCTTACAAAAGTCCATTATTGGAATCCCATGTTGTCCCAAAGCAGGTCCGACAGGCGGAGCAGGATTCGCCTGGCCGCCGGAACAATGAAGTTTTATCTGAACTTTTATTTTTTTAGCCATAATACAATTCCTCTTCTTGTTTCATCTACAGTTGTTTGAAAAGTGGTCGGAGAGTTTTTTCCTCACATGAGAGGACGGGAAACTCCCCAACCCCTCAATTAAATCCCCTCGATCTGCCATGCTTCCAATTCTACCGGTGTGGGTCTGCCAAAGATCGAGATCATAACTTTTATTTTTCCTTTTTCCAAATTTGTATCTTCAATATTTCCCGTAAAGTTCTTGAAAGGACCCTCTTTAACCCTAACCGCCTGACCTTGTTTGAAAAATATTTTCGGAACCGGTTTCTCTTTCGCCTCTTTCGTCTGTTTGAGTATTTCTTCTACTTCTTCTTCAGCCAAAGAAACGGGTCTGGTTTTTGTCCCTACAAATCCTGTCACACCGGGTGTATTCTTGATCAAATACCAGGTTTTGTCATTCAGTTCCATTTCAATTAAAATATAGCCGGGGAAAAATTTTCGCTCTGTTATTTTTTTCTCGCCCTCTCTGATTTCTGAAACTTTTTCCGTAGGAATCAACACATTCGAGATAAGTTCCTTTTTTTTCGGATCACTGTTTATGATCCCGTCTAAGGCTTTTTTTACGGAAAATTCTCTACCGGTCGCTGTATGTATCACATACCATTTTTTTGTCATTTAAATACCCCGCTTACTAAAAGATTAACAAATCTCGATAAAAACATATCAGCAACACCTATATAGAGAGATAACAGTAAGGTTGATACCAGAACAACGACGGTAGAACCGATCAGTTCCGGTTTTGAAGGCCATGCAACTTTCTTCATCTCCGTACTAACCTGACCGATAAACTTTCCGATTTTTATCATCCCCTATCTCCTTCCGGGCAAATTAGGTAAAACCGCAAGTTCAACCCGCGAGGTGAAATTTATCCAGCATCACACTTCACGTAACACGCGAAACGTTTATATTAAAACAATTTCAAAGCGTGTAACTGTTACATGACGCGTGAAACATAAACCCACCTACGAGGTGGAACTTGCGGTTTTTCGCGCAACGATAACAACTAAGCCACGTTAAGTTCGGCTCTACTCGTTAACTCTTAAAAGCCTTGTAACTATATTCCCTTTAAATTTACCAAAACCAATGTTTCTAATCTTGTTTCAAACCTTGATCGAATTTATCTAAGCTTACTGTTTCTCCTGGCAGGAGAGACAGGCCTCGAACCTGCAACCCCCGGTTTTGGAGACCGGTGCTCTGCCAATTGAGCTACTCTCCTATTTGATTTCTTTATGCACAGTATGTTTTCTATCAAATCGGCAATATTTTTTTCTCTCCAAACGATCTGGGTTTTGCTTCTTATTTTTTGTGCTTGTATAATTACGCTGACGGCAAGTTTCACATTGCAGCGTTATTATTTCCACTCCGCCTTTTTTTTTCGCCATTATATCTCCATTTATACGATTCACGCTATATGCCGCGCGTTTTACAATCCGCATTACACGTTTCACATTTTAAAAAACGTTCAGCATGCGGTGTGTAACTTGAAAACCTCTTTATTCTTTTATTTCCGCTATAACTCCCGCTCC
>Ga0114918_10002862_pt1 | contig 15323 bp, 26 predicted proteins | sample LantaG_FD_87015 | JGI IMG/M metagenome (GOLD analysis project Ga0114918, IMG submission 87015) | Deep subsurface microbial communities from Baltic Sea to uncover new lineages of life (NeLLi) - Landsort_02402 metaG | ecosystem: Environmental > Aquatic > Marine > Oceanic > Sediment | place...
CGTAAAAGAATTTGAAACAAACAAAGGCACAACTGGCTACAACATCAAAATCAATGTTGAAGATTTACAGAGATTTCCAATAAATAAGTATGGGGAAGCTTCATTAACAATGTACAAAAGAAAAGATGTGTGAAAATTTTGAGATACACATTTCTTGGTAGAGAATGATTATATTCCAGATGAGAAAAAAGAACAGACAAACAACATTGACTGAATAAATGATAACTGAACTAGAGATGATGATTTACCATTTTAGTTATTTATATATAATATGAACGAAAAACCGTCAATACCATTTACTAATAGTATGTTCTTGAAAATAGAATGATACAGAAAAGCTAATATGTTTGAACGAGATACATTTTTCAAACTTGCTTGAATATCTTGAAAACCTACTATTGATTATCGAAAAAAAACTGGTAGAATTTCTTACAAAATGGTAAGAAGATTACAAAAAATATGAATTGATTTATCCTCTTAAACTGCACTATGATGATTTCAGATGAAAAGAACAATAGAATATATCCTATAACAAAAAAGACTTGAATACATTACTATCTACATCTTAATTGAGAACAGACAGCAAGAAAGCTTTGAACTTTGAAATGAGATACATTTGAGATTAAAAGGGATAGGGAAAAACATCTGTTCATAAAAAATAATTCATATTGATTTAATGATTGACTACTTAGGAAAATACTTACACCTGATACGGTAGTAATAATCAAAGAAGCTAAAAGAAGATTGAAGCTTAAAACAACAGTTCAAGAAATTCTTGAAAAAGGAACTTACTTATATTTTGCTACAATGTGATTTGAAAGGCAAATCTTTCTCCCGTTATCAAGTTTTGATAATATATTATAGGGTGGCTACTTACAGCTCTATTCTTTGGAATAGTTTATTTTATAAAAACACAAATGAAAAATGTCAATCTTAGAAAAATTTTACTTTATGTTTTGTTTATTAGTCTTGTTGCTTTTTTCTTTTCTTATACTATCCCATTAATGATAAGAGAACACGAGAAGAATAAAATTATGACAGAGATTAGTCAGATTGAATTACAAATAGAACACAATAAACAACAACGACTTAATTGTTCCAATAATATGGAAATGTGGAATAATGATAATGATAAAAATAGAAAAATGATTGATGAATTAAAAAGTAAATATAATGAAATGGTAGGTTTTACGGGGGCTTGACAACCACAGTAGTCAATGATTTAGTAAGCACTTGAGATTATATATTTTATAGAAATGATAATTGATACGCAAAAAGATTACCTAGGTTGAATACTAAAAACAACAGTGTTGATAGTAGAGTAGAAACATTATTGAAATTATATTGACAAGATTATAATACTTGGAAAACAATAGCAAACAAGTATTGAATAAAAGTAGAAGTAGCAGTAGCAATAGCTTGGGCAGATACTCATTTATGATATGCACTAAAAACAAAAAACAATATAGGGAATGTAGGAAATAATGACCGTTGAGATACACGAACTCCTAAAACTTTAGAACAATGAATAGAAGCTATATTCCAAACACTAAACAATGGGTATTTATGAAATAAACAAACTGTTTGAGATTTATCTTTTGCTTGAAGCTGTAAAATAGATTGTTCAAAAGCTTATGCTACAAGTCCGCAACATCGACAAAATAATGTATTGAATTTATTGTCATTAATATATATGAAAAAAATTAATCCAGATTTTACTTTTAGAATAGAAAAGGAATGAGAAAAAGAATAAAAACAATACTTGCTATAATTATATGTATATTTGTGTTGTATTTGTTATGAATTTATGTAATATGATATTTGATAAATAATTGATACACAAATGCTGAAAGTACATCTATTGAAATAGTAGAGGAAAAAAAATACTATCTTCCAGAAGATGTTATAAATTCACAATGTGTACAATTTGTATTGAACTGAATAGAGAATAGAAAGACATTCAATACAGCATTAATAGAAACAAGCAAAGATTTATGATTAGATTATAATATAGTGATTTCTGCTATACTATGAGAACAGATAAGAATATCGTGTAAGGGCGTTAGAGGCAACTTGAAGTCTATTATACTCTATGGGACACCCACGCTCTTTAGAAGCAATAATGTATCAGTGGGAATAGCAGGAATTAAGCTTAATACAGCTTTCAAAATTAAAAGAGATGCTATAAACTACGGATATTGAGATAAAATAAAGAATATAGGTGTATCAGAAGAGATACTTACAAAAAACGATAGGGTAAGTTGAATATATGCTACTTATCTTGTCCAAAACATAATATATAGATGGTGGATTGAGTGATACGATATATCTATGAATGCTTGAGTAGTAGGAACATTATATAATATGGGCAATAGAGAAGATAAAATACCACACGAAGACCCAAAAATATGATGAGCAATAATAACTATTGAATGACAGCAATTCACTTATTGAGAAATTAGTTTATGAGTTTATAATTATTTAACTTCTAAAAAAACAAATGATTAAATTATCAAAAAAAACATTAGAATATATGAGAATAGAAAGGGAGAAAAGATTAGAAAAAAATGTTATTGAATACCCAGAAGAATATGAAATATACAACGAGGTATTAGAACAGCTTATTATTGAATTAGATATAATTGAAGATTGATGAATGTATAGTGTAGAAAGTATAAAAGAACGACTGGAAGAAAAAATAGAGAACATAGATGATTTTGACCGTATTCTTGAATGATGTGGCAAATAACCTTTTACCCCACTAACCCTAGAGAAATGAAAAAAAAACGATATGAAGACATTTTAACTGTTCTGGTTCTTATATGAGTGATAGTGTTATTTACGGCAGTAATATACCGATGATGACAGGACTTAAAGAATAGTGTCAGCGAATGTACACAATCACAAGAACTGCAACTAATACAAGAACAATTAGACCATTTAATTGACTAACCCTATATAGAGAAATGAAGAAATGCGAAGTATGTGATAATGAATGATTTGATGAATTGTGATGAGAATACTTGTGTTATGAACACTATAAAATGAAATACAGAATAACTGTAAGAATACCAAACATAGTTTGCATAATCCTTGTGATATTGTTTACAGCATACTGTTTAATTTTTACCTAACTAATAGATAGAATGAACCAAGAGCTAATAGAATTAAGAAATGAATTATGGGATTATTTTTTTAATGCTAATAAACTTGCGTGGAAAGTATGATATGTAAATAAAATCCTAGAGAAGCACCTACAAGACTTATTACCAGAGGATAAAGAGGAAGAGGTAGTAGTAAATAAAGATTGAGTATATCATAATTGAGTATGTGTAAAAAAATATTCAAAATCTAGACTTGATATTATGTTATGTCCTTATTGTAAAGAAAAAATAGTAATAAAAAAATTATAGAGTAATATCCTATGGGATAACCAAGTTTTATATTTGTAATGAGTTATGATGAAACGATTAAGGAGATTGATGTGTAGACATATATTTACATTTACGCTTTCACCAAAAAATAATAGAATATTTTGTATAAGATGTTGAAAAGAGCATAAGATATACTAATCTTTTAACTAACTAACTTAACCTTATGAATAAAGAATGGAAATGATTAAGTTCTGAAGAAATCAACAAGATAGCTTCCAAAGAAGTAAAGGATACACAACAAAAGGTAAGACACTTCGTTAAAGAGCATTGATTAGATAAAATCTCTTGGGAGTGTACACCATTATTTCTTGATGAGCTAATAAGGAAGCTACAAAGAATACAAAAAAAACGAATAATAAAATAATTTTAACTAACTAACTTAACCTTATGAAAGCACGAGAAAAAAGAGAACAAGAAATAGCATTCAATAAAAATGAAGATTTGATTACTAGAATGATGAAAATTTTAGAGAACAGATGATATACTGATACTGATTGGCGAAGTGAGAATACTTTTGAAGACGATGTAAGACCTTTATTTGAAAATATGATAAATAAAGAACAAGAAAAAAAATATTGTAAAGATTGTATTCCAAGATGATTTGAATTAGATAGATGTGCTTGATGTTGAAAAGAATTGTTTTAATATGTTATATATAAAAAATGGAAAACAAAGAATGTAAAAAACTAGAAACAACAACAAATGAATGAATTACTGTCGCTAAATCAAAACTAGAGGACAGAGTATTGGCGACAAAAAAACTATTGTTAAAATTTTGTGAAAAATGTGAAGAAGCTGATACTTGTGAAGATGCAGGAAAAATATATAGAGCAATAACTCAATAACTTTATTTTATATATAAAAAAAATGGAAACTATTAGAAAAACCTTACAATGAAATGTTTTTTGGCACCGAATGAATGTACCAAGAAAAGAAAGATTTGCTTATTACAATGAAATTAAAAATGGTTGTTTTTTTGGTCGAGATGACACAGGAAAGCATAAGGACAAGATGATTACTTTTCAAAATTGAAAAACAAAATATAAACCTGTTGTATATTACAACGAAAAAGACAGATTGATTTAGTTTTTTTATTTTATTATTATATAAAAAATGGTTGATAGTACAGAAAAAGCACAAGCAGATGCCTTAAAAATTAGAATTGAAAGGTATGAAGAAGCAGACAAATTACCAAAATTCAAGTTTTGGGATTATGTAGAAGTTGTTAGTTGATTTTACAAATGAATGAAATGACACATTTACAAAGAATGAAATCTAATGGTAGACCCAAAAGCAATTCCTAATACAATATATCAGGAATGATTGATTGCTACATCTTACAATGTGTTATTTGATTTAGAAGATGACAAAAAAGAGTTGAGAGAAGTAGAAGCAAGGGATATTGTATTTGCTATTGAAGACAAGGAAAAAGCAATAGCAGAAAATGTAGAGGAAATAAAAAAGCTATAAGTCAAGTCAAAATGTAAATAATGTCCTTGATTTATGTATGCATAAAATATATAGTATATGTATTTATATGTATAAAAATAATATGATTGTATCACAAATAGCACACTTTCATACAATTAAGGACTATGCTATTAAGAACTCTATTGATTGGAGAACTGCAAAAAAGAGATTATCTGATTGAAAGGTAGTCTGTTTTTTGTTTAGAAAAAAGAAAATATATATTGAGAAACAAGAATTGATTAGATTTGTTTTATCCTTAAAATAGTTTTTATGAAAAAAAATGTATGATTTATCTGAACTTGATTTATTGGTTGAAATATGGCCGATAATTTTAAGGATAGGGAATATCCTGTTGTACAGTATTCATTAGAAGATGAATATATATGAAACAAAGACAAAGTAAAAGAAACAGATGTTGTGTTTATAGCAGTACCAACACCTACAAAAGACAGAAAATTTGATGATAGTGTTTTGATTAAAGCGGTAGAGAATACAAAACCTTGACAGAGAATAGTTATAAAATCAACAGTATTGGCTTGAACAGTAGAAAAATTACAAAAATTATTTCCTGATAGGTATTTTTTTCATAGTGCTGAATTTCTTACAGAAAGGAATGCTAGAGATGATGTTGATAATCCTACAAGAAATGTTGTTTGATATACTGAACAAAGTAAAGAGTATGCAAAAGAGATTATGGATATATTACCAGATAGTAAGATAAATGTTATTTGTAAAGCTACTGAAAGTGAATTAGGTAAATACTTCGGAAATTTCTTATTAACAGCAAAAATTATTATGGCTAATCTTATGTATGATGTTTGTAAAAAGAATTGAATTGATTATGAAGTAGTAAAACATATTGCTTGAACTGACCCAAGAATTTGAGAAAGTCATTTGAGTGTAGAGTTTGAATGAGGTAGAGGAGCAAATTGACATTGTTTCCCAAAAGATTTATCAGCTTTTCACGAGATGTATTGACAGAGTGGCTTATGACATATACTATTAGAAGCTATGGAGATGTATAATGTACAGTTGAATAGAATAACTGGTAAGCAATTAGATATTATCGAAGAAGTTTATTGAAAAGAATAGTTTTATTTTTTGTTTATAATTATGGAAAAAAAATTTATTGAGGTTGAAATTAGTAAATTAAAAGATTATGAAAAAAACAATAAAATTCATACGACTTATAATATAGATGAGATTGTTAAATCAATACAGAAATGTGAATATCTTTCTCCAATACTTGTTGATGAGAATTTTGAAATAATTAATTGACATTGAAGAAAACAGGCACTAGAGAAATTATGATACAAAAAAATTCAAGTTTTACAGGTTTCTTGATTGTCAGATATACAAAAGAAAAGTGCAAGACTGTTGGATAATAAGGTTTGAACATTATCACAATTCAATATAGAAAATCTCAAAATAGAATTAGAGGAAATATGAGATATAGAAATATCAAATCTTTTTGATGATTTGGTTATGGAAGCAATAGACTACGAAGAAATTTATAAATGAATGCCTGAATATAATCAACAAGACCTTACAGCAGATTATCAAATAAAGGTAAGTTTCAAAAATATTGAAGATATACAAGAGTTTGGTAAACTTATATGACAAGCACTTACTGAAAAAACTAGAAGCATTTGGTTTCCTGCTTCTGTAAAAGCTTTAGATAAGGATATAATTATAGATGAAGAATAGATATTGAATATATATACCAAGCAAACTTAGAGCTGATAATTGTATTACAGCTGATTTGCTTATTGATAACTGAATAGATTTCAAAATAGTTGTTGAACCACAAGAATATGATTTGTATTTGGAAAAGTATTGAGAAGATAAGTTGTTGTCTTTAGATAAAAATGATATGTGATTACCTTATTCTAGGAACTGGATTAAAGATTATTCAAAATCATTATGAGAAGAATACCATTGGCAATTTGATGATGATATTATAGATATTAAGAAAAGAGAATGAACAAAAAATAACAAAATACACTCATTAATACCTATGATTGAAATAGAGGATTTTGTTGATAAATATACAAATATAGCTGTTGCTTGATTAAGGGATATTACTTACGCTTGGTCGCAAAAAGATTTATTATCATATAACAAGCTGGTAACATCTACATTTATAGTAAATAATAGTGTAGATAACAAATGGGAAGATAATGTAATATGAATGAATGACTATTGTCTACAAGTTCTATTCAAATGATATTGTACTATATTATTCAATAGATTAATACACCACAAAAAACCAGACCAAAAATTTCCTTGATGATTGAACTGCGATAAACTTATCCCATATCATATATTACAAAAAAACTTAGTTGCAAAATATAGGAAACATCTTAAACTTGTAATGAAGAATTGAGAATTAAGGATTGCTCCTAGTAGAATACGACTTTTATTTAAGCAAAGACCAAATGAAAAATAAATATCCAATCTATATAATATCTAAAGGTAGATATGCAGACAAGCTTAGACTTACTGCACAAGCTTTAGAAAGAATGGATATTGATTACAATATAGTAGTAGAAGAACAAGAAGCAGACGAATATAGGAAAGTATGTAAAGGGAATGTAATAGTTCTTGATATGAAATACAAAGATGATTATGATACTTTAGATGATAAAGGTTTTGAGATAAGCAAAGGTTCTTGACCTGCAAGAAATTTTGTATGGGACCACGCTGTAAAATCTTGAGCAGAAAGACATTGGATAATAGATGATAACATTAGATATTTTATGATACTGAATAACAATAAAAAAATAGAGTGTTTGTCATCAAGCTTCTTTAGACCTATGGAAGATTTTGTAGACAGATATGAGAATATAGCAATGGCTTGACCTTATTACTCTATGTTTATTCCAGAAAAGTGAAAATACAATCCAATAATCCTAAACACAAGAGCGTTTAGTTGTATACTTATCAAAAATGATGTACCATTAAGACGAAGATGAAGATATAATGAAGATATTGAATTGTCTATAAGATGTTTGAAGATGAAGTATTGTATAGTCCAATTCCGTACATTCTTACAATACAAAACAACTACACAAGTAATGAAAGGTTGAAATACTGACGCTTTCTATTCTGAATATGGGACATTACCAAAATCGAAAATGTTAGCACAAGCACACCCTGATTGTGTAAAGGTAGTATATCGCTATAATAGACGACATCACGAAGTTGATAATAGTAAATTCAAACACAATGTACTTATAAAGAAGAAAGGGATTGAAATACCTGATTGAGTAAATAACTATGGAATGAAAACAATAAAAACAGATAAACCAGTAAGATAGTTTTATCATATATATAGTATTATGGCAATAAGAAAATTTTGAAGTGTATATAATACTGTATGATGATGAGAATGACAAAAATGTAAATATCCGAGCAGATTAGATACATACGGTTGATGATGTTCTCACGATTGTAGTTATTGTTATGCTAAAGCATTACTAAACTTTAGATGATTATGGGACCCAATACACCCAAAACCGATTGAGTCAAAAGAATGATACAAAGCAATAGCAAAGATACCAAAAGGACAAATAACAAGATTATGAGGAATGACAGATTGTTTCCAACCAATAGAGAAAATATATAAAAGAACATATAATATGATAAAAGCATTTAATCATCTTAGGAAATGATACCTTATTGTTACCAAAAGTGATTTAGTTGCTACTGATGAATACATAGAAATACTAGACAAAGAACTAGCACATATACAAATAACTATTACTTGAACAGATGATAAACAAGTATCAACTTATGAGAAAGCTGTACCAGTATCAAGAAGGATAAAAGCAATAGAGAAATTACAAGCATTATGATATGATGTACAGATTAGATTATCGCCGTATATAATTCCATATGTAGATACAAACATAATAAACAATATAAAATGCGATAAAATAATAGTTGAATTCCTTAGAGTAAATCACTGGATAAAAAAATGGTTTGATATAGATTACTCTGAATATACACTAAAGGAATGAGGGTATAAACATTTACCGCTAGAAAAGAAAAAAGAATACCTTTCAAAAATAAAAATAAAACAGATATCTATATGTGAAGATGTACAAGAACATTATGACTATTGGAAAGAAAATACAAATTACAATAAAGATGATTGTTGTAATCTAAGAAAATAATTTTATCATATAAAACATTAACTATGGTAAGGAAAACCAAACCAACACAAGAAAAGAAAACCACTAAAAGTAAACACTGAAACTCAAAATTTAGTAGGGAAAAGTGGGACAACATAATGAGGCTTATCCAAAGAGATGTAAGTGTTGAAACTGCCTGTGGGTATTGTAAAATCTCAAAAACAACATTTTACGACCGAATGGAAAAAGATGAAACTTTGTCGGAGGAATACCAGTATAATAAGAATTTCCTTGATGTAGCTTCAGCGAATATAATAGCAAATGAGATTATAGACAAGAAGAGTGTAAAAGATGCTTGGGAACGAAAGAAAAGGAGAGATAGGAGATATGCAGATAAACAAGAAACATTTTGAGATTGAATAAAAGAAAAGCCGACTGCTGTGAATATAATAATATGATGATAATGTATAATCTATCGACAAAGTATACAATAAAATGTATAATTTATCACTAAAAATAGTAATGGCAATTTTGAATATAAAAGCAACAAAGGTATTTACTAGGAACTGGAGCACCAAAAAAAAGATAGTTGTCAATCGTTGAGGAACTAGAAGCTCAAAAACATATTCAATACTGCAAATTATATTTATACGATTGATTACTGGGAAAATAGATGAAGAACAATACTTTGAAGATTGAGTATTATCGATTGTTCGTAAATACGGTGCTACACTAAACGCAACAGTTATAAGAGATTGGGAAGAAATAATACTTGCTAATGATTATTGATTTCTATTGTGAGATTGATATAAAAGTAAATGAGATAGGACATATAAGTTCGAGTGAAGAATGGTAGAGTTTATGTGAGCAGATGATGAACAGAAAATAAGAGGTAGAAAAAGGGATATATTATATTGTAATGAAGCAAACGAATTGAGATTTGATGATGAGTTCTTCCAACTTATGATAAGAACAAGATACAAGATATTTATTGATTTCAATCCTGATGATGAGAATATATGGATTAATACTGAACTAGAACAAAAGAGGGCAATAGATAAATGAGATGTAGAAATAATTGTAAGTACATATAAAGATAATCCATATTTGGATAAGAATATAGTTGAAGAAATTGAATACCTATGAGAAACAAACAAAGCTTATTGGAGAATATATTGATTATGAGAATATGGAAAGCTTGAATGATTAGTATTTCCAGAGTGGACAGAGATTAATGAAATGCCTGACAATTATAAATTCTTATGATTTGGGCAAGACTTCTGATTTACTAATGACCCAACAACTGTAATATGATTATATCAAATAGATGATTGAATAGTGTTTGATGAAGTTCTATATAAAAGATGATTGACAAATCAAGATATAGCAAAAGAGTATGCTAATAATTGAGTTGAGAAGCTAGATGATATTGTAGCAGATAGTGCAGAGCCAAAGAGTATTGAGGAAATATACAGACTTTGATACAATATATATCCTGCTGACAAATGACCTGATAGCATAAAATTCGGTATCAATTTAATTAAGCAATTCAAAATATATGTGACAAGTAGAAGCACAAATTTGAAAAAAGAGTTGAAAACTTATGCTTGGAAACAAGACAAAAATGGGAACTATATACAGAAACCTATTGATTGAAACGACCATTGTCTTGATGCTTGTAGGTACATAGCAACAGCAAAACTAAAGAAATCAGATGTTTTTATTACTATCAATGACGACAGATGAAGATAAAAAAGACTTGAATTATTGAAATTTATCAGTATATACAGACTAGGGTTGTAAATGATTTAGCATTGTCACAACCGACAAGGCATATAACCAATTATGTATGCTAAACATTTCGAAACAAACACAAGAGCAATTATTTGCTCAATCACAGTTGAAGAAACTGGAAACTTGAGAATATCTTATTGACGAGAGCAATGAGAATTTTAAGTATATAAAAAATAAATTTTTCCTATATGAGAATGTAGATAAAGCAAAACTTCTGAATATAGGTAGTTGATTATTTACAACTGTTCCTGATGTATTCGCTTTCTATATTGGTAATCCCGATTATGATTTTTGAGTATTTATGGACGATTTCGCAAGAGATTTGATTAGTCTATGATTTTGTACTATTGGTATGGAAAGGATAGATTGAAAACTAAAATTGGTATATCAACCTGCAAAGAACTATCGACAAGAGGATTGAGTTGATAAGATTGATAGACTTTACATAGATGATGAAGATAATCTCTATATGCTTATCCAAACCTATCTTGTTTGAAAAATAGAAAACAATTTGTATCTATTACAAAATGGAAGCTTAAACCAATGAAAAGAAGTCCCTTTGGATAGTATACCACAAACAGCAGGACTTGAAGAAATACAAGAAACAGGATTGAGTACACCTGCTTTGATTGTTGTAAACGATAGTTCAATCTCGATAGTTGAGAAGATAAAACCTATCGTATACGCTATTGATAGGCAAGTTATTATGAACCATACTCAATACCCACAAAATGTTGAAAGCTTTGTTATATTCAAAGGTATCAAACGACCAGAAAAATTACTACAAGATTATCATAAATGAAAAAGGATTGATTTCTCACAAATAGGTAGAATAATAAATGGAGATGAGAATAGTAGTGTTGAATTTGTAAACAACACAAATTCTTTAATAAAGACTTCTATTGAAGATATGGACAACCAAGTGAGAAGAGTGTCTTCTGTTTCAACTATACCTATCGAGTTCCTTGGATTAGATAGTAATGAATGAGCAGTTGGACAAGGTAGTAGAACATTAAGACACGGTGCTTTTATGAAAAAAGTATCTTATTATAGAGATTTGTTAGATGACGCACTAGAGATATTTGTAGAATTATCAAAAGATGAAGTAAGTTATGTATGGCCAGATGTATTCGCTAAGACTGATAATGAGTTGGTAGAGGAACTATCAACAGCAAGAGAAGCACAAATCATTAGCCAATACAACGCTATCAAACAATATAACAATTATACTGATGAGGAAACCATACAGGAGATTGAATTGATAAATTGAGAAACAGTACCAGTAGTTGATACAACTTTAGATGATAACCAAAATATAAATGACGAATGAAGTTAGAGAAGTAGATTTTGGCATATTACCAAAAACAAAAACAAAAATAAAAAGTTTTTTTAATGTAGTATCTATAAGCAATAAAATAGATTTGTTTATAGTGTTGAATATGTTGTTATACTTTTTACTCGCAGGATTAGGGATATTTAAGTTGTTTGGCTTAATATAGTCAAGCAACCTATAATACTTCTTGTAGCGAGGAGGTAGAAACGGGTCTTATATAACCGTTATTTATATTCGTAAAACATTTATACTATGGAATTCACACAAGAAAATTTTGATAAGCTTCTGAAAGTATCAGAAGAAATCGAAAACTACAAGAAAGCTGTAAAAGAAGAAAGGGAAAGAAGAAGACAGGAAGCTGAAGAAAAAGAAAAGCTTATTACTGAACTTTCCGAATTACAAGCATTCAAAAAGGAATTGGAAGAAAAGGAAACCAAGAAAAAAGGTAAGTACGAAGAATTGATTGCCGAAAAAGACAAACAAATCGTAGAACTTACTGAAAAGATTGGTGGAATAGAAACCAAAGCAACAAAGTATGATGAGTTTTTAACCAAATCTTTGGAAGAAAAGTTATCAAAAATCCCTGAGGAAAAACAAGAGTTTGTTAAGAAAGTTCTTGATTGAAAAGCTCACGATGACCAACTTACATTATTAGATTGATTTATTGAGGACTACTCAACAAAAGATTTCAAATCGAAACCTAAAGATGATTGAGCAGACCCAAAAGATACATCAAAATATGATGAAGCTAGGAAAACTTGAGATTTACAATGAATTATCGCAAACGCTCCTGTTATTGCCGAGGAATAATCTTTTAATTTATTATTTTAATTACAATGGCCGGAAAACAATTATCTTATGATTACCAAAATAGTATCAGAGATTTATCTGATGCATTTATGCAGGTAATACAAACAAGTCCTGTGCTTTCAACAATGATTAGAGTTGAAGGAGTGGCAAAGAACACAAAACACGAATGGTTGGAAGATGTAGTTTCACAAGTAGAACGAACTATTGACTCTGATTATACTATTGCTGATGGAACAATCGTTCTAGCTTCAAACACTGGTATAAAAGTAGACGATATTCTTGAATTCGAACTTACTACTGGTGCTATGGGAACTTTACAAGCAAAAGTGACAAACATTCCTGCTGGTTGAACTGATGTAGACATTTCTATTTATGGTGGTTCTACTGATGAGGATATGCTTACAGGTTCAAAAGTATTCTTACTTTCTAGACCTAAAAACGAAGCTACTGTTGCTGACCCAGATGCTGGATACGAGCCAACTGTTGAATACAACTACACACAAATCTTCGACAGAACAGCTAAAGTATCTTTGACTTCACTTGAAGTGCCTAAATATGGTATTGGTGGAGCATTGAATTACCAAGTAGAAAGACAACTTAAGGATATTGCTTATGAAATGAATAGAGCAATGCTAAGAAGTCCTAGAGTATTGAGAGCTGTTGGTGAAAATGGTACAATGGGAGGTATTATGCGATTTCTTCAAGCTGCAACAGGAAATGCAGTAGATGGATTAGGAGCAGGTATTGACCAAACTATGATTAACAACGCAGTAGAGATTGGAAACGGAAACGGTGCTACGAATATGACTACATTACTTTGTAATCCTGTTCAAGCTAGAAAAATCTCTGCTTTCAATGTATCTTGAAACAACCCAGTTATTCAAAGAGCTGATACTACTACTGGAAGTTATGTGACAACATTCGTTTCAGACCAAGGGACTGTAATGACTATCGTTGCTGACAGAAACTTTGATAAAGACAAAGTAGCTTTGCTTGATATGAGCAAAATAGCACTTGTGCCTTTACAAAATAGAGCATTCCAAGATAAAGATGCTACATTGCCTGGTGCAGATTATGTTGCTAGAAGAATTATTGGAGAGTACACTCTTCAAGTTAAGAACGCAGCAGATAGCCACGCATACATTCATAGTCTTGATGTATAATACTTATATGATAGGCAGGGAAACTTGCCTATCACATTAAGCACTATGCTTATTTTATTATCTAATTAGATATGATGTTATTCAAAGCACAACCTTATTATGCAGTTTCACTTTCAAAATTAGTTGTATTCAATGTTAAAGGAGAATATACAACTGAAAACGAAAAACTTATAGAAGAATTGAAAAGAGTACCAAAAATTAGTGTTGCTTGACAACCAGTAAAAGAAAAAGCAGTAAAAGTAGAAGCAAAAAAAGAGGAAGTAAAAGAGGAAATAGTAGAAGAAAAGACAGAAGAAGAAACAGTTGATGAATTGGCTAAACTTAGAGAAGAATACAAAGAGAAGTTTGGTAAAAAAGCTTTTGGTGGTCGAGATATCGCAAAGCTTCAAGAAAAGTTAGCTTAGTTGCTAAAATATTGCTTTCAATAATCTATTCGCTACAAATAGGATATTGACCGTATGATTTTATATGACTTTATATTAAGCTATGACAAATCTATTAGATGAATTGGTCTATGTCGACTTAACAGATGCTAGGGAAACATCTACAATTCTTGCTTGAATTACAGATGATGATGAACTTACATCTCTTATTACCGAAAGTCAATGGCTTATCGATACTTATATCGGTAGTTTTTGAGAAAAGGAAGTTGAAACCCAAACATTTATCTTTCCAACTGTTGATGACTGAATACCTGAGGAAATTTCAATCGCTACTGTTCGGATTACTGAACAATTATACCTTCAAGGGAAATCTATTTGAGCAATCAGTTGAACAAAGATAATTTCTGAAAGTAATTTGTCAAGAAGCGTAAACTTTTCGGATAAGGAAAGTTTTAGTGGTTATGTAAAAACAATTTGAATACCAAAAAAAGCACTAAACATTTTGGACAAGTACAGAAACGATTTTATATGACAAGTTATCTAATATGTTCTTTGACAAACTATGTACAATTTCATCAGTAGCTTATACAACTGTATGAGGATTTCAAAAAAGAGTTTATACAACTCTGTATAGTTGAATACCTTGTAATTTTGAGCTAAACAAAGAAGTGATGAAACAAAATAGTTTATGAGAAAATGTTGATATGCCTAAGTATGTAATTGTTTTACCAATAGAGTATAATTTGGTAAGAGAAAATCAAACGATTGAACTTACTGACCCAATACTTTGAACACTTGGA
>Ga0114918_10002864_pt1 | contig 15318 bp, 13 predicted proteins | sample LantaG_FD_87015 | JGI IMG/M metagenome (GOLD analysis project Ga0114918, IMG submission 87015) | Deep subsurface microbial communities from Baltic Sea to uncover new lineages of life (NeLLi) - Landsort_02402 metaG | ecosystem: Environmental > Aquatic > Marine > Oceanic > Sediment | place...
AATTTAACATTAATGAATGAAGCTAAGATCAGTAATGTTAATATAAATGGTGATGTAATCGTAGATAGTAGAGTGGATTTAGATAATCTCACAATAGATGGTGATATGGAAATAACTAACGCTGGAGTATATTATTTTTCCAATGTAACTGTAACAGGTGATGTGACTAATAGTGATTCTGGTGGCAATGTTCAAATAATTGGGTCTGATGGCACAACACTTACGACATCTGAACCAGGAACAGGCAATGATGAAGTTGATATACAAATAATTAGTGTGACAACAATAATCAATCTTAAAGATAATACTGAAATAAGGATCTATGAAGCTGGCACAACAACAGAAGTAACTGGAATAGAAATAGCAACTGATGGCACAACAGATAATAGAAGGTTTAGTTTTACTCATACTGTTGGTAGCTTGGTTGATATTGTTGTTTTTAATATTGATTATATATATGAGAGACTGAGTAATTATACAATATTATCGGATGATAGTGAATTACCTTTCCAACAGGAAGCGGATATTAACTATTTAAATCCATAAAAAATAAAATTAAAAAATGGCAGATGGTATGCAATTAGCGAGTGCTGATAAATCACAGGTTTCATCGGGCGCAGAAAATCCAGGGACATTTAATTTTACGGAATCATTACCGTGGGGTGCTATTACTATGGCATTAAGACAAGCAAACAGCACTACAGTTGGAAGTAAATTTACGACCATCACGTTACCTAATTTAACATTAATGAATGAAGCTAAGATCAGTAATGTTAATATAAATGGTGATGTGGTAGTGGATTCCGTGGTCGATCTGAATAATATTGTGGTAGATGGTGATATGGATATAACTAACGCTGGGACATATAATTTTTATGATGTCGAAGTAACTGGTGATGTGACTAATAGTGATTCTGGTGGTAATGTTCAAATATATGGTTTTGATGGCACGACACTCACTACATCTGAACCGGGGACGGGTAATGGACAGGTTAATATACAGGTGGTTAGTGTGACAACAATAATCAATCTTAAAGATAATACTGAAGTTAGAGTGTATGATGCTGGCACTACGGATGAAGTCGCTGGAATTGAATCAGTGATTGATGGCACACCAGATAGTAGGACTTTTAGTTTCACTTATACTGTTGGTAACTTGGTCGATATCATTGTTTATAATATTGATTATAAATATTATAAATTGTCTAACTATACAATACCAGCTTTTAACACACCAGTAGAAGTAACACAAAGATTTGACAGAAATTATTATAATCCTTAAAATTGGATAAGATATTTTTATATATAAATAAAATAAAAATAAAATTAGAAAATGAGCATAGTTGGTATAACCGTAACCGCTGATAATGGAGTAGATAGAATAACTAATGATCAAAACATTACAGGAACAGGTACAATAGATGGTGAAACTGTTGTGTTAGATAATTCAGCATCACTATTAAGATCTTCTTCTACTGGGAGTGTTGTTGTTACTAATAGTCAAATAAAATTAGATTCTGATGTTTCCACCGCACAAGATGCTGGTGCGCCTATCAACTATGGTACTAGAGGTGTCACCACTACTACGATGGCATTTCGTAATTCTAGTATTGTTGCTGGTCCATTTACTGCAAGAAGAAATATAATGGTTACTGAACTCACAGATGCTGAAGTTATAGAAAGTGATGATACTGGTTATTTGTATTGTTACACAGCCACAGATGCGATTCTTAATAATGTTCGTTTTAAGGGTATTAATACGTGGGAGATTTATAGGGCGCCAAGTGTATCATTTAATGTTATTGTGGACACTGTAAATAAAGCATACCTTAATTGGGAGGCTGGTAGATTAGATTTTTTTGGTTTTGCCGTAGCTAACATTAATGAAGCACATGCGTGGATGGGAACTGGTGCTGCTAATAATGCGTCTTGGCATTGGAATAATGATACAAGTTTTAATAATAAATTACTATATCTGACCGCTTCTACTAATAGATATTATGAAGGATTTACAGTCACATGGAAATTTATAGATAGAGATACTTCTGAAATTGTTGAAGACACTACTGTTATATTTAGAGATGATTATGTTGGTGGATCAATGACTGAAAGAGGAAGATATACTACAAATAGTGGTGGAACAATGAGTGGCACTTACGATTCACAAAATAGAAGCACTGGGTCTAACATAGAAAGGCCTACATTATTTGTTGTTACTAACGCGATTGTAAATGTAGATACTGGTAGTCCTGGTTCTTATGATTACCCAACCACTGTTATTACTGGGGATCAAGGTGCGAGAAGTTATAATTATGATGTAGACGCTGTAAATAGTCAAATTGAGATTAGGTCATATTTACATGAAAGGCCCACTGGATATGAATCGGGCGTGTCATTTGCAGTAACAGAAGAAGTGGGCTCTATTAATTCGGATTTATCAATATCAAGGTATCAAAATTTTATATTGGCACCAGACGCAGGTATATCTATGTCCGCTATAACATTAGTAGAAGCGTATACTAAATTAGATACATTAGATAAATTATATGATAGAATAAAAGCAGAATGGTATAATAATGATTCATATCCATTAGCACTTAATAGTGGTAATGAATTTGATTTAGGATCAACTGATTTAATAATTGATGCGACAACTGGAGGAACATACACCTATAGTAGCGCCAATGACGAAATAACAATAAGCCCAACGGCAGCGGCACCAATAACAAGAGTTGGTGCATCTGGTGCAACAAGCGCTGGATTGGCTGATGAAATATCAATAAGTTTTCCTACTGGAATAACTATCTATGACGTTGCTTATTTGGCAGTAGGAAATGCGGAGTCAGAAGAGAATACATGGAATACACCGAGTGGGTGGGTAATACCAACAGGTTTGGGTGAAGTTTCAACACCAGGAACCGCATCTGTGCCAGGTGTTTCTATATTCAGGAAAGTTTTAGATAGTGATGATGTTTCTAGTACTGGTGTTACTATAACAAACTTGGGAACAAATACATCTGGTATTGTCGCACAAATGATTGTATATAGGAATGTTGATATATTAAATCCCGAAGATGTTTTATCTACAACAGCGACTGGTTCATCTGGAGATCCAGACCCAGCTTCAATAACTACAGTAAGTAATAATTCAAAAATACTAGTATTTGGATTTATGGAAGATGGAGACCAATCCACACCAACACCACCTAGTGGTTATTCTACAATATTAGATAATGCGACATTATTTGGTTAAAATATTAGGGTATCACTATTCCTTAATCAATTCCACGTTTATTTTATATTTTTCATTAGTGTGTTTAAGTAATTGGGCTGTGATTTTCTTTTCGATTAACTCGGCGTATATTTCCTTTCCATATTTATCAACATCTTTATTCCAATCAACAAAAACCGCGATATAATCGACTTCTTCTTCTGTAACACCAGTAAGTTTTTTAAGTTCGTGTTGTAATTCTCTGAGACCTTCACCATATTGATCACTGCCCCCACCTTTTTTTCTTATCTCAAATCTAAAATAGGGCAATATAAATCCACGAGTGATAGCTGAAATATTCATATTACCACGGGTGATTATATTCTTAGCCCAATGATTTTTCTTAGATGTGGCCATTAATTCTTGGTTACTTTATAGCTTGTTATTCTACCACTACTATCATATAATGCCACCATAGAATACTCAGCTAATGGGCTTGTGTCGTTATCACAATCAGTAGCATTATTGTATATTGAGATTGTTGCACTTTCTAATAAATCATCAGTGTCATAAACATGATCTTTAATTCTAAAGTTTTCTTGCGTTAAACCAAGAACTCTCTTAACATCAGCTGCTATAGTATCTATAGTATCTGTGCTTCCAGTGCTGGCATTAAATACAAAATTCATCATTTCACCAGCTGTTCCAGTTGTTGTAAATCCAGTTATATTCAAACTCCAAACTGCAGCCGCAATAACTTCTGGTGTTGCGCCCGCACTTACATTATAAAGAGCATTTCCTGTACTACCTGGATCCAAGTGATCTGTAATTGTGGCATCCCAAGTTGTATTTTCAATATTTTGTAAACTAATCGCTTGATTAATAACTGTACATCCACTCGCACTATTATCAGTAACTTCACATATTCCACCAATGTAAATTGTTCCAGATGTACAAGTACTGTCAACTTCAATTATACCACCAACCATATCAATAGTTGTGGTGTTTGATCCAGTTTTATTAGTCATCTTATAGAAACCTCTACATCTAATAATATTCAATTTCTTATCACCCAAATCAACTTCAACAAGTGCTGTAGTGTCTGTTGTATATGTATCACAATCAGTAAAATAGTTAGAACCTGTCCCAACTATATTTATTGCACCTATCAATAAACAGTTTTTAGCACCACCATCAAAATCATCAATATCCACTAGAACACTAGTCGTATATCTCATTGATCCATTTTGAAGAACAATCGCAGTTAAATCAGTTACATAAGTTAGATTGGTTACTGCACTTGTTATGATTAAAGTATTTCCAACACTTCTCTCAGCACTAAACGCTATACCACTTATATCTTCTCCACCATCAATAGTTAGTGTGCCAACAACTCTAATTTTATTTAATTCATAATTAGCTAAAAGAGTTATCGCGTCAGCTATGTTATTAACTGGTTTTGAGTTAGTTCCAATTGGATATAAAGTACCTGGATCACCATTTACAACATCTATTACTATTTCACTATTATATTCATATGGGGACGCTTGTAATTGACTATCACGAATAACAGTACAACCACTTGCACTATTATCAATAACCTCACAAATACCCGCAATATAAATTTGACCAGATACACAAGTACTATCAATTTCCACTTTACCACCAACCAAATCCATAGTTATATCATTAGTGCTTGTTTTATTTGTGATTTTGTAAAATCCTCTACAACGAATTAAATTTAATTTTTTATCACCAACATCCATAGTAACTAGTGAATCTACATCTGTTGTATATGTATCACAATTTGTAAAATAATTACTTCCAGTTCCTACAATATTTATATTACCAACCAATAAACAATCTTTTGCTCCACCATCAAAATTATCCACATCAACCAAAACTGATGTTGTATATCTCATTGATCCATTTTGAGCGATAATTGCAGTTAGGTCTGTTACATATGTTAAATTTGTTACAGCACTTGTGATAATTAAATTATTTCCAACACTTCTTTCAGCGGTAAATGATATGTTACTAACATCTTCTCCACCACTAATGGTTAATGAACCAATAATTCTAATTTTACTTAATTGATAATTTGATAATAATGTTAACGCGTCATCTAAATTATTAACAGGGAATGAATTTGTTCCTACTGGATAAGCTGTTCCTTGTAAACCATTTACAACATCTATAACTATTTCTTTATCATACTCTCCCGGTGACGCTTGTAATTGACCATCTCTTGTAATTGTACAACCACTTGATGAATTATCTATAACCACACCAATCCCCCTAACATTCACTATACCATTAGTACAACCACTATTAATTAATAATTGACCAGCACCTAAATCGACATCAACTTCATCATCATCGTGTGACATAATATCTATAGCTAATTCACCATTCCAATCTCTAAACGCACAAGTTGTTCCACTTGGATTAGTTAATCTTATTTGAGGTGTATCACCAGCATGTTTTGGATGACAACTAACAAATGTTGTATTTCCATACACTTCTATGTGAGTTCCACCTGACGCATAAAGTGGATCGTTTGGATCACCACCAGCATCTAAATTACACGCTACTAAATGGCCAGCCAATCCTCTTACATTTCTTAATATACAATAACTAAATGTATGTTCGTTGCCCATGAAATCCGCATCTATAATATCAAACCCTTTAACATCTACATTCACCAATCTACTACCAGATATAGCATCAATATATAATGGAATATGTGGAGTGTCTGATACAGCGTTAAAGTTATCTGCCACAAAAGGCATATTATAAATTTGTAAATATTCACCAACAACTCTAATGTTCTTAATATTTAAAGATTGTGAAAGTTGGAATAAATTAATTATGTTATTAACTGGTCTATATTGAGTACCAATAGGATATGTTGTTCCTGTATATCCACTTAATTGGTCAATGTATAATTGATTAGAGTACGCGAGTTGTTGATCGGTTGCTCTTGTTTCATCAATGTATGTTTGGAATGAATCAACAAATCCTGTATAATTTACAGTACAACCACTACCAGAGTTATCAATTAAATAACCAACACCTCTAATTTCAACATAACCAGCAGTACACCCTGTTGTTAATTCTATTTTACCAGCGTTTAAGTCAATTGTTATTAAATCTTCATCGTGTTGAATTTTTGAGAATTTTAAATCACCCGAGTAATTTCTAAAATCTACAGTGACACCACTACCCTGTCCTTCTAAAAGAACATTAGGTATTTCTCTTAATTGAGTAGATAAATCATCACCCGAGTAACAATTAAGTATATCAGTATCACCATGAATTGTAATATTTCCAACAAGTTTAGAGTTTTTCAATATACCTTTAAATGTTTCTAAATAACTTATCTCACAATTATTTACAGTATTTGTTCCACCAGATAATAATCCTGTAATTTTGAAATTTTCCCATAACATATTACTATATAAATTATATAATGGATAATTATAATTTAGATTAGCAGTTAGATTTTCTTTAACACCAGATATGGTGAAATTTTGGAATAATTGTCCAGTTATACCAGATAAATTAATATCACTCAAAACATTAAATTTACTAATACCATAAGTGTAAGCGATTGTTACCGCGTCAACCGCGTTATTTACAGGTTGAGCGATAGTACCAACTGGATATGTTGTTCCAGTATAAACTGAAGTTTCATCATAATAAACTCTATCACCATATGCAAGTCTTTCATCAGTTTCTCTTGTTTCTTCAATATATGTTTGGAAACTATCAACGAAACCTGTTGTTATAACAGTAGAACCACTAGAATTATCTACTATATAACCAACACCACGAAGGTCAATTATACCAGCGGTGCATCCAGTTGTCAATATCACTTTACCAGCGACAACTTCAATTACAACACGGTCATTTTCATTTTCAACTTTATCTAAGATAATATCACCATTCCAATCACGAACAGCTAATTCTGTTCCACCTGTATTTGTCAGCCATATTGATGGTGGGGATCCAGCTTCACCCGGATAACAACTAATCAATGATGTATTTTCTTGAACTCTAAATTTATGATCGTATTGTATAGAGTTATCTTCATGTGGACCATAGATAGCACAATTTTCAAAAGTTCCTGCAGCACCATACATTTCATGAATAGCACAACCATGAAAATCATTTGTTAGTCCACCCATATAAGCCACCATCACTTTAAAATCAACCACTCTAACATGCTCGGCGATACCATCATCATAGATATACATTTCAACATCAGGTGCGTCTGCAGAAACAGTAAAATAATCCAATTTAGTTCCCGGTGGTAGTAATCCAGTCATACCAGAAACTGTAATACTTTCTTGAACTTGGATGTGTTTAATGTTTGTAGTATATTCAGATAAATAATATAAATGTGGAACATTATTAACTGGTTTCGCTGATGTACCTATTGGATAAGTAATTCCAGTAAATCCCGCGATTGGGTTATAGTATAATGTATTCTGATAAGCTAATTGCTCGTCTAACTCTCTTGTAGATTCAATATATTCTTCAAAACTATCAATAAATCCAGTTGTTTTAACAGTTGTTCCACTTGAATTATCTGTTAAATAACCAACACCTCTAATATCAATAAAACCATCAGTACAAGATGAATTCAGTATAATTTGACCTGCGATTAATTCTATTGTCGCGGTATCACCACTTTGTTCAGCATTATATAAATCTACACCACCAGAATATGACCTTACTGATAATAATGTTGGTCTATTTTCATTCATATCAAAATCAGGAGCACCAGATCCTGGAATACCACTATAACAAAGAGACATAACCATAGAATCCCATACTCTAATTGTACCATTTATTTGACATCCTTTCATAGTACCTGATACATCTAGTGTGTTTTCAATAACACAATCAAAAAATGCATTAGTTCCACCACTAAAATTACCATCAATTGTAAAGTTATGCCAGTCAATATTATTCATATAGTTACCATATAGTGTAGCTGTTAAATTTTCACGATCCGCGTATATTGAATAATTTTCAAAACTTCCACCAACAATTCCAGGTAAAGTAACATCACTCAAACAATAAAAATCTTTAATGTTATATTGATTCGCGATTGTAATCGCGTCTATCGCATTATTCACAGGCTGGGCAATAGTACCAACAGGATAATCAGTACCAGTGTAAATTGATCCCTCATCATAATAAACCCTATCCCCATAATCAAGACGTTGTTCGATCTCTGATTTGATAATACCAACATCAGATGTACGATTTGTAACAGCCGCATTATTAATCACAAACGGGGATAACTGATCTTCAGAATAAAGATTTGTTTGAACAGTAACTAAAACGTTATCAGCTTTTATTTTCCATCCATTAATTAAAAAGAAATATCTTGGTGCATATTGGGATTCAGATGTCTCGTCACCACCAAAAGTTCTAAACGCAGCAGCCCATTTCGCGTTATCATCATACGTTAACCATCTTTTCCAAACTGAATATAAATCAATCTGAACATCAATTTGGGTCACACCAGAGTTGATTATAATATATTTATTATATGGATCAAAACTGACTTTCCAATTTTCGTACCACTCTGTCCAGAATCCTAAATTATATGCTAACATTTATAAGAAATGACATTTCTTTTTATATATAAAAAAAATGGGATCAAAATAGACCCCATCTTTTTATCATATGTTTATTTCAAAATATTTTAATAAAGTCCTTTGTAAGATAAATCCATATTTACAATAGTTGATACACCATTCAATGATTGTGCTGTAAAGCTTAAAGCGTTTTGTGTTAATCCATCTCCTGATAATAAAACACCTTCATCATTCAATTCAAAAAATCTATCTAAATTAATATCTTTAGCTTCATTCGTATTCACATAAAATGTTTCTGTGTTCCAATATGAATCCGCGTCTGTGTCTATTTCAGTCGCGTCAATATCACCAAGTATTGGTCCATCTATACTATCACATAACCAAGTTGCTCCTGTAAAAATATCATCACCACACCATATCATTCTTATTCTAATAGGTGCCGCTGAACTATATACTGATAATGTTTCTGGAAAAGAATTGATTGTATTTGGTACACCACTATCTAACAGCACTTTTGGTTTTATAGATAATACTGGTGTTTCATCTGATGTTACGGTTGTTCCAGTACCACCAAAATAACCTGTACCTACATCTCCAAATCTCCAAAAAGTATAACCAGGATCACCTTCAACTTTAACAACTGCTGATATTACTCTCATATCACTTCCTTCTCCAGTATTTGCGGTATTTTTATTTCTAAAATAAATAGGTAACGATACATATTTAATATATGGAAAATCAAATACTCCATCATTTAAACTTTCGTGGCATTTAACTCTTCCATGTTCAGCAGAATAAATTCCAAACTCCACAGTACCAAAGGGCCATGATATATTTATGTAATATTGATACGCTTTTGTTAAATCTAAAACTATACCAGATGCTCCTGTACCGTCTAATTTGTCACCATTCCAATCATCTTGATATACTTTAATTCTATTAGTATATGCCCCTTGTGGAACACCTCTTATTTCAACAAGTAAATCTGTTCCATATGTCTCAAACATTACTCCAATATCATCATCAGCGTATCCCCAACTTTTTGAATTGCCAGTTTTTCCAGCATCACCCATAGCTACAGTTAAAACAATCAACATTGATGTTCCAGGTTGATAATAATGGTGACGATTAGTTATTCTTTTTACTTGTGACCCATCATCTTCTGTAACTGACATTAAAACTGATGAATAAGCATTTTCATAAGTTGATGTTCCACCACTTATTTCATATACATAAAATAAATCGTCATAAGAGTCAATAGTATGGTCATAAACACCTACGATTTGTTCATTAGTAACTTTAAGGTCATCATAAGGGGCTAAAATTGGTGAGCCTTCAGCATATCTGGTATATATAGCACCATTACTATCTACTTCTACTGTGTGTGTTGGATCTGTTTGTGATGCTATATGATTAGCTTGTATTTGAACAGTGTCTCCACTAATCGAGTGTTGAACTGAATAAACCTTTTTACCAGCACCATCTGGAGGAACTTGTATATATGCCATAATTATTTATTATTTATTTTATATATTAAATTTATCATTTAGATTTTACTTGGTTTAGAAGTTTTTTTAGAAGTTTTTTTAGAAGTTTTTTTCACTTTCGGTATTATTTTTTCTACAGTTTCCACCACTTTCACTTCTACTGGAGTTTCCACTAATCCCATTCTATAATAAGGTACATATCTTTCTACACCATCATCAGCGATAACAGAAACTTTATTCCTCACTGTATCTTTATGTACAACTTTATACACTTTTTCGTGAGTTAAAAAGTGTACTCTATCATTTGTGAAAGTTCTAAACCCTGTTTGAAGATCAAATGTTTTAGCGAATCTATTTTCTACACAAATAATATCACTACCAACTTCAAAATTATTATTATTTAACATATATTTCCTTTTTTTTAGTATATATATTTTTAAAGAGGTCACTTTTTGTGATTTAAATTTTTTTGATAATAAATATTAATATATAGGTGTAGAAAAATAATAAGAAATTATGGAACTTTTTAATAACAAACCAAATGATTATTTAAAATTTAAATTAAATAGTGAAGGTGTAGATGAAAATAAAATCGAACCTAGACTTATACTCATAACAAGAGAAAATAAAAACTATTTCATTATGGGTGAAATCGAAAATGGAATTTGTAAATTTGATGTTCCAGAACTAACTCTATACGAAAAAGGCGATACAGGAAAAATAAAATTTGAAATCATATCAGAAGAACTCTATTTTCCAGTATGGGAAGAAAAATTTGAAATCAAAACCAAATCAACAGTTAAAATAGAAGAAATGATTTCAGAAGTAAAAAATGTCGCAACATCCAAAATTAGTGTCAGTTACGAAAGGACAGAACCAAAAAGAGAACCAAAACCTGAACCAAAAACTGAATCAAAAAAGGAAGAACCGAAAATAAAAGAACCTACAGAGAAACCTAAAAATATAAAAATTGATTCAGATGGTCACGTTAAGAAATTTAGTAATTTCTTTGACTAATTAACCCAATTTATTTTTTCGGATGTCACCAGCCATCAAAAACTCAACATCAACTTTAGGATTACTACCCTCTAATAAATTGATAAATTGATTATTACCATAATATCTCGCACAAAGTTCTAATGGAAAACTATCTTCATTTAACCATGTTTGCCACTTATTAATGTATTCTTCCATTTTATCTATTCTAGATCCTAAAGTAATTACATAATTTAATAAATCATTACTGAAATCCCCGATATTATAATATTCCCACATTGAATCTATATCTTCTTGTGTGGGTGGTTTCCAATAAAATTTTAATGGACAAGTCGATTCAGGGCTATATAATACACTCGGATAATCATAATAAGGTCCTCTCATATGAATTTGATAACTTATACCAGCTTCAAATTGTTTTTCTGATTTCCAATAACCAGATTCACCCGCTATCACATCAGTAGTAACCCAAGGATCAAATGAAGTGATTATGATATTAGCTTTAGGTAATCTCACATTTGAATTACCATATACAGCCCAACCATGAAAATAATGTAAATTTTCCATAACTTTTTTTATTTTATATATTAAAAGAAAAAAGTCAAAAATATCTGAAAATCAAGAAGTTATAGGTGTTTATGGTCATTTTCTGACCGAAAACCCCAAGAAAAAACCCCACCATCTCTGGTGGGGTAAAAATTCACAATACCTTTATAACGAAGTTTGGCTGGCTATTCTGGCTCTGATTTACATCAAAGTTGACTTCTTGTATATTGTGGTAATGTTGCCCTACAAGGATTCGAACCTCAACCTTAGGCTCCAAAAACCCGCGTGCTACCGTTACACCATAGAGCAATAATGTATCTTATATATTATTTTTTATTCCAAAAGTTGTGACTTTTTTCATAGTAGTTGTTCCAGTAGGACTCGAACCTACACCATACACCTTCAGAGGGTGCTGTACTCCCCTTATACGACAGAACAATATATTACCACCTAATTATCTTATAACTAGTTCCTTTACTTTTTATCATCTTCCCTTCAGATTCCAATTCTTCTGTAATGTTTTCAATAACTGAATCACTCAATCCGAAAACATTCCAATAATAATGAAATTCACCCTTTTTGGCAGATTTCAGAATTTCTCTTCTTATTTTTTTAATATCATCCATTTTATTTTAATTAATTTTGTAGTCCCAACTGGATTCGAACCAGTACCTAAAGCTTCAAAGGCTCGGATGCTACGCGTTACACCATAGAACTGTATTTTTGTTATATAACTAAATATAAATTTTGATTGAAAAACACCTAAAATCAAGTTTATTTATATAAATTTATACAGAATCTAGTTTCGACTTTAATATTAAAGTCTCAACTTGATTTTGTATCGATGGGTGGATTCGAACCACCGCAACATATTGAGTTGAAAGGTTTATGAGACCCATGCGATAACCAACTCCGCTCACATCGACATTTTTGAAGACCCACAAGGATTCGAACCTTGACCCGATGGCTCAAAACCACCTATGCTACACGTTACACCATGAGTCCATTTTGTAGCGAGAGGGGGTGTCGAACCCCCGACCTCCGGGTTATGAATCCGACGCTCTAAACCATCTGAGCTATCTCGCCATATTGTTGTGGTGGTGGGACTCGAACCCACATACACCAATTACCTTGTTAACGCATGTTTATAAGACATGGGGGATACACCACAATATGCGGGAATGGATGGAATCGAACCAACATTAAACGGTTAACAGCCGCTCGTTCTACCTTTGAACTACAAACCCCTATAATTTTTTAAATTCATATTTTTTGTAAACCAAAATGAAATATAATTATTTTTTTCACAAAAATCTTCTAAAACTTTCTTTTTTAATATAGATAATTCATTATATTTTCTCCATTTTTCATTTACACTTTTAATAGACATATAACTTTTAGCTTCAACAATATAAATTTTCGAATCTATTTTAATTTTAAAATCAGGATTATATCTTCTAATTTTATTTTCATCTAGATATTTTATAAAAAATTCACATCTTTCAATTTCTGTTGCACCTAATTTAACAAAATAATCTAAACAAGAATATTCAATTTTTGAGTCACATTTTATTTGTTTTTTATTAAATTCAAAAATCATTTTAGTGCCAAAATTATTTACATTTCCATTTATTATACTTTTTATTCTTTTTATAGATAAATTTTCAAGATGTTTTGGTTGACTATTTTTATAAATTGCTGCACAACTTCTTGAACAAAATTGCGAATTTCTTTTATTCCAAGTAATTTCAAATGTAGTTAAACAATTTTTACAAATTATTTTTATGTTGTCGTTTCCTCTACCCTTCAAAGATTCACTCACTTTTTTATTTATTTCATCTCTTTTATTTTTTGTTGAAAAAGATCTTGCACATTTTCTTGAACAAAAATCACCTGTTGAATATTTACTATATTTAAAAGTTTCATTTTGATTACAGTTTTTACATAACATATAGATATTATTATTTTTATCTATATATTAAATTCGAACTGTCGAATTTCTGATTATTTTCACATTTCAAAGAACACTTTAGCTTACGGTGTAGGATTTGAACCTACGGTGGGGTTTTCACCTCGTCAGATTAACAGTCTGATGCCATCGACCACTCGGCCAACCGTAAAATTATTCTTCAACATCGAAGAATTTGATGGTTGGGTCGGACTCGAACCGACATCCTACAGGGAACAGCCTGTCGTTTTAACATTAGTACTACCAACCCATGTTGTTGTGTCGATGGGATTCGAACCCATATTTACAACATACCAATTACAGTTCTCGATCTTATCAGGATCGGCTGGTACGACACAATTTGTACTGACGGAAGGGGTCGAACCTTCATACACCATTACCCGATTAACGCATGGATATAAGCCATGAGGGATACGTCAGCGTGTTGTCGGATTGGGAGAATTTGAATCTCCAACCTTTCGGGTATCAGCCGAATGCTCTAACCAATTGAGCTACAATCCGTTGGTGGGTTTAGGGATATTTCTTAATCGCCTCCCAAGGTCTCCACCTACGGCGTTTAGAGTTAAAAAATGTAGAGATAAACATTAAGTGATTAAACCCTTTCGGGCTCGGTGGGAATTGAACCCACAATGTTCAAATTATCAGTCTGATGCTTAACCATTAAGCTACGAAGTAACACTTAAAATCGCTACTACATTTTATATTTCAAAGAACTTCAACTTCTGCTCCAATTTCCATTAAAGATGTCTGTAAAGCTAAGGCTTCATCCTTAGGCACGTTTTCTTTTAATTTTGATGGAACGTTATCAACAAGGGTTTTTATCTCTAACAGACTTTGCCCTGTCATTTCCTTTATCAATTTAATCACTGGTAATTTACTCATACCAGCTGATTTTAGAACCACATCAAATTCTGTTTGTTCCACTTCCACTTCCGGTGTTGGAACAGGTGAAACATTCACCCCCAGAACTGTTGTATTTGGTACTATTCCGTATTCTTCTTTCATTATTTTAGCTAACTGGTGACACTCTAATACGGTGAGATTACTCAGATTTTCCGCTAATTTTTTCAATACTTCTGTTTCCATAGTTTTAATTTTTATTTTTTAACAATTTTGTTTTTCACCATTTCAAAGAACTTTTCAAAACTATGGTGGTATAAAACAAAAAAACCCAACCGATACCGATTGGGTTTTTCTATTAGTTATAGACAAAGTTCATCCAATCGGTATTTTTTCCGTTATTTGATTAATAATCATATTTTGGATGTTCTGTGTCATAATCTTTTTTAAAATTTTTATCTTACCAGTGGGTCGACTTTCGGTCCCTGAGGTCGATAAACGTCCTCTTAAAGGTAAGATGATTTTTTTTATATATTAAATGTTTTTAGTCTGTTTTTTCTATTTTAGTTATTTTTTTACAAAAAGTTTAAAAAATTATCATTTAGTTTTAATTTTAATCCATTGGCTACAACGAATGTCTGTTACACAAACATC
>Ga0114918_10002865_pt1 | contig 15315 bp, 15 predicted proteins | sample LantaG_FD_87015 | JGI IMG/M metagenome (GOLD analysis project Ga0114918, IMG submission 87015) | Deep subsurface microbial communities from Baltic Sea to uncover new lineages of life (NeLLi) - Landsort_02402 metaG | ecosystem: Environmental > Aquatic > Marine > Oceanic > Sediment | place...
GTAACTACTGCGGGAAACTATTCTGATACCCTAGTATGTGGTACAGATTTATGTATATGTTTTGTACCCTTCTTTGTTTATGGTGCTAACTTCAATAGTGTTGACCAAGTAGATACCTTAACAAGTCATACTGCTGTTTGGGAATATTATCAATCCTATGTTGTGTTTGGATTCCATGCAAGACTGACCCCTGCGAGCGGGAATTTAACAGCAGGAATAAATACTGATGTAAATGCAACGGCAGGATTTCTTGCTTGTATAGCAATCTATGAATTTACTCCTGCATATGATGGACAAGTGGTAATGTTTTCCACTCTTGGAATAACATAAAGGAGTTTTATAATATGGCAAGTTGGAGTTCGATTGATGGTGAAATAATTACAATAACCATAGAAAGAAGTGGAAATAAAACCATTGTAGGAGATACACTTCAAAAAGCAAGCCACTGGTTGTGGAATAATGGATATGGAAATGGCGGTACTGAGGAAGGAGAAGCAGAATTTCTTTTACTTACAAACCAAGAAAAACTAGATATGATTGAACAAGTTTATATTCATACAATAAAAGAGCTTGCTAAAAACCAAAACAGAAAAGAACTATTTGATATTGCACTAGTGGAATCGGATGCAATAGTAACAGAATATTAACGTAAAATAATAACTTTATCAACAAAAGGATAGATTATGGCAATTAAAGAAGTAGGTTTAACAAATCTTTGGGTAGCAGATACAGAAGAGGATGTTGTAACAAGCGGGGTAAAAGAAGGAGACATGCTTTTTGTTAAAGAAAATGGCTCTTTAAGAATAGCCGAAGAAGGTTCTCAATGGTCAAAAACAAAAGCTAGGTCTTTTCAAATGTTACAATTAACTCAAGGAACTATGCAACAACATGATTCAATTGCTGACCTAGAGATTGAATGGAAAACACAAGACAAAACCAGCGATTACTTTAGCCATAGCACAGAAAGTAATCCTGAACAAATTGTTTGTCTTGCTGATGGATGGCTAGATGTTAGATACGCAATTCAGTATGATGAAGATGACGGAGCTAGATTAACTACTACTGGATATTTAACTATTAATGATACATTGGTTGACTATACAACTGGAAACAGAAGTTATTACAGAGGATTAAATTCTTCTAGATGGGGCACAGCAAACGGAAATTTTTATTTACCAGTAGAAGAAGATGATATAATTGTTTTACATTCTAATGTTGCTGATGGTGAAGTAGATTTCCCTACAACTAGAGCAATTGACACAATTCCCGATATTACATTTATACAATTACGATATATAGGAATTTAAAAATAAAACAACATAAAAGAAACATTTTATAAGGAAAAGGTGAACATATGGCTGATACAGGTGCTCTAAGTGCTGGAACAGGGGCAGATGATAACTCTGTTGGAACAGTAACATGGTCTTCGCCAGATAATATAACATCAACAAGTGTATTTGAGTATAGTAGTGCAATTAACTATTTTTACCCTACCTCGTCTCACTATTTAAAAGCTACTAATTTTGGATTTTCAATATCTACTGGTGCAACAATTGATGGTATTCTAGTAGAAATTAGACAAAAAGCTAATTATTCTCTCCAATTATATGACAAAGAGGTAAAGATTGTTAAAAGTGATGGGTCACTAGGAACAGAGAACAAAGCTGATACTGATAGAAACTGGGAGACAGGATATAGTTATATTCCATATGGTAGTTCTACTGATTTATGGAGCGAATCTTGGGAATCAGGAGATATAAATGATGCTGACTTTGGAGTAGTAATTTCCACCCAATGCGTAGGCGGTGGGCCAACACCGATGACCACATATATTGAACACATCCGCATTACAGTCTACTATACAGAATCCTCTGGAACTTCATATTTTAACAGGTGCATAAAACCTGTTCATCAGGCGTAATAACAGCATAAAAGATATATTTTAATTTATTTATTCAACAAATGATTTGACTGCAAGCGATACCCGCCTTGCGGTATTTCTTCATCTTGGGGGTGTTCCCCATAAAAATACACAGGTAAAAAAGGAGATTTAAAATGACACAATTAACAAGTACAATGGTTACACAACTGAACAACATGAACATGGCTGCTCAACGTGCCTCATTAGGGACATTGGTGAATGGTCTTGAATATGGTAGTATTCCAACAGATGCAGTAGGAACTTTTACCCCTCTCATTGGAATGAAATACGTTGTCGCACCAACAGATGCAGATGTAAACGATGTATTGGCGGCTACACTGTTAACTACAGCAGTACAAACTGTTACAACAGGAATAACTGACCCTGATGTTCCTAGATTTCTTTCAGTAACAGGTGGTGATGCAAATGTTACAGGAAATGTTGTTATTGTAGGAACAGATATTAATGGTGATGCTATCACCGATACGATTGCTTCCAGCGGAACAAGCACTGTTGACGGAGATGTGGCATTTGCATCAGTTACAAGCATTGCTCTTCCAGTCTACGCTGTTGCTGGTACAGAAACAATTTCTGTTGGTGTTACAGTTGATATTGGGCTTCCTGTAAATATTTTAGATGCGGCACAAGCTTTAGCTAACTACTTTGATGGCTCTGATGACGCTGGAACAGTTGCGGCGGGTGGAACTTTATCAACATCTGTCTTTGCTGTTGCAGGAAGCATGGATGGCACTAAAGAGGTTGCTTTCATTATATTAGGTTCATAATAACAAATTTACTTGGCTGGTGCTTTGGGAAGGTTCGATTCCTTCCCAAGTATATAGATTTCCAATTATATCTGAAGGAGGCAATATATGAGCAATGAGCAGTATGGTCTAGGGCGACTTCCGTCTCCTTTTGACCCCAATGATTGGCGTTTAAATGCGTTTATACCTAAAGGTGAAGCTTTAAAAATACTAAAAGAAAATAACACCAAAGAGTTAGATTGGGATTTTCCTTATCCGACCTTACAGCAATTAAACACTAATCATTGTGTCGGATTTTCTGGTGGTAGTTATGGGATATGCAGTCCTATAAATGATAAATATAATGACGATATAGGACATACGTTCTATTACATGTGCAAAGAAATAGACGGGGAACCTGATTCTGAAGATGGGTCATATGTTCGAAGTATTGCTAAAGTTCTTAAAGATGTTGGAAGGATAGATGCTTACGCTTTTGCCTTCTCTATAGAAGAAATAGTGTGGTGGTTACTAAACAAAGGGCCAGTTATTGTTGGAACGGTATGGACTGATGATATGTTTGAGTCTGACCTTAACAACATTATTCATATAACAGGTGATGTTGTTGGTGGGCATGCATATTTACTTAAGGGTGTTAAAATTATAGATGGAATTAGACATTTTATAATTAAGAACTCTTGGGGAGACGGGTGGGGGAGATTAGGGGAAGCATATATCTCATTATCAGACTTCGAGATATTGTTTAAGTATGGTGGGGAAGCTATGACAGCAGTAGAGCTTCCTCTTATTGAAGAAAAACCACATTATACCCCAAACACTGGTTGTATTGGCGCTATAATAAGATTCTTTAGAGAATTGTTTTAATTTTAATATAACTTGCTTGCAGGTAGCATATAGGAAGGGTTCGAATCCCTTCCAAGCAATTAAGTGGATTCGAATTGTTGCCAAGGAGGTAAAATGCCAGCAAAAAAAGAAATAACCACTAAGACAGGATTTGTACTTACAGAGTCATGGTGTAGAAGACATGTAAGTATGAGACCCGCATCAGAGTTCTATGAGTTTGTCGATATGGGTTTTGTAGATAAAGCAGGACTTATGAGTGTATGTAAGTCTTGTATACAAGATATGTACGATGAAGAATATAAAAAAACAAATAGTATGGAAGAAAGTATACACAAACTTTGTACATCATTAAACGTGATGTACTCAAATGAGGCAGTTTCAGCAACAAAAGCGCATATTCAAACCCTCATTGACGGTGGAAAAAACGTAAACGCTGTATATGGAATATACAAACAAAAATTGTTAGCTACCCAGAAGTCTATGGATAAAAGCGGTTTAAAGGAAATGACATATATAGATTTAGGTGTTATTTTTACAACCGACAATATAGATACTCCTGATATAGCAATACCACAAGAAACTATGGATTTTTGGGGAAATGAACGGGACAGAGAAGAAGTTTTATTTCTCCAGTCAGAATATAATAAATTCGATAAAACTTATAACACGGAAGACCATGCACAAGTAAGTTTATTACAACAGGTTTGTTATACTTTATTGGATTTAAAAAAGGCAAGGAAAGCGAACGATGATACAAAAGACTTAACAAAGAGTCTCCAAGAGATAATGAAAAGTCTTAAGATTTCTCCGAGCTCCAAAGGAAAAGATGACAACGGAGAAGAGTCAGAATTATTTGGAATGTGGATACGAGACATTGAAACAAAAGAACCTGCTCAATGGTTGAAAACAGACCCCCGGGGGGACATGTATAGAGATGTTGCTGATGTGGAAGGGTACTTTCAAAAATATATCGTTAGACCTATAAAGAATTTTATAACACAAAGCAAAGATTTCAATGTAGACGATGATGAAGATAAAGAGTATGATTTAGATAGTGACGAATTTGCTCAAATAGACGATGAAATGGATGAAAATGATGTCTCAGAAAACTCCTTATCTTAAAGGTATGAAGCCTTATAAAAAGTCTGGTGAGCCAGTAAAAATGTTAACTGGTAAAGAAATGAGCAGACAGAAAAAAAATAGGTTAAAGTCTTGGATTACATTTTATCGTTTTAATATGAGTTTTTTTGTTGAGCATTATATGGGCATTAATTTATACCCATACCAAAGATTTTGGATAACACTTATGTCAATGTCTACGGAATTTGTTGGAATAGCATCTAGAGCCAGTGCAAAATCATGGCTAATTGGAGTATATTCAATTGCCAGATGCATATTGTATCCAGGGACAGTGGTCGCATTAGCGTCCTCAACGAAGGCGCAAGCGGATTTGATTATATCAGAAAAATGTAAAATGCTCAGAGATAACCACCCGATGATTGCTAGAGAATGTAAAGGTTTAACAACAAACCAGAACAAATGGGAAATGACTTTTCATAATGGTTCTAAAATAAATGTTGTTGTCTCGGGCGAAGGTGGAAGAGGGCATAGGTCTCACATGACTGTTCTTGAAGAAAGAAGACTTATCCCAACAGTTATTATCGACTCTATCATTCGACCTTTCTTGGTTAGTAGGCAACCACCTTACATGAATCTACCCGAGTATTCTTCTATAGAAGAGTTAAGGGAAGAGCCCTTAGAGGTAATTATAACCAGTGCTCATTATAAATCTTACGAGTGGTATGGTGAAATTAAAAAATTCTTAAAAGAAATGGCTAATGGCGACCCGGATATTAAAGCCATATTCCTTGACTATAAGATAGTAACTCGTCATGGAATAAAAACAAAGAAACAAATGGCAAAAGAAAAAAGAGATTTTGACCCTATTACTTTTTTGATGGAGTATGGAAACATACCATACGGCTCTTCATCTTTATCTTATTATAGGTTAGGTTTATTTAAAAGAACCATAAAGAGAAGCTGGAGACCAATAACGGATGAGACGTTTGTAACAACAAAAAGTCCTCATTTTCCATATGGAAAGAACCCGTATGATATTGAGAAACATCCAGATGAATCTAGAATTGTTTCAATTGATATCGCTATGAGGTCTGGAAAGGATAACACTATTGTTACCTGTGCGAGATTACTTAAAAATGTTACAAAAGGATGGGAGACGAATGTTGTTTATATGGAATCATATAATGGAAAACGTACTGATGACCAAACCTTGAAAATAAAAAGAATATTTGAAGAATTCCAAGCGGATATCATGGTTCTTGACCTTATGAATGCCGGAATAAGCATATTCGACGGATTATCTGCCGTTACGCAGGACGAAGAAAGAGGGGTTGAATATCCAGCATATACGGTTATGAATTCTGAACAGGTTGATAATGCGTTGTATGACGAATTGATGGAAAGAACAAAAGCAAAAGATTTTATCCCTTGCATATACCCAATTCGTGCTACAGCAGACTTAAACGCACGAATAGCTGTAAAATTTAAAGAGAGAATGAGAAATAATCTTGTTAAATATTTGGTTGATGATAATACAGAAGAAGATTTTCTAATACAATCTGGCAATAAGGATATATTAGACCAAAAGGATAGTGGAATACGAGCTCACCTTCTGCAAGCACATTTACAAACTACGTTATTTATAAATGAATGTATTTCTTTAGAGATGGCTATGACGGGAGGAAAATTTAAACTCATTAAACCAGAAGGAAGCAGGAAGGATAGATATACAAGTGTTAGTTATTTAAATTACTATGTTTCTCTAATGGACATAGAACTATTGAAAGAACGAAGTAATGTTGGAGACGAAGAAGCGTTTTTAAGTGTTGCTCGGTTTTTCTAAAATGGAGAAAACTATGAAAAAAATAAAAATCTGCAAAGGAGGTGTGTAAATGGCAAAAAAGAAAGATATTGAAAACAGCGAAGAAGAAGCTTTTGCAGAAGAACCAGTTTTAACAGAAAAAGAAACATGGGATATTATTGAATTTTCTAGAGCGATGGGCGGTTTATACGGAAGAGGGATGATTAGTCCAGAATTAGTATCCGCAAGAATGAAAGATATAACATTTAACCCTTTGCAGGCAGATGAAGACATGCTCGAAGAAGCAATGCTTGCTCCAAAAGAAAACGAAAAGAACTTACAACAATTCTCTCAATCTTTTGAGATGACATCTATGGTGTATAAAAGGCTTATATCTTATCTAGGTAACATGTTGTCGTTTGATATAACCTATACATCTAACGCTGGAGAAAAAGACTATACGACACCTAAATACAGAAAAGATATAACAAGTGTAGAAAGGTTTTTAGATAGATTTGAATATAGAAAAGAATTTCGAACTGTTGTAAAACAGATGTTGCGGAATGATGCCTATTTTGGTTGTCTGAGGGATGTTGGTGATAAGATAATATTGCAAGAACTGCCCGCCGAATATTGTAAAATAACTGGAAGATGGGGAAACGGGTTCTTATTTAGCTTTAATATGTACTGGTTCTTACAACCCGGTGTTGATATAGATATGTATTCACCATTCTTTAAGAAAGCGTTTAAAAAGATGATGTCTACAAATAAACGTCATAAAGATTATGACCCTTCTATGCCCCCAGAGACTAGAATTTCATCTTGGATGTATTGGGTTGATGTTCCTGTATCAGTAGGGGTATGCTTTAAGCTTACTCCTGAACTAGCGACTAGATTACCATATTTCTCTCCTTTATTTAACGACCTTATATTACAGCCCTTAATGCGTAATTTACAAAAAAGCACTAAAATGGCAGCTGCAAATAAAATAATTATGGGTGAAGTTCCATATTTAAATAAAGAAGCTAAAGCAACCGTGAGAGATACAATCGCCATAAGCCCTGATTTACTTGGCAAATTTATGGCTCTTGTAAAAACTGCTTTATCAGATGCAGTTAAAATCGCATCTGCTCCTTTGCAGAATATAAAAGGAATTAGCTTTGACTCAGATAATGAAATATATGATTCATATTTAAGAACAGCGTTAGCATCTAGCGGTATAAACACAAATCTAATATTCAGTAGTGACATTAAACCCAACTCAATTGAAACTCAACTAAGTTTAAACGTTGATGAGCAAATGATGATGGCTCTTTATGAGCAATTTGATGACGCTATGGAATATTGGGTTAAAAAGTATATAAAAACTTTTAAGTTTAGATTTACGCTTGAAGGAACTGAATTCTCAGTAAATAGAAAAGAACGTCTTGACACAGCCATGAGCCTTTTCGAAGTAGGTATACTACTTCCTCAGAAAATAGCTGCCGCTGTTGGAATGAAACCATCTGATTTTAGAAAACATATGGAGGAATCAAACGCTCTTGATTTTATCGGAAAATTACAAAATCCGTCATTTATACAACAAGAAAAACTGGCAAAAGAACAAGCGAAAGTGCCTAAAGAAATTTCTGAAAATAAAGAAAAACCTGACGATGGAACCAATAAGACCAAAGGAAGACCTAAAAAAGCGGATTCTGAATTAGGGGATGAGGGAGATGCTACTCGGGCTCAAGGTACAAATGTCGGGCGTGGCGGTGAAATCTAAAAGGAGGTAATAAAATATGTTAATTAGTGAAAATTTAACAAATGCTATATGCGAACAAATTGGACATGAAAAATATAATTCCAATCTCTATATGCACATATGTGGATTTTTGAGAAACAAAGGTCTGGATAATTTAGCAAAACATTTCGAAGGACAACATCTTGAAGAATTTGAACACTCACTAGAGTTTTTTAACCTTCTTACTGATTTAAATGGGGATGTCCATATTCCAGAAATTGACGAAATAAACAATACATATACAACTATGCTGGAGATTGCTAGTATTTATCTGAGTAGAGAGATATTAACAACCGAGAGCATTGACTCTATTAAAAAACTTGCTATGTCAGAAGATAACCCGGTTGTTGAAGAAAAAATGAGGGAAATGATTTCTAAACAACAGGTTGAATATGCAGAAGCTAGTTCATTTATGGATAAGGTACTATTGTTACCTGAGTGGTGGCAGTGTGCTTTGTGGGATGCGACGGGGAAATATAATGATAGTTAACTCGACCATTATAAAAAATAAGTATAAATGTAGAGAAAAGATAAAAGAATATCTTGTCTTCGAATGTCATTTGCCTATTTTAAGTTATGATGGGGATGGTTATTTTTATTTTACCAGAACTAGTCAATTGGAACAGTGTTTAAACAACATGCCTCTTAGACTGAAACTTTTGGATAGATTTGGAAAGTAGATATTCTTTATGGAGAACACCCATAGAAAGGAGGTAAAATTTGACAAAACAACAAAAAATAAGTTTTTCAGTTGAAAACGCTGAAATGATTAGCGAAAATCCCGATTCTAATTTTGCGGTTATATCTCTAGACTTTTTTGCTTCTGGAGAGAATTTACATAATATGTATGTATCAGAAGATACACTTATGAGAACATCATCCACGATTAGGAATTGTCCTTTGATTTGGAAATATGATGAAAAAAGAGATGATATAGGAACACACGATAAGGAAGAAGTCCCTTGTGGATTTGTACCGGAATCCTCTGAAATAAAGTCAAGAGAGATGGAAGATGGCAGAAAGATGTTATCTGTAATAGCTTATGCTTGGAAGAGATATACTGGTACACTTTTAGACATCTTTAAACGTGACGGTGGTCAAAAACCCGTCAGTGTTGAAATGAGCGTGTATGATATAATAGAACACGACAACGGACAAGTAGAGCTAAAAGACTTCAAGTATGAAGGGATAACCGTTTTGGGTAGCTCTATTACCCCCGCAATACCTTTAGCGAACGCAAGTGTTATTTCGTTTGCTGATGTAAAAAAAGAGTATAATGAAGCGGTCAAGAAAGAGTTTTCTTTATATAATGATGTTGATATGACTATACCAAAAGATGTGAAAGAAAATGCGAAAAAAGGACTAACTCTTAAAAAAGAAACAGGTAAAGGTGGTAATTCTGTTACTTTATCTTTAGCTAAACATATAGTTGTAAGCAAAACTATAACATCAGAAAAAATAAAATATATTACTGAGAATTTTCCAAAAAAGAAAAACAATTCGGATTATGATATCAATTGCCTTCTTTTGGGTGGCGTTGCTGGATTAAAGTGGTCTGAAGCAACTCTTGAGAAGCTAGAAGAGAAGGATTTAGCTTTCGAAAGAGAAGAACTTATTAAAACGGAAGAAAAGGAGAAGATTGCTATGGCAAAAAAGAAAGACGAAAAGTTAGAAGAAGAGATTGATACTACTCTCGAAGCTAACACAGAAGTAGAATCTTTCTCAGAAGGCGAAGAAAAAGTTGAAGATGCTGAAGGGGTAACCGACAACACTGAAACTGAAGAGTTTGCTGAAGGAGAGAAAGACAATACTACAGAAACCGAAGAATTTTCTGAAGAAGAAGAGACCGAAGAAGTAACTGAGGAATTTTCTGAAGAAGAGAAGACAGAGGAATCTGACGAAGAATTCGCCGAAGAGAAAGACGAAGAGGCAAAAGGCGAAAAAGAAGAAGAAGACAAAAAGGACAAGTTTGAATTTCCATTTAGTGTTGAAGCAATGACTGCATTGTTTGCCGAAGACGAAGAAGAAGAAATCAAAATGGCAGTTGCCGAAATGTCTAAAGAATTTAGTAGCCCTGCTATTATAATGGGTGGTATGTTTTGCAAAATGTTGAAAATGGCTCAAAATATAAAAGATGTTAAAGAAGAGAATAAAACTTATATGGAAGAAAATGAACAACTTAAGAAATATAAAGCGTCCATCGAAGAACAGCAAAAATTCGCAAGAATTGATGAAGTTCTCGTTGAGTTAGGCGAAAGAGTTGTTATTCCAGAAGAGTCTCTAGAAGAATTTAGAGCATCTGCTGAAAAGTATTCCTTTGAAAATTTAAATATTTGGGAAACAGAATGTAAAGCAAAATCTTTTGACTTTTCCGTTAAGGACGGGTCTAAAGATGGAGTTAAAAGAGTGGGATTAGCTTTCAATACAAACGGTAGAATAAAGCCTAAAGATGATATTTGGAACGGTACAAAGTAAGAACATTCTATATGTACAAGAAAGGTAATTAAACAAATTTTTATTATTTAAGGAGGAAAATTAAATGGCATATGGTGTAATTAATCCAGTTGCAACAGCTGCAACTACCATAGATTCATACAATCGCTCTTGCATTTCTGCAAGCGCAATGGAGAACGGCAGTGTTGTTGACTTATTAACAAAATCTTCAACATCAGGCGAAGCTGAGTTATGGACGGCTACTGTACCTGCAACAGCAAACTTAAAAGGTCTTTGGATGGTATACGACCCTGAAGTTGTTTGGACTGCCGATAAGTATAGGGGATTAGACCCTGATGTTCGTAACTATAGTATTGCTATTGGTACAACCTTTAGCGCATTCAAGCTTATTGAAGGTGACCTCATTCTTATGAGTGCAGACGCATTTACAGCAGTAAAAAGCACAAACGGTTTTGCAAATGGAACGAACGGTCAATCCCAGATGGTTTGGGGTGCAACACAATCAAACGACACAATTTCTATGCGATACATGGCTACCGAGTACTTCAGTATTGGAACAGGTGCAATGGACACACAGAGATTTACAGCGTACTTAATGGAAGTTCTTCCAATAAACTACGCATAATATTAAAAAATGGAGGAAAATTAAATGGCTTATAGTGTTATACAACCTGTTGCAATAGCTGCAACAAACGTGGATTCGTACAATCGTTCATGTATTTCTGCAAGCATTCTTGAAAACGGATGGTTTGTTGATTTGTTAACCAAATCTTCAACATCAGGCGAAGCTGAGTTATGGACAGCTACCGCTCCCGCTACAGCAAATCTTAAAGGATGTTGGATGGTATACGACCCAGAGGTAGTTATGACTGCGGATAAATACAGGGGAATAGACCCTGACCCACGTAACTATAGAATTCCAGCAGCACAGACTTTTAGTGCTTTTAAATTAGTTGAAGGTGACCTTATCCTCATGAGCGCAGATGCTTTTGATGGCGTAATAGGTGTCAATACTCATGCTAATGCTACAGATGGAACATTCATTCCTACTTGGGGGGCTGCTCAATCTGATGACGCAATATCTTTGAAAAAGATTGCTACCGAGTATTTCAGTATTGGTACTGGTGCAATGGATACACAGAGATTTACGGCATACTTAATGGAAGTTATGCCAATGGAATACGCATAATCTGATTTTTTATTTCAGATTTATTATCAAAATTATTTAGGAGGAAAAATAAATGTTAACAACTTCAAAAATTCCTGCACAGGTTCTCGAATTCGCAGGTGGTGAGAGCAAACTAGCTCCTTACAAAATGTTTATAGACTACTGGAATCACTATCAATCAAACAACGGCAATAAGAATGTAGAATTTTCAAAAACAACCGTTAATGAAGATGGTGAAGTAGTTAGTATTTCTTTCGATGAGAAAGAACACGCAATGAATGATGCTTTAAAAGCTGAAATTATGCGTCACGCTGGAATCACAAGCTTTAAACAATTCCCATTGGAAACATGGGCAACACACCCTATGTTAAAATGGGCAACCTTCGCAGTTGTTTCTGCGTTAGTTGATATGATTCTCCCTCAAACTATTATTGACTCCATCGGTATGTATACTGATGTTAGAACAATTGGTTATGGGGATTCAGCTTCATTCAACGTAAAACCTCGTGACCTATTCGTTGTAAGTAAAGCGGGTAGAAATAACAGACGTGCCGAAGTCCACAAACAATACAAGGGTCAGGTTGTAATTAATCCTGAAGCTCGTCAGCTAACCGTTGGCGTTTCCCTTTATCGTGTGCTTTCTGGACATGAGTCTCTTGCAGAGTTCGTAGGCAAGGTAGCTCGTTCAGTTGAAACAAGAATGACACTCGATGTTTATAACGCATTTGTTACCGCAACAGCCGCTCTTACAACTGGAGCAGCAGGTCTTAAAGTTGCTGGATACACTCAAACAGATTTCGTCACCTTATCACAGAAAGTTTCTGCTTGGAATGGTGGGGCAAAACCCATCGTTGTTGGAACTCAGCTTGCTTTAGCAAACATCTTACCTGCTGACGCTAACTATCGCTATGAACTTGATAGCGATTTTGTTAAGCTCGGTTTTGTTCGTAACTTTGTAGGTACAGATGTTATTATTATGCCACAGAGAGCCGACTTCACAACTCCTTTCCAAACACTCATTTCAAATAGCTACCTGTGGTTCTTAAGCCCGGGTTCACAAAAAATTATGAAACTTGTTTTGGAAGGAAATACTCTTGCTTACACAGATGACACTTACGCAAACGCTAACTTGATGGAAACAAGCACTATGATTAAAAGTTGGGGTGTTGGTGTTGCAACAAACGCTGTTGCAGGAATAATGACAGTCTAAGTCTAATTAGACAAAATTTTTAATTAAATAAGGGTGCTCCACCGGGAGCACCCTATTCACAAAAAGGAGAACAACATATTATGACAGCAAATGCTGGTGCTACCGATGGCAAAAGCCCAAGCACATCTAAAAAAAGAGGAAGACCGAGAAAGAATTCAGAAGAAGCTATCAAAGATAGTAGTAAGAAAGCTCAAAGCGCACAGGAAAAATACATTCAAGCATTGGAAGAGAAAAACGCTCTTTTAGAAGCGGAATTATTGGACAAAGACTATGACGAAGACATTTCTATTTCACCAACTGAGTACATAAAGGTGATGTCCCTACTTCCATACAGATTAAACCTTTGTACAAAAGAACGGGGACAAGGAAAAGTATATAAGTTTGATACGTTATTCCAAATTAAAAGAATAATCTATAGCGACTTATCAGATATTCTTGAAGCGCAACGTGACTTTCTAGAAAAAGGATTTTTTATTATTTTAAATAAACGTGTAGTTCGTTCAAATGGTCTCGATGAGACTCAAGCAGGCGTTCTCACAAAAGAAAAAATAGAAGAAATCCTATCTGGTAGTAGTGAGGGTATTTCTCTTTATAGTTCTGCTAATGATGAACAACAGTTAATGATTGTCGATATGCTTACAGATAAAATGGTGGAAGATTATAATAGTGTTGATTTAAACGTAGTAGATAAGATTTCACGTATCTCTAAGATAAACATATCAGCAAAAGCAGAGGATGCTAGAAAACTGTTAAAACCTAATGAGGCTATTGAAGATATAGAAGAATAAAAACAAAAAAGGTGGGTGTAAAATCCCACCTTTTATAACTAAAATAAAGGAGGTCTTATGGCAACTACTTCAAGTGAAGTATACGACCTGTTTTTACAGACGATTACTGATTACCGATTAATTGACCTCTTTAACTTGTCAGAAACAGATTTTGAAAATTACCTAGAAGCATGGCTACTCTTCGCAATAAATGAGTTTACCATGTGTACTCAAAGTTTAGCATATTCAGAAGGAACTTTCACAGAAACCTTAACAACTGAAACCATGCTGATTTTAGCAACGTTAATGATGAGATATTGGCTTCAAAAGAACGTTAACGATATAACACAGATGAATTTACATGTAACAGATAGAGATTTTAAGACGGCTTCTGAGGCTCTTAACTTAAGAGAAAAAGTAGCTCATTTGAATGTTGTAAAAGAACAATGCTCTCAAATGTTAAATAATTACGAATTTAAAAATCTAGATTGGGATAGTTGGTGGAATCAGGATTTTGAGGGGGTTTAAATGGCATATAAATATATCCCTATTCAAACTGAAACTGGTATGGATTCTGATAACCCTAAACAAAAATATATCGACTTATTTAACCAAACTCTTAAAGAACAGTTTTATAATAGTTCTGACTGGTGGACTATACAAGAAGAAGTCTCTATAGGTTCTGAAGAATACCAACCAGTCGATGTTCGTATAAATCATGTTATTAATGCTGAAACCGGGCTAAAGTTGGGGGATGACTGGAAAACCCTATTGTTTCAAGATGTTGAACACGACATAGATTTAGGAAAATTATACACCTTTGATGACAATACGTGGATAACTATAAACATGGAAACCTACAAAAATTTAACGGGAACATGTACAATCAGAAGATGTAATAACACTTTAAGATGGGTAGATGAAGCTACTGGTTATTATTACGAAGAACCTTGTGCAATAGAATATATGGTAAAGGAACCAAGAAACTATGCTACAGCAGGGTCTCCTTTTATTGTGCCGGGTGGTTTTACTCACATCCAAGTTCAATTCAACGATAGAACTAATTTAATAGAACAAAACCAAAGATTTTTATTTGGTAATGTGGGACACTGGACTTGTTATAAGGTTATTGGAACAGGTTTAAATGATTTTAGAAATCAAGAAACATATAATAATGAAAGCGCAAAGATATTGACAATAGACCTTATTGCTGATTTTATTAATGAGGAATTAGATGACGTTACAAATGGTATAGCTGATGTTAATACTAATGTATACACAATCACTTTAAATAAGGAAACGGCAGAAGGAAATACGGGAGATACTGTTCAACTATTAGGGGTTGTCACATATAATGGAGAAATTATAACTAGAACAATAACATGGGCAACAGATAACATTAGAGTTGCTACTGTTGATACCGATGGTCTTGTTACTCTAGGGGCTCTTGGAACTGCTACAATAACAGGTACGATTGAGGGGAATCCAGAAAGCGATAGCTGTGCAATGACTGTAACAGCAACA
>Ga0114918_10002868_pt1 | contig 15306 bp, 16 predicted proteins | sample LantaG_FD_87015 | JGI IMG/M metagenome (GOLD analysis project Ga0114918, IMG submission 87015) | Deep subsurface microbial communities from Baltic Sea to uncover new lineages of life (NeLLi) - Landsort_02402 metaG | ecosystem: Environmental > Aquatic > Marine > Oceanic > Sediment | place...
AAGTCCGGCACGCGGACAGCAGAGGGAAGGAGCACCTCCTCGATGCGCTCCGGGAGGGAGAGCTCGGTGACGGGGGCTTTGTTGTGAAGTTGTGTTTTTTTTGATCGAGGAAGAGGTTGGGTTTTTTGTTTGTTTCGACTAAGAGAAAATCGTCGCCGGAGCAACGCTCGTTGTCCTTGTCTCTTTCAACGTACCGGCCTCCCTCATTCTGGCAAGCGCACGCGGCAGTAGCAGTGGAGGCAGCGCCGCTGCTGGCTCCAGCTCCAGCGCTCCCTCTCGCGCCGAAAGAGAGAGAGAGAGAGAGAGAGAGACGGAGAGAGCGATCGAAAAAGAAAGCTCGCGAGCGAGAGGGAGAGTGGGATCGATAGAGACGAAGGAAAAAAAGGGAATTTTTTTCTCTACTGCTGCTCCACTTTTGCGACCACCTCGAAAGAAAAGGCCTGTGTCGCCAACCTCTTTCTCTTCTCTTTCTCTCTCTCTCTCTCTCTCTCTCTCTCATTCCACGTACAACGATGGCGAGCGGCTTTGGTCTCACGGGCTCCGCTGGGCGGTGAGTCCAAAGAGAAAAGAGGCCTGGTCATCAGTGCGAGCGAGCAAGAAGAACGATGCCGCTGGAAATTCGTTCGGCGGCCAAAAAAAGGCACTCAACCAACGTTCTCTCTTCCTCCCCTCTCGTTCACTCCAAAATAGGTGCTTTCCGATGTGGACAGACTTCTCAGAGGTGCGTTCGTGCTTGCATGTTGATTTTGGTGAAAGAGATAAGCGCGAACGAGCTTTTGGTTCTCTTTCTTTCTCTTTTCGTCGCCCCCTTTTCGTTGGCGATGGCCTTTTTCCTTGTTCTCAGTCCTCGACACCCTCGCTCAACCTTTTTTCAACCTCGACCTTTCTCTCCCCCCCCCCAAAAAAAACTCCAAAAAACAGTGCATCCGCGATACCGACGACCCGCGCAAGTGCAAGGCCCTCCGCGACGACTACCTCGAGTGCCTCCACCACCGGAAGGAGATCGCGAGGCTCAACGCCGTCTACAGGGAGCAGAAGAAGGCGGACGCGGCTGCTGCAGCAGCTGGCGGAGACAAGGGCGGGGCGGCGGCAGCAGACAAGAAGCATTAAATGAGTTTTTTTTTGATTTCTTCCCCCCCCCCTCTGTAGCACCAAAATGACACTCCGCGTTTCCGTTTCTTTTCCTAGTTTTTACACGAACCATTCACCGTCTCTCTCTCTGTCTCTCTTAAAGCCCGCCGTACCCAAAGTCAGCGCCGTCGCCGTCGCTGCTGCCACCCGCGACAAACGTGACAAGACCCGCAGCAAGGACGAACAGGCAGTTGAGCACTCCCGCCGCGCCGACCCACCCGCCGCCGCTCAGCAGCAGCCCCGAGGCCGCCAGCGCCAGCGCGGCGAAGGAAAGGCAGTAGGCGAGGAAGAGGGCGCCGCGAGCTCGACAGACAACGCCGTCGTCGTCGCCGCTCTGGGCGTACGCGTCGATGTCCGACCTCCGCACCGTCGCCATCAGAACCATCGCGACCGTCGACAGGATCCCCGGAAGGTACCGCACGAACGGGAGGCGGCCCGGCGCGGTGACCGCGGCGTCGGCCTGGGCGCTCCAGCCGGCGGCGAAGAGCGCCCCGGCGAGGGTCGCGCCGTGGGAGGAGACCGCCGCCGCGAGCGCCGGAGGGACTTCGAAATTCGTCGCCGTCGACGCGAACGTTCTGAGGAGGCTGTCGAGGGCTGATTCTTGTCCAGCCTGGGGAGGCGCGGCTCGCAGAGAAGGCTGGTCCATCTTCTCACTGGTCTCCGGCGAGGTGTCGACGGAGGAGAAGAGGGCGCGCGAGCAGAGCGAGAGCGAGAGATGGAGAAGCAGGAAAACAAAAAGGCAAATCGATTCTGAACACTTTTCTCTCCATCGACCAAAACTCTTTTTTTCATGTCGGCTTCTTCTCTCGTTCGAGACTTCCTCCTCGCGCACGGCGTCGACTCCGACGCCGCGGACTACGCCTCTTCGCTCGCATGCGTCGAGGACGATGACGATGACTTCGACCCGGAGGCGCTGCGTGAATTCATCATCGAGGCGTGCCCGGACTGCGTCGAACTCGACGACCTCTTCCAATTGATTGAGCGAAGCAGCGGCGGCGGCAAAGGAGGCACCAGCAGTCCTCCTCCTCCTCCCGACACCTCTTCTTCCCAACAAAGACACCTCCAGGTGTCTCCATCTGCTTTGCTGCGTGCCCTCGAGCTCAGGAGCACCAAAGTCGAGGAGGAGGAGGAGCAGGAAGAAGAAGAGCGAGGAGGCGGCGGCGGAGGCGGCGGCGGCAGAGGGCAAAGGCGAAAGGGCGGCAGCGGCAGCTGCGACGGCAGCGACGGCGAAGGACAAGGCGACGGCGCCGGGGTCGACTCCCTGCTCGAGCTCTTCCCGGGTAGGGGCCGGGACTACCTGGCCCACGCTCTCAGAATCAACGGCGCCGACGCCTCCGAGGCCGCCGCCTGGCTCCTCTCGAGCACTGGCAGCGTCTCCAGCTCCGCGGTCGACGGCGATTCGAGGAGCGGGGGCGACCGCGGGGAGGCGGCCTGGCGCGCCGCGAGGGAGGAGCGCCGGCGGCGCAGGCGCGCCGAGCGCGCCGCCGACGAGGCTGCTCGCGCCGCGCTGCTGGAGAAGTTTGATGCCACGGCCGTGGTGACCTCGGGGGAGGGCGGGTGCGGCAGCAGCGGCGGCGGGAAAGGAGGAGGAGCGCCGGTGCGGCTCTGGGGCGACGAGGCGAAGAAAGGAAGCGGCGGCGGCGGCGGCAAACAACTGCAACAGCAGCGTTTCCGAGACGGAGTCGCCGTCACCAGCAAGGGAGAAAAGTACATAACGATCAAGGAGGGCGAGGAGTGGGACGGCGGGAGCAGGGGCCGGATCGTGCTGAAAGGGAAACGGGGCGCCGGAGGGGTCAAGCTCGCGAAGTGAGAGGGGAGAGAGAGAGCTGTAAAAAAAAGCAATTGGCCGGAAGGCCGATGGAATCAGAAAGTTCGTTTTTCTCAACTCTCTCCCCCCGTATTCCAAACTCCACGCTTTGAAAATGGGAGCAGCCACCTCCTCGCCCGAGGGCGACCAGACGTCTTCTCTTCCCTCGACCTCCTCGCAGCAGCAGCGCCCGCCCGCGGCGCTCGTCGTCTGCGGCCCCAGCGGCGTCGGGAAAGGAACGCTGATCAAGCATTTGATGGACAAGTACGAGGGGAAGTTCGGCTTCTCGTGCTCGCACACGACCAGGGCCCCGCGGGAGGGGGAGCAGGTGAGAAGATTGTTTTTCTGAAGATGGATCGAGGGAGGAAGCGAGAGAGAGGGGGGGGAAAGAGAGCGCGCCCGCGGGAGGGGGCGGCTTCGATCGACTCGACTGGGCTTGAGATCGAAGGTTCTCGACTCGATTGGGCGAAGGCGCCTCCAAATCCTCTCGACCCCGACCCCCAATCGCTCTCTTCGCTCTCCGCCCACCTCTTCCGCCCACCCACCTCTTCCGCCCACCCACCTCTTCCGCCCATCCACCCCCCCGAAACACCCAAAAGAACGGCGTCCACTACCACTTCGTCCCGAAAGAAGACTTCCTCGCCGGCGTCTCCGCTGGCCACTTCCTCGAGCACGCGTCGGTGCATGGCAACTGCTATGGGACCTCGCGCGCGGCGGTCGAGCGCGTCGCGGCCGACGGGAGGTGCTGCGTACTCGACATCGACGTGCAGGGGGCGCGGTCCGTCAAGGCCTCGGGCCTGCCGGCGGTCTTCGCGTTCGTCGCGCCGCCGAGCCTGGGCGAGCTGGAGGCGCGGCTCAGGGGCAGGGGCACCGAGGACGGCGCCGCCGTCGAGCGCCGGCTCGCGGCGGCGCGCGGCGAGATCGAGTCGCTGAACGACGACCCCGGCCTCTGGGACTTTGTGATCGTCAACGACGACTTCGCGGAGGCCAGCGCGCAGCTGGGATCGGTGGCGAGGAGGGCGCTGGCGGGCTGCACCGGCAACGGGACGAGGAGCAGTAACGGCGCGGAGCCGGGGAGGGAGAAGGCGGCGGCGGAGGGGGAGGAGCGAGGCGGAGAGGTCGCGAGGGAAGAGGTGATGACGCCCAACGGTACCACCTCGCTCGCGGCCTTCGCAGCCTCCAATGGCGCCGCCGCGGCGGCCGCTGGGAGGGTCTTGGGGAGCAGCAGCTCCGACGGAGGAGCTGCCGCTGCTTCCGCGCCCGGAAAGGCAGCAGCAGTAGCAGCAGCTGCCGCGCCCTGTCCCTCGCCCTCCTCCTCCTCGTCTCGCTCGTGGCCACTGGGATACTCCCCCTCCACCTGCCTCGAGGGGCGCGTCGTCGCCGTGACCGGCGCCTCAGCGGGAATCGGCAGGGCCCTGTGCCTGCAGCTGGCGGCGCAGGGCAACGTGCGCGTCGTCGGGCTCGCGCGGCGCGGCGACAGGCTCGAGGGGCTCGCCGACGAGATCAGAAAGAGGCACGAGAGCGAGAGGGCCGCCTCGACCTCTGCCGCCTCCTCGCCTCCCTCTCCGGAGTTCCTCCCGGTCATCTGCGACGTCACCCGCGAGGGCGAGGTCGCTGCCCTCCCTCGAATCGTCCGAGCGAGGTGGGGCGACGCCGCGGGAGTCGACGTTTTGATCAACAACGCCGGCATGTCCCGCCACGACTCGGCGCTGCTCGACGGCAACCCGGCCTCGTGGGCCGCGATGCTCAACGTCAACGTCCTCGCCCCGGCCCTGCTGACGCGCGTCTTCGTGGCTGACCTGAGGGAGAGGATCGCCAAGGCAGCAGCGAAAGCGGAGAGCGAAGAGGCCGCGGCGACGAGCAAGGAGAGGGGCGACAAGAAGGCGACCTCGAGCACCGGGGCGCCGCCGGCCGCGGCCGGCGGTGCCTCTTCAGTCCCGTCGCACGCGCGCCCGGCGCACGTCGTCAACGTCTCATCGATGATGGCCCACCGCGTCTACGTGTACCCGGGCTGCGGCGGCCTCTACTCAGCCACCAAGCACGCGCTGCGGGCGATGACCGAGGGGCTCAGGCTCGAGGCGAGAGCCGCGGGCCTGCCGCTGAGGGTCTCGCTGGTCTCGCCCGGGCGCGTCGCGACGGAGTTTCTCAGCGCGATGCACGACGGGGCGCCGCCGCGGCCGTTCCCCCCGGCCGTCGACGGCTCGCCCGGCCCCTCTCCGGCGATGTCCCCGGAGGACGTCGCCGGGGCTGTGCTGTTTGTGCTCGCGGCACCTCCCGGCGTTGACGTGAACGACGTGTTGATGAGGCCGGCGGGACAGACGGTTTGAAGACGGTTTTTGAAGAGAGAGAGAAGAGGGGGGAGAGGTTGAAGGAGAGAAAAAAATGCCCAAATAAATCGAAATACCGGTTTTGGTCGTGGTGGGGGAGGCAGAGGCTTTGTGTTCTTCTTCCCAGCGTGTGAAAATCATGCATCGACTCTTTTTACAACCGGAAATACTCATAAGGAGTAGTTCAGAAGGGACTAGGGGGACCGTTGGGCGCGTCGGGGGACCAAAAACGCGGCCGCAACACAAAAGTTGAAAAAACTCAAAACAAAATATTCACGCCGCAACAGCACCAACGGGAGCAGCAGCAACAGCGAGCAGCGACAGCGCCCCCCTCGCGGCAGTGACAGCCAGCGCGGGCAGGGCAAATGCAGCGACAAGAACGCGGGCCGCGAGCGCGACCGCCGCGAGGGTCAAGGCGCCATCGACAGCCGCCGATCCGGCCCCGGCGCCCGAGGAGGAGTAGCTCCGGCTCGAGTAGCTGCCGTCGCGGCTGCGCGCGCTGCGGCCCCTGCGCCAGCGGAGCACGCCGCGGAGGGCGCCGCGGAAGGCCCGGAAGCAGAGGTAGGCGGCGACGCGGAGGGCCCAGCCGGCGAGGGGCTCCCCCGTCGACGGCCCGGGCAGCAGCTCGGCCCTCCCCGGCCCGCCGCCGCCGCCGAAGCCGCCGCCGCCGAAGCCGCCGCCGCCGAAGCCGCCGCGCCCGCGGCCGCCAGCGCCGGAGAACCTGCGCTTCCCCCCAAAGGGCTTCCCGCACAGGGCCGCCTGCAGCCTCGCCGACGCCGAGACCCGCTCCCTGGACGCGGCGGCCTCGGCGCGGGCGAGCTCGGCCCGCTCCGCGGCGCGCGCGTCTTCGGCGCCGAAGACTCCGGCGGCGATGAGCTGGTCGTCGTCGGTGTCCCCGGCGGGGGAGCCATCTCTCTGCGCCGCCTCCGCCCCGCCCTCTCTGCTCCTGACGCGGGAGAGGGCCGAGAGCTTCATCGCCGTGGCCGAGAGCCAGGCCTCGAGCTCCCTTCCCGGGCCGCAGAAGCCGACGCGGGCCCCCGGGAACGGCTCGAGCGAGACGCCGTCGCCGTAAAAGAGCCGCGGGGGCGCGCCCCTCCTCGAGGCGCCCGCCCCTTGCTCGTCCTCGATCAGGGGCTCCTGCTCTTCTCCTCCGAGCTGCTCGTCCTCTTCGTCGAGGAGTCGAAGAGTCGAAGAGTCGAAGAGGGCAAAGGCGCCCCCGCCGTCCCTCCGGGGCCCGCCGCCAAAGCCAGAGATCCCCTCTCCTCCTCCTCCTCCGCCTCCCGCGACGTCGCTGGCCCTCGCGGAGACGACCCGCACCCTCTCGAGCGCGCCCCCGGCCCTCTCGGCGAGCCTCAGGAGCGCGTCCGCGAAGGCCGCGCGGGCCCCGGCGTCGGCGGGGGCCCGGTCGAGGTGGTGGTGGCGGCGGAGGAGGAGGCCGCTGCTGGCGAGGGGCGGCCGCGCGAGGGCCGAAGAGGGAGAAGAAGAAGAGGAGGCCCCGTTCTTCGCCGCCGCCTCCGCTCGCCGCTGCGCCTCGCGGCGGCGCTGCTGCCTTCGGAGCTGCCCGTCAAAGTCGGCGGTGTCGAGCTGCAGCTCCCGCCAGTAGAACGGCGCGGAGAGGATCGAGGCCCACTCCTTACAGACGGCTGCGCACCGGATGCGGTCTCCCGTGCCTGTTTGATGAAAAGGAGGGGGGGAGGGGGGAGTTTGGAAGAGAAAAAGTGAGTGGTGAGTTTTTTCCCGTTTTTTTTTCTTCTTCCGTCGTCGTTCTCTCTTTTCGCTTTTTCCCTCTTTTCCTTTCTCTCTTCTCAACTTGCCTTCGGCCTTGTGGAGCTCCGCGATTTTGAATATGAGGTCTATGAGGTCCTCGGGCAGGTCCGAGATGACCAGGTCCCGTCGGGGCTTGAGGCTGAACGTGGCCTGGAGAGAGGGAGAGAGCGGAATGGGAAGAGAGGGAGAAGTCGTGGTTGGTCCCAGGGTGAGAAAAGGGGAACAACCTCGTCAGAGACGAAATTGCGGCGTCGAGTTTTTTTTTTTCCTGCTCGACATCGTTTTCGCCTTGTGCATTCGCCCTCAGGGCGCTCCCTGCGGTTCAATTCTCTTGCTCTCGGATAAAAAAAGACGCGTCGAGGGAACAAATAGAGAGCTCGGCGCTTCGTTTGGAGCAAGAGGCGAGGGGAGGGCGAGGCCGGAAAGAGGAACGGTTCGGGGGCAGCTCGCATGCGACGCGTTTGTCGTCAGCAATCGAAAGGAAATCGAGAAAGGGCGACGAGTCGCGCTCCTGCATTCCTCACCACGCCGTCATAATCAAAGTCTCCCGGGGCTTCGGGGCCGAGCAGGGCGCCCCAGCCCTGCATTCGGAAGGCGAGAACAAAGAAGGCGGCGAACAGAGAAAAAGCGAAACCTTCGCTTTCTTCTTTTTCAAAAAAGTGAGTGAGAAACAAAAAAAAAGTGCAGAGAAAAGCGAGAAGAAAAAGAGGGAGATAGAGGGAGAGACAAAAAAAACCCTCGCCAACTCTTTTCCCCCCTCTGTTCGTCGATAAACAGAAGAGAAGAAAGAAGCATTTCACACACACACACACACGCAAGAGGAAGGAGAAAAGCAAAGAAAGAATGGGCGCCCATCTACGGGGGGAGGAAGGCAAGGAAGGATTCCAAAAGGAGAGACGGCGCGAGAAGAAACCCTCCCTCCCTCCTCCTCCCTCCCCTTCCTCCCTCCGCTCCTCCCATTCTCGCCCCTCCCCCACTCTCACTCACAGCCCCAGCGCCGCGTTGTGGTGCCCGATCGCCAAGCCCGTGGCCAGAAGCCCGAAGACCAGGAAGGGCTGCGCCCTGGCCTGGTACGCGACGTCGTTCTTGATCGGATCCTTCAGGAAAAACGCAAACTGGGCGTACACCTGCGGGATGATCAACGCCAAGAGTACCGCTCCGTACACGGGCTCCTCGAGCCCGAACGCCAGGTAGGCCGCGACCGCCACCTGCGTGACGTCGATCGTGCCCACCGTTATCCATTTCGCGACGTCCACGCCGAACTCCACCGGAAGCGACCGGAGGCCCATGGCGCGGTCGCCCTCGATCGACTTGAAGTCGTTGACGATCGCGATGCCGAGGCCGGCGATCGAGTAGAGCATCGTCAGGATGGTGATCTCCCTGTTTGTTGGAGAGAAAGGGGTAATTTCGGAAAAGAGAGAGAGGTAAGGAGAGAGAGAGAGAGAGAGGCGAGCATTTTGAAAAGTGCCCCCCCCCCCCCCAAAAAAAAAAAAAAAGGAAAAAGAATAAATCCCAACTCTCATCAACTCACCAGGAGATCTCCCCGAACAGCGCCTGCCCAGCCAGCCACGGCAGCGTGATGTACGACGACCCCAGCGCGTAGTTCCCGATCCACCCCGACTGCTTGAGCTTGAGCGGCGGGGCGGAGTAGATGTACGAGATCAGCGACCCGAACGCCGCGAGCCCGAAGAGCGTCGGCTGCTCGTGCCCCGCCCACACGTCCAGCACGGCGGCGACCGCCAGCCCCCCCAGCAGCAGCGTCACGATCTGCACGATCACCTGCGGTTCCGAGATCTTGCCCGAGGGGATCGGCCGGTACGGCTCGTTGATCGCGTCGATCTCCTTGTCGAAGAAGTCGTTGATCGTCTGCATGTACCCCGTGAGCAGCGGGCCGCTCATCGTCATGCAGAGCGCGGACTTGGCGACGTCCTCGGGCGTCCAGTGGAAGTTGCCGGACGCGGCGGCCCCGCAGAGCACGCCCCAGATCAGGGGCACCCAGGTCACGGGCTTCGTCAGCTGCAGGCGGATCTTCCAGAGCGAGTCGACATCATCGGCGGCGCCCTTGACGCCGAGGAGCTGCGCGACGTCCTTCTTGACAAAGTCCTGGGCGTTTTTGGTGCTTTTTTCTCCTTTCGTTTCTTCCTTGGTGGAGGCGCGCGCGGGGAGGGTGGCGTTGCGGCGGCCTGCTCATGGGCGGGAGAGCAGGGAGAGGGAGGGAGGTTGGAGGAGGAGAAGGAGGAAGGGATAAAGAGATAAGGAAGCAAGAAAAAGGGCTAGTAGCAAGGAAAGAGCTAGCGATCGGCGTCTGAAGAAAAGAGAAAGCAACTCGACGCCCTTTTTGGATCATTCAGAGCATTTTACGTCGCATAGCCGCTCACTACCAAGAAGATTTGCGCCTGCGTATGGTCGATGGAGGCACGAGGCCCATCGAGAGGAGCACCAAAGCGGCGGATCGAGTCGGCGGAAAACAAAAAACGCACCAAGCGACTTCTTCGCCGGCGCCGTCGCTCCGGGGATTCGAGCCGGAGCGGAAGGAGCCTTGCTCCTCGCCTGGGCCTTGGCAGCAGAGACGAGAGGCACGCCAACGCGCGTCGCGATGATTGTCTTCATTCTGTTTTCCTGTCGCTCTCACGGGAGAGAATGCGCCGCGAGAAGGCTTTAGAGAGAGAGAAAGACAAGAAGTGAGAGAGTGCAAACAGTTCCTCACCCCGAGCTCAAAAAAATTTGATTGCCTTTGAGGCTCAACAGTTTTCGTCGAATTCTCTTCGCCCACTTCTTCCGCCTCTCGTTTTTCACGCCCGATGCACGCCGCGCCGGGCCAGTCCCGCTGCGTCGCGCAAATCTCGAGCTTCTTGGACGCAGTGGCGAGGAGAGGTGCCCCTCTGGGGCCGAGAAAGGCAGGCGGAAGCTGCTGCTGCAACTTGAGCAGCAGCGGCAACGCTCGGCCTCCTCACCGGCGTTTCTCGTCTTCCTCTCCCAGCCCGACGCCGACCCCGACTCCTTCTTCCTCTCGCCGCCGCCTCCCCCTCCCTCCGGCGCGCTCCTCCTTCTCGCGCATCCCCATCGAGTCTCTCGACTACGAACGCGCCTCGGACGACGACCGCCGGCGGCGGAAAGCTGCCAGGCGGCGCCGCCACGGAGGCGACGACGACGACGACGAGCACGACGACGACGGGCACGACGCGGACTACGACGACGCAGATTTCGGCGACGGGGAGAGGAAGCGAAAACCCTACTCGGACGCCTCGTTCAGCGACGACGAGGACGCGTCGGGCCTCGAGCCGGGCTTCCCCGACGCGGCCCTCCCCGGATCCCAGGTCGCGCGGCTCAAGGACCTGGCTGCCCAGTCCGCCGCGAGGAGGGACTACCACTGGCGGTACTACAAGGCCCAGAGCGCCAAGAGCAACCTGCTGTCCGCGGTCGTGCTCGCGTGCACCACCGCGGGCGGCACGAGCGGCCTCATAAGCCTGACGCAGGCGACCAGTTCGATCGTTCCTCCGGCGGGCGGGGGGTTCTCGGGGCTGGTCCCCGACGCTTCGATGTTTCACGGGATGACGTCGGCCGCGGCGCAGGCCGCGAGGGAGGCCGCCACCGCGGCGGCCGCGACCGCCGCCGCGAACGCTGCCAACGCCTCGGGCAGCCACACGGCGGCGCTGCTGTCCCCCGTTCTGGGGTACGCCGCGACGCTCGTTTCGGGTCTGCAGAACTACTCAAAGCCCTCGACGGCGGCTTCTAGGTGAGAAAGGTTCTTTCTCTTCGATCTTCTTTCCTCTCTCCCTCTCTCTCTCTCGCGCGCTCAAACTCTGACGACCCGAATTCAACTCGAGAGAGAGAGATAACAAAAAAACCTCAACAAACAGGCACCTCACCGCCTACAAGCGCTACCAGGTCATCTCACGACATTGCCGCGACGCCCTCCGCTACGGATCCGTCAAATCCTACTCGAGAGTGATCCAGGCCGTGGAGCGCAAACTCGACCAGTATGAAGACGAGTCGCCAACGCTTCCCGACCTCGAGGCCGACGAGCAGGGGAACCTGCCGAGGCCCCCCGGGCCCGTGGAGGCGTTTTTCACGGCGATGACGGAGGTGCCCGAGTAGAGGGATAGTAGGAGGAGAGGTGATACTCGCGCCGCCCCTTTTGTTGTAATACCAAAAAAGAAATAGAAGAAGAAACGAGGACTGAGACAGTTCAAAAAAGAGAGGCTTTCTCCTGTCCTTCTTTTTCGAATCCTCCATCTCTGCTCTCCGTTCTTCTTCTCTTTTCTCTCCGCAGGGGGCACCGAGGCTCAGTCTCGTTTGATTACAGGGGGGGGGGAGGTTGAAGAGAAAAAGAAAAGAGGAAATCACTTTTTCATCGCCTGGGCGATCTGCTGCTCGGCCTGCGACGACAGCTCCGCGAAGCGCACTCCCGTCCTCGCGCTGTGCTTCATGTACTTCTCGCAGCACTTGGTTACGCACTGTTTGTTTTTTTGTGTTTATGTTTTGTTTGCGGTTCGTTTCATCGTGAGCGCGGGAAGGAAAGACGTTATAAAAAAACCAAAAACGACGGAAGAAGAAAAAAGTTATCTCACCTTTTCTTCCGCGGGCTCCATATCCTTCCTCCGGAACGAGTCCACGCAGTCCTTGAAGCAACGCTCGACGAGCGAGTTGTACATGCGCAGGCTGCGCGCGCGTTTTTTTGGGGTTTCCGGTTTGTTTGTGTTTTTTGGGGTGGAGTGAGTGTGAGGAGGAGAGGAGGTCGAAGTGGCGTTTTGCGTTCCGGGCCGCCGTCGTCGATCGAACAAGAGAGAGAAAGAGAGAAAAAGAACATAGCGCACCTGTCCCGGACCTGCATCGCGTCGATGCGCTCCATCAGCTCGGCCTGCTGGGCGGCAGGGAGGTCCGGAGGGGCCTGCATTTAGGAAAGCGGGAGAGGGAAGCCAGAGAAGAGGAAGGTGCGAGAGGGGTGCTCGCGTCTCCACTAGCAGATTCGAAGAGCAAACAAGAGGCGAGGAGTGATTTTTTCTTCTCCGTGGCCCGAGCGACACCCCAAGCGAATCACAAGCGAAGAAGTTCCAAGCCCTTCCCCTTCTTTCTCCTTCTTCTTCCTCTCCCTTACATTTCTTTTCCAACCATGGCCTTCTCCGTGGCCCGCCCCGCGGTCCGCGGCCTCGCCGGCTCGACCCGCGAAGCTGCAGGTGAGAAAGAGAGAGATCGAGAGAGGCCGAGGAGGAAGAGGAACGCGCTCGATTCTCCTCGCTTCTTGCTCGCTAGCTGACCTCTCGTTGCTTCTTCTTCTTCCTCCTTCCTCGATTCCCCACCCTCCACCCGATCAAACAAAACAGCTCGCCCCGCGGCCCGTGTCGCCGCGCGCGCATCTTCCAAGAACGGTGGAGAGCAGGTGAGTTTAACAGAGGGAAAGGGACCAGGAAACGGCGTTTGTTGCTTTCGGCGATGGGGGTGGTGGTGGCAACGCCGACGGAACGCCGAGTCGGCGTCGACTATCAGCAGGTCCCGATCCAACTTGCCTCTCTTCGCACTCGCGCGCAGCCCTCTCTTACGCCTCTCGAGGGACATTTGATCGCACCGGAGCTGTTTTGTCGACGTTCCCTGCGGATCCACGCGGAAAGAAAGCCACGAAAATGACCGCAAAGCCGGCCTTGCGCGGCGCGATTCCCGGTGCAGCGTCCTCGCGCGGCCACGCGTCCGCCTCCGTTTTCTCTCCGATCGCTCTCCTTTGAGCGCTCCTCCTCCCGAACCTCCTCTCTTTCTCAGCTTCTCTTCTCCTTCTCCTTCTTCCTCTCTCTCTCTCTGTCTCTCTCTTGCTCCAACCTCTCCCAGCTCTTCGCCGCCGCGGGCCTCGCCGCGCTCGCGACCCTCTCCTCCGCGGCCCCCCCGGCTCTGGCCCTCGACTTCCAGCCCGCGCCCGAGGCCGCCGCCCAGGCTACCGCCGACTCCCGCTCGTTCGCCGCGCCGGCCCCAGCGGCGCCCGCGCTGAAGGACGCGGGAGCCCTGCCCGAGGGCAACCAGTGGCGCTACTCCGAGTTCATCAACGCAGTCACCGCGGGCAAGGTCGAGCGCGTGCGCTTCGCCAAGGACGGCAGCCAGCTGCAGCTGACGGCGGTCGACGGCCGCCGCGCGCTGGTCGTGCTGCCCAACGACCCCGACCTCGTCGACATCTTGGCCAAGGCCGGCGTCGACATCTCGGTCTCCGAGGGCGACGCGCAGGGGAACTACGCGTCCCTGCTGGGCAACCTGCTGTTCCCGCTGGTGGCGTTCGCGGGTCTGTTCTTCCTGTTCCGCCGCGGCGGGGCCGGGGGCGCCGGCGGCGGCGGCGGCCCGCTCGGAGGTGCGTTGAGATAATTTGTTTTTTCCTCTCAGACTTTTTTTTTCCGCTTCCATCACTCCAGGAAGAAAAGAAAAGAAAGGCTCACTTTTCTCCTTTCGCTCCCTCTCTTTCTCCCCTCTCCCTTGCTTTTTGTTCCCCCCAAACAAAAATTCCCTCGTCACAGGCGGCATGGGCGGCCCCATGGACTTTGCGAAGAACAAGTCCAAGTTCCAGGAGGTCCCCGAGACGGGCGTCAAGTTTGACGACGTCGCCGGCGTCGACGGCGCCAAGCTCGAGCTGCGCGAGGTCGTGGATTTCCTCAAGAACCCGGAGAAGTACACGACGCTCGGCGCCAAGATCCCCAAGGGGTGCCTGCTGGTCGGGTGAGTTTCGTGTTTTGATTTACCCGGGGCAGAGAACGCGAGAGAGAGAGAAAGCGAGAGAGAGAGAAGGCGAGAGAGAGAGAAAGCGAGCGAGAGAGAAAGCGCGCGCGCGAGAGGGCGATCACGAGGAAACAAAACTCACATTCCCCTGCCCCCCCCCCCCCTTCCCCTTCGACCTCGACCTCAAAAACAGCCCCCCCGGGACGGGCAAGACGCTGCTCGCCAAGGCCATCGCGGGAGAGGCCGGCGTCCCCTTCTTCTCCTGCGCCGCCTCCGAGTTCGTCGAGCTCTTCGTCGGCGTGGGAGCCTCGCGCGTGCGCGACCTCTTCGAGAAGGCCAAGGCCAAGGCGCCGTGCATCGTCTTCATCGACGAGATCGACGCCGTCGGCCGCCAGCGCGGCGCCGGCATGGGCGGCGGCAACGACGAGCGCGAGCAGACGATCAACCAGCTGCTGACCGAGATGGACGGCTTCGAGGGGAACACGGGCGTGATCGTGCTCGCCGCCACCAACAGGCCCGACGTGCTCGATTCGGCGCTGCTGCGGCCGGGCCGCTTCGACCGGCAGGTCACGGTCGACCGGCCCGACGTGCAGGGCCGCGTGCAGATCCTCAAGGTGCACTCGCGCGGCAAGACGATCGGCAAGGACGTCGACTTCGAGAAGATCGCGCGCCGCACGCCCGGGTTCACGGGCGCGGACCTGCAGAACCTGATGAACGAGGCCGCGATCCTCGCCGCGAGGCGCAACCTCAAGGAGATCTCCAAGGAGGAGGTCGGCGATGCGCTCGAGCGCATCGTGGCCGGCCCCGAGAAGAAGGGCGCCGTGATGACCGACGCCAAGCGCAAGCTGGTGGCCTACCACGAGGCCGGGCACGCGCTCGTCGGCGCGCTGATGCCCGAGTACGACCCCGTGACCAAGATCAGCATCGTGCCCCGCGGCGCCGCCGGGGGCCTGACCTTCTTCGCGCCCTCGGAGGAGCGCCTCGAGTCCGGGCTCTACTCGCGGTCGTACCTCGAGAACCAGATGGTCGTCGCGCTGGGCGGCCGCGTCGCCGAGGAGCTCATCTTCGGCGAGGACGACGTCACGACGGGGGCCTCGGGGGACTTCCAGCAGGTCTCGCGCACGGCCAGGCTGATGGTGACCTCGATGGGCATGTCGAAGCGCCTGGGGCAGGTCGCCTGGTCCGGCGGCGGCGGGCCCTCCTTCCTGGGCTCGTCGATGGGCCAGCCCGCCGAGTGCTCGGGCGAGACGCAGGACGAGATCGACCAGGAGGTCAAGGCGCTCGTGGTCCGCGCCTACCGCCGCGCCAAGGACCTGGTCTCGTCCAACATCGACGTGCTGCACCGGACGGCCGAGAGGCTGCTCGAGAGCGAGCAGATGGACGGCGACGAGTTCGCGCGCATCGTGGCCGAGTCGCAGGCCGAGCAGTACCTCAAGAGCGACGAGCCCGCCGTGACGGTGCCGTACCAGTGATTGAGATATCTTTTTTCGATCTCGACGCTTTGCTCCTTCTCTTCCGAGTCTTCTTTTTAGAAGAGAGAGAGAGGGAGAGAGAGAGAGAGAGAGAGAGAGGGAGAGAGAGAGA